>ERZ1066134.64-NODE-64-length-113216-cov-20.790078_pt1 | contig 113216 bp, 105 predicted proteins | sample MGYA00382781_ERZ1066134 | MGnify/ENA primary metagenome ERZ1066134 (study PRJEB33369, sample SAMEA5778364) | biofilm metagenome | biome: Industrial cooling water; feature: Water cooling tower basin; material: Biofilm | place: United Arab Emirates | collected... | reverse complement strand
CCATGCAGTCATTTCGCAGCGCAGCGGAGAAATCTTTCGTTCAATAGAAACTATTCGCAGCGAGAACGCAGAGTCCCTTGCAGGAGACTCTGCTGAGACGGAATATGAAAGGACAATTTTGAAACCTCCTAAACATTTTATTGGTTTACATTTGTAAACGCTTTGGTATTTCTGAAGACTTACGTGTTACGTAGGAGGCTATTAGGAGGTACTGGGGCGTTTTTTATTTTTACTCCCATGGATGTACACATGGTCATTCGGTATGAACATCCAATGCCTGTATGGGTCTGTAAACCGCTGGATTAACTGCTCTGCACCGGTAGAAATGCCAATATTGAAATGTGGCTTGATCTCCCTTATGCGTTTTGCAATGTGTTTGTACACCTTTTCTTTCGCAATTGTCCGTTTGCCCCTTGATCGTGCCCCTTTCGGTTTTTCTTTGTGATGATCGTTTAATCGGAAGGCCATAGCACCGAGCACCACATCCGTGCACTGAAGCAAAATATGATCTTTTGAATCTACCTCATAAATCGCGTCCTTGGCGATGAGCAGTCTGGTACTGAGTAAGTCAGGATGAAACTGAAGGCCGTAAATGAATTTTTTGAAGTTGCGGTTTTTCTCAACAGTATCTGGCAAGGTGTCAAAAAACACCTCTAGATTGATATCATAGTCTGATTCCAAATATCTAAATCCAAAGGCATGTTTAATAAATTGGTAGTACAGTAGATGGTATTCAATCTGTCTTTTTTCCTTTGAAATGGACTTTGGAACGCGGCGATTGTCGGTAAACATGACCCTCATTTTGATGCGATCATTAGCAACTAAATCGAAGAATACATCCATCATTTTGCAGTAGTCGTTCACGCGAAAGTTATTTATCAGGCTCCATTTTAGTTCAGAATCTTCCATACCCAACTCTACTTTGGTGCGGTTCAATAGTTCGCTGATCTGATGATGCTCATGGATAGGCACCATGCACCCACCATAGAAATTGGAGTAGTGTTTTCCTTGCTTGAGCGACTCATCGCAAAATATATAGAAACCTTTTCTGTCCATCTTACCCCTCAAACTTCACACAATCATCCGTCACAAACTGTTCCCGACCGGGAATGTGCGCTGGCCAGCCGGGGGCTTGCACGGGTTCTCCTTTTTCTTCTTTGGCGGCCACCGCGAGGTTGAGGGCCAGTAGCTGCGCCAGCACGTCTTGCTTAGGGTCAAAGCCATAGGCTTCCAGCACGGCTTTGTCTAGTGCGGCATGCAGGTCTTTGATGGGATTTTTGCCGGGCTGCTCCAGTATGCGGTAGAGGTCGCGGAGGGTTCGGCCATTTTCGCGGAGGGTTCGGGTGCGCTCCTGGTGCAGCTTCATGGCTGCCTCTGCCACAGCTTTCACTTGCTTTTCGGTGGGGGTTTGTGGCCAGGGGAAGGTGTCCCAAATGGAGTTTGCGGTATATCTTGGATCACCCTTCATTGTGGAGGCCTTCTCCTGATACCATTCAACATGTGCTCTGGATACAATCACCCCAAACGAATAGTAGTCTTCAAAAGGAAAGACCATGAGCGCGTCATTTGGCCGAATACCGGAATCAACAAACTCAAAGATTGGGCGGCTAGAAACCCGTGAACAGGATATGAATCGCTCAATGCCTTCAATAGCGTTAAGCATATCTTCCCGACCGTAGCTCAACTTCCACCAATTGTTCAAAAAGTTGATATGGTGCTTGTTCACTTTGGCCTTTGGGTTCTTTTTCAGAATTCGATCGTTTTCCTTTTGTTGCTCTTCTCCGCGTTTCTTCCTGTCAGGTAATACGGCTTTCTCAATTTGTTTGAAGAGCTCTTTGAATTTCGATGCTTCATTTACATCCATCAGTGAGAAGTCAATTACAAAGCGATCTGGTTGAGAATTCTTATCAGCAACTAATTCATCGCCAATCAACAAAGGTTTGAGCACTTCCGTGTATTCAGGATGTGCCTTGATCAGTTTAAGTCCTTCCTTTTTCTCTAATAGAAAGCCTTGATGTCCATGTGTTTGTCCCTGATAGCAGCTTTTTGGTTCTTTGTTCGCTCGGATCTCCACCGCAGCACTTGTGTCTGTTTTTAGGCTTAGGCTGCTGTTGATTACAGGCATTTCCTGTGAGAAATAATTTCCCTTATTATCAGTAATGTACAGGATGCGATTTCCTTCATAAGAACCCTTTTTCCAGTTGGCAATTGAGACATGTACCACTGCATCTCCCTGCCAGGGTTCTGTTGAAACCGCATTGAAAATCGTTCCTCCATTTTTCACAATATGGTCGAGGCTTCCCTCGCGGCTGTAGTTCTGGCGGATGGTGTTGGTGCCCACCAGTCCGGCGTATTGGCCTTCTTTCAGGTGGTTGTGCGCTTTGTAGAACCAATACACACAGAAGTCGGCCCGGCCGGGCACTTCGGGGTAGGCACTGCGCAACTTGTTTACATACTCCGCCCCAAACTCCTGCTGCATCTTGTTTTTGCTTTGGTAGGGCGGGTTGCCGATGATGGCATCTACTTCCGGCCACTGGCGCGGGTGGTCACCGTGCAGCAGTGCATCGGCGCAGATGATGTTTTCGTCTAGGTTGTCTAGTGGCAGGGGTTTGTCTTTGTTGTCAGTTTGTTCCTTGCTATCTAGATAAGACAGTTCCTTGGCCACCATCAAGGTCACTTTGGCTAGCTCCACGGCATTGGGCTTGATGTCTATGCCATAAAATTGCTTGGTGGACACAAAGGGATAGTCCATCAGGAATTTGTGTAGCCGCTGGCCGTCTTCCCGTTTGGGGGAGTGGTCGCGCACCAGTTGCAGCAGTTTGCGTTCGATCATTTTCAGTTCGCGAAAGGCAATGAACAGGAAGTTGCCACTGCCACAGGCCGGATCGAGTACTTTGTATTCGGTGAGTGCCCAGAGCAGGTCATAGTAATCGTCCAGCGTTTCGGCAGCTTCTATCTTTTCCATCCACGGCTGCACGATCACCGGATCCACTATTTTCTTGATGTCCACCTCGTGGGTGTAGTGTGCCCCCAGAATGTGGCGCTCGCCCTTCTCCAATCCCGACTCAAACAAACTGCCGAAGATGGCGGGGTTCACGTTGCGCCAGTTGTGGTGCGAGGCAAAGCTCAGCATCTCTACTTCGCGCTGGGTGAGTTCGAGCTTGGTCACTTTTTTGAAAAGGCCACCATTGAAGTAGTCCACGCCTTTGTAGCGACCGCCTTCCGTGATGCCCTGCCGGTTCATCTCATGGAAGAGTTCGCCGATGAGGTCATAGGACTTGCTCACCTTATCGTCGGGCATTGCCAGTTTTTCACTGTCCAGTTCTTCTATGATCTGGGAAAATATCTTTTCGGGCAGTAGCTCCGCATCTTCGGCAAACATGGACACCACGCATTGCAGCGAGTAGAGCAAGGCATCTTCTCGGGGTACCCCGCGCTTCACCATGTTGTTGAACATCGCCGCTACTTTCTCAGCGGCTTTAGCCGTGACATCCTTGAGGTTGAGACCAAAGAGGGGCTTTTTAGGATGTGGCAACAAGAAGTTGAATGCCTGATATCGATCGGCCAGTGCAGCAGTGGCTACTTTGTCGGCAGGCTCATAAATGCTCTGGTCAAAATCGTAAATCCAAAACTCATCGAAGTTGCAGAGCACCACATACCTCGGACGGTTTCCGGCCAATTTGATCCAGTAAGAAGAGGCTTGTTGCAGGTGTGTTTCTAGGTTTTCATCCTTCTTTTTCATTTCGATGAGCACCCGTCTCGGCCACACCAAATCAGCAAAAGAAGTCGATCGTTTTGTTTCATCCCTCAGGCGAAATTCCAATTCGGCACCTGCACCTTTCAAACCTTCAGGGTAGCCGAGTGCTGTAAAGAATCTATCTAGGAATATTTGGGCTTCTCCCTTTTCGTCTCCTCGCAATTTGGAAGAGTAGGCAACAAATTCTTCAAAAGCTGATTTCATTCAGGTATTGGTAATTCAGGCTTGAAGATAACCGATTTCCCCTTTTCAGCCGCCCCTAAAAAACCATGCAGCCTGTGAGACAGCCCCGGCAGAAGTGGCACGAAGTAAAACGGATGACGGGAGTACACCTGCTAAAAGGCCATACAGCATCGCTCCCAAAAGTCTTTTGATATTTTCTGGGCGCGAATCTGTAACTTCATTGGCCAATCCTGCATCCTATGGGTGTGCTTACAGATGATCAACTGATAGATAATGTGCTCGCTGGAGATCAGGCGGCTTTTGCCGTGCTGGTGGACAAGTATAAGGGGCTGGCGTACAATTTGGCGCTGCGCATACTGCGACACGAGGAAGAGGCTGAGGAGGCAGCTCAGGATGCGTTTATAAAAGCGTATCGGCATTTGAGCGGATTTGACAAACGGAGTAAGTTTACCACGTGGTTTTACCGCATAGTGACCAACGAAGCGCTGAGCCGAGCGCGGAAAAAGAAACTGCAAAAAGTGGATATTCGTGAGGCTCGGTATATTGGTGAGTCAGATCGAGGGCTTTCAGAGAATCCGGAGTTGATAAGGGCGGGGTTGGAGCAGATAGGAGAAAAGGATGCCGAAATGCTGACGCTATTTTATTTGAAGGAATTGAGTCTGGACGAAATAGGCGATATGCTGGAAATGACGGCCAATAATGTGAAAGTGGCGGTGCATCGGGCACGCCAGCGGTTGGCCAAGAAGATGTTGGAATTATTGGGCGAAGAAGTGTTTGAACTGGTAAAGGAATAATGAGATGGACAAGAAGAAATTGAGAGAACTGGCTGAAGGATCGATGGATGATAGTGCCATTGAAAAATTTGATCAGGTGGTTTCAGGTGAGGTGGTGAAAACACCCAAGCTGAATTTCACCGCCGAAGTGATGGGCACCATACAGCGCAAGACTGTCTCGCGCATGGGTTTCTTTCAGGTGTGGTCTATCATACTGGGTGTGATGGTGGCTATTGTGGTGTGGGCGCTTGAAGGATTCGTGACGCCAACGATCAATTTGGATGTGAATGTGCCTCTGCTTAACGAGATGCAATCGGTAGATCTCAGCAATGCCACGATGGTATTTATGATGGTGAATGCCCTACTGGTGCTGGTGCTGATAGACCGATGGTTTCAGCACAAAAAGCGCACGGCGCATTGATTCAAATCTGAATAGTTACATCTCCCAAATCAAGCATCGCATTGATCAGGCAGATTTGTTTGAAGGTGGGCAACTCATCCGGCCGAATGGCTCGGGTTGTCAATTTCCTTTTGTTGATCAAATCCGCGCGCTTCACGCCTGCAAGAAGGGGTTGCTCGGGTGTCCACCAGGTGGCACCATCAAAACAGGCAATGTTGGCATAGGAAGCATCAGTAATCAGGCCGTCTTTGACCATGATGATTTCGTCCGTGCCGGCGGCTTGTACAAGGCTATTGATCTCAGACCTGTCAGCGAATTTGAAGCCATAATCCAGATGATCGGCAGTTACAAGTTTCACACTTGTGATCGTGCGGGCTTGATAGGGAGCTGATTCAATTGTGAAAGTTGAATCATCGTACAGGAAACGAAATTTGTGTTTACCGTCTGCCACAAATGAAGGCAAAAGAGTGGTCAGTTGATGAGGCACGGCACCCGGATAAAATGCCACAAACGTGCGATCCAAGCGTGCCTGATGGAGCTCCAATAAGTGGAATTGCCCACTTTCAAACCGAATGCTTTCGAGAAAATGCATAAAAAAGCGAATAATTGCGTATCAATTTGCGAAATAATACGTATTCTTGGGTATGGAAAATGTGTTAAATGATCCGGCAGTCCGATACTATAGTGCCGCTAAAGGTATCACCAAATCCGATTTTTTGTCCATTATGGTCGATTTAGGTCTTAATCTCACGCAGCTTACTGCTTTGCTGCCTGTTTCGCGGCGCACCATCGAAAAGGTAAAAGACGAGGAATTGCTGAGCCCCGAGGTGAGTGATCGTGTGCTGCGGTTGGCTGCTCTTTTTGATCATGGTCGGGTGGTTTTTCAATCTTCCGATCTTTTCAAGCAGTGGCTGCATCGTCCGGTGTTGGCACTAGGCGATAAATGCCCCATCGATTTCATCAATAATGACACGGGCATCAGTCTCGTCAACGATTTGCTAGGGCGCATTGAGCATGGGGTGTATTCCTGATGATGCTCTACCGCATTACCTCACGTGCCTATGCCCGCGATCTTTCGGGTACGGGAGCCATGCTATATGGTGGCCGATGGAATCCACGGGGAATGCGCATGCTCTACACTTCGGCGAGTGTGTCGTTGGCTATGCTGGAGACATTGGCTAACCTGTCGGGTGATCATTTTCAACGCAACTTGGTAGTGGTGCGGTTGGAACTACCGGATGCTCTTGACGTCTACACACCGGTTGAGTTGCCTGAACGCTGGCAGTCGTATCCGCATCGAGCCGAAACGGTAACATTCGGGGAAACATTTTTGCGATCAGATCATGTGGCTATGCGCGTGCCGAGTGCTCTCGTGCCTTTTGAATTCAATGTATTGATCAACCCTATACACGAGAAATTTGATCTTGTCAAATACGTGGACTCCAATCCGATCTTGCTGGACAAGCGACTCATCGGGCATGACTGACGGGGATGTAAATTTTCCGAATGTATTCGTCGTATTCCTTGTCAACATCACTAAATGCGGTGATGCCTCCGCCACTCTTATAAACATACCCATCACCGCGTTTTTCGATAAAGCGAATCATCACGCCGGAATCCAGTTTTTCGCCATCAAACAGTCCGCATACGCCCGTATAAAAACCTCGTTTATGTGTTTCTATTTGTTGAATAATCTCCACGGTTTTGGGTTTGGGTGCCCCACAAATAGAACCAGCCGGCAGCAACGAAAAGAGGATATCGCCGATGTGTGCCTGCCAGGCTTTCCGCACGTTACCGACTATTTCGGAGCTGACCTGCAGGATGGTGCCTGTTCCTGTCCGGATTTCATCGATGTAGCGGAAGCGCGCTACGGTCACTTGGTCTGCCACTGCGCTTAGATCGTTGCGAATAAGGTCCACGATGGTTACATGTTCGGCTAGTTCCTTTGGGTCTTTCAGAATAAGCTCGGCGGCATTTGGTAAGGATGCGTCGATGGTACCTTTCATGGGGAAGGAATGAATTTTCCCGTCTTTGATTTGAATGAATATTTCGGGCGAAAAGCACACAAATCGATCATCCAAAAGCAGTTTGTATTTGGCAGTGGTGCGCTGAAAAATGGTCTTCAAACCGGCACTTGGCACTACGGGTGTTTCGAAGGTAAGATTGGTGAGAAAGGAATTGCCATACTTGATTTCCTTCATCAACTCATCAAATGCAAGCGTAAATGCGGCCTTTGAAATGGGTGATTTTTCTAAAGAAACAGCTGAATGTGAGGGCCTTTCTGAATTTGATATTCCATTGAAATCATATCGAATGTCCAATGATGCGGCCTTTTCCGATTGGATCACTTGCGCTTGATTTCCCAAGAAATCGGTAAAGAAAAGAAACGGCGTGCCTTTAGCACCCCATTCATTCATCTGCCTGATTGCCTCATTGCGCGGCAGCATCTTTTTTGCGGGAAAAACGCGCGATCATTCGCTTTTCATACGCCCAAAAAAAGGCAAATTGACCAAAGACAAATCCGTAGAAAAGCAAGAGCATATTGTAAACGGGCAGAATCAAAATCCAGTAAGCGATGCGAAACCAAGTGGGTTGGATGCCTCCCTCGAAAAGGAAAGCAATGAATGGTTTTTTAATAAACACAATAGTACTTCCTGTGCAGGCAAAAACGATCATGATGATGACAAACTGATACGTGGTGATGGCGTATTTGGCCTTAAACTTCTCTATCCAACTCATTTGATGAAATCTCTAAATTCGGGCCAGTTTGGGCGCGATGTGAAACTAATTGGTTCCTTTTTTACCGGATGAATGAATGACAATTGGTAGCAATGCAGCGAGATACTTTTGTCTTCATTTGGCGAAGGGTAGCCGTACTTCAAATCGCCTTTGATGGGAGTGCCAAGCTTGCGCATTTGCACACGAATTTGATGTGAGCGTCCGGTTTTTGGTCGTATTTCCAAAAGCGATTTATGGCCAAAAGATGCCAGCATGCGGTAGCTCAATTCTGCCCGTTTTGATTTTCCCTTTTGCTTGTCGTAGGCGTTCACGGTGTTGCGTTGCTCATCTTTTTCTAACCAATGCACCAAGGTGCCCTCTGGCTCGTCAGGCGCATCCTTTACTTCTGCCAGATAGGTTTTTTTCACTTCCTGATCTTGGAAGAGTTTCATCATGCGGTCGGCGGCCTTTGATGTGCGGGCAAAAACGACCAATCCACCCACCGGTCTGTCCAGTCGATGGCACGGATGGCAGAAAACTTTGCCGGGTTTTTCGTATTTGCGCCGGACGTAATCGGTGGCCCAATCGGTGAGGGTTTCGTCACCTGTGTCGTCACCTTGCACCAGCCAGTTGTTTGGCTTGTCCACCACTAGTAGGTGGTTGTCTTCGTAAATTACTCTTGGATGGCTCATTTTGTAGTCGCAAAACTAATTATCTTTAGGTCAGTATGCTTACCGCCACAGTAGATAGCAGCAAAGAATGGACAGTTGAGGATTATCTTCAATTGGAGGAGGGGTTGTTGGCACAGCTCATAGACGGCCAATTGATTATGTCACCCGCACCAAACACTGAACATCAGCGCGTTTTGAGAAAATTATATGATGTCATTCACGAAAGTCTTGAGGGAGAAATATTCTTCTCGCCAGTCGATTTGTACATGGACAGCCGCAATGTGATGCAGCCTGATTTAGTATTTATTTCTAAAGAGAGGGCTTCAATTGTTACATCTAGAGGTATTGAAGGTACTCCCGATTTGATTGTGGAGATTATTTCCCCCTCAAATAGCTTTTATGACCGCAATACAAAGCGACACAAATACTTACAATTGGGCGTGCAAGAATATTGGATCATCGACCCTGCCAACAAAACATTGGAAATATACACGCCCAAGGATCACGATACACCAAGACTTTATTTGGTGAATGAAGGTGCTGTTACATCTTTAGTCAGTGCCGATGTAGGCTTTGATTTGAAGGCGTTGTTTTGAACGGAATATTTCGAAAATTACTTCCCTTCCTGTTTTGAGGTTATAATTTCGGCAAATATTCATGTATGAAATTATCAACACCGACTACACGAAAACCATTGGCCATTACCCAATCATCGGGGTTTTGTTTTATTACAAATCTATTCTCGATCTCAAGTTCATTGGCGGCCTCTGTATTTCCACGACTTACTTTTACTTGATCGCCATATTTAATTTCAATTCCGGCTTTTATTTCTCCATTTTTTGCAATTAATACATCTAGCTCTGCTCCATTGTGTGTTCGATAAAAATAAAGTTCAGAGCCACTAGGTTTTAATTGATGAATTTGCTCTATCACAAATCCTTCCCAAGTGCTTCCCATTTTTATATGACCCAATAGGTCATTGATGTTATGAATATTTAGTAAATGATGAACAATGCCTGAATCGCGAAAATAAACTTTGGATGCCTTCACCAAGCGTTTTTTTGAATTGGCATGGTAAGGTTGCAGTTGATTGATCAAGAAGGCTGACTCAAGAAAGTCAAGCTGTCGTTTGATGGTTTTGGCATCTACTTCTAGGCTTTTGGATAGCTCTGAATAATTGGTTGTTAGGCCGTGCAGATGAGCAAGCATTTGCCACAATCGTCGCGCCCAAATGGGGTTGGCATTGAGGCCGAGCATAGGCAAATCACGCTCAAGATATGTGCGGATAAAATTTTCCTTCCAAATCGAATCAATGTCAGGATTGAGAAATGGATCGGGAAATCCGCCACGTACCCATAGGTCAAGGGTTTTTTCACTTGTAACTTCTGCCACATTCAGCCCGCCCAATTCAATATAAGCAATTCTCCCTGCCAAACTCTCAGAACTGTGCCTGATCACATCGGGGGCTGCCGATCCAAGTAGTATGAAGCGGCCTGGTCGTCTATTTTTATCTACCGCTGATCGAATGATAGGAAACAGTCGAGGGTCTAATTGTACCTCATCAATCAATATCAAGTAATCCTCGAATTGAGCAAAGTAGGTTTCGGCATTCTCCAGCTTGTCTCTATCCGATGGAGATTCTAGATCGATGTAGATGGTCTTACTAAGTTGACTTGCCAGCGTTTTGGCTAGGGTTGTTTTACCAACTTGCCGTGGACCCACTATTCCCAATATCGGAAATATGGACACAATTTTTTGTCCTAATTCTTGCTGTCGGCGATGAAGCATGCGCCAAAAATATCAAACAAACATGAAAATCAGGAATAAGATTCCCATATTTCATGTTTAATTTCAGAATTCACTAATCATATGAAACTGAATATCAGGAAAATTGTCCTGCACCATTTGCAGCCACGATTTGGTTTCTGCCATAAATACCAATTTCCCTTCTTTATCGCGGGCGATGTAGCGGTATTTGTCCTTCACAAATGCATCCACATCGGCTTGTTTGCCACCAATCCAGCAGGCTTTATGGATGTTGACCGGAGCGAATTGTACACTTGCACTGTATTCGTTCAGCAGGCGGTATTGCAATACTTCAAATTGGAGCGCACCTACCGTACCCACCACTTTTCGTGAACCCATTTCGTAGGAAAACAACTGCGCCACACCTTCGTCCATCAGTTGGTTGAGGCCTTTTTCCAGTTGCTTTGATTTCATCGCATCCAGATTGATCACTTCTTTGAAAAGCTCGGGCGAAAAACTTGGGATGCCCTTGTACAGACCCTTTTCTCCTTCGCTCAGCGTGTCACCAATTTTCAAATTGCCCGTGTCGTATAAGCCCACGATATCACCGGGGTAGGCTTCATCGATCGTTTCTTTCTGCTGGGCCATAAAGGCCGTGGCGTTTGAAAAGCGGTATTTTTTGTCGTGACGCACGTGATAATAGTTCTGCCCTCTTTCGAATTTCCCTGAGCAAACCCGCACAAAGGCTAGTCGGTTGCGATGCTTGGGATCCATGTTGGCGTGAATCTTAAAAATGAAACCTGAAAATTTATCCTCATTCGGTTCGATCTCGCGTGTATCAGTGGCTCTGGGACGAGGCACAGGTGCTATCTGCACAAAGCAATCAAGCAATTCGCGCACACCAAAATTGCTAACCGCACTACCAAAAAAGACAGGCGCCACCTCGCCCGAGAGATACGTTTTTTCATCAAACGGATCATACACGCCTTCGATCAGTTCGATATCTTCTCGGAGTTTTTCTACTGCAGATTCGGGCAGATATTTCGGCAAGTTTGGATCGTCGATCCCTTTTATCTCCACCACCTCATCTACGCGTTTGTTTTTGCTTGGTTCGAAAAGATTGAGGTTGTTTTCGTAGATGTTGTACACGCCACGCAGGGTTTTTCCCATACCTATCGGCCAGCTCATCGGGCATACTTTGATGGCTAACTTTTCTTCAATTTCATCCAAAAGATCAAAGGGATCCTGTCCCTCACGGTCCAGCTTATTGATGAAACAAATCACCGGAGTATTGCGCATGCGGCACACTTCCATGAGTTTTTCGGTCTGCTTTTCCACTCCCTTCACACAGTCGATGACCATGATTACCGAGTCTACGGCCGTGAGCGTGCGATAGGTATCTTCTGCAAAATCTTCGTGACCCGGTGTGTCGAGAATGTTGATTTTCAGGTTTTTGTATTCAAATGCCATCACCGAAGTAGCCACAGAGATGCCACGTTGTTTCTCTATTTCCATCCAGTCAGATCGGGTGCTCATGTCGATCTTGTTTGACTTCACTGCGCCAGCCGTTTGAATAGCTCCCCCAAAAAGCAGGAGCTTTTCTGTAAGCGTAGTTTTCCCCGCATCGGGGTGGGCAATGATGGCAAAAGTCTTTCGCCGCTTGATTTCTTGGTCGAGTGTCATTTCTGATGGCTGTAATGGAGGCGCAAAAGTACCCAATGCTGCCTTGCTTGAGGACAAAGTCTCTACATTTGAGCATGAAATCACCCTTCAGATACATTATATACCTGCTCATTGGTATGGGCATTTACTACGCCATTAATTCAGGCAAGACCTCATTCACACACGAAGATGCTCGGAAGACACTCTTGGTGCTGATCGTCGGAGTGTTGATAGTCATGCTGGTGGGTACCATACTGAAGAGAAAGCGCGAAAAATAACCTAACCACATGCAAATCACGATCAAGACGCTCATGGGACTAGAGCAATGTCTCGCAAAGGAAATCGCGGAATTGGGCGGAGAGAAAATAGAGGTATTGCATAGGGCCGTAACATGTGAGGGCAATTTGGCCTTTCTATACCGAGCCAATTACACGCTGCGCACAGCCTTACGTGTGCTCATTCCCATCCATACACTTACGGCTCGTAATGAGACAGAACTTTATGATCATCTGGTGAAGTTCGAGTGGTCAGATCATCTAGAAATGAGACAGACGTTTGCTATCGATCCAAGTTTGGGCAAGAATGCCAGCATTAAACATTCTATGTATGCATCACTGAAGATGAAGGATGCTATCGTTGACTATTTCAGAAATAAAACAGGCAGACGCCCATCTGTGAATCCGGATAACCCGGGTGTACTATTCAACTTGCATGGAAATGGCGATAAATACACCATTTCTATTGATAGCTCGGGAAAGCCGCTGAACCAGCGCGGATACAGACAGCCGGGGCATCAAGCACCATTAAATGAAGTGTTGGGAGCAGGTCTTCTGATGCTCTCTGGCTGGGACCCCACCACTCCATTGCTTGACCCCATGTGTGGTACCGGCACCATTCCATTAGAAGCCGCCATGATGGCCAAGAACATGCCCGTGCAGGTGCTGCGCAACGAGTTTGGGTTTATGAATTGGTCGAACTTCAATGCGATATTGTGGAACCGAACCAAGTCTGAAGCGGCAGCTCAAGTGAACCGACGGTCGACAGCCATCTATGCCAATGATATGAACCGCGACGCGATAAAGATGCTAAAATCCAGTGCGGGCAAACTGAAATTGGGGACGGGCTTTGAGATCACAAACGAGAACTTTTTGAATATGGCGGTCCCCGCAGCATCGGGTACCATTGTCTCAAACCCTCCGTATGGCGAAAGACTAGGTGGCGATCATGTGGATGAGTTTTACAAGAAAATTGGGGACAAACTCAAGCATGAATTTACCAATTGGAACGCTTGGCTCATTAGTTCAAATGTGACCGCCCTGCGCGCCTTACGACTGAGTCCGTCAGAGAAAATGACATTGTTTAATGGGCCCCTTGAGTGTCAGTTTTGCAAGTATGAACTTTATCAGGGGAGCAGGGGGGTGGCATAACTTTTAAAAGAACTAAAAAAGTAGTGAGCACTAATCCTTAAGAATTTTACCATACAATTATCTTTTGTAAATCGGGGTGATTTCAAAAATTAACACCGTATTTCTTAAATTTTCAAACCCCTTCGTTCGAATATCTCCATATGCCTGCCCCGAGGGCAAAAAAGCTAAAATCTTCCCACCTAAACGACAATTCTCTAGTGCATAATGAACACTCGGTGCAAATCCGGATACATAGCCACCACTTCCACTTGGATAGGTTTGATTGGCTGCCCATCCCCCCTGTGTATGCGTGACACGATAAGGCTGATAATCACGAGTCTTTGAATAAACAGGTGTATATCCAACTTCGTAAACAATTTTTCTAATAATACTCAGGCCATTTTCATCTACGACGGGGGTTACATCGTCCTTTAAGGTCTGAAAAATAGTATCAAGCGCAAAATTGATATCTTGGTCTAAGGCCAATGACTCAATGGATGTATCAAAAATCCTTTGGTTCAAATATCTTCCAATATAATGAAATGAGACAATGTCTGAATATTCAATATCACTTCCTCCTCCTTCATCCAAAACCAGCATTCGAATATCGCCCTCAACAGTGTCATATTCTGTATAACCCTGATCAGCCAAATACTCCTCTATCAATTCAATGTCAATAGCCAATTGCTTTTCAGGATCAAATGCCTCGACATATTCCGGTCCACATGAAACTGTCATCCCAAGACTCCATAATCCCATCACTACCAAACCCAATTTTCCATTCTTCATCATCTTACCCATTACCAAACGCATTTGCTTCTACCAATTTTAAAAATCTTGCTAACGTATCCGCCAAGGATTCCTTTGATACGCCCCCGGCCGCATTTTTGTGCCCCCCTCCGGAGAAATTATCCTCGGCAAATTTATTCACAGCAATGTCCCCAACCGATCGAAACGAGATTTTTATCTCCTCCATCTGTTCCTTGAACAACGCAGCGACATGAATTCCCTGAATAGACAAAGCATAATTTACTAAGCCTTCCGTATCGCCAGTCTTCAGGTCAAAGCGCTGATTATCCCCCTTCGAGATAACAAAATATGCCACACCTTTCATACTAATGACGGTCAAGAGTTCGTTTAGCGCATATCCCAAAAATCTGAGCCGATTGAGCGAATGGGTGTCGTAAATTTCCCTGCTCACGCGGGGTGCATTGGCTCCCTTATCAATCAAATCTGCAACCGACCGATGCACTTTGGCCGTGGTGTTGGGATGCTTGAAGGAGCCCGTATCCGTCATGATGCCGGCGTAGAGACAATTGGCTATGTCCGGGTCAATGGACGATTGATAACCAAGTGCAGTAATAAGATCATAGATCAATTCAGCCGTGGCGGCCGCAGAGGTATTGTGCAGATTGATATCAGCAAAGTCTGTCGGATTCAAGTGATGGTCTATGAGCACCTTTACTGCTTTGGATGCCTGTATGATGGCCTGTAAGTCACCTATACGCTTCAGGTCGCTGAAATCAAGACAGAAAATAAGTGCGGCCTGCTCGATGATTCGCGAAATCTCATTGACCGTAGACTTGGACAATACCATGACATTGTTATTTCCGGGCATCCATTTCAGAAAATCCGGATAATCTGTAGGCGCGATCACCGCAGTGCTGTGCCCAAGTTTCACAAGGAAATGAGACAGCCCCAACGCCGAGCCCAACGCATCCGCATCCGGATTGGCGTGCATGGTAATGACGATCTTCTTGGGGAGGGCTAATTGCGCATTTAGGGCTTGAATATCATTCATTGGGTGAGCCGATGGCCAAAAATCAAGTGGCAAACTTGCCAAAAATTCATGAAACGGTAACTGTTCATTCTTTCCATCTGAAGGAATCTCGTTTCATTTTGATCATTCGCGTCCGTTCCTGGCATTAAAATACTAGCTTTGCGGTCGAATTACGAACATCCTTATAAAACATTCAAAAATGGCTACAAACAAGACCTTTACGATGATCAAGCCTGACGCTTATGCGGCCGGTAACGCCGGAGCAATCACAAAAATCATCGAAGAAAATGGATTTAAAATCAAGGCAATGAAGCTGACAAAACTGTCAGAAGAGCGTGCCGGTGAGTTCTATGCTGTGCACAGTGCGCGTCCGTTCTACAAAGACTTGGTGGCATACATGTCATCCGGCCCCATCGTAGCAATGATTTTGGAAAAAGACAATGCAGTGGAGTCCTTCAGAAAACTAATTGGAGCAACAAACCCTGCCGAGGCAGCACCCGGTACCATTCGCAATCTATTTGCCAAGTCGATTGAAGCCAATGCCATACATGGGTCAGATTCTGATGAAAATGCGGCTATAGAAGGCAACTTCTTCTTCAGCAACTTGGAGAAGTTCTAAGAGGATTTGCGCAGCGAATACTTAAGATTCTTGAGCCTCATGGAAAATCTCCGTGGGGCTTCTTTTTTCAATCCAAAAATTGTTGAACCCCTCACCAATGTGGATGGTGACTTGTGCCAACTGGAGCAATTCTAAGATGGCCAAGAAATTATAGATGACCAGAATTTTTTCCGGTTTATCTTCGATGATCTCCACAAATGATACACGCGCCCCCTCGGCCATAGAGATGCGCGCCAAGATGTAGTTCTTTTGTCCATCAATCGAATACGGATACTGCACCACCTCATGGATGGGCTTGTTTTTCTCTAGTTCGTAGCGGCTCATCACCTTTTCAAACACGCGCATCATCTTATACAGGTCCAAGTCCTGCATTTCGGCTTCCACATTCACACCTTCGGCCAACTTTCTTATCTCGCGCATCAGATTTCCACGCTGCTCACGATCCATTCGCTGCGCTTCCATATCAGACAATTCCGCTATGACCGTCTTGTACTTTTTGTATTCAAGGAGATGTTTGATCAGTTCATCGCGAGGATCAATCTGGTTTCCGGCTTCATCAAGCGTGGGGCGAGGCAGCAGCATTTTTGCTTTTATACGCATCAAGGTGGCAGCCACCAAAATAAACTCACTCGCCACTTCCACATTCATCTTTTCGAGATGATGAAGGTAGTTTAGAAAATCATCTGTGATCTTGGAAATAGGGATATCGTAAATGTCCAATTCGTCTCTTTCAATAAAGAAAAGAAGCAAATCAAATGGACCCTCAAACAAGGGCAGCCTGATTTCAAACTTGTCGGATGTGGTGGTTTCTTCCATGATTCGCACCCAAAATTAATGCTTATTCGGCATCAAGAGGTGGAACGAATTCGTTTACATTTGTCGTTTGCTAAAAATGCTCGGCAGAATGGTCTGCCCGCAGGCATCCGCTTATGCAGATAACACCCGGCCCACTGCTATCGAAAATTAACTCTCCGGAAGATTTAAAACACTTGCGTGATGTTGAGTTGGTGCAACTCTGCGACGAACTGCGCGATTACATCGTGGATCATGTGTCCATTTTCGGGGGCCACTTTGGAGCCAGCTTGGGCGTGGTTGAACTCACCGTAGCGCTTCATCACGTATTCAGGACACCTTATGATCAGCTTGTCTGGGATGTAGGCCACCAAGCATACGGACATAAAATACTCACCGGACGAAAAGAAAAATTCCATACGAATCGGGTCTATAAAGGGCTTTCAGGATTTCCAAAAAGGAGTGAAAGCGAATATGATGCATTTGGCGTAGGGCACTCATCCACATCTATCTCAGCGGCACTGGGCATGGCCATGGCCAGCAAGCACAAAGGAGAAATCGATCGGCAACATATAGCCGTCATCGGCGATGGTGCTATGACCGGCGGAATGGCGTTCGAAGCGATGAACCATGCGGGTGTTTCGAACAGCAACTTGCTCATCATTCTGAATGACAATTGCATGTCCATTGATCCGAATGTCGGTGCATTGAAAGACTACCTCACTGACATTACTACCTCACAAACCTATAATAAATTTAGGGATGAAATCTGGACGATGCTTGGCAAAATCAGCAAGTTTGGGCCTAATGCGCGTGACATTGTGGCTAAGTTTGAAGGAAGTGTGAAGTCATTTTTACTCAAGCAAAGCAACTTATTTGAATCGTTGAATTTGCGGTACTTCGGACCAGTAGATGGCCATGATGTGAACCATTTGGTACATGTGCTGAATGATTTGAAAAAAATCCCCGGCCCGAAGATTCTACACTGTGTGACCGTGAAGGGCAAGGGCTATAAACTGGCAGAAGAAGACCAAACCACGTGGCATGCCCCCGGCAAATTTGACAAAATCACAGGGGAGATACACAAGACAATTCGGGACAAACCACAACCACCAAAATATCAAGATGTCTTTGGCCACACGCTAGTCGAATTGGCCAAGGCAGACAATACCATTATGGGAATCACTCCGGCCATGCCGTCAGGATCATCTTTGAATATCATGATGCAGGAGATGCCTGACCGAGCCTTTGACGTGGGCATAGCCGAGCAGCACGCCGTTACATTTTCGGCAGGCTTAGCAACACAAGGACTCACGCCCTTCTGCAACATTTACAGCAGCTTTATGCAGCGCGCCTATGACCAAGTGGTGCATGATGTGTGCATTCAGAAATTGCCCGTGGTTCTTTGTATGGACCGAGCGGGTGTGGCCGGTGCGGACGGCCCAACGCATCATGGTGCATACGATATAGCCTACATGCGGTGCTTGCCTCACATGGTGGTATCAGCACCCATGAACGAAGAAGAACTTCGCAACCTGATGTACACGGCCTCCAAGTACAAACAAGGTCCTTTCTCCATTCGGTATCCTCGCGGAAACGGTGTGATGCCCAATTGGCGAACGTCTTTAAAGGAAATAGAAATAGGTAAGGGTCGATGTATACATGAGGGCACAGATGTGGCCTTTTTGACGTTCGGCACGGTGGGCAATATGGCAGAGGAGGCTAGAAAAATGTTGGCTCATGAGGGAGTGGACGCGGCGCTCTACGATATGCGTTTTGCCAAACCTTTAGATGAACAAATGCTCCACCATATCTTCAAAACGCACACGCGCATCATTACGGTGGAAGACGGATGTCTCATGGGGGGGTTCGGTTCAGCTATTGTGGAGTTCATGTCTGATCATCAGTATCATGCGAACGTAATAAGGCTCGGTATGCCCGACAAAATCGTGGAACACGGCGAGCAATCTGAGTTGTATACTGAATGCGGGTATGACACCATGGCCATGGTAGCTGCCGCTAAGAAATTGGTGTCTGCATCAGTGCTCGTGTAGGCACTTTCTTGTGTCAATCATTGCTTTTTTCCTGAAAAAGAATGAATTTCATCAAGCATGAGAATTCCGGCGATACATGTTTTCATTCTATTCATCCTTGTTTTCTCGGCATGCGATGGCTCCAATGACGATAAAGAGGCGTTTGTGGCCGATATCGATTTGGACAAGATAAAAAAACGCGGTTACCTGACCGTGTCTATGGACAACAACTCCACAGGCTATTTCATCTATCGCGGCAAAACCATGGGTTATGAATACGAACTCTTGAAGCGCTTTGCTGACGAGCACAAATTAGAACTCCGTATAGATGTGACCAAAAGTTTGGAGGAAGCATTCGATAAATTAAATCGGGGCGATACAGACATTCTGGCCTATAATCTCACCATCACCGAGGAGCGAAAGAAACGGATAGATTTCACCATCTATCATAACCTCATCCGCCAAGTGCTGGTGCAACGCAAACCCGACGGCTGGGGGCAGATGCATCCGAATGCCGTGGATAGGGCGGTTATCAGAAATCCAGTCGACCTGATCGGGCGGACGGTGTATGTGCGGTATCATTCGGCACATAAAAGCCGCATGGAAAGTCTCTCCAACGAAATAGGCGGGGGCATCACAGTCATTGAGGATTCGGCCAACTTAGAAACAGAAGAAATCATTCGAAAGGTGGCCTCCGGTGAAATTGACTTTACGGTGGCAGAGGAAGACGTGGCACTGGTGAATGCGTCTTTTTATCCCAATCTGGACGTAAAAACGCCGGTCAGTTTTCCGCAGCAAATCGCTTGGGGCATACGGCAAAACGCTGACTCGTTGCAGCTGGCCCTAGACAAGTGGCTCCTCCGCATGAAAAAAGAACCTGTTTACCAAGCCATATACGACCGCTACTTCACCAAAAGACACGAATCGCTCAATCCTGAAAATGAATTTTTCACCGTGGCTGGTGGACGCATTTCACCTTATGATGAGCTGATAAAATCCGCAGCAAAAGATCTGGAATGGGATTGGCGCTTGCTCGCGGCGCAGATTTATCGCGAATCGAAGTTTAACCCGCAGGCCGTGTCTTGGGCCGGTGCACGTGGACTTATGCAACTCATGCCCAACACAGCAGAGGCGCATGGAGTGACTAACCCGGAGAACCCCGAACAAAGCATTCGAGCGGGCAAAAAGCACCTGTTGTGGCTTTCAGACATTTGGGATGATGAGATTTCTGACCCTGCGGAAAGAACCAAGTTTATATTGGCCTCATACAACGTGGGCCAAGGACATATTCAAGACGCAGTGGCCCTAGCCAAAAAGGCCGGGTATTCGGGTCGGAAATGGGATGGCGAAGTGGAGGAGTTCCTATTGAAAAAATCCAAGCCCGACTATTACAGAGATCCGGTAGTGAAATACGGCTACTGCCGTGGCATTGAGACAGTCACCTATGTGCGCAATGTCTTCACGATCTACAATACATACCGAGAGTTGGTGCCGGAGGGATAGTATTTTACTAATCTCTATTTGTATTATTTTTTCATGGTTATCTTTGGGCGCAGAACCTCACCCCCCTCACTCATGACTCATATTGAATCTCTGCTGGAAGAATATCAGCGCGTGCGAAGAGTAGACATCAACCGCGATATTTTCATTTACATCCTGAAGCTTTACCCCTCCCTTTTGGTATGTATGTCTGACGGAAAACTAGACGATGAAGAATGGGAAAATGTAATGAAACTGGCACGTGGACTTGCCGACGAATATGCCACCCTCATTCCTGGGGCAGACAAAGAAAAAATTGCGCAAAATTTCAGGACAGAGTTTCGATATTTGCTTGAAAATGTGGAGCGATGGAATAAGAAATTTCTGAATGCCCTCAAAGGTCATATTGAAAACAGCCGCAATGACAAAGAGTTCATTTTGGAGACCATGTATCTGTTCGCGAATGCTGCCGAAGGCATTTCTATGGAAGAGCAGCAAGCTATCAACAACCTGGTGGATAGACTAGAACTGGAACACTAAAAATACCACGCCACTAGCGTATAGACGCCTAATCCGATGAGCAGAATGCCCGGCACTTTGTGCACAAGCAGTTGATTATCTGATATTTGGGTGAATTTTTTTCCCAACCAAAGTACGGTCATCAGTAAAACAAATGTGCCAGAACTAATGCCCGCCAGATAGGTCCAGTATGCCGCTCCATCCAGCGGAATGATTTGGTGGTTTTGGATGTAAGCCGTCACCATCAGCCAAAATGGGATCGTCATCGGATTCAAAAAGCCGAGCACAATTCCTTTCTTAAATCCGTCTCGTCCTTTGGCAATTTCCTGACCATGCACGTCAGCTGTGGTGGATTTGGATCGCATGCTAAGCAGGCCGACTGCTATCAATGCAACACCTGTGATGATGTGAAAGATGTTATCAAGTCGAGTAGACGATTGAAGGAAAATTTGAAACTTCACTGTGAGCCCTGCATAGAGAAATTCCACTAGTGAAGCAGACAATGAAAAGAAGATTGCCGCACGCTTGTGGTTTTTCATGCCCATTTGCATCACCGATACATTGGCCACTCCGGGAGGAATAGAGCCCAAATAGCTAATGATGAATGTAACGAGGAAAACCTCTAAGATCATAGATGTTGCAAGCGTCGGTTGTAGCTTCGAATATCCGACATTTTTTTCACTCCTTTACGGAATGCGAGATAGGGGGTTCCGGCTTTTTTGTTGATTCGGGCAATTTTAGCCATTTGATGAAAGTGCCAAAGTACAATTCCATAGGCACGAAGCAATGAAAATCCGGGATGATAGATATGCGCCGGTTCAGCGCCCACCCCATTCAACTCCACCACCTTGAATCCTTCCAATTGGCGTAGTTGCTCGAGCGAAGTACAACGAAGATCAAACCGTCCATAGTAAAACCCATCAATCTCTTTAGCCAATCGGTCGATAGCTTCAGTGAGTCGCTCATCCGCTTCATGTGTGACATCCAGAAACATAGTGCCGCGGCAATGATTGCCTATAGGCTGCACGAGCACCTCCTCTCCCTTTTTGGGAACGCGTGGCAGCAGCGCAAGGACGCTCGGATTAGCAAAATCCAACTGTAATTGTGCACGTACATTGTCTCGCAGTAGTTCCTCCACAGTAGAGGTGCCATCACCCGTCACGCTCAGGAAACCTTTCATTACGATGGAAGTGATAACACCCCGTGATTCATTTGGCATTCGCATATAAAAAACACCCAATTCCAAAGGGTAACTTACCCATTCCTGTAGCAGGAAGGGAACAGGCGTCTTGGGCATATAAGCCCTCAACGCGCCAATATCCTGAATGACCTCTACACCACGCCCACGCTCCCCAATATCGGGTTTGGCAACCATCGGAAAACCAATTTCCCGGGCTCTTTCCTCAATGCAAGACCGATCGGCTTCTTCGATCAACACCGTTTTAGGATAGCTCCAAGACGGCATCAACTCATAAATTTTTGATTTTCGCTCACCGGTCATTCCGCCAAAATCAATGGACGGATTGGTCGCTGTGAAATAAAAGAAGGATCTATGCCACGCGGAAAGCAGCACATAATACACCATCACGGGCAAGTAAAAGACGTAAAAAGGCCAAAATTCCCACTGAAAAAGTCGGGCCTTCCGCAGCTTTCGTTTGTGCATTAGGATTGCCTTTGAAGCTGATAACGGGTCGTGGAACTGGCCACACCAAAATGAGGCGGAAGCTGCATGTAGGTAAATTCCGAATTAAGCGCGACTTTGAGCAGCGCCATATGATGAATGGTATGTTCGATATTGTAGGCCAACTCTCGGTAAAAACTACTCGGCATAGTGACACAGGCGTCTTCGTGCAATGAATAATTGGCTTCCAGAAGAAGTGAAAAATCCATTGTCTCCTTTTTTAAAAACGCGCGGATATCTTCTATGACACGCAGTGCCAATGCCGCATCTTGCTCGATGAGCGGGTCGTGCTTGCGGTGATCATAATTGATTCGTCCTTCTCGGCGGCCGTCCATCAGGCACAAGAAAAACTCAATGGTGTGCCGAATGTGCTGGCCAAGTGTGGCTTGACTGAGCACAGCTGCGGGCTTTGAAAAATGACCATCCTCCAACTGGAGGATGATTTCCTTTAATTGAGCCAACAGATCGTCGGCGTGGCGATGAAGCATTTCAGACAAATTAATCCAACGTAAATGTACGAAGGTGATAACATAACGGCGGAGACTATACCTTACATTGTTTCGTAAAAGACCTTTTCACTAATATTTGACCATCGGGCAATTCTTTGCTTAAAGGATTGATATGACGCATACACCCGCTTACTATCCGTGTCACTTGCTGTCAAATCGGCCAATGCCTCATCGGTCGCCTTTTTTAAGCCATCCATGACTTCCTTAGGAAACGGACGGATGTCCACCTTTTCTTCATCGATTAGTTTGGCCAGATAGTCGCCGTTTTTATTGTCAAATTCGGCGGTCATCCAACTGTTCATGCTGTAACAGACCGTGCGCAGTATTTGCTGCAAATCGGCAGGTAGTGCTTCAAACTTCGATTTGTTCACAAGCATTTCCAGCGCCGGACCCGGCTCGTGCCAGCCTGGATAATAGTAATACTTGGCCACCTGATGGAAGCCCATTTTATAGTCGTGATATGGGCCAATCCACTCGGCAGCATCTATCACACCCCGCTCCAGATTGGTGTATATTTCTCCACCAGACACTAACATGGGTGTGCCGCCTGCCTTGGCCAGTACCTTTCCTCCAAGTCCCGGAATGCGCATTTTCAGATTTTTCAGATCGGCCATGGTGTTGATCTCTTTATTGAACCAGCCGGCCATTTGCATGCCCGTGTTGCCACAGTGGATCGGTAAGAGATCGTAGGGCGCATACAACTCCTCCCACAACTTTCCGCCATCGCCCGACTGTATCCATGAACCCATTTGCTGGGCATTCATGCCAAAGGGAACCGCCGCAAAAAACTGTGACGCAGGTATTTTTCCGGCCCAATAGTACGCCGCTCCATGATTCATCTCCACAGCTCCATTACTCACCGCATCAAAGCCTTCCAGTGCAGGGATGAGTTCGCCACCTCCGTACACAGTGATGTCCAATCGTCCGCCGGACATTTTGCGGACCCAATCTGCGAGTAGCTGGCAGCCTTCTCCTACCACCGGAAAGTTCGGCGGCCAAGTGGTGGTCATTTTCCAACGGTAGGTTTTGTTGAAATTGATGTTTACCCCCTCCGGCTTAGCGGCAGGAATAGAACAGGCAGCAGCCAATCCGGCCACTGAGCCTAGGCTAGCTACTTTAAGGAATTTGCGGCGATTGGTTTCCATTGGGGAAATTTAATCATTGCCCCAATCTTCCAGTCTCGAAATTCACGCATTCATCACCATGTTCTGATGATTGATCGATTCCTGATGCACGGCCTTCAGCCATTTTTCGATAAACTCCGGGCTCAGGCCTGCTTTGGTGCCTTTATCGGTCATGTGTTGCAGGATGTCTTCCCAGCGCTTGCTTTGCAAAATCGTAATGCCGTTTTCCTTCTTGTATCGGCCAATATTTTCGGCCACTTTCATACGCTGAGCAAATAGGGCTAGGATAGCATCATCGTATTTGTCGATTTGCTCGCGGTAAGCCTCTAGCAGATTGTCAGTCTTTTCAGGCTGCTCACTACGCACCACCAGATTCGACACAATTTCGGCAATGCGCTCAGGCACCACTTGCTGCTTGGCATCACTCCATGCATTGTCAGGGGCTATGTGCGACTCCAGCATGATACCGTCATAGTTCAAGTCCATCGACTCTTGGGCAATAGCGGCCAGATCCACCCGATTTCCACAAATATGGCTCGGATCGCAGATGATCGGCAACTGTGGTAGTCGGCGCATCAGCTCGATGGGTATCTGCCAATGAGGCGTGTTTCGGAATTTCTTCTCGCCGTGGAAAGCAAACCCTCTATGAATGGCTCCAATGCGCGTAATGCCCGCTTGCTGCAAGCGTTCAATCGCGCCAATCCACAATTCTAAATCCGGATTCACCGGGTTTTTTATCAATACGGGAATATCCACACCCTTCAACGCGTCGGCAATTTCCTGCACGGAAAAAGGATTTACAGTAGTACGTGCCCCGATCCAAAGGATGTCCACTCCTGTGCGCAATGCCTCGTACACGTGCTTCACGTTGGCTACCTCTACCGTCACAGGTAGGCCGGTTTCTTCTTTCGCGGTTTTGAGCCATTGCAAACCCACCGAGCCTATTCCCTCAAACATGCCCGGCCGGGTGCGCGGCTTCCAGATGCCCGCACGCAGGATGTCCACTCTGCCCGTGGCTGCTAGTCGCTTGCACGTTTCCACAGTTTGTTCCTCTGTTTCGGCGCTGCACGGACCGCTGATCACCACCGGACGATCTATTTTTTTGCTGGGTATCCATTCCTGAATGGGTACCATCCGTTCGCTTATTTTTTCAATTGTGCTTTCCATTTTTCTCTTTGTTTTTGAGTTCTATACCATCAAGGATGCGACGTATGTCGTTTCCTCTTTTAATTAATTCGTGTGTTTTGTTACTGTCTTTTGACACTATGGCCTCCCTGAAAACCTGCAACTTTTCGATGTAAGCATCCAGCGCTTCGGTCAGGTTTTCAGCATTTTGTTCAAAAATGGGGGTCCACATGTCTGCCGAACTTTTTGCCAAGCGGACGGTAGAGGCAAATCCACTTCCGGCCATATTGAAAATGTTCTTTTCGTTTCGTTCAATGTCCAGGACGGTGAGTCCCAGCGTGAAAGACGTGATATGGGACAGGTGCGACACATACGCAATGTGCCGATCGTGCTCATCCGAGTCCATGTAGGCCAACTGCATATCGAGCACATCGAACAATTCATGAGCCACGCCCAAAGACAATTTATTACTCAGTTCTTGGTCACAAATGATGTTCACCTTACCGGCAAAGAGGCCATAATGTGCAGCAGCAGGGCCGGAAAATTCTGTACCTGCAATGGGGTGACATGCCACATATTGTGCGCGTTTCGGATGGTCCTTTGCCACGGCACAAATGCCTCGCTTTGTAGAACCCACGTCTATTAGTGTGCTTCCGTCAGGTAGCCAATCAAGTATTTGGGTAATAATTTTTCGGGCGGCATTCACCGGAATAGCCAAGATTACCACCTCGGCGGCTCTCACGCCCTCTTCCAGATTTTTCACCTCGTCCACCAGTCTGAGTCGCAGTGCTTCCTCGCCATGTGCTGCATTTTGATCAACTCCAATGAAATGCTTAGCAAAGCGACTCTTGTGCAAGTCAAGCGCCATGCTGCCACCTATCAGTCCCAATCCGATCACTGTTACATTTCTCATTGCCCAAGGTGTTTTTTAATTCTTGTTAATGCTTCACGAAACGCCTCCTGAGTGGAACAAAGTGAAATGCGGATATACCGACCACCATTGCTGCCGAAAATGAATCCGGGGGTGAGGAATACCTGCGCATTCAACAAAATATCATCTACCCAAGGTTCTACTTCTGCCACCTGACCAGGCACTTTTGCCCACAGGAACATCCCCACTTGTTTTTGGTCAAATGAGCACCCAAGCACATCGAGAATTTCAGCGGCAATCTTTCGTCGTTCGCGGTATTCTTTATTCAAATCAGTGAACCACTCCGCACCTAGCGAAAGAGCTTCTACGGCTGCCTGCTGAATGGGCAAAAACATACCCGAATCCAAGTTGCTCTTGAAGCGAAGGATGTTGTCAATGTGTGTTTTGGTGGCCGCTACCATGCCCATGCGCCAGCCTGCCATGTTGTGCGATTTGCTCAATGAATTCAGCTCGATGATATGATCGTTGAGTCCATCTGCGAGCAAACTCATCGGAAGATCATTCAGGATGAACGCGTACGGATTGTCATTGCACACGAGGATGTCGTTCTGCTCGGCAAAGGCGATTAGTTTTTTGAAAAATGCATTATCGGCTTGTGCGCCAGTGGGCATGTTGGGATAATTCACCCACATCATTTTCACCTTGCTCAAGTCAGATTTTTCCAATGTTTCCAGATCGGGTTGCCAGTTCCGGCTTTCGAGCAAATCATACGAACGCACCGTAGCGCCGGCCAGCAGTGCGGTGGCTCCATAGCTCGGATAGCCCGGGTTTGGCACCAGCACTTCATCGCCCGGATTGAGGTACGTCATGGCGATGTGAAAAATGCCTTCCTTCGATCCGATGAGTGGCAGTATTTCCGTTTCGGGATTGAGCGAAACCTGAAAATAGTTTTTGTACCAATCCACAAAAGCCTTTCGCAATTGTGGAATGCCCTTGTAGTTCTGATAGCCATGCGCATTTCCCTTCAGCGCACTTTCGTGCAATGTCTGTATCACTCGGGATTCCGGCGCGCGATCGGGGCTACCAATACCCAAATTCAGGATGTCGTATCCTTGCGCATTCAGCTCGGCTATTTGTCTCAGCTTTTGAGAGAAATAGTATTCCTGCACATTGCCCAATCTGTCTGCTGTAGCTATCATACAATCGTTTCTCCTTTCTGGTAAATGCCCAACACACGTAGCATTTCGGTTGCCCTTTTCAGTCCGTCCAACGCCCGATCAAATGCGTCGCGTTGGGTAAATTCCACATCACAATGGAAGTAGTAGCGCCATTCCTCCTCTATCACCGGGAATGACTGAATCTTCGATACGTTCAGGCCGTGCTCGGCTATAGTGGCGAGTGCTTTCATCAAACTGCCAGGATTATGCGACACGCGGAAATGCAGAGAAGCTTTGTTGGGCACATGCCCGTTTAGTACCTCCTCGCGCGAGAGAATGAGGAAGCGGGTATAGTTGTTTTTCACTGTCTCTATGCCGGCTGCAAGTATCTGCAAGCCATACAATTCGGCTGCTTGTTTGCCGGCTATGGCGCCTACATTGGCCAATTTCTTCTCCTTGATTTCTTGTGCGCTCAGCGCAGTGTCTGCTGTTTCGACAAGGTGGATTTCGGGGTAATCATGGAAAAATTTGCGGCATTGGTGAATGGCCATGTGATGCGAGTGCACTTCGGCCAACTGCCCGATGGTCGTACCTGGTAGCGCCATCAGTTGGTGGTTGATGCGCAGGTAGATTTCTCCCACCACTTTCAAATGCGACTCAAGTAGCAGCGTGTAGTTCTGGATGATGCTTCCCGCTATCGAATTTTCAATGGCCATGATGGCGCCATCCGTTTGTCCTGCATCTTCGCCCATGCGCACCAAGTCTTGAAAAGTGCGCGCCGGCACCACATCGATTTCCTTCCCAAAATAATGCTTGGCAGCCTGCTCGTGGTAGCTGCCTTTGTAACCCTGTATGCCTATCCTCTTTTTCATTGGCAATAAAAAAGGCCCCCTTTCGGAGGCCTCTGTTTTCGTTTTATGTTCACGCAAACACTATACCTCCTCTTTGCCCCAGGCATAAAAGAAAAAGTAATATGTGCTGCTCCAGTTTTTCATTGTTCGCTGTAAATGTGTAGGTAAAAACGCTAAGTCACAATAGCCAACCAAAAAATTCTCATTTTTTTTCACCCCTATTTCCGCGCACACGATTTCGATGACCTTTATAATCCCTTTTTTCTTCTGATCAAATGGGACATTTTTGCGAGCGCACATTAACCGGGACCGGAAAGTCCCTAACCAACTGACATCATGCAAAGAGAAAACTGGGGAAGTAAATTCGGGTTCATCATGGCGGCAGCCGGATCCGCGGTGGGGCTCGGTAATATCTGGCGGTTTCCATATCTGACGGGTGAAAATGGAGGAGCCGCATTTGTGTTCATTTATTTCTTCTGTGTGATACTGGTGGGTGTTCCTATGTTGATCAATGAAATCGCCATCGGCCGATTGACCGGCAAGAATCCCGTGGGTGCCTTCCGCAGCATGGGAGCGGATCGTATGTGGTCGTTTCTTGGTGGGGTACTTCCTCTTTTGGTCACCTTTGTGGTGCTTAGTTATTATAGCACCATTGCAGGATGGACGGTGGGGTACATTTACTCCTCGCTCTTTTCTATTCAGATGTCCTTTTCGGAATTTATTTCCACCCCGAGTTACGTGCTTCCGCTCGGTGCTTTTGTCTTGCTAGTTACCACTTTCATCGTGCTGGGTGGTGTTTCCGGAGGCATTGAGCGCGCTACCAAAATCTTGATGCCTGCCCTTTTCCTCATATTGGTCGTAATCGTCATTCGCAGCGTCAGCTTACCCGGCGCATCGGCAGGGGTGTCTTATTATCTCGTTCCTGATTTCTCCAAAATCAATGGCGGTGTGATGCTGGATGCGCTCACCCAAGTATTTTTCTCTTTGGGCATAGGATGGGGCATGATGATCACGTACGGATCGTATTTGTCCAAAAAACAAAACATCGTTTCATCCGGTCTATGGGTGGGCACCATGGACACGTCAGTGGCCTTACTCGCCGGACTAATGGTTTTCCCTGCTGTGTTTGCTTTTGGCGGTGAGGTCAATCAAGGACCTACGCTGGTCTTCAACGTGCTGGCGAATATTTTTCCGGAGATGCCCATGGGCAATATCATTGGTGCGCTGTTTTTTCTCCTGCTCTTTTTTGCAGCTATCACTTCTACCATTTCCATGCTGGAAGCCCCTTCTGCCTATTTCATTGATAACAAAAAGTGGAGTCGCAAAAAAGCCGCTTGGACAGTGGCCATACTTGCCTTCTTAACCGGCATTCCGTCGGCTTTGTCTACAGGAGGCTCTGAATTTTTCACCAACTTTTCCATTAATGTATTTGGAACAGAAATACGCAGTTTCATGGACGTGCTCGATCACGTCTTTGGCAAACTATTGATGATGCTCGTGGTGCTCGTCACGTGTATATATACCGGCTGGCTGATGGATACGCGCAAGGTGGTAGATGAAATAGCGCAAGGTGCCGAAGGATTTAAAACGCGTCGTATGTTGGGTACCACGCCTGATCAAATCTGGTTGTTTTTGATACGCTTTATCTGCCCGGCGGTGATCATTCTGGTTATTCTGGGAATGTTAGGACTGTTTTGATCCGATTGTTTTAGGGACGCCCCGCCGCAAAGGCCTTCCGGCCACACCTGCGCTGAGCGGGCGGGCCGGGTGTGTGCCTCTCGTCTCTCCAAAATAGATAGCCTTGCCCATCCTTACGATTGGTTAAGGCCGTGGATCCAATCAAGGTAGTTGCTGTATTTATGCAAATTCCTTCAGTAGAAGATATTTATGCAAAATTATTCAATAGGACTAGCGGAATACTGTCCAGCGTCATTGCATCATAGAGGCAAAATCACAAAGCGTCATCCCCTGCACGTGGATGATTTCTGACCATGGAAAACTTAACATTGGACATCCGCTCTTTAGATTATTATTGTGTTGATTTCCCGTAAACCCAGCTACCCATCATTGTTTTATGACTACCGAAAAAAACCCAAACAAATCGGAGCATCGCATCGCCAAAGCGAAAGAAAAGCTCGTGAAATTGGCTCTTGGCAATTCTTCAGATAAGAAGATTCTAAAGCAAGTTGAAGCCATTCGTGACCTAGTGAAAAAGCTGAAAAAGAAGCTCAAGAAGGCTGAAAAGCCGGAGACAATTGAAACTAAGGAGAAAGCAAAACCCGCTGAGAAGAAAGCCAAAAAGGCCACTAAAAGCAAACCAAAGAAAGCAGCCTCATCCAAAAAAGAGTCATTACCCGCCGGTACGTTGAGTAAAGACCTGAGTTATCGTAAGGCCGTGAAGGCACTAGCCATAGCAAGTACCTCCGAAGAATTGAATGCGCTGATCCAAGGCGAAAAGCGAGGATCGGTGTTGAAAAGAGCCGCCTCTAGACAAAGGGCTTTGGAGAAAGTGTGATGAATAAGTAGAACGCAGAGTTCCTTGCAGGAGACTCTGCTTGGACTGAAGCAACCTTTTTTGTGGGGATTGCATCTGAAGCTAAATCGGTTAGGAATATGGCGCAACACGAACAACAAAAACAGGCAGTAAAATGGCTCAGGATCATTTATCCTTTGTGGGCTGCCGTGGGAATGTTCAGTCTGATGTACGTTCCGTCTCAGTTGATTGACGTCAATAATCCGCAACTGACTGCTTCTAATATCGCTGCAAATGAACTGCTTTTCCGCTTGGGTATAGTTGGTAGTTTGGTTACACAACTATTCTCCGTTGGCACGATCTGGTTTCTTTTTCACTTATTTTATGAAGATTATAAGCAGGCATGCTTACTCATGGCCGCCTTCACATTTTTAGGTATACCCATTGCCATGCTGAGCACTGCGAATCAACTGGCGGTGTTAGAAGTTTTGAGTTCTCCGGATCAAATAATGCTATTTCTGAAATTGAATACGCGCGGAACCATGATAGCCACCATTTTTTGGGGACTTTGGCTCCTGCCACTGGGGTACATGATCGTTAAATCGCCTCTGTTTCCGAGGGTGATCGGATGGGTTGTCATTGCTGCCGGTGTGGGTTACACATTTAATGCATTCGCCTACTTTCTTAATTTCAAAGGGGTACTTACGGATGCGATGGAATACCTCACCTTCGGCGAAGTGATTTGGATGCTCTATGTGATGCTTATGGGAGCCAGGTGGAATAAGGCTTGATAACCTAGCTCGCAGAATCCTTTTCAGAACCAAATTTAGTATTTAAGTTCTATCGGGTTTTCATTAAATTCCATTTCGTAAAAAGGAAAGTTATCAGGTAAATAGGAAGTTAATTCAAGCACCGTATTCTTTACTTCCATCTTTGTGTTCACTTCGAAATAGATACCCTTGACTTGTTCTGGCTTATAGATATATAATAATATGAGGGTTCAGACCTCCAAATCCTCCATTCACGTTCATAAGACCAATCAGTCGATTTTATAGAAATATCCTCCAGAAGATAAGAAATTAAACCTTCATCACCAGTCATGAATTTACCAAATTTTGCTAGATCTAGTACTGGTAGAATGGGTTCGTATCTTACTTTTTGCAAGTGATGGTCGCCATTGAGTTCAGGGAATTCAAATTCAATTACAAATCCGGCATGAGCTTGTGCATAATGCGACCACATTAAAATTATATTTTGCTTCTCACTCAAAGAACAAAATGCATATTTCTGAATTGACTTAATCCTCGTTTCATTGATAATATTAGTAAGTTGGAAATCATCAAGACTGATCTGCTTCTTTTGTTTCTCTGATCCTTTAGTTGAAATTATTTTCTTGAATTCCTTTAATTGAGTTTTACTGAAATTTCTTCGAACCAACCCTAAACAATCAAAAGGATCGTTCATGGATTCAGCATAATTACACCATAGCCCACGCATTGCAAGAGACTGATAAGAGTTAGCATTAGGAGAATAATTCTTGAATAATCTTTGCATTTGTCAATGTCATTAATCCCATAATTTGAAAGAGACACCCTAATCTACCAAATTCCAATGCAAGTCCAACCTAGCCGTGGGCGAAGCGGTTACGTAGTAAAAGCGAAGCACGCGTGCGCTGCTGATAGATGGCCTTGAGATATCGCTCCAAAAAACCCACCCCTAACCCCTCCCAGGAGGGGAATGGAGCCTGCCTAAGAAGAAGAGATGAAAATACGGATATGTTTTCACCCTGGTGAAAACGAATCATTTCCGCGCACTACTCCCCTCCTTGGAGGGGCTGGGGGTGGGTTTTTAAGTCATAATGTCCCAATTTGCTTTCGATTCGCCTATTTTCCAGCCATAATGTCCACTTTTTACCCTTGGCGAGTTGTTTGATGAGGGTGTGGCGGAGGATTAGAAACCATGAATTTTAACAATTATACCATCAAAGCGCAGGAAGCTTTGCAGAAGGCTACCGAGATCGCATCGGGCTATGGACAGCAGGTGATAGAGACCGGCCATGTGCTGCTGGCCGTGCTGCAATCTGACGAAAATTGGGTGTCGTTTCTGCTGAAAAAACTGGGCGCGAGCAAAGCACAGGTGATCACCCCTTTGGAGGAGGTAGTGAAGAACTATCCCAAGGTACAAGGAGGGCAACCGTACCTGAGCAACGACGCACACAAGGCGTTGCAGTCGGCAGAGAAATATCTGAAGGAATTTGGCGATGAATATGTGGCTGTGGAGCATTTGCTGCTGGGCGTATTAGCCGGGAAAGACAAGCCTGCTCAGATACTAAAAGATGCAGGTTTTCAGGAAAAACAGTTGATCGCAGCTATCAATGAATTGCGCGGCGGTGATCGGGTGACTGACCAAAATGCCGAGGCGAAATACCGCTCATTGGAGCGCTACTCTATCAACCTAAACGAGCGGGCTAAAAAAGGCAAAATTGATCCCGTAATTGGGCGGGATGAAGAGATACGCCGTGTACTGCAAATATTGGCGCGCCGCACCAAAAACAATCCCATCCTGCTCGGTGAGCCGGGTGTGGGCAAGACGGCCATTGTGGAGGGCATGGCGCAGCGCATCGTGGACGGTGACGTTCCCGAAAACCTGATATCGAAAGTGATCATCTCGCTGGACATGGGCTTGTTGGTGGCAGGTGCCAAATACAAGGGTGAGTTTGAAGAGCGCTTGAAAGCCGTGATCAAAGAAGTGACCGATAGCAACGGCGAGATTATCCTGTTTATCGATGAAATACACACGCTCATCGGGGCGGGTGGTGGCGAAGGAGCCATGGATGCGGCCAATCTGTTGAAGCCTGCGTTGGCGCGTGGCGAACTGCATGCGATCGGTGCTACCACGCTGAAAGAATATCAGAAATACATCGAAAAGGACAAGGCGCTGGAGCGTCGGTTTCAGGCCATCACGGTGGACGAGCCGAGTGTGACGGATGCCATTTCTATCTTGCGCGGCATCAAGGACAAGTACGAGCTGCATCATGGCGTACGCATCAAAGACGAGGCGGTGATCGCATCGGTGGAGCTATCGAGCCGTTACATCTCCGACCGATTTTTGCCCGACAAGGCCATTGACCTGATGGACGAGGCGGCTTCTAAGTTGCGCATCGAGATTGACTCTTTGCCCGAAGAATTGGACGAGTTGAACCGCCGCATCATGCAACTGGAAATAGAGCGGGAAGCCATTCGAAGAGAAAAGAACAAGCAGAAGGAAGGCGAACTGAACAAGGAAATTGCTGAGCTATCCGGCGAGCGAAACGAACTCAAAGCCAAGTGGGAAAACGAAAAGGCGGTGATTCAGGGCATTCGATCCGAGAAGGAGAGCATTGAAAAATATAAGTTGGAGGCCGAGCAGGCCGAACGGGCAGGAGATTTCGGTCGCGTGGCAGAGATCCGTTATGGCAAGATTGTGGAATCCGAAAATAAGCTGACGCAACTGCAGAAAAACCTGCACGACATGCAGGGCGAAAAAACGCTGCTGAAGGAGGAGGTGGACTCGGAAGACATAGCCGAAGTGGTAGCCAAATGGACAGGCATACCTGTCAGCAAAATGCTCCAAAGCGAGCGCGAGAAGTTGCTGCATCTTGAGCAGGAGCTTGGGCGCAGAGTGGCCGGACAAGAGGAAGCCATAGCCGCGGTGGCTGATGCCGTGCGCAGAAGTCGCGCGGGGCTGCAAGACCCTAAGCGGCCGATTGGCTCGTTCATCTTCTTGGGCACCACAGGTGTAGGTAAAACTGAGCTGGCAAAGGCCTTGGCCGAATACCTCTTCAATGACGAAAACGCCATGGTGCGCATAGACATGTCGGAGTATCAAGAGCGCCATGCCGTGAGCCGGTTGATCGGGGCGCCTCCTGGCTATGTGGGCTATGATGAAGGCGGCCAATTGACCGAAGCAGTGCGACGAAAGCCTTACTCAGTGATTTTGCTGGATGAGATCGAAAAGGCGCATTCGGATGTGTTCAACATCTTGTTGCAAGTGCTGGATGATGGCCGCTTGACCGACAACAAGGGACGTGTGGCGAACTTCAAGAATACGATCATCATCATGACGACCAACATCGGTTCTACTTTGATTCAGGAGAATTTTGAGCGGCTCGATCCGCTGAATCCTGAACTGGTGATTGAGGAGACCAAACAATTGGTGTTTGAACTGTTGAAGAAGTCGGTGCGGCCTGAGTTTCTGAACCGTGTGGACGAAACGATCATGTTCAGGCCATTGAATGAAGGTGACTTGTATAAGATCGTCTCCATTCAGTTCAAGCTGATCCAGAAGCGATTGGAAGTAAGCGGCATCAAGATAGAAGCCGATGACAAAGTGCTGAAGCACTTGAGCATGGTCGGTTTCGATCCGCACTTCGGGGCAAGACCATTGAAGCGAGCCTTGCAGCGCGAAATCTTGAATGAACTGAGCAAGGAGATTTTGGCTGGCAGTATTTCCAAAGATTCCGTAATCGGGGTGACGCTTGGCGACAATGGGGAAGTGGAGTTTTTGAATTTGGATACTGTTGAGATAGAATAACAGAAGTTAGAATACAGGAGTAAGGAGGGCAGTCGGGAGGCTGCTCTCTTTTTTTGTTAATTTCAGAACAGATGTAAAATATTTTTGAATTGTTTTCTCGATCAAAACCAACTGATTACCAAAATCCTAACAGCCGAAACATTTCTAAATACTTTAATTCGTTGCTTTTAGATGAATGAAAAATACCCCTTGAATCTGCAAAATGACCGTATTTTTAATGTTCCAAAACGCCAAAGACATGACAACCATTGAAGAACTACAATCAGAAATCAGCACACTTGAGAGCCAACTGACCGGTGACATGTTCGCCGACATGGACATCAAAGACAAGATTCACAACCTGAGAATGAAGGTCAACGGCACGCGTCCCATCAACTCAGAGATTGAATGTGTAGGGTGTGGGAGTTGATTTTACGCTTCCTGCCCCATCCTGGGTGAGTCCCTCCGTCGGTAAATCCAAACCATAAGCGCCACACCGGCTAGGGTAAGTGGGATACTTAGCCATTGACCCATGTTCAGCGCCATATTATCTTCAAAACCGACTTGATTCATTTTGAAGAATTCATCAACAAAACGTGCCGACCACAAGATGATCAAGAAGAGCGCAATGTTGAATCCGGAAGGTAATGTTTGTCGCTTTTTGTGCCACAGCCAAAACAAGATGATCATCAGCAAAATGCAATAAGCTGCTTCGTAAAACTGAGCGGCATGTCGTACCGTGCCAATGCCGTACACTTCAACATACGTTAGGCCATCTTTGACATACGTGCGGTAGTTCAGTGGGCCACCACCAAAATCAATGTGCTGGGTGATTTCTTCATACCCATTCAATCCTTGGCGCAATCTTCCCTCCACCACTTGCTGTTTGGCAAAATCAAACGTCACGCCTGGCTTGTACTCAATGACTGCTGCCAACGGTGCTTTTCCGGGCTCAGCCGAAACTTGCTCATTGCGAACGAACGACACAGACTCTACATCGGCATCCGTCAAAATATATTCTCTAGTGAAACCGGCATATACCACCCCATAGTTGGCATTGGTGGGCGTACCTTCCATCTCAGAATTCATGAAATTGCCCGTACGTATCAGCGCTCCTGTGAGTGCTACCACAATCACGATCCGATCCAAAATCCAGAGGTAGGGATAGTTAAATTTCTTCGCGAACAGGTACAACGCCAATAAAATGCCTAACGCACCTCCATGACTGGCAAGACCACCTTCCCAAATCTTCAAAATGTCCAGCGGGTTCAACAGGTAGTGCGCCGGATCATAGAAAAGGCAATGTCCCAATCGTGCCCCAATAATAGTGGCCAACACCATGTACACGGTGAGTTTCTCCACATGCTTTTCGGGCTTGCCTTCCTTTCTGAAAATGTAAAACATGATCTGCTGACTCAGGATGAAACCAAGTGCAAACAGCAGCCCGTACCATCTGATGGGATGCTCCAATACAGGAATCGTAAAGATGTTCGGATTAGGACTCCAGATAATGTAGCTAAGCAGGTGCATGAGTTAGATTTTTCGCCAGAAGTAAGGCGTAAAGAGAATCAAAACCGTGAACAGTTCCAATCGGCCTACCAACATAAGAAAAGAGAGCATCCATTTGCCTTCGATAGATACATGGGCAAAATTATTTACAGGACCAACTGTGCCTATGCCCGGGCCCACATTACCCAAACAAGTGGCGGTCGCACCCATGGCCGTCATAAAGTCCAAACCGGTGATAGCCAAGGCAATGGAACCCAATCCGAAAATGCTTATATAAATCATGATGAACGCCAAAATATTGGAAATGATATCCGACGAAACTGCACGGCCATTGAACCGAACGGGAATGATCGCCGACGGGTGTAATTGTCTTTTGAAATCAAGTAAACTGTTTCGAACGAGCAATAAATGCCGCACGATTTTTACTCCTCCGGCCGTAGAACCGGCACAGGCGCCCACGAATAGCAGCACAAAAAAGACGACTGTCAGGAAGGGAGTCCACACTGTGTAATCTGCCGTGATGAACCCCGTGGTGGTGATGACCGACACCACTTGAAACAACGCGTTTCTGATTGATTCTTCGAAAGACCACAGGCCCAGTTGATAGACCACAAGGCCTACGATGATCGAGACCGTCAGGGTAAATCCAAGATAAAATCGAAACTCTTCGTTCTTTAAAACTTTCATGAATTGCCCATGCAGGCCAAAGTAGATCATGGTGAAATTGGTGCCCGCTATGAACATGAACACGATGATGATGTACTGAATCAACGGGCTGTAATAGGCAATGCTTGCGTTTTTCGTTGAGAATCCGCCGGTGGCCATGGTGGCAAACGCGTGATTGATGGCATCAAAGAAGCTCATGCCGCAGGCCCAGAGCAACACCAACTCCACAGCCGTAAGTCCCACATAAATCAACCACAGCCGCTTGGCTGTTTCTTTAATTCTTGGCTGAAGTTTGTCGGGAGAAATGCCGGGAGATTCAGCCACAAATAACTGCATGCCGCCAATGCCCAAGATGGGCAATATAGCCACCGTGAGCACGATGATGCCCATGCCACCGATCCAGTGTGTCATGCTTCGCCAAAACAAAATGCCTTTGTGTACTGCCTCAATATCCGTGAGAATAGTGGCTCCCGTAGTGGAGTATCCGGAAATCGTTTCAAAAAAAGCGTCGGCATAAAAAGGAATGGCTCCACTGAAGATATACGGCAAAGCGCCAAAAGCCGACATACTTACCCAGCCGAGTGTCACGATAACAAAGCCGTCGCGTTTAGACAGTTCATTTGAGGTGCGGTTACGGCACGCATACATAAGCAGGCCACCCACGCCGGAAGTAATAGCCGCCGAAATCAAAATGGCACGCAGGTCACCGTCGCGCTCCATGAGGGTAAACGGGATGCACAGCAACATGAAGGCAGCATTCATCACGAGGAGAATGCCGATGATTTTACCGATCACTTTCCAGTTAAACATACTGGCTATTTAAAATACCCTTCTATGGAAGAAATACACTCGGGTCTTGACAGCACCACCACACGATCATTCGGTTTAAATTCGAAATCACCACGCACGGTATAGCCCTGTCCGTTACGGATTACCCCACCCACTACGGCTGTTTTTGGCCACTTAAGTTCGCGCAGAGGACCCTTTAGAATCTTTGAATTTTCCTTCACCACCACTTCCATGATTTCAGCGTCTACGCCATGAATACTCGTGAGGTTCAATACGTGACCTTGTCTGATGTGGCGGAAGATGAAATTCGCAGCGATGAGTTTCTTATTGATCAATGTATCCACCCCAATATTTTGAGACAAATGGATATAGTCGATGTTTTCTACCAAGGCAATGGTCTTGCGCACCCCTGCATTTTTTGCCGCTAAGCTGGAAATAATGTTCGTTTCGGAGTTGCCCGTCACCGCTATGAATGCGTCCATACGATTGATGCCTTCTTCTTTTAGCAAGTCGAAATTACGGCCGTCTCCATTGATGATCATTGTATCGGGCAGCTCTTCGGCCAATCGGAAGCACTTTTCCTTGTCCTGCTCAATCAACTTCACTTTGTATTTTTCACTCAGCTGACGTGCGGCATGGATGCCCAACTTGGTACCGCCCAATATCGCAACCTCCTTGATTTCTATTCGCTCCTTTCGGGACAAGGCCATCACGCGTGCCACGCCATCCGGTTGGGCAATAAAGTAGGCGTGATCGTTCAGTTTGAAGCGGTTATCACCATGAGGGATGATGGTCTTGTTGTCACGCAAGATGGCCACCACGATGAAATTATTCTTGGGGTTCAGGTAAGCCGTTTCCTGGATCGTTTTGTCCAGCAACTCACTCTTTTCATCCACGGTGAGACCCATGAGTGTTAGCAGACCTTTGTCAAATTCAAACGTATCGGTCATAGCCGATTCCTTCAGTAGTCGTTTGATTTCTTTGGCTGCCAATGATTCCGGTGAGATGATATCATCAATGCCTACCTCCTTCAGGTTCAAGATGTCCTTTTTCTGGAGAAATTCGATATTCGATACACGCGCTATGGCCTTTTTGGCACCCATCCGCTTGCCTATGATGCAGGCCGTGATGTTCGTTTCTTGAATAGATGTAACCCCTATGAAAAGGTCGGCTTTGGCTATTCCGGCTTCTTCCAGTGTGCTGGGCGATGTAGCACTCCCGCGCAGGGTCTGCACATCCAAATGAGCCGAGGCATAATCGAGTGTATTTTGGTCTTCGTCGATCAGAACTATATCCTGTTCTTCCTGAACGAGTAGCTTGGATAAATGGAAACCCAAATCTCCTGCGCCTGCTATGATGATTCTCATTTGTTCTTACGAACTTCTTTAAAGGGGGGCAAAGGTAAGTGAAAAGCGATCTATAAATAATCCATTTATTTGGAATTCTTCAGCGATGAAAAGTATCGCTTACTGGCTTGCATCACCTTTGGAGATAGCAAAATGGCGGATGTCACCGTGGGAATGGCCATGAGTCCAAATCCGATAAAAATGACGTTTACAACGACTTCCAACGATACAACTGCCCCCACTACAATGATGAGTACATACCAATAATGAAAAAGATGCGTGTACTTGGTGCCGGCTAAAAACTCGAAGCATTGCCGCCCGTAAAAAGCCATGCCGAAAATGGTGGTGAACCCGAATATGAGCACACTCACCACTAATCCGATGCTTCCCATGGTACCGAGACTTTGCTCAAATGCCTGTGCTGTCAAGGCGATACCATCCGAGCCGCCTACCTTCCATAGGCCTGTCACCAAGATGCACAGACCCGTCATGGTGCAAACGACCAGCGTATCGATGGCCGGGCCCATCATGGCTACTAAACCTTCTCGTACAGGTTCATTGGTTTTGGCTGCACCATGCATCATAGGTGCTGTCCCGATTCCGGCTTCATTGGAAAAAGACGCGCGTTTGCCACCTTCAATGATCAACGCCAACAGCGTGCCGCCCGCAATGGCTCGCGGCTGAAACGCCTCCTGAAATACCAGTGACAGAGCGCCTAGGATTTGGTCTGCATGAATGAACAAAATGCTAATGACGCACACACTGTAAATGAGCACCATAGCCGGAACCAATCGAGATGCTACTGCTCCGATACGCTGAATGCCGCCGATAATCACGAGTCCGGCCAAAAATGCCATCACCACCCCGATCACTAAACGCACACCGTACGCCTCCACAGATATGCTCATGGGCATCAATACGACCTGACCGATGACGTCCACCATCTGATTGGCCTGGAAAATCGGCGTGGCACCAAGGAATCCGGCCACACAAAACATCACGGCTAAAGGCATCCATTTTTTACCCAGCCCCTCACGAATGACATACATGGGGCCACCTTGCAAATTGCCGTCGGCATCTTTGCCTCGGTACATTACCGCCAATGTGCAGGTGAAAAACTTGGTGGCCATGCCCACAAACGCGCTCACCCACATCCAAAAAAGCACACCTGGTCCGCCCGCCACCAAAGCCAACGCCACGCCGGAAATATTGCCCATGCCGATGGTAGCAGCCAACGAACTGGAAAGTGCCTGAAAATGGGTGATATAGCCGGGCTCGTTTGGATTATCGTATTTGCCTCGTAGCACATTGGTGGCGTGCCAGAAATACCGAAAAGGGATAAACCGTGAGTAAAACAAGAAGTAGAACCCTCCACCCATGAGCAAGATCAGCAGCGGAACATCCCAAATGAAATTACTTATCGCTGACAGTACCTCTCCTATTTCTTTCATGCCACCCGTTGATTAAGCTGGTGAATATAGCCCATCAAAATTTTCTTTACTGATGCATCGCCGGGCAGTTCGTTCAGTATCGTCATAGCTTGGTCGGCAAAATGCTGGATTTTGTTTCGGGACAGCTCGTCTATCTTTTCTGCCAGAAAAATCCGCGTGACTTCCTTCACTTTCTCCTCATCATTCCCCGTCGTATGGATCCATTGCTTCAGCGCACGTGCGTTTGATTCCTTTGCGTGCTCAAGGGCTGAAATGAGTAGGAATGTCTTCTTGTTTGATCGAATGTCTCCTCCTATCTGCTTGCCGAAGGTGTCATCGCCAAACGTATCCAAGTGGTCGTCCATCAGTTGAAAAGACATGCCCAAATCAATACCTAATGCGTAGAGTTGCTGCTGCTGCTCCTCAGAAGCCCCGGCGAGCAAAGCACCCAATTCCAGCGAAAAACCCAAGAGCACAGCCGTTTTCAATCGAATCATCTCTAAGTACTCATCCACGTGAACCTCCGCCTGACCCTCAAAATTCATATCTAACTGCTGGCCCTCGCACACTTCGGTGGCACAGGTATTAAACAAATCGATGGCACGGGCGAGATACTTCGGCTCCACTTGCACCAGCAATTCATAGGCTTTTACCATCATGGTGTCGCCACTCAAAATGGCAATAGTCTCATTCCATTTCTCATGCACGGTAGGCTGCCCTCGCCGGATGGGCGCTTTGTCCATGATGTCGTCGTGAATGAGGGTGAAATTGTGAAACACCTCCACAGCGAGTGCGGGTTTCAAGATTTTCTCCGGGTCATTTTTGAAGAGCGAGTAGCCGAGCAATACCAGCAGCGGACGCATACGCTTGCCGCCAAGCGAGAGGATATATGCTATGGGCTCGTAGAGATTGGCCGGTTGGCGCTTCCACTGTACACTTTTTAACTCAACTTCAATCAGTTTTGACAATACATCAACGGTCATGCGCCTGCTGGGATAAGTGACAAAAGTAGAACCACTTTGTAAATTCGCTACCTTTAAGGATCAAACGATTTCACTTTTGGATAAGCGGTCGAAACTTTTACCAGAGGAAATGACTTCTTTGCTCGTCATTCGATTTTGAAAAAGTCGTCGCTTTCGAAAAGAGAGATGAACACCAAAACCAAAAAACCATGAAAAAATTCCCATTAATCTCAGTCCTATTGATCGTGCTGCTGGCGGCTTGTAGTCCTGCTGCCAAGCAAGAAGAAGTAAAAGCGCCAAAGGTTGAAGGTACTGAAGTGTCTTACACCCTTGATACCCTGACCATGAAGGGCTACTTGGCCAACGATGTGAACGCGACCGGTAAGCGGCCGGGCATGTTGGTGGTGCACGAGTGGTGGGGGCACAACGACTATGCGCGCAAGCGTGCGGATATGTTGGCCGAACTCGGGTACGTAGCGTTGGCTGTGGACATGTATGGAAACGGGAAACAAGCCAATCATCCGCAAGACGCAATGAAATTCACAAGTGAAGTATTCGCTAGCCTAGATGGAGCAAAAGCCCGGTTTGAAGCCGCTCTGAATACGCTAAAACAAAACCCAAACGTAGATCCAACCAAGATTGGCGCCATCGGCTATTGCTTCGGTGGATCGGTGGTGCTAAGCATGGCCAATGCAGGCTATGATCTGGATGCGGTGGCTGCCTTTCATTCGGGCATTCAGCTACCCATCTGGCCGGAGCAAGGGGCCGTGAAAGGCAACATCCTCGTGTGCAATGGCGCCAACGACCCGATGATCATGGAGGCAGATGTGGCCAACTTCAAGAACAAATTGGATAGTGCGGGCGCAAGCTATACGTACATATCTTATCCTGATGCCGTGCATGGCTTCACTAGCCCCACCGCCGATGAAAATGGGAAAAAATTCGGGCTACCCCTCGCCTACAACGCCGCTGCAGACAGTGCCAGCTGGGCCGAACTGAGGGGGTTATTGGAAAGAAGTTTTAAGTAAACGAAAGAGTTTGGGTCTTTGCATCGTACTGTTAAAGACCCAAATCTATTCTTACTGAGACGGTCACCACACGTGCACATTGCCTTTGGCATCCACGAGTATTTTCGTGTATTCAGGTGGGACGATGACTTTCATGTCTTTGTCTACAAGTCCGATTTTCCAGGTCTTCTTATCGCGCACAGCCGCCAATCCATTTTCAAATTTGGTTATCTGGTAATTTTTGACAGCCCCAAGTCCTTGCACATGCACTCCGCCGGAGGAAAATAGCTCCTTCATTTCAAAAAATGTATCATTTCCTCCCAAGTCATCCATCAGCGGCGGCACCACTTCCTTGCCCGTGGTGTCGATGAAGCCATAACGGCCGTTTTTGCGTACGAGTGCCCATTGGTCTTTTTCTCTGTTGAAATGATAAATTTCGTCGTACTGCACAGGCACCACTTCCCGCCCCGAGGCATCAATAAAACCCTGCAATCCATCCCTTTCTACCTTGGCCCAATTTTGCTGATAGGTACCGAAACTGTGGATGCGTGAATATTGTGGCTTCACCACCTCCTGGCCGGATTTGTCGATAAAACCATACTTGCCATCAACCTCCACCTTGGCCCATCGATCACCGAAGCTCCCGATATCCGAATAAATGGGTGCAATGACTTCCTTGCCCGATTGATCGATGAAACCAAAGCGGCCGTCGCGCTCAGTCTTGGCCCATGGCACACCGGACGATCCGAAGTAGTAAATTTTGTCATACTGCACGGGCACCACTTCTTTCCCGGACTTGTCAATATATCCGGCCAATCCATTCCGCTCTACATACGCCCAATTGGCTCGTGAGCCACCAAAAGAATTGATCTCATCATACATGCACGGCACCACCGCAGCACCAGATTTGTCAATGAATCCTTCCAAGCCATTTTTGACCACCAATGCCCAATTGGACTCGCGGCTGCCAAACGAATATATCTTCTCGTATTCAGGCTTAACCACTTCTTTCCCTTCACGATCGATGAACCCGTAAAGGCTATTCTTACGAACGAGTGCCCACGATGTATGCCCGTGTTCACCGTATTCTCCGATATAGTCGTAACGAGCCTCATCAGATTGGCCAAAAGCCAGCACAAGTGGGAAGAAAAGTAGGAGTAGAAGGTAAGTCTTCATGGCTGCTAAAGAGTTGGTAGCGTGCTATAGACACCATTCTCTCCCGAAGGTTTCCCGACATCAGCACTTGTAACTCACTTTGGGCGCTTGGCTCTTAAGTGCTTGGGAAACGGCCGATACGCATAGTGATGCAGCACCGTCTCCAGTGCCGAACGGATGGCTTCATTGACAGGAAGCAACTCACTGCCCAATTGCATATCAATTTGATACAACTTTTGGTAATAATCTGTAAAGATGGGCACCTCCAAGCCCTGCTGAATGGCCGTAACCGTTTGCTCATAAAACTCTGCCTGCGACTCCTTGATGAGCCTGCAAGTTGCCAACCGCAATTGTCCGTGTTTGTCGCGCGTGGCGCCATAGCCAAATAGCCGGCAGATCAAACCGCGGTAAGCGTACACACTGCACTGTCCTTTGGACGGATTTTCAGGCGTGGTGGGCGCATAGATGATGCAGATCGCTCCTGCACCATGCTGTAGTTTTTCCAGTGTGGTTTCAGCTTGTCCTTTTAGAAACAAGTCAAAGGCAAAAGGCAAAAACTCAAGGGGTGAGGCATCAATGTCGGGCTTGGTGCAGCAGTGTCCACAACCCGCCAGACAGTGCAAGTGTGTGTGGCTTTGAAAGGTGGCGATTCGTGCATCTAATTGCGCAAACAATCGCTCCACAGATTTGACTTTTCGGACAATGGACATGGCGGCAAAGCTAGGGGGTAAAATCCGGAGCGAATGAACACTTTGATCAACCGCACCATCAGCTAACGAAGCATGTTGCAAAAATCACGTCCATCCTCCTATCTTGCTTGAATGGAAAAAACCCTTGTCATTCAATCCTATCGTACGAAAAAAGTGCCTCACTGGATTACACGCTGCATGACGAGCGCGCGCGAATGGGCAGTCTCGAAGGGTTTTGAATACCAATTTTATGACGATGCGTTTTTCAAGTTAGCTCCCAATTGGTATCGCAAATCACCTGTGCCAATCTGTGCTCTACCTTCAACTCAAAAAACTCCCTCGTGAAGGTCTTCTTGGAAGATACACACTATGAGGCGGCCATTGACCATCTGCTGGAATCGAAGGGGGCAATTTTTAATCAGTTTATAACTCAGAAATTGGACACGCCATCCAAAATAAAAGTCGAGTGAAGAATTAATCCTTTCTTAATATTTGTTGTCTGGGCATCATGCAAAAATTGGGTTTTGTTTTTCTCATCGTCTTGATCAGTTGTGGTAAAGGGAACGATCCCAAGCCAAAAAATCAACTGTACTTTCCGCCGCTAAACTCTTCTGAATGGGAGACAGTAAGTCCTGCGACCCTCGGTTGGGATGAGGCTGCTGTGTCGGACTTGGATGATTTCGTAGAGACGACTAACACCCGCGCGCTCATCATCTTGAAAGACGGCAAACTGGCGTATGAAAAATACCACGGCAACACGATCACAGGCACGGCTGCCTTCACATCGTCGAGTTATTGGTATTGGGCATCTGCCGGAAAGACGCTCACGTCCTTCTTGATTGGGCAATTAGAAGGAGTCGGCAACCTGTCTGTCACTGACCCTGCCGCTGACTACCTGGGTGACGGATGGACAGACCTCACGCCACAGCAAGAGGCGGCCATCACCGTTGGGCATCAGCTCACCATGACCAGCGGATTGGATTATACCGTGCCAAATAATGACTGCACAGATCCTGCCTGCCTGACCTACCTGAACGCCCCCGGAACGACCTGGTATTACCACAATGCCCCATACACCCGACTGGATGGTGTCATCGAAGGCGCAAGCGGGCAGTCTTTCGATGATTATTTTGAGGAACACTTAATGGATCCTATCGGCATGCAGGGATTCTGGACGTACAACGACTTCAACCACGTGTTCTATAGTACGCCTCGCTCCATGGCGCGGTTTGGGCTGCTGATATTGGCGAAAGGTGACTGGGCAGGAGTATCTATTTTGGATAATCCCACCTATTATGAAGATATGATTACGCCTTCACAATCTTTGAATCCTTCGTACGGCTACCTGTGGTGGCTCAATGGCCAAGGGATGTTTGTGCCACCGGGATCTACAGCGAGCATTCCTTCTGACATTACTCCAAATGCACCCGACGAGATGTTTGCCGCCATGGGCAAAAACGGACAGATCATCAATGTGGTGCCGAGCAAAGGACTGGTGATCGTGCGCATGGGCGATGATCCTGACACGGGCTTGGTGCCTTTCACGTTTCAAGATGATTTGTGGATGATACTCAATGAGATGTTGGCGGAGTAATTTGGGCAGAATTGTGCTTGGTAATTCCAAGAGTGGGACAATTAACGAGGTTAGTCGAGCTTGATCTCATCCGGATCTTGTCTCGAATCCCAAATAGTTAGGATGTGAATTGCTATGTCACTTACTTCGTAAAACAGCAGGTATTCTCTGACAATTTTCACACGGACCCCATCCATGTCGGAAGTTCGGCCGATGAAAGGAAATTTCGCAAGTTGCCTGACAGCTTCGATGAAAAGGGCGTTCAGCTTTTTGCTATAAGCGTCGCTTGCATTCCGTTTACTCCAATAACTCAATATCTCCTTGCGTTTTCTCTGAGCGAGAGAAGACCAAATTATTTTAAGAGCCATTTTTCAATTTCACCATCAGCCTCATCGGAGGAAATCCCCTCTCCTTTGGCAAGTTGCGAACGTGCTTCTTCAACCTCCTGCCTTTGTTCAGGGGTAACCCGAAAGGCCGTCTCCTCAATAGCCACTTCGAGTAATCGATTGACTTCATCCAGCACATGTTTATCCTTAATGGAATTTATTCGAGCAATCAGCCTTGACTTGTATTTTGTTTCAGTTGGAGTCATAATCAAATATACCAAATTTCTCCAAAGTGACTCTGGCCAAAAACTTGATAAAGTCAAATGATTCGTTCATTTCCTATGACATCAGGCATTAGCACCTGACGAGCGGAATAGAGTTAACGGAGTTAAGTCAGTCGAGTGGAAACACCCGACAGAACGGAAATTAACCACAGCGTGAACAGCGCACACAGAGATGCCGAAATAAATTCGGCAAGAGATGCCGCCAAGATAAACCGCCATCACTCCGCCCGTGCAGTCATTTCGCAGCAGAGTTTAGTCAGTCGAGTAGAAACACACGACTGCACGGAAAAGAGTGTCTCCTTCAAGAGAAATTGGAAGAACCAAAGTACTGAGAAATATATGAAGGATTATTAAGAAAGCTCTCATTTGGAAAAGAGTATAATTCAAAATCAAATCTTTCATCCTTTGGGATGACAAGAAATTCATTTACATTAATCCTGAATGGCCCTGGTAAGCAGACACCATATAAGATTCTATGCTATCCATTTTTAGGCTAAAAATAACTGCAAATCCTATCCATTCGCCTTTGCATTTTACTGCGTGAAGGCCTGGTTTATCTTGAAGGTCCTTCCTCCTAAATATCATCGTTTCAGACTTTTTCCACCTTCCAGAATTTATTTGATTCATCACAAATTTACCACCATCAGATAAAGAATATGAATAACCAAAACTTTCAAACAATTTTAAATAAGCGATTCTAACTAAGGCAAGCATTACATATTCTGGAATTCCACCCCGCACCGTAACATGAAACTTCTCACCTTCCCAAACCTTAATGCTTTCAATTTCCTCTAGAAAGGCAGGATTTGGCTTTGATATAAAATGAAATTTCTTCTCAACTGGGGAATATCTTAACTCCGTTTTGAATTTTTTCTTTCCAAGTTCTAAGTACGCTTCCAATGAAACATTTTCGCCACTTTTTAACTTTTCTAGGTTTTGAGTTTTATGAAGATTTCCATCAAGCATATGTCCAAATGTACTATTACATCTTTTGCATGTTAGCAACGATTTTTTGCCACCAAGTGCCTTAGGAGGAACATCCTCAATTGTTAATGAATTCATTGCATCATTATAATGCAAGCTCTCCAAACCGTGCAAATCAAGACATGTTGGACAAGCATAAAACTTTCCTTCAATGGTTTCGTATTCTTGCCCGTCTAATCTCTTAATCTTCCAATTAAATAGCTTGAAGACTTTATCAAGATTTTTCGAGTACACATCGAAAATCCTTTCTTTTCTATGAAGGCTCTTCATTAAAATGAGTTGAAATCTGTCTGCGATCAAATCTACCAAATTCCCACGCAACTCCAATATAGCCCCGACCCCTAGGGCGGGAGTACAGTTCCTGAAAATCTTTTAAAGCCTCGCTCCTAATTCCTCAAAACGCAAAGTAGATAAACGGCTGCATGTCGGCGGAGAGCACTTGGTACATGAAGAGGATGGCCAGCAGTGAAATGAGTAATTTGGTGACTATGGACGCCCGCACAAACCAACCGCGGTACCACTCTTTGGTGCTCACGGGCAACCAATGGATGATGAAGCCGCCGAGCATCACGAGGAACACACTGCTGTAGCCGGCCAGTATGTCGGGCATGAGATGGCCTTGGAAGTTGAAGGCGATTTGCCGGAGCATAAGAATGGTGCTGTCCCACGTTTCGCCGCGAAACCACGCGCGGGTGAAGGTGATGAAGACGAGCGTGATGAAGATGCCAATGGCACGGTTGTACCACTTGCTGCGGTTTTCCCACGGGCTGATTTTCTTCCAGAGTTTGTACACCACCAAGCCTAGGCCGTTTAGCCCGCCCCACATCACAAAGTTCCAACTGGCGCCATGCCACAGCCCACCGATGAGCATGGTGAGCATTAGGTTCACATTGGTGCTGACCCACGTGCGGAAGGCCGGCAGTACCTTGCCGATGAGGAAAAATAAAACCGCCAACACCACAAAGCTGATGGGCACCCACCAACTGGCGGCCATGAGCGAGACGAAAGCCACTACCACACCAATCATGATGTTGGAGAAAAGTGAACCGGAGCGGTTGCCACCCATGGGGATGTAGAGGTAATCTTTGAGCCACGTGGAGAGCGAAATGTGCCAGCGTTTCCAGAATTCGCCCACATCGGTGGCCTTGTAGGGCGAGTTGAAATTGACGGCCAAGTGAAAGCCCATCCACAGCGACACGCCAATGGCAATATCGGTATACCCGGAGAAGTCGGCATACACTTGAAGCGTATAGCCGAAAAGTGCCATCATGTTCTCAAAACCCGTGTAACTGCCCGGGTTGGAGAAGATGCGGTCAATGAAGTTTACGGCAATGTAATCGGCGAGGAAGAGCTTTTTCAACAGGCCATTCAATATCCAGAACAAGCCGATCCCAAATTGCTCGCGGGTGAGTTCATACTTCTTGTAAATCTGCGGTACAAAATCGGCCGCCCGCACGATGGGTCCGGCCACCAGTTGCGGAAAGAAAGACACGTAAAAGCCAAAATCGAGGATATTTTTGACGGGCTTCACATGCCCACGGTAGATATCGATGGCATAGCTCATGGTCTGGAAGGTGAAGAACGAAATGCCCACGGGCAGTAGGATTTTCTCCCAGACGAAATTGGTGCCTACCAGATTGTTGAACTGGAACGAGAAGTAGTTGTAGACCTGCACCTCTATGCCGGTGACCTGTGTAAAGAAATCGGCAAAGAAGTAGGCGTATTTGAAATAGACAAGTGTGGACAGGTTGACAATAATGCTGAGCGCCAGCCACGATTTTTTCTTCCAGTCTATTTCAGCCGCATAGATGCGCTTGCCGATGAAATAGTCTGTGACGGTGGAAAAAAGCAGAATGAAGAGGTAGAAGCCGCTCGTTTTGTAATAAAAGAACAGGCTGACAGCAAAGAGGTAGGCATTTCGGCTGGTAGTGGTTTTGTCAAGAAAACTATACCCAATAAGCACAATGCCAAGGAAGATCCAGAAATAGAGCTGGGTGAATAGCAGCGGATACTCGCTGGAGTAGGTGAGGTATGGGAGTATCTTGTCTATCAAGGCTCGAATGGTCAGATCGGGCGGCAATTTAATGCTAAATCGTGCTACTGGTTAGGGTGATGGAAAATGGGCTTTTGTAATCATCCTTTTGAAAAAGCAAGTTCTCCGCCGAAAGACAATCCCATTGTTAAATTGCGTTTGCTCTTCTATATTCCGTGCCCAAGCGCAAGCACCAGTGAAAAAGTATCTGCTATTCGTCTATACGCTCGGTCTCCTATCTCCGTGGCTTAGCCGGGCTCAGTTGGAGCCAAGCTTGCGCTTCCGAAGATACGGGATAGAGGAAGGGCTCTCGCAAGTGACCGCCAGATGCCTGCTGGAAGACAAAATAGACGGCCATATCTGGATCGGCACACAGGACGGACTCAATCAATTTGACGGGTACAGATTCAAGGTCTTCAAGCACCATGCGGGCGATCCTACTAGCCTGAGCAGTAACCGCATCAACACGCTCTTTCAAGATAGAGACGGCCGCATTTGGGTCGGTACCGATGCAGGACTGGACGTGTACCTGCGCCACACCGAATCCTTCGTGCATATCTCACCCGAAAATGCCGTCTTGCGAACGCTGAGCCAGGCACATGTGACGGCCATTGCACAAGATGCCGCCGGACATTTATGGGTTGGTACCGAAAATGGGCTGAACGTACTCGACCTACCCAACGGGATGATCAAACGCTACTTTGCCGATTCCACTGCCGGTTCACTGAGCAGCAACAAAATATCGACCGTGCTTATAGATGCTGAGGGCGTTGTGTGGGTAGGTACAGCTGATGGTCTAAACCGATATGACCACTCCTCAGGGTTATTTACAGTGTTCAGAAATGAGAATTCAAATCCAAACTCACTCAGCAACAATGAAATATTGTCTATGCATGAAGATGCCAAGCATCAGCTATGGATCGGCACGATTGCCGGGTTGAACCTGCTGGACAGAAAGAAGGGCACATTCAAAAGATTCGTGCATGAGCCGGATCGCCCAAACACACTGACGAACGATGATATTCGCGCCATCTCCCAAGACCAACGGAATGGACTTTGGATCGGCACTCGTTGGGGAGGGGTGAATATTCTTGACCTAAAGACGGACAAAATTCAGGCAGTAGTGAATCAGGTTGAAAATCAGAATTCATTGAGCAACAATACGGTGCTGAGTATGCTCAAAGATTCGAGGGGCAACATGTGGGTGGGCGTCTCCGGCAGGGGGCTGAATGTGCATGATCCTCGCACGGCACGCTTCATACATTACCACCACATGGCAAACAATCCAAACTCACTGCTCGATGAAGGGGTTTGGGGAGCAGTCAAAGATCATGAAGGCAACCTGTGGGTGGCCACCTTTGAGGGTGCCAGTGTGATCGAACCGGATGGTAGGGTTAGGCATTTCAGACACGATCCAAACAATCCTAGGAGCTTAATTTCAAATCAGCTCAAAACCATCATTCAAGATAAGCAGCAGCGCATTTGGATCGGTTCCGTCTATGGGCTAAACCTATATGATCCCAAAACCCGTTCCTTCACACGATTTCGCAATGCGAAAGACGATCCGTTTTCGTTGAGTCATGATGAAGTGACGTGCATCTATCAAGACAAGCAAAATAGGCTGTGGATAGGCACAGAGGGCGGATTGAATGAGCTCGATGCACGGACTGGAAAATTTAAACGGTACGCGCTTGACGGGCGGGGAGGTGGCACCAATCATTTCAGAATAAAATGCATTACCCAAGATACCAAAGGTCACCTCTGGATTGGTACGGATGGAGGTGTAAATGTGCTTAATCCAGAGACGGGAATGTTCAAGTATTTCACTTATGATGCTAATGATCCTCATTCGCTCGCCAGCAACATTGTAAAGACAATTAGTTTGGACAAAACAGGTAATGTATTTATTGGAACAGAAAGAGGTTTAAGCCTATACGATATACAAACGTTAAGCTTCAAAAATTGGAGCGAGGATGATGGGCTTTCGAATAATGTGATCTACGGAATACTTATTGATGAAAAAAATAACCTTTGGTTGTCGACAAACATGGGTCTCAATAAGTTTAACACAATCACACAAGCGTTTACCCATTATGACAAATACGATGGGCTGCAAAGTGATGAATTTAATACCGGTTCTTACTATAAGGACCGTAACGGAAATATGTATTTCGGAGGTATAAATGGCCTGACCGTATTTCATCCTGACAGTATTCGCTCGAATACGTTTGTGCCACCCGTATTGATTACTGATTTTCAATTATTCAACCAATCTGTATCCATTAATGACAGTTCGGTGCTTACCCAATCACTCCGCCTAACAAACAAAATAACGCTAGAACATGATGATGACATCTTTGCCTTCATATTTGCCGCCCTTAGCTACGAGCAGCCAGAAAAAATAAAATATGCCTATAAGCTCGAACCTTTCCACAGAGATTGGATCTATACCGACTATGCTGACCGCAAGGCAGTACTGACAAAAATTCCGGCAGGGGAATATACATTTAAAGTAAAGGCAGCCAATTCGGAAGGCATTTGGAGCAATGAATCAACCAATATACTCGTGCGCGTGCTCCCACCTTGGTACAATACGGCTTGGGCACGAGGCTTCTTTATTGTACTTGGAATTGCGCTTGTCATATTCATCATTTATATTAGGGAAATAAATGCCAGAATTACCCGTCGCAATTTGGAAGAAATGGTCGCAGAAAAAACACTGCAACTAAAAGCCGAAAAAGAAGTGGTGTCGAAACAGCTAGCCGAAAAAGAAATCTTGATGCAAGAAGTGCATCATCGGGTGAAGAACAATATGACATTTCTGAAAGGTCTCTTATACTTGAGAGCCAAGGCAAGCGACGATCGGGATGTAAAACAAATACTTTACGAATGTCAGGCGCGCATCGAATCGATGGCTTTAGTGCATCAAAATCTCTACGACATGGAGGATTCTTCCAATGTAAACTTCGAATTGTTTTTGCAGGAGCTCTTTGTGCAATTGATGGCACTTATGGATCAAGATTCCGAAAAAATTGAAGTTCAATTGGATGTTAGTAACATACATATTGACATGAAGACATCCGTATTTTTAGGACTAATATTAAATGAACTCATCACCAATTCCTTTAAATATGCTTTTGGTCGAGGGAAGGGAATTATCTACATTCAAGCGGTGGAATCACCTACTGCTATTGAGATAAATTACTCTGATAGCGGCAAGGGGCTGCCCAAAGATTTTGATCTGTCCAAGTCCGGAGGATTTGGATTTAAGATGATTAGAATTCTAAATGATCAGCTAGGATCTGATTTTCAATACATCGTATCCAATGAAAAAATATTCAAGCTGTCTATTCCTAAGAAATAATAACTGTCTCGCTACTTGAATCGGGCAGAAAGATAATCGCCATATGCATTGCGCAGCGCATAGAAAAGCAATTGACCCTGCAACTCATATCCTTCACGCGAAAAGTGGATACGATCTGCACGAGCTAGATCATAAGCTTCCCAAGTGCGAATAGAATCAAACCCGCCCATTATCTCAAAGAAATCCCAAACTGCTCCATTGTGTAGCTTAGCCAATTTGATCATAGCATCACGCACTTTGTAGACATTCGGGTTGGCATAGTGCCGGTCATAATGCGAATCATTGTTTACCAAAAAAAGTATAGACACCTGCGGATTTATTTCCTTGACTAGAGTCACAAGTTTGTCATAATATTCTTCGTACTTGGCTTGATCAAAAGAACCGGACGGTACATTCGCGTCGTTGATACCAATACCAAAAATGACCAAGTCGGGGCTGATCAATTTTAATTGTTCCGGCAAAGCCTGACTTCTGAAATAATCTCGCACTTTGGCTCCATTCACTCCTATCGGATTGTACACGATGGCAGGCCCTCCGCTTAAGAATTGGAGACCCTGCAAAATGAAGCCTGTTTGGCCTTCATTCATCTTCATAAAACTCAACTGCAGGGTGTCTTGCGGGCTGTCGAATGAAACTTCCATAAATTGACGAGTCGAATCATAGACGGTCGTGATGATCCCTTTGCCATTGACAATCGGCTGAAACGAACCGGGGCTCATGTAGTAGAAGACTCGCACACGCTCGTAGGCGAAGGCATCCTCCGCATGGCGGGCATAGATGGTGGTGGTGGCCCGCGCATCGGTGGTCTTGGCTGTGATGCCGCTGATGCCCCATTGACTATCGTGGTGGCTCACGCTCACACGCTCGCCCTCTTCCCAATCGCCTGTCTTGCGCACCACATAGTTATACGGGTTGTTTGTTTTGGCTAGCGTGTATGGGAATACTAACCCGCGCTGACCTTTTAGTCCGGGTGCAAGTGACTGAAGCTGCTGACGCATGGTGTGCGTGAGCACCCCTCCTTGCACATGCGACCCGCCCATGTGCAGTACATTCACTTGGCCATCACCGGCCAGGAGTACCCGATCCAGTCGCTCGAAGAACTGATTGAACTTGGTACTATCGCCATAGAAATCAATCTTGTTTTTGTCCGTTTGCAGGAATGGATATTTTGCTTGCAGACTTTGCTGAGCATCTACTTCAACAGTCCACAGTCCTCCGAAGATAGTCCACAGCCAAACCAACATAACACTTGACAATTGGAACCTGATCCTACTTCCCACTCTTCCACTCTTCATAATCTTTCATCAAAGCGTCGTAAAACAACTGCGCGATCTTCTGTGCTCCTTGTCGAGAAAAATGCACATAATCTGGTGCGGCCAAGGGTGGATCTGCCGCCACCCAAGAGGGCATGGAATTGCGGCCGCCCATTACTTCATACATGTCCCAGTAGCCGGCACCATTGTCAAGAGCTACCGTGCGCAACACATCACGTACGCGCGGCAAAATCGGAAAAGTCACATACTTGGTGCCTTCTTTTATTGACATATCAGACGGCCCGATGACCACAAAATCAGCCGCCGGATTCATGCGCCGGAGGTAGCGAATTTGTGACGCAAACCAACCTCCATATTGCGCCACTTTATCCTCCGTCATATAGGGAACGGTGTTTCCGCCAAATTGCAAAATGATTAGGTCAGCGCCTGCATTGGCAAACTGTGTCGCCATCTCGGCATTGTTGATTTGGCCAAAAAAAGTGCCCGAACTGCCCCGCATGGGGATATTGTCCATGATTACGCCATCTTCATTTTCTAATCGAATGCCATAGATATCCGGACTCGATTTTGCTTCAAATTCTAAGCGAACCGAAGCAGGTGCCGAGACGAATGATTGATGATATTCTTGCGCGTTTGGATTAGGGGCAAATTCTCGACGGGACTCTGTGCTATCGCTCAAGACCACACGCAGCTTGAAGGCCGCATCCGGATTGCGAAAGAGAATCGTCAATTTGGTGAACGTGCGTGCGGTGCGGTAGCTGATGGTCGACGGACTCAAATCGATCCAAGCGCGTGAGGTGGAGTCCGGCAGGTTCATATGAAGGCTGTCCTTTTGGGGAAATGACGTAAACCGAGAGAACTCCGCATACATGCCAAATCTGTTGTGAGTGAGCGTTGTGTCTTGATTGCCAAAAACAGGGTACCTGCGCCAGTTACCAGAGCGTTTGTTCACCAAACTCATGCTCTCTGCCAGTGGGTGTGCAGAGGTATAGCCCGGCCCTGAACCACCGAAGGTTTTCTGAAGACCATTGCGCACGTCGCTGGTGATACGGTCGCCTTCAATTTGTGAATCGCCGTAATGCAAAATCCTTACCTTCCCGATCCCCTGTTTTCTCTGATCCAATGCTTGAAAAAAATTCACCAACTTGACCGTGCTGTCCGCATACTGAATCCGCATCATCTTCCGACGAAACTGTATTTCGGCTAATTTCAGGCTGTCCTTTATCGCTGTGGAATCAAAGGTTTCATAGCCTGCCAAAAGCTCATTCACATCCACCGAGCGCGTGGTGTCTTGACCAAAGAAATCATCCAACGAAGCGAATTTTAAGCGCCACTCTCTCGTCAGCGGTACGCCATCAGTAGGCCATATAGCGGCCAACCCGACAGCCAGACCGAACACCATAAGTAAAAACAGAAGGAGATGAGATGGACGCATTATTGGCCTACCTTGATTTTGAGCTTCTGCCCGATACTTAAATGCTCACCTATGCCATTCCAAGCCATGATTTGTTCGGGTTTCACGCCTTCGAAACGTCGGCAGATAGCCCATAGTGTATCTCCGGGCTGCACTTCGTAGATGGTAAACTTGCCCCTTTCCTCTACGATTTGTCCCTTTTCTTCGGGTGATAATTTGGGTGTTTGTGCCACAGCCGTCGTGGAGGGTACCGCTTTTCCTTTGGGATAATAAATGGTCAATTTCTGATTGATATCAATACGATCCGATCGAAGGTTGTTCCACTTTTTTAATTGCGAAAGGGGCACATTGTATCGCTCGGCAATGCGTCCAAGCACATCCCCTGATTTCACCCGGTACGAAATGACTTGATGTGTATTAGGGTCAGGGTTGTCACTTTTTATTCTGACCATCAGGCTGTCTTGCGCCCGTTTTTGATCCAAAACCAACTGACGCGATTGCGCAGCTAATTGATGCCCATCCAACAGGGATGGAAGAGCAATCGCTTGCCGGGCCGGTATCCTATTCCCCACTAGTGTCGGATTTATGCTTCGAAACTGCTCCTCTGTCCAACCTGCATTGGCCAAAAGAACTGACAGTTCTATTTCCTCCTGAAAAGTTTGAACAATATCCGAGACCAACACTGGTTTCAAGGTGTTGACAGGCTGATTTTTCAGTAGCATCCGAAGAACAGCCAACTGCTCCTCCGTTTGCGAGAGCTCCGTTTGAGTGGCACGCATCTTGCCTGCTGCACCCAGCACAAAAGCGAGCTCGGCATTCGCGCCATGCAGTTCCTTGAGGTCTTCAAACAATAGCCTGGCAGCAGCTGTACTCTTCGCAAAATCTCTTCGCTCATCCACATATTCGTTGATGACCAGGCCATATCGTCGCGCATCGGGAAACGTAAGAGCCCACGGCCCCACCCTATCGAAAGCAGCCGTGTAAAGCGGATTGGCGGCTGAGAGATAAACAGCTAAATGCCCATGTTTCTGAGCAAAAAGCTGCTCGACCTTGGGTAGCATTTGCACTTGATTTTTCCAAATGTGCATAACGATATCAAGTCCCTCCGCCTCTTGCATTGTGAGGGCCGTTTGGCTATAGTCATTCCAATCCGAGATTACTTTCTTGGTATCTGCGTGGCTGCCAAGCGTAACCACGCGATTCCAGAAAATATGAGCCTCAGTAATGTTTTGGGGGAAATTGTTTTGGGGATATGCAGCCAATGAACCTGTGGTCAGCAGGATCAAAAGCATCATTCGTCTGGCCTTCTCACGCATCGGTGGCAAAATTAACAGATAAATATTCTACTTACTATTAGTTTCGCGGCTGCAAAAAACATGCGACCATTATGAAAAAGACAGTTATTCTCCTCTTCACACTTATTTCCCTTCAATCCATTCAAGCACAAACGAAGTGGATGATTATAACCGGAACATCCTATTCCTCCTTCAATACAGATCTGATGGCTTTGTATGGTTTTGAAGATTACCGAGCAGATTATATAAGCAACGGAGGTACTGCTTCATCACCTGCCAATAATTCTATCAAAGTAAACGGATATATCGGCATTGAAACGGACATCAACGTATCTGAGAAAGGTTTCATTAAGACGGGTTTGAGATATGTTTCAGTCGGTGACAGCTACAATTTCACTACTCCGGAAATTCAGTATCAGGACGGTTATGGATCAAAATCGGACGCGAGATTCATCCTGAGACCAAGACTGGATTACATCGCTGTTCCTCTTAACTATGGTTTTCGGCCGTCTGAAAGACTAACACTCTATGGTGGACTCACGCCGCATTTCAATGTTGACAACCTCCTGCGCTACAACACTTTTTCTGGAAATGCCAATGATGTGAAAGAGAAATGGGAGCGTCTGGATGGTCCGGTGAATGCAAGTAAAATGGTGCTGTTTGTAAATGCAGGAGCCACCTACAACATGAGCTCGCGCACACTCCTTGATCTGCGAATTCTTCGGTCGCTCGGAAGTGTGTATGACGATGGTGAAGTCGCTGATGAATTCAATGAAGCGAAAATCATCAGCGTTGAGTTAGGCTTTGGACTCATTTTGGGAGGAAGTAAAAAAAGCACCGCCTCCTCGAATTAATCAGACAACCTGTACGATTTCAGGGAAGATCATCAAGAGGATCAAAATCAACAGTTGAATAACAACAAATGGGACAATGCCACGATACAGGTGGCTTGTCTTCACCTCGGGTGGTGCCACCCCTTTCAGATAAAACAAGGCAAACCCAAACGGCGGGGTGAGAAAAGAAGTCTGCAGGTTCACCGCCAGCAAGATGCCCACCCACACCAAGTCGATACCGAGCGAAACGAATATGGGCGCCACCACCGGCACGATGATGAACACGATCTCGATAAAGTCAATAAAGAAGCCGGCTATGAACACCACCACCATCACCATGATCAAGAAGTGCGTGGGTCCAAGGTTGGCCGACTGAATGGCGCCAAGTAAAAATCTATCCCCCTCTAATCCTCTGAAAACAAGGGAAAATGCTGTAGCTCCAACCAAAATCATAAATACCATAGAGGTGGTCATGGTGGTTTCGCGCATCACCTCCTTTAGCATTTTCAGGTTGAATTTCTTTGAAACCACGGCCAAGATCATGGCGCCAAAAGCGCCCACACCGGCCGCCTCGGTGGGAGAGGCTATGCCCGTGAAAATTGAACCCAAAACGATGAGGATGAGCACAAATGGATAGAGAAACGACCGGAGCACATCAGCAGAAATACCCCCCGAACGAAAGGCCGCCAACTCCTCAGCAGATACACGTGGCACCTGATCAGGATAGATTTTTCCATAGAGCCAAATGTAAATAAGGTAGGCAATGACTAATGCAACGCCAGGAATCACCGCGGCTAAGAATAAGTCACCCACCGAAACGTTCAGCACACTTCCCAACAAAACCAACACAACAGAGGGAGGAATGATTTGTCCCAATGTGCCCGACGAGGCGATGACTCCCGTACTGAGCGTAGGGCTGTATCCCTTTTTGAGCATAATCGGTAAACTGATAAGCCCCATGGTAACGACCGTGGCACCTACTATGCCCGTAGAAGCCGCCAGCATAGCTCCTACAACCACCACGGCGATGGCCAATCCACCACGCACATTACCAAAGAGCATGCTCATGGTGTGCAGGAGGCGCTCGGCAATGCCCGATTTTTCCAGTACCATGCCCATAAAAATGAACAGTGGCACAGACAGCAACACGAAGTTTTGCATGGTGCCAAACACCCGAAGTGAAAGCAGATAGAAGAAATCGGAATCAAATACGATCAATCCAACGAGGACAGACAATCCGCCCAAAGTAAACGCCACAGGATAGCCGAATAGGATGAGCAAGAAAATGGCAGCAAAAAGAATGAGCGGCAAGTATTCAATCATGACTCATCACTTTTTTCATACTTCTCAAACATTCAGAAATCGCCTGCAACCCAAGGAGGAAGAATCCGACGGGGATGGCCGCTTTGATCAGATAGCGAGCAGGCAATCCACCCGGGTCAGGACTGGTTTCGCGAAAAGCGTACGAGCTCTCAACGAAAGACAATGACTCCCAAAAAGCCACTGCGCAGAATGGTAGCAACAATACAACCGAGCCCATCAGATTGACCCACGCCTTTCCTTTTTCAGAAAAACGATGATAGAACACATCCACGCGTACATGTTTGTCCTGTTGCAAAGTGTAAGCCGCCCCCAACAGAAAAATAACAGCAAACAGGTGCCACTCCAGCTCAAAAGAAGCCGCCGAGGTGATGCTGAAAATGTAGCGCAGGGCCACATCCACCACGATGACCAGCACTAGGATAAGGCTAAGCCAGGAGACGGTCTTGCCAATCCAATCATTAAGTTTATCTATCAGCAGCATGCGACGAAAATAGTGAAAAGCAGGAATCCCTGCTTTCACCTTTTTACTTCCTCGCAGAATTACTTCACCCGTTCAAATATATCCCCTTCAAAATTTAATGTGGTTACACGGCCATCCTTAACTTCAAATTGCATGGCGTTTCCATTTCCAGCGAATTCCACACGAATGGAGTTCGGTTCTGTAAAAGGTGTTGCTACGGCCTTCATCGATCCCATGGTCACATGCAGTTCGTCACTCCCTTCCAAAATTTCAACTGTACCCACATACTTATTAAAGTAGGTGCCCGCATATGCCCCCTTGGTCAATTCCAGCTTCCACTCACGCGCGGCGATTTTAGCATAATGGTTTTGCATATTTTTTTGCACATCAGCAATGCGCTGCTTCAGTGCTTGAATTTTATCTTCATAGTCATCCACGGCATCTACATTGCCTAGGTAATAATCATAAATGAATGCGGCAATCAAGTTAGAAACATTGTCCCCAAAAGCATTCTCATTGGCAAACACAGCTATGCCAATATTCTTTTCAGGCATAATGGATATATGAGAAAAGAAACCAACAAATCCCCCGAAATGATAATTGACTTTTTGTTCGCCAAACTGTGCCGTAATCCATCCGGCTCCATAACCTGTGTCATTAAAAATATCACCCTCACGAGCAGAGGTGGCCGTAGGCTGCAACGCCGCTTCAATGATTGACGGCTTGATCACTTGTTTGCCGTTGAGCTGACCCTTATTCAGATAGGTAATAATCCAATTGGCAGCATCCTTGGGTGAGCAAATAAGCCCACCGGCAGCTTGCATCATGTCATCATTCTTCATAAGAGCGGATCGACGTGGGTCCATGGAAACAATACCTTCATAAGGCCATGCCATCGGCCAATTTTTCTTTTCACCTCTAGAAATATATGCGCTTGTGCGAGTCATTTTGAGAGGGGAGAAAACTTTTTCCTGTAGCAAATCCTGCCATTTTTTGCCAAACTCTGCTTCCAGCAAAATTCCAAAAATGTTATAACCCAAATTATCATAGCGATAGGTCTTTCCCTCCTTGCGAAGTGTTGTTTTTTCCTCCAGCAGCATGGTCATTATTTCCAAAGATTTGTCTCCGGTATAGGCTTCCCTAAAGACGATGTAATCGTTTTCGATTCCGCTGGTATGATTCAGTAATTCACGAATGGTGATTTTCGCGAAAACATCCTTGTTCTTCAATTGACCAAAAGGCTTATATGTAGTCAAAGGCGCATCCAAATCAATCAGCCCTTCATCGGCTAAGAGCAAGGCCAACAATCCGGTAAACGACTTGGTAACGGAAGCGATGTAATAGGATGTCTCCCCATTGGCTTTCAAACCAGCTTCAATATCCGCATAGCCGTATCCTTGAGCCATCACCACCTCGCCATTTTTCACCACAGCTACACCAATGCCCGGCACCATAGGCGTGGCTTGGAGGGCTCTTTGAATAAACGAATCGAAGATTTTTGTGTCCTGTGCAGGTGCACTAACAACCAAGGCTGAAGTAATCAGCCAGATGAATATTATCCTGTGCATGTTATATGAGTTTAGTACACGAAATAAAGCTCTCCTGAAACCAAAAAATTGAACAAATGAAACCTAGCAGACAAAATTTCGGAATTGTGTAGGTGTAGTGCCCGTCTCCTTCTTGAAATCGCGAATGAAATGGCTTTGGTCGGCGAACCCATTTTCCATGGCAATATGTGTCAGCCTTTTGTTGTTACATGCTATTCCGGCCATCGCGTTGCGGATCCGGATGAACCGGAGGTATTCTTTCAAACTCAAACCAAAACATTTTCGAAATGCACGTGCTAAATATACCGGATGAACGCCATAAGCCACTGCTAATTCTTGAAGTTGAAAATTATGATGGAGGTGATCGTCCACATCATTTTTGAGTTGGCACAACCAATCAGGAGTCACTTCACCCTTTGGTCTTTTGCCTATTGACGCAATGAACTCTGACAAGATGACCTTCTTATCCATATACTTGAAGGCATCTAAATACGGGTGAAAAGTCTGCCAATTTATTCCATTTACATTTTTCCATTCTTTCAAATGTGCGCGAATGTGCTCTGGCATCACACTTTCGTCCTTCACGTACATACATAATATGACACAGTCCTTATCATACACATTACTATGTAAAAGATCGCGGGGTTTAACAAGTGTTTTGGCCTGAGAAAAACGGGCAGCATAACCTGCTACCTCCTCTTGAAAATTGCCTTTTAGAATCATACTAAGGGCAGAAAAATTATGCGTGTGAGGCGTCATGACCGTGCCCGCCGGGTAGTGCGACCTTGTGATCGTGATTAAATCGTCTTCAAGAAGGGTGTGCTTTTGCATCATGACATGTTTGCCTTAGGACGACACATCGGCCAAAAGGTTGGAAACTTCACATCAATTAACAACTACCTTTGCCTCATGAAAGACATCCGAAAGGAATCGTTGGAGAGTTTAATCGGCTGGTTTGAAGGAATCGGCGAAAAGAAATTTCGTGCCAAGCAGGTGTGGGAATGGCTGTGGATGAAATCCGCTCGGTCGTTTGACGAAATGACCAACCTCTCCAAAGACCTGCGGGAAAAACTTTCCGCTGAATTTGTCATTCTACCCATCGTGGTGGACAATTTTCAAGTATCGAATGATGGCACCATAAAGTCGGCTTTTCGACTGCACGACAAACATCTTATAGAAGGCGTGCTCATTCCGGCTGATGATCGCATGACGGCCTGTGTCTCTTCGCAGGTGGGATGCTCGCTTACGTGCAAATTCTGCGCTACGGGCTATATGAAGCGCGAGCGCAATTTGGATGCCGGTGAAATCTACGATCAGGTGGTGATCATCCATGACCAAGCCGAACAAAACTACCAGCGTCCACTTTCGAACATCGTCTTTATGGGCATGGGTGAGCCATTGCTGAATTACAAAGGCGTGATGGAGGGAATCGAACGGATCACGTCTGCCGACGGGTTGAATATTTCTCCCAAGCGCATCACCGTTTCCACTGCAGGCATTGCCAAGATGATAACCAAGCTGGCTGATGATGATGTGAAATTCAACCTCGCGCTCTCGCTGCATGCGGCGGATGATAAAAAACGAGACACCATCATGCCGATCAACGAGACCAATACCCTGGAGGCGTTGATGGAAGCGTTGCAATATTTTTATCAAAAAACAGGCAATCGCATCACATTTGAATACATCCTGTTTTATGATTTCAACGATTCGTTGGAAGATGCCGAAAAGTTGTTGAAATATGCCCGACGCGTGCCTGTGCGGGTGAACATCATTGAGTACAATCCCATTTCGGAGGCGTCATTCACCAAAGCTACTCCTGAGACTATCGAGCGATTTGCCAATCACTTGATCAATGGAGGCATCCACACGAGTGTGCGCAGAAGTCGTGGCAAGGACATAGATGCAGCTTGCGGTCAGTTGGCGAATAAGAGTAAGATGGCATAAAAAAGCCAATCCTTTCGAGTTGGGCTGATGCCAAATTGGAGATTCTGCATGCCATATGGCACCAGTTGTCCCCATATCTGTCCCTTTCTGCTTTGGCCATTCGGGGCAATCACGGCCGGACTGTTGTAGTTGATTTCCACATACGGCACGGCTCCCAAGTATTGCCGCACCATGCTGCGCTGGCTGCCTCCACCCGGAGGCGTGCTAATCTGGGCGATGACCATAATACCGACCAAAACGCCCGAAAGTGTTAGTAGTGATTTTTTCATGTTGATTGTTTGGTTTGCTCTGTCCACGAAAACGCCCATCCGCATGAATGCCCTTGCGCATTATGTGAGTGGAAATCAGGGTCTTTGAATGGTCAAAATGTTGAATTGAAAATAACAAAATAGTTGCTGGCTGTTTCAAAAAACTATCTTTGCGGCCATGAGCAATCCTACCGACGGCAACAACCTGAAAAACATCGTTTCGCACGCCAAAGAATACGGCTTTATTTTCCCTTCGTCAGACATCTATGACGGCTTGGGAGCCACGTATGATTACGGCCCGAACGGCGTGGAACTGAAGAACAACATCAAGAACTATTGGTGGCAGGCCATGGTGCGTTTGCACGACAATATCGTGGGACTGGATGCAGCTATTTTTATGCACCCAACCACCTGGAAAGCTTCCGGTCACGTGGATGCATTTAATGATCCGTTGATTGATAACAAGGACTCCAAAAAGCGCTACCGCGCAGATGTGCTCATCGAAGAGCAAATAGCCAAAATAGAGGGCAAGATTGAGAAAGAGGTAGAGAAGGCAGCCAAACGTTTTGGCGACAAATTCGACAAAGATCAATTCGTAAGCACCAACGAGCGCGTGGTAGGTTATGCTGCCCAAATAAAGGCAATAGAAGATCGGTTGGGCTCTGCAATGGAGAGCGGCAATCTGGCAGACTTAAAGGCGCTCATTGAGGAATTGGAAATTGCTTGCCCTATCTCCGGTTCGCGCAACTGGACTGAAGTGCGACAATTCAACTTGATGTTTTCAACCGAACTCGGTTCACTGGCTGATGGAGCAGAGAAGATTTATTTAAGACCGGAAACGGCTCAGGGTATTTTCGTGAATTTCCTGAATGTACAGAAAACTACCCGTCAAAAACCGCCATTCGGCATAGCGCAGATCGGAAAGGCTTTCAGAAATGAGATTATCGCCCGTCAGTTCATTTTCCGCATGCGCGAATTCGAACAGATGGAGATGCAATTCTTCGTGAAGCCCGGCACTGAAATGGAGTGGTACGAATACTGGAAAGCTAAGCGCCTAGCATGGCACAAGGCGCTGAATTTGGGCGATGAAAACTACCGCTATCATGACCACCTGAATCTGGCACATTATGCCAATGCCGCCTGCGACATTCAGTATAATTTCCCGATGGGTTTCAAGGAGATAGAAGGTATCCACTCGCGCACCGATTTTGACCTGAAAGCACACGAGAAATATTCAGGCAAGAAGCTCCAGTATTTTGATACGCAAGAAAACGAAAGCTACGTGCCGTATGTGGTGGAGACTTCTATCGGTTTGGACAGGATGTTTCTGGCCGTGATGTCTTCCGCCTATGCCGAGGAAAAACTGGAAGATGGAAGCGAACGTGTGGTCCTGCGCATTCCACCTGTCCTTGCACCGGTGAAAGTAGCCGTGCTGCCGCTGATGAACAAAGACGGACTGCCCGAAAAAGCCGAAGCAATTTTGAAGGATTTGCACTTCGATTTTTCTACGCAATACGATGCAAAAGATGCCATCGGCAAGCGATACCGCAGACAAGATGCCATCGGCACGCCTTACTGTGTCACGGTGGATCATCAAAGTTTGGAAGACCACACGGTTACCATCAGGGAGCGAGACAGTATGAAGCAGGAGCGCGTGTCAATAGAGCGGTTGAGAGCCGTGCTTGACGAGCGCGTGAGCTTGAAGAAATTACTTGAGACGTTATAATAATGGAAGGTCTGCTCATTGGAGTAATAGTTGTTGCGGTCTATCTGGGCAGGCATGCCATCATGTCTTATCAGTACGAGGGTAATTTCTCTGCTCTACCGGTCAACCTCACAGAGCAGCACAAGCGCTTTCTCGAGCAGCATTTTCCGTACTACAAATCATTGCCGCCAAAGTCAAAGAAAATTTTCGAAAAACGGGTGGCCTATTTCATGGATAGTAAGGAGTTCATTCCACGGGAGATGATTGCCGTGTCTTGGGAAATGAAGTTGCTCATATCCTCAGCGGCTATTCAGATGACATTCGGCTTTCCACGTGTGTATCTGAGTCATTTCAAATTCATCCTCGTGTATCCGGGTAAATTCCTGAGCACCAGCACCAATCAAATGCATCAGGGCGAGGTGAATCCTGCCTATCAAACCATAGTGATTGGATGGAAATATTTCGTGGAAGGTTATCTTAAAAAAGACGGACGCAACCTCGGGTTGCATGAAATGGCTCATGCCCTACGCCTCGAAAACCGTATCGTCAATCAAGAATTCAATTTCCTAGATGAAGACACGCTGAACGAATGGGAACTGCGCGCCACAAACACGATGAAGGAAATCGCTGAAGGTCGGGAGACTTTTTTCAGAGAATATGGTGCCAAGGATCGGGAGGAGTTCTTTGCGGTAGCCGTTGAGAATTTCTTTGAACGGCCTCAAGAGTTTTCTGAAAAACATCCGCTTACCTATGGGGTCATGTGTAAATTATTAAGGCAAGATCCTAAGTTACTCGAGCGATAAAAAACCTATTTTTCGTTTCCCATTTTAAAGGGAATATCCCTAAATCTCATTTATGAACTGGCCCGACCTGCTCTCTACCCGTCGATTTTCTGACAAAAGCCCTGACATTAGGCACGACAAAAACCGCAGCAGATTCGAGCAAGATTTTGACCGCATCATCTTCTCTCAGCCTTTCCGAAAATTGCAGGACAAGACGCAGGTTTTTCCTCTACCAGAAGATGATTTCGTTCATACTCGTCTCACACATAGTTTGGAGGTTTCAAGTGTCGGCCGATCGTTGGGAAAAAATGCCGGGTTCTTCGTTTTAGACAAATACCCTGAACTCAACGAGCTATATTCTGTCCATGATTTTGGTAGCATTGTAGCGTCGGCAAGTTTGGCGCACGACATGGGCAATCCGCCGTTTGGTCATGCCGGAGAAGATGGCATTTCTAGCTTTTTTTTGGAGAGTAAATTTAGCCAGCTAATCAAAGAGCGGGTATCCGCCGCTGAGTGGAACGACCTGACCAAATTTGAGGGAAATGCGCAAGGTTTCAGAATACTGAATAGTCCACTTTACCGAGGCACAGAGATGACCTATGCCTCATTTGGCGCCTTCATCAAGTACCCCCTCTCCTCATCATCACAAAAAACACCCAACAGGAAAAGTCAGAAGAAGTACGGTTACTATCAAAGCAATGCTGTTACATTCCGGTTACTGGCTGAAGAAATGAAACTCATTTCACTGAGCGATCATGCGTGGTGCAGACATCCCTTGGCCTTTTTGGTGGAGGCCGCCGACGACATCTGCTACGGCATCATTGATTTGGAAGATGGCTGTCGTTTGGGCTTGGTTCCTTTCCACGCGTATCGCGACCTACTGGCAGAGATTATTGGAGAAAATTATTCCGAGGAAAAGCTCAACAAAGTGGCTTCACTAAATGAAAAACTAGGCATTCTACGGGCTTTGGCTATCTCCCAGCTCGTGCAGGAATGCTCTGATCTATTCAATAAAAAAGAATCCGAACTATTGTCTGGCTCATTTGATCAAGCACTTACCGACCATATTCCTTCATCCAAGACGATGAAGGTGATCAGCGAACTGTCAGTCAAAGACATCTATCGGTCAAGAGTGGTTCTGGAAAAGGAAGCAGGAGGCTATGAGGTCATTTACAAACTCATGGAGGCCTTTTGCACAGCGGCATATTTTCAACTTTTTGAAACGCCAACGCCCCGACACAAGACCGTCTACAGATTGTTGCCGGCAGAAATTCAACAACAACTAGCTACTCCCGGCATCACTGTTTACCAGTCACTTCAATTTGTCACCGATTTCGTGAGTAGCCTTACAGATCGGTATGCCGTTCGTTTATACAAGATCATTTACGGGCTCTAACTAAAAAGGCCGGAGCAAATCTGGGCATCTTCAATAGGTCACATGAAGATGTTCGTCAAATACCGGTTGCGAACATCGCGGTAGATGTAGAAATCCGAGTCTATGGAAACGATTTCTTTGTATCCGGCCACTTCGGATACTACGATCAGCGAAGCATCCGCCAAGTCCATCGGCACATCGCTGAATTTCTCCGTTAGTTGTTTGATTCTTGTAATATGGTGCTGCTCTAGCCCATACAGCTGCAATCCACCCCTGTCAACCCATTCCAGCAGGGCAAGTTGTGCACGCACACTAAAATCTAGCATGTGACTTGCCTCCGTCAGCACCGGCCAGGTAGTCCAAAGATAGCCCTGATACTCCTCCAGAAAACGAACAGCCTTCAAGTGATACTTATCGGACCGATCGAAGAGGGCTATCAGCGGCCCTGCATCAATGAGTGTGTTTCTCACGAAGCTTTTGCTTGAGGGTGGATTTGTAGGTGGTGGATCCATCGGTATTGCCACTGGCCGCTGCACCAAACAAATCTTTGCCTAGCTCATAGGGGGCGTTTTTGAGTTGTTCCTTGGTGAAATACATAGCTAAAGCCTCCTTTACTAAATTTGATTTGGTGGTGTTTTTCTGCTGACTATATGTGCTCAATCGCTCCGCGCTTCCTTCGTCGAGCCGTACATTCAGCATATTTTCACCTCTTCTCTTTTTCATTGTAACACAAACGTAATACAATTTTTTCAGACTGGCAACAACAATAATTTGTTTCAAAAAGTCAACGAAATATTAATAGTCAAAATATCACAATGTTTTGAGAGCAGACTGTGGCCATTCACGAATCATATGTTCGATCACCTCCCTTCTATGATTGGAAATCAGTATGACCTGAACATCCTTCTATAAATAGGCTTGCGATAAACAAACTGAACAAAGAGCGCCGGATAAAGAAGCAAATCCGTAAAAATCGTACCTGTAGCGTAAGTGAAGTCGTCAATGATCACGGATCGCCCTTCTGATACCTTGCAAATGCGATGATGGTGTCTCCATTTTTTTAGAAAGAAGGGAAGTTTCGTGCCTTCGTCTACAAAATACCACTCGTGTTCGGTTTCGCCTTGATCGGTGATCTCACTGATCCATTCTTGGTTGAAAAAGAGAAAATTCAGCTTCAAGTGAACAATGTCTCCACGATTGCAACCATCAAATCGGAGAAGCTTCACGGGCGGAAATGGCGGATTTAGTTTCAAAAAGAGTACTGAAGTGAATCCTTCCTTGATCTTCGGAATATCAGCAGAGACACGTGTCCGTATGGTTAGGCGCATGGGCAATTGAGGTCAGTATAGGCCGTCAAATTAGTTGATAAATTCGACCCTGTCAGGGCGTCAGCAGTAAGGCTGGAATATTCCTTGCCGAAAACCCTTGAAACTTAATCAAACCATTAACTTTGCGCCTCGTCAAAAATGTGGTCATATCTCGCGCATATAATCCTTAGGTACCGATTGTATTTGATTATTCTCTTGGGCATCATTACGATGTTCATGGGGTATCAAGCTCAATTCATCCAATGGTCGCACAACTTTAAAAACGTTGTGCCCGAGTCGGATGAGGACATGATCTATTTCGAGCAATTCAAAGAGACCTTCGGTGAAGATGGAAACCTCATGGTATTTGCCATGGAGGACAGCTCCATCTATTCATTGGAGGGTTTTAGCGATCTATACTATTTGGTAAGAGAGCTAGAAAAACTCGAGGGAGTAGATGCTGTCATAGGCCTGCCGAACCTGCCCATTCTTACTAAAAACATCGAGCAGCAAAAATTTGATATTACCAGATTGTTTACGTCCATTCCTGACTCACAAGCGGCACTAGACAGTCTTTTGATTATAGCCAAAACCCAAACTTTTTACAGTGGCCAGTTGATCAATCCGGAGACCGGCGCAACGGTCATCGCCATCACTGTGAATGGCGATAAACTCAATTCTGAAGCGCGCGAGCGGGTAGTGGGCGACATAGTGCGGGCGGGCGAACAATTTGAGGAAGTAACGGGCATTGACCTGAAATGTGCAGGCTTACCCTACATCAGATTCATCAACACCACCAAAGTAAAGGCCGAACTCAACCTGTTTTTGTTAATCTCTGTCTTCATCACCGGATTCATTCTGTTCTTGTTTTTCCGATCATTAAAGGCTGTCGTTTTCCCTCTTATTGTCATCGGTATTATTGTCGTTTGGGTATTGGGCACTATCGCACTGTTTGGCTTTGAAATCACGCTCCTTACCGGCCTGATTCCACCCATTATCGTGGTTATCGGTATACCTAATAGCGTGTACATGCTGCACCGCTACCATCACGAGTTCAGTACTCACGGAGACAAGATGCTCGCGCTGAGCAGAATCATTCGCAAGATTGGCGTAGTGACGCTCATCACAAATGCCACTACAGCTATTGGTTTTTTAGTACTGGTGACGACCAACATAGCCGTGTTAGTAGAGTTCGGCATAGTGGCCGGTCTGAACGTAATGGCCACCTTCGTGGTGAGCATCATCCTCATTCCTGCGGTCTTTTCGTATGTTGCTCCTCCGAGTCCCAAACATCTGCGTCACCTGAAATTCAAAATGCTCGATGCAGTACTGACCGGCTTGGATGTGGCCGTCCATCGCTACAGAGGCCTCATTTTTATTTTTACTGGCGCCATCTTGCTCATTTCGCTTCTTGGTGCTTCGCAGATCAATGCTGTCTCATACATTTTAGACGATGTGCCGGCCAAGAGTCAGCTTAAGACAGACATGACGTTTCTTGAAGAGAATTTCGGAGGCGTGATGCCATTGGAAATTATCGTTGACACTGGTCAGAAGAAAGGTGTTCAAAACTTGGCCAACTTACGCAAGATTGAGGAGCTACAGACCTTCTTGGACAGCATCGAGTATATGTCCATATCCATCTCGCCGATCAATTTCGTAAAGGCTGCTCGTCAGGCCTATTACAACAATAATCCTGACTTTTACGGCTTGCCGACTTCTCGCGATCGAGCGTTTGTGCTGCGCTATTTGCAAGGCAACAGCGACTCCTCCGAACTCGCTAGGGCATTTGTAGATAGCACTGGCCAGCGTGTGCGCATCTCCATCAAAATGAAAGACATTGGCTCGGTGAAAATGGACTCCCTCGTACAGACTGTGATTCAACCGAAAATTGATGAGGTTTTTGCTGACACTAATCTAACTGCGCGTGTCACGGGCACCACCTTTATTTATATAAGGGGAAATGACTTCCTCATTTCAAATTTGATCTCATCAATGATCATAGCTTTCATTTTGATAGCACTTATCATGGGCTTGCTTTTCAGGAATGGTCGAATGATTTTGATTTCCTGCTTGTCGAACATCGTTCCTTGTATAATTACGGCGGGAATCATGGGCGTATTCGGAATACCCCTCAAACCTAGCACGGCTTTGATATTTAGTATTGCGTTTGGTATCGCCGTGGATGACAGTATTCATTTTTTGGCTAAATACAGGCAAGAACTTTTCGCCAACAAATTCAACGTCCAAGTAGCGGTAAGTAAATCATTGCGTGAAACAGGTGCCAGCATGATCTACACATCGGTAATTCTCTTTTTCGGTTTTGTCATTTTTGCGGCTTCAGAATTTGGCGGCACAGTAAATTTAGGTAAGTTGACATCCATCACGCTTCTATTTGCCATGCTGGCCAACTTGGTTCTTCTCCCTGCGCTTGTTCTTCAATTCGACAATGGCAAGCGTGACAAGGGAAGCCACCCACCCATTGATCAATATCCGGAGTTGGCGGAAGCCGAAACATTGGACGAAGAATAATTCAAGGCATTGAAATGAAGACGAAATTCCCTGAGTTCAAGCAGGTAAGTTATCCGAATATAGCCACCGACATGCTGGCTCATTGGAAAGCCAATCACATTTTTGAGCAGTCCGTCTCACTACGCGATGGAGCCGAAACATTCACCTTTTACGAAGGGCCACCATCGGCCAATGGCACACCGGGCATCCACCATGTGATGGCACGAGCCGTCAAGGATATTTTCTGCCGATACAAAACCCTGCAGGGCTATCAAGTACACCGCAAAGGCGGCTGGGACACGCACGGGCTGCCCGTAGAGCTTCAGGTAGAGAAAGAACTGGGCATTACCAAAGAGGACATTGGTAAGAAAATCTCGGTAGAGGATTACAACACCAAGTGCAAGGAAGCGGTGATGCGCTTCAAAAGCGAGTGGGACTATCTCACAGAGAAGATGGGGTATTGGGTAGATCTGGACAACCCGTACATCACCTTCGACAGAGACTATATGGAGAGCCTTTGGTGGCTGCTGAAGCAACTCTACGACAAAGGATTGCTCTACAAAGGCTACACCGTGCAGCCGTATTCTCCAGCAGCTGGTACAGGTCTTAGCTCACACGAACTAAACCAACCCGGCACCTACCGCGACGTGAAGGATACGTCCATCGTAGCGCAATTCAAGGTAAAGAAATCGGACAAATCGGCCTTCCTTTTTGAGAATGAAAACGAAGATGTACGCATCTTGGCTTGGACGACCACCCCGTGGACATTGCCTGCAAACTGCGGTTTAGCAGTGGGAGAAAAAATCACCTATGTGAAGGTGAGAACCTACAATCCGTATTCATTCCAGCCTGTCTCCGTGGTGCTGGCGAAGGATCTGGTAGGCAAGTATTTCTCTGAAAAAGCAAAAGACATTTCATTAGGTGATTTCAAAGAAGGTGACAAACTTATCCCATTCGAAATCACCCAGACATTCACCGGCAAAGACCTATTGGAAATCCGCTACGAGCAGTTGATGCCGTATGTGACCAATAACGATTTGGAAAAAAATGCCTTCCGTGTAATTGCTGGCGATTTTGTAAGCACCGAAGATGGAACCGGCGTGGTGCATACGGCTTCTGTTTTCGGGGCGGATGACTTCCGCGTGGCGCAGCAAAACGGCGTGCCGTCTGTGATGGTGAAAGACGAAAACGGTCAGGACACGCCGCTGGTGGATAAGCAGGGTAAGTTTGTGAAAGAAGTGACGGACTTTGCCGGACGCTATGTGAAGGAGGAATATTACTCGGATGCTGAGCGAAAGGCGCCCGATTTCAAACCGACAGATGTGCTCATTGCCATCAAGCTGAAGGAAGAAAACAAGGCATTCAAAGTAGAGAAATACGAACACTCATACCCACATTGCTGGCGCACAGACAAGCCGGTGCTCTACTATCCGCTTGACTCGTGGTTTATAAAAACCACAGCCGCAAAAGAGCGAATGGTGGAGTTGAACAAGACGATCAACTGGAAACCGGAATCTACCGGCACGGGTCGGTTTGGCAATTGGTTAGAAAACCTAGTGGACTGGAACCTGAGCCGCTCGCGCTATTGGGGTACGCCTTTGCCTATCTGGCGGTCGGAAGACAAGCAAGAAACGAAGTGCATAGGCAGTCTGCAAGAGTTGAAAATGGAGGTATCAAAATCAGTGAAAGCCGGTTTTATGACCGCCGAATTGGGTGATGATTTTGACCTGCACCGTCCGTATGTAGATGACGTCATTTTGGTAAGTGATTCCGGTCAAAAAATGCGCCGCGAACCTGACTTGGTAGACGTTTGGTTCGACTCTGGAGCCATGCCGTATGCACAGTGGCACTATCCGTTTGAGAATAACAGTATTTTCAAGTCAAATTACCCGGCTGATTTCATTGCCGAAGGCGTGGATCAAACACGCGGCTGGTTTTTCACCTTGCATGCCATCGCGGTGCTGCTGTTTGACAGTGTGGCTTTCAAAAATGTGATCGCCAATGGTCTGGTGCTTGACAAAAACGGCAACAAAATGTCCAAGCGATTGGGAAATGCTATCAACCCCTTTGAAACTATCAACCAATACGGCCCTGATGCTGTGCGGTGGTACATGATAGCCAACGCCAATCCGTGGGACAACCTAAAATTTGACTTGGATGGAGTCCTCGAATCGCAAAGAAAGTTCTTTGGCACACTGACCAATACCTATTCGTTCTTTGCCCTCTATGCCAATTTGGACGGCTTTCAAATGAATGAAATGAACGTCATCCCTGTACAGGATCGTCCACGCTTTGACCGTTGGATTTTGTCGGAATTGCAGACGCTCATCACCGAAGTGACGGCCGCTTATGAAGCCTACGAACCCACCAAGGCAGCCCGTGCCATTCAGGATTTTGTAAATGACCAACTATCCAACTGGTACGTTCGCTTGTCACGCAAACGGTTCTGGAAAGGTGAACTGAATGCCGACAAAAAAGCTGCCTACGAAACGCTCTACGAGTGCCTTATGGTCACCGGCCAATTGATGAGTCCTATTGCGCCATTCTACGCTGATTGGTTGTACAAAAATTTGACGGATGGCATTCGCGAAGCAGCCAAGAAAAACAACACACCGTTACGCTTCGAGTCGGTGCATCATACGGCGCTCACGAAATCAGATCCGACGTTGATTGACACTTCACTGAGTGAATCCATGCATTTGGCACAGAACATTTCTTCGCTGGTGCATTCGCTGCGCAAAAAGGAGAAAATCAAAGTGCGTCAGCCGCTGCACAAGATTCTTATTCCAATCCTAAGGCCATCAGACAAAGCACGTATCGAAGAGATGGAAGAATTGATTTTGTCAGAAATCAACGTGAAGGAAGTAGAATATGTGGACGATGCTTCCGGTATTTTGGTGAAGAAAATAAAGCCCAATTTCCGCAAATTGGGCCAACAATTTGGCCCGAAAATGAAAGATGTGGCGGCTGTAATAGGCACGTGGGGACAAGACGACATCAGACAGATAGAAGCCGTTAGATCCAAGACTATTCAACTGAATGGGGAGCAAATAGTGCTCTCACAAGAGGATGTGGAGATCACCTCTGAAGACATTCCGGGCTGGATGGTGGCCTCTGAAAACGGCCTGACCGTAGCGCTAGACATCACCATTACGGACGAACTGCGCAAAGAAGGCCTGAGCCGCGATGTGGTGAACCGTGTGCAGAATATGCGCAAGGATCAGGGCATGGATGTGCAAGACAAAATAGCCATCAGGTACCACACCACGCATGCCGAGATGAATGCAGCATTGGTGGATTTTGCCGACTACATTAAAGCTGAAACGCAAGCTTTGAAACTGACGGCAGTACCCAACCCGAACGGAACCGTGTTAGACATAGATGGTGTTGAGATTGAAATAAAAATAGACGTGATCAAATGAAGGGAGTATTGAAATATTTCATGATCAGCTTAGGCGTGATCATCCTGGACCATGCCGTGAAACTGCTCGTGCACTTCAACATGGTGAAGGGCCCTTCGGGCGAAATCCCCATTTTCGGTGACTGGTTCAAGCTGCACTACCTCACCAATCCGGGCATGGCATTTGGGATGGAGCTGCCCTTTGAAAATGGGAAAATCTACCTAACCGTATTTCGTGTTTTGGCCATGATCGCCATCGGATTTTACTTGGTTCATTTATATAAGAAACAGTCTCATCCGGGACTACTGGTCTGCATCGGCCTCATCTTAGGTGGAGCCGTTGGCAATTTGATTGACAGTATTTTTTATGGCGCTTGGCTAGACAATGCCCCGTTTGACGCCCCTTCTCCTTGGTTCTATGGTCAGGTTGTAGACATGTTTTACATCGACATTTGGGAGGGCTATGTTGCCGATTGGGTTCCATTGTGGGGTGGTAAGTTCATGGCGCTTTGGCCTGTATTCAACATCGCCGATGCGTCCATCTTCGTGTCCATTTGCATCATTCTGATCTGGCAAAGACGATTCTTCAAATCTGAGAAAGAAGAATCAAGTGAAGTTGCGCCTGAGCATGCTGCCAACGATTAAGCATACTTAAAGAGGGTTTCTGCTCTCGTTCATCTATTTGAGAACGTGTGACTTTATCTAACATCCTATGATTGCCTTTCGAATTCAAGTTTTCGGACGCGTGCAAGGCGTCTTTTACCGCGCCTCCACCAAGGCAAAAGCCGATGCATTGGGCCTGGTAGGTTGGGTGCAAAATGAACCGGACGGATCGGTGCTGATGGAAATACAAGGCAACACCCAACAAGTAGAACAGATGATTGCTTGGTGCCAAACAGGCCCGACACATGCTCGCGTGGAGAAGGTGGAGACAATTCAGATTTCAGTCAAGGACTTGGCTGATTTTGAAATTCGACGCTGAAACAGTTTTTGCATCTGCCGCGCATACTCTCTTATTCTAATCCTTATATTTACCTAATGACTACTCTGACAATTCATAGAAGTAAACGAAATTGGAAAAAGCAAGACTTCCAAAATGAGCAAGAATTGCTTGAATATTTGTTGGCTAGAGAAGGTAAGGTGGTGCTACACGAACTATCCGATTCGGATCTGAGCGAAGAAGTAAGACAGGCCTTATCCAAACTTACATCTGCTTCAAAAGAGGACATAGTGGATTTTCAGGGATGAAAGTTCTGGAACATAAGGACGCTCTCATTTACCTAAAAAAGCGGACATTTCAAAAGCATACCTCAAGGCCATAAAGCACATTGAATCCGGAAATTTTGAATTAGTATCGCTTAAAAAAAGAGAACCCAAACATCAAAACATTTGGTACTTCCGCATTACAAAAAAATACCGGGCATTTGCAAAAATGGAGGGGGATGCGTTGGTGGTCTTTCACATCTCTGATCATCAATAGTTACCAGCCTAACTCCTTCATCACCTCCCAAATCAAATCCGTCTCGAATCCTTTTTGCAACAGATAAGCCACTGTCTTTTGCTTGCGTTTAAAGAGATCAGGCTCCTTGGTCTTTTGCCATTTTTGTTCGGCCAAGTGTCTCAGCGTGCGCTCATATTCTTCAGCGTTAATGTAATTGAGTCCCTCGGCTACAGCCTCCTTCGACAGTTGATGACGGCCCAGTTCTAGGGCGATGCGCCGCTTTCCCCATTTGTTTACCAAAAACTTGTCATGACAAAACGCTCGCGCAAAGCGCTGCTCATCGATAAATCGCTCTTCGGTAAGTTCCTGAATGATTTGATTGATTTCTTCGGGTTTGGCATCCCATTTGGCTAGCTTATCCACCACTTCCTTGGGCGAGCGCTCCCGATAAGCGGTGAATCGCTCTGCCGATCGTTTGAGTTTCAGAAGTCGCTCTTCATTCACCGAATCGCTCTTTAAGTGCTCGTTCTGTTGACCGATACAAATGAACAAGTGTGAGTAGCATAAAAGCCATCGAAACGATCACACCACCAATGGCTGAAAACGGCAAAAACAAGCCAATGACACCAAGGAGAATATTCCAAGCCCCCATCCACATCATTACCCGGTTGGAATACACTTGTGCAAAATCCCAACTGGCTTGGTCGCGCTTCGATCTGGCTGTACGATGGCCATAGAAATCATTGATTTCCTTCGGTGGCCGGCGCATCACAATGGCACTCAGCACTAAAAAAGACGCTCCTACGGCACCTGAGCAAATGAATAAAGGAGATGCCCAATTCATGGTTATTTCATCAGTCCCTTGCGCTTCAGCACAGTCTCAAGAAACTTGATCTCATTGTCGTTGTTGAAAATCTTGAAAGGGAAATACAACAGTTGCGCCTTGCTGGCAAAAAGCACATAACCGTCCTTAACCTTGCTCACCCGCTTGATCATTTCCCACTTCATCGGCATGCCCTGATTGGCACTGATTTTAAGCAATATCTGTTGCGAACTGATCTCGTATGACAATTTTTGGAACATAAACTTGCCTTGCTCCAATTGCGTCACACCGGCAAATTGGATCAGCCAGAAAAGGAAATAAAGAACCAGCGCGATAGTAGCTCCGATAAACCACCACCAACTCGGGGCGAGGAAGGTACCTGCGCACAAGGCTAAGTAAATAAGGGCTACCCACCATTGCTGCTTGATGACGCCTCGCATGGCTATGCCGATGTATTTTCGGGTAGGAATCTGGTATTTTTTTGTTTTTACAATCATGTATTTATATGGCCTTTAAACTAATATCTAAACTCTTGTAGGAATGCGTGAGTGCGCCCACCGAAATGTAGTCCACACCCGTCTCGGCTATTTCCTGAATGTTTCGCTCGGTGATACCACCCGATGCTTCTGTATCAAACTGCCCACCAATCATGCGGATGGCCATGCGGATGTCTGACGGTAGCATATTGTCCAACAAAACACGATGCACATGTCCGGTTTTTATCACCTCACGCAGTTCTTCAAGGGTGCGTACCTCTATTTCGATTTTCAAATGGAGTTCCTTCTCTTGTAAATACCGCACCACATCCGTGATGGCCTTTTGCACCCCACCCGCATAATCAATGTGATTGTCCTTGAGCATCACCATGTCATACAACCCAAAGCGGTGATTCACCCCGCCACCTATGGCCACCGCCCATTTTTCTGCCAATCGAAAATTGGGAGTCGTTTTGCGCGTATCCAGCAGTTTGGCCTTCGATCCACGGATCAGATTGTTCATGTGGTGGGTGTAGGTAGCTATGCCACTCATGCGTTGCATACAGTTGAGCACCAGCCGCTCTGCCATCAAAATCTTTTGGGCATTACCCGTCACATGAAAGCCCACTTCTCCGTGTGTCACCATGTCCCCGTCTTTCTTGAAATACTCAACCTGAAGAGTTTTGTCGACCACTTGAAAGATGTAACGTGACATCTCCAGCCCCGCTATCATACCATCGCTCTTGATGAGCAACTGAGCCCTGCTGATAGCGTCAGGCGGCACAGCCCCCAATGACGAATGATCGCCATCACCCACATCCTCCTTTAGGGCTGCTCGAATAAAAGCTTTGATTTTTGCGGGCTGCAAGTAAGGCGCGTCCATAAGGCCGCAAAATTGGGGAAAATGGCCGACAAAGGCAGATTACTCTTTCGTGAAATTCAGCATATCTACTCGATAGCCTTCTTTTGTTTTCTTCAAAAACATAAGCGTTCGATAGCTGCCCCCATCAAACTGATACTTTCCAATCACATATTTTAACCCTTCGGGCGATGAGCCCTGATGAATATAGGAAAAACCGCGCACCGGATTTTTTTGAAAAAACTGGCGTAATACCATCTCGGATTGGTTCCGGCTGTAGTTCGAACTCGCTCCATCAATCTTCAGCTCCACCGTCTCGTTAAAAAACTTCACCAACTCCTTGGCACTGCCCGCCTTCATGGCTGCTTCTATGTTTTTTGTAATGTCTGACGATTGAAAATGGAATCCGGAAAGCCCAATCCAAAGGGTAAGCATCTTGATCATAATATTCTCGAATGGGGCAAAATGCCGCCAAAATAGTGCCAGTTTTGATGTAAAATACTGCTTTTCGAGATTCGACACAACCCCTCAATTGTATATTTGTCTGATGAATAAAAAAGTACTCCTGATGATACTCGACGGATGGGGAATAGCCACCAACAAAGACGTATCCGCCATTGACAAAGCAAACACTCCTTTTGTAGACAGTCTATATACAAAATACCCGCACAACACCCTTGAAGCGTCCGGATTAGCTGTCGGTTTGCCCGAAGGACAGATGGGTAATTCAGAGGTTGGGCACATGAATATTGGAGCCGGACGCGTGGTGTATCAGGATTTAGTCAGAATCAACAACGAGGTGAAAGACGGCTCTATCGCTCGAAATGAAGCCTTTCTTGCGGCTGTGCAGTATGCCAAGTCTAAAAACAAGGCCATTCATCTCATCGGACTAGTGTCTGATGGTGGTGTTCATTCGCACATCGATCACCTGAATGGACTACTTACGGCTTTGCACGAGCAAGCATGCGACAAGGTGTTTGTGCATGCCTTCACTGACGGCCGAGATACCGACCCGAAAAGCGGATTAGGTTTTATCAAAACGGTGGAAACGCACATGAAAAAAACCACCGGAAAGTTGGCCAGCATCTGTGGCCGATACTACGCCATGGATCGAGATAAGCGGTGGCAAAGAATAAAACTGGCCTATAATGCTATGGTAATAGGCGAAGGAAAAAAAGCCTCCAATGCCCAGGCGGCCATTCAGCAATCATACGACGAGCAAGTGACGGATGAGTTCATTCTGCCCATTATTCTTACTGAAAATGGCCTGCCCACGGCCACCATTCAGCCGGACGATGTGGTAATCTGTTTCAACTTTCGCACGGACAGAGGTCGACAAATCACCGAGGCTCTCACTCAGCAAGATTTCCCCGAAGTGAGCATGAAGAAGTTGCCGCTGTACTACGTGACGATGACCATCTATGACGAATCTTTTGAAAATGTGCATGTGATGTATGGCAAAGACAACCTGAGTAATACACTCGGTGCAGTGCTGGAAAAAGCCGGCAAGAAACAAATCCGCATTGCCGAAACAGAAAAGTATCCACACGTCACCTTTTTCTTCTCAGGCGGAAGAGAAGAGCCATTTCAAGGCGAAAAACGGATATTGTGCCCCTCCCCCAAGGTGGCAACCTATGACCTTCAGCCCGAAATGAGCGCACGTGACATTCGTGACAGCATTATCCCTGAGTTGAAGAAAAAAGAAGTGGATTTCATTTGCCTGAATTTTGCTAACCCCGACATGGTAGGCCACACGGGTGTGTTTGAAGCAGCTGTGAAAGCCTGCGAAACGGTGGATGAATGTGCACAAGCCGTAGTGACAGAGGCGTTGGCCAATGGCTACACCACCATACTCATAGCCGATCATGGCAATTCAGATATGATGATCAATCCGGATGGAACGCCAAATACCGCCCACACGACCAATTTGGTGCCTTTCATTTTGATTGATTCTGCCTATCAAAAACCCATAAAGTCAGGAAAACTCGGTGACCTGGCACCTACCATACTTACGCTGATGGGCGTGCCGATACCTGCTGAAATGACCGGTACTGTTTTACTCTAAAGGTTACCATTTTGGATTGTGCTGAATTAAAGGCTGTGGAGTCAAAGAAAAAGTTTTGATATCCAAAATTTGATTAATTTGTCGAATCAACCTGTCGGCTTTTTGCTGAGAATGGACGTTAACCTATGCTATTATCTATTTTTTCGGGTCAGAATGTAGGCTTGCTTTTCGGCATATTCGGAGCTATTATCATCCTTTTCCTGATAGTAGATTTAGGCGTTTTTCATAAGAAAAATCACAAAATCTCGCAGCGCGAAGCGCTCCTCCAATCCATCTTTTGGGTCTGTGTATCCATAGCCTATGGCATGCTGATCTACTATATCGGCGATGGCCCGGATGCCACCTTCGAATTCTTCTCAGCATATGTCACCGAAAAGGCATTGTCGGTTGACAATATTTTCGTCATCATTCTGATACTGAAATTTTTCAAGGTAAAAGAGGAATATTATCACAACATCTTGTTTTGGGGCATTTTAGGCGCCATCGTATTCCGTGCCATATTCATTTTTGTGGGCGCATTGCTGATCACCCAATTCCACTGGATTCTCTACATCTTCGGTTTCTTCCTGATCTACTCAGGTATCAAGCTTTTTGGTGGTGATGAAGAGATGCAGATAGAGCCGGAAAAGAACCCAATCATCAAATGGGCTAAGCGTATCTTCCCTATGTCCAATGAAGACAGAGGCGGTAAGTTTTGGTTTAGAGAAAATGGCAAGTTGTTGTTCACACCCATTTTCCTCGTTATTATTTTGATCGAATCTACTGATCTCATTTTCGCTGTTGATTCTATTCCGGCCGCCTTTGCTATTACCCAAAATGAGTTTGTGATCTATACCTCAAACATCTTCGCTGTGATGGGCTTGCGCGCTATGTTCTTTTTGCTGGCCAACGTGCTCGATAAATTTTGGCTGCTCCAACGTGGCTTATCCGTGGTGCTCATTTTCATTGGTGGAAAAATGCTGCTCGAATGGAGCTATGTTCAAAAAGGCATTCATTGGCTCACCGGCGTAGAACATCTGCACGTGCCCATCTTCCTTTCGTTCGGCATCATCATCGGGGCACTGACGTTATCCATTGTGCTTTCACTCATGTTTCCTCGCACGCCCGAGTTGGTAGAGGACAAGAAAGTGAATTAGGCCAATCTAATTATCTCACCTTCATTCATTTGTCAAGACGTTAGTTTTGCAGCTTAAACGCCTTGACTCATGCGCATCGGACAGTTAGCTCGTACCTACGACATTCCCATACAAGACCTCCTCGATTATTTGGAAAAAATGGGTGTTGATGCCCCACATCCAAATGCCAAACTATTCGAATCCTTGGAACATCAGGTGCTGAGTCACTTTGGCAAGCAACCTGACATGGTCATCGAAACGGCTGATGAGGCCGGCAAAATAGTGGCAGAACAGGAATTGACAATGGAGCCGGAGGTCGAAAAGGTAGCTGATGAAATTGCCCGAGTGGAAGGAGAAATTGAGGAACCAATAGTACTAGCATCTGAGTCCGAAATACCAAAAGAAGTAACGCAAGCGGAGACAGTGAGCGCTCCAAAACCGGAAGAAATCATTGAAACGGATCGCCTACTTGCGATGATAGAGGCGGGAGAAACGCCACCCGACTTGAATAAAATAAAACTGATAAAAGCACCGAAGAAAGAACTGGCGGGACTCAAAGTGCTTGGCAAAGTGGAATTGCCGGAACCAAAGAAAAAACTCCCTCGTGAAGAGAAGACAAAAAACCGCCAGCCGGAACGTCCACAGCTCAGTGAAGCCAAGAAAGAAAAGCGGAGATTGGCCGCCAGAAAGAGACAGCAGGAGCAAGAGGCGCGTCAAGAAAAGCGACGTAAGGAAAAGGAACTAGCTGAGCAAAAAGCCCGCAAGCAAGCGCATTACTTACAACAAGTGCAAAAAGCCAAGGTTGAAAAAGCCAAGCCCGTCGTGGTACAGGAAACCACGAATACCCCAAAGGCAACACCCACACCCAAAAAACCAGAGCCCACGTCGCTGTTGGGTAAGTTTTGGCGGTGGCTGAATACGTGAGAATGGCAAACTAGGAAGGGCCGAAAAATATCGCTCCAAATTCCTACAAATCCTTCAAACTCTCTATCACCTTGTCTCTAAGTGAATCTTTGTACTTCTGAAGGTTCTGCGCAATAATCGCATTTGTAGAACCGATGATTTCGGCGGCAAGGATGCCTGCATTTTTACCACCATTCAGCGCCACGGTGGCCACCGGAATGCCTCCGGGCATTTGCAAAATGGACAGCACCGAGTCCCAGCCGTCAATGGAATTGCTCGACTTCACGGGCACGCCGATCACGGGCAAGGTGGTGAGCGAGGCGACCATTCCCGGCAAATGCGCGGCTCCACCTGCTCCGGCAATGATCACTTGCAAGCCCCTGCTGCGAGCACTCTCGGCATACTCCATCATACGGTGAGGGGTGCGATGCGCCGACACGACAGTGAGCTCATACGCTACACCCAATTCTTTCAAGGCATCTGCTGCTTCTTGCATGATCGGCAGGTCTGATTTGCTGCCCATAATTATTCCTACGCGTGGGTTCATGCTTTTACTTTTAAGGTTTCTTTTACGAGTCGGGTTTTGGCTTTCAAGCTTTCCAGCAAGCCATCTGTGATAGTCACATGCCCCATCTTACGGAAAGGCTTGGTTAGTTTTTTTCCATACAAATGCACGTACACGCCCTCCATGGCCATGCATGTTTCCAGCCCTTCGTACTTTGCTTCTCCTGTATATCCTTCTTCGCCTAGCAGATTGACCATTGCTGCCGGACGAATGAGCGTTGTGGCACCAAGTGGCAAATCCAGAATGGCGCGCAGGTGCTGCTCAAACTGCGAGGTGGCATTGGCTTCTAGAGTATGGTGACCGCTATTGTGCGTGCGCGGGGCTATTTCGTTTACAAGCAATTCGCCATTTGTTGTAAGGAACATCTCCATGGCCAGTAGACCCACCATGTCCAACTTTTCGATCACATCTTTGGCCAATTGATACGCTGCTTCTTCTGTTTGCTTGGATACCTCCGCCGGTGCAAAAAGGAACTCAACTAAATTGGCCTCTGGGTGATATTCGCACTGCACCACCGGGAAGCATTTCATTTCTCCTGAAGCATTGCGCGCTACGATCACACTCAGTTCCTTCTCAAAAGGCACCATCTTCTCTACCAGTCCGGGCTTGTCAAACGCCTTGTCGAGATCAGCAGTGGTGCGCAGCATCTGCACACCTCGTCCGTCGTATCCTTCTTTGCCCAGCTTGTTCACAGCAGGCAGCCAGTCCGCCAATTTCTTCACTTCAGCGGCATTTTCCGTCAGCACAAAATCAGCCGTAGGTATGCGATTGGCTTTGTAAAATGTTTTCTGCTTTCGCTTGTCTTGAATCAGTTCGATAATCTCCGGCTGAGGATAAACAGTCACCCCTTCGGCCGCCAGTCGCTTGAGTGCTGCCACCGATACATTTTCGATTTCGATGGTGATAAGATCAAAAGCCTTTCCCCACACATAGACTTGTGCTTCGTCCGTGAGGCCACCCACGGTGAAATCACGGACTAAATGGGCACAAGGGGCATTTCTATCAGGATCCATCACAGAAATGTCGAGATTATAATTGATGGCTGACTGGATCATCATGCGACCAAGCTGACCGCCTCCGAGCACGCCTATTTTCAATTGAGTAATGTCCTTTTTGGGCATGACGCAAATATCTTAAGAAAATGCTTGGCGGCCGTGCTATCTTGGCTACATGAAACTTTGTTTTGCTTCGAACAATGCTCACAAACTCAAGGAAATAGCGGCCATGCTGCCGGCAGGCATGCAGTTGGTGGGATTGGCAGATGTGGGCATCACAGAGGATATACCGGAAACCGGCGAGACCCTTTCTGAAAATTCCGCTTTGAAGGCACGCTATGTTTTTGAAAGAAAACAATTACCTGTTTTTGCCGACGATACCGGATTGGAAGTGGCGGCATTGGATGGCGCACCCGGGGTATACTCGGCTCGCTATGCGGGCCCACAGCGCAGTGCGGACGACAACATGGATTTGTTGCTGAAAAATCTAGCCAACATATCTGACCGATCAGCGTGCTTCAAAACGGTAATCACGTTCATTGACGTGGACGGAAATGTTCATCAATTCGAAGGGCGAGTGGATGGTGAAATTATTAGTGAAAAGCGTGGAGCAGGAGGCTTTGGTTATGACCCCATTTTTGTGCCGCAGGGAGAGACACGCACCTTTGCAGAAATGAGTGGTGAAGAGAAAAACCGCATTTCGCATCGGGCGCAGGCATTTGAAAAATTTCTGAATTATCTTGCCGCACGATGAAAAAACCGTTCGTCGTAGGTATCACCGGAGGTAGTGGATCAGGAAAAACACATTTCCTGTATCGGCTCATGGCCAATTTTACCAAAGAAGAAATCTGCCTCATCTCGCAAGACAATTACTACAAAAACATCACGGAGCAACAGAAGGACTTCATGGGCGTAGAAAATTTCGATTTGCCCGATTCCTTTCGTCGGCAAGCATTTCATGAAGACTTGCTTAAGTTGATCAGCGGCGAAAAAGTAGAAATCAAAGAATATACTTTCAACAACTCAGGAGCCGTGCCGGCCACCATCTCGCTCAACCCCGCGCCGATTATTGTGGTAGAAGGATTATTCACATTGTATTACGACGAAATCAAAAGCCTGGTGGACCTGAAACTATTCGTAGAAGCACCCGACTTTTTGATGATGAAACGTCGCATACTTCGGGATGGGAAAGAGCGCGGCTATGATATGGATGATGTGCTGCACCGCTATGAACACCATGTGATGCCTACCTACCGAAAGTATATACTGCCTACACGCTATGAGGCCGACTTCATTATTCCGAACGAATCAAATTTTGAGCGGGCACTGGAGGTGATCACGGCTCATTTAAAATCGCTCTCTTCGCAATCAAAATAATTCTATATTTGCCCCCCGTGGAAAAATTGCGACGCATATCGAAGAAGCACAACTGGCTGATTATCATCTTGGGAGTCATCCTAGGCGCCTTTGTGATTATGTCTAGCGCGGGGGAGCAAAAACAAACCCGCAAAGCATCATGCGACGCAACCGAACAAGCACCTGCCACAGTATCTGAAACGAGTATGGAGGCCGTGCAAGCGTCCGGTCAAGCACCGGTGGAGCGCACCTCGTATTTGATTGAAGTACTATTGCCATTTAATGAATCAGCGTCAAAAGAAGCACCAAAGGAAACGGTCTTCCCTTCACCCACCAAGGTGTTTAAGGTGCTCTTTCAGCATATCATTTCTCCCAATTCTCCCTGATTTTTCGGAGGAATCTCGTGCCCTAACCGGCACTAGCACAATCAATTTATTCTAGTAACAACCTGCCTGCGCAAACAGGCCAATTTTTATAACTATCATGAAAAACAAAGGATTTGTCATTTTTCTGGCGATACTGGTATCGCTGCTATGTGTGTACTATTTGTCGTTTACATTCATAGCCCAAACCATCAACAAAGAAGCCACCGAGCTGACCCGCGATGAAAACGGGAATGTAAACGTGCTCGAAAAGCAACGCTACCTCGATTCTATTTGGAACGAGCCGATCTATTCCTACCTGGGCATTGCCGATTTTACTTACAAGGAGATAAAGGAAACTGAATTGAACCTCGGCCTTGACCTTCAAGGGGGTATGGAGGTGACGCTAGAAGTATTCCCTATCGAGATTTTGAAAGGCTTAAGCGGCAACAGCGAAGATGCGGATTTCAACAAAGCCCTCGACCAAGCCACCGAAGTGATCAAAAACTCACAAACGAGTTTTGTAGATGCCTTTTACAGCGAATTCAAGAAAATTGCGCCTGCGAAGAAACTTAGCAGCGTATTCTCTACGGCAGCCAATCGCGATCGATTTGGCATGAACGCCACCGATGAAGAAATCTTGGAGGTCATCAATGCAGAAGTAGAAGATGCCATCGAGCGATCCTTCAACATCCTTCGCACGCGAATTGACAGATTTGGTACCTCTCAGCCAAACATCCAGCGCTTGCAAGGCACAGGGCGCATCCAGATCGAATTGCCGGGTATAGATAACCCTGAGCGCGTGCGCAAGTTGCTCCAAGGTGTAGCCAAGTTGGAGTTTTGGGAGGTAAAACCTTCGGAAGAATATTTTCCTCTTATGCAGCAAATCAACGACATGTTGGTGAAGGAAATGCAACTGGCATTGCCTGATTCTGTAAATTCCCAAGAAGGTACCTCAGGCAAGGATGAGTTGGCTGATTTGCTCACAGAAGACCCAACCAAAGAGACCCTTTCGAATCCGGATGCTGATTCGGCCAATGTCACCGCTAATGCAGATACTTCAAATACAGCCATTGATTCATTGCTGAACAACCAGGTTTCTCCAATATTCAGTTTGTTGAAAGCAAACTACGGACTGGTCTATGAGGTTCGTGACACTGCAAAAATCAACCGCATTTTTGCTCGTGAAGATGTGAAAACCATGATCCCACGCGCTATGAAACTCGCATGGGACGTGAAGCCGATCAGCAACGAAGACATCACAGCTCCTAAGTTGTTGCAGCTGAACGTGCTGGACGTGCCCCGAGATGGAAAGGCACCTCTAGAGGGTGATGTGATAACGGATGCTCGCTTCGAATTGGATGAGCGTGCCAGACCCGGAGTGGCCATGCAGATGAACCCAACGGGTGCCAAAATATGGAAGCGATTGACTGCCGCCAACGTCGGTCAGCAAATCGCCATCGTATTGGATGGTTACGTATACTCTGCACCGAATGTAATGGATGAGATTCCAAGCGGTCGTTCATCTATCTCCGGAAATTTCACGCGGGAAGAAGCCGTGGATTTGGCCAACATCCTGAAGGCCGGAGCGCTTCCTGCTCCCACCACCATCGTTTCGGATGTAGTCACGGGACCTACCTTGGGTAAAGTGGCACAGCAGCAGGGATTGATCTCCATCGCCGGCGGATTGGCCTTGGTCATTGTTTTCATGATTTTCTATTACGCCAAAGGCGGCTGGATCGCCAACTTGGCCTTGTTCGTTAACATTTTCTTCATTTTGGGCGTGCTAGCCTCCACACAAGGAGTGGCACTGACCTTGGCCGGTATCGCCGGTATCGTACTCACCATCGGTATGTCGGTAGATGCCAACGTATTGATTTTTGAACGAATAAAAGAAGAATTGCGAAATGGAGCCGGCATGAAGCAAGCCATCAGCGCCGGGTATAACAAAGCATTTTGGTCCATTTTCGATGCGAACATCACCACATTTATCGTCGGTATCATTCTTTTCACCATGGGATCGGGACCTGTAAAAGGATTTGCGATCACCCTTATGATTGGTATTGCCAGCTCGTTCTTCACAGCCATTTTTATCACTCGTGTAATCGTAGAAGCGCTAACCAAAAAAGGGGACAAGAGTAAGATGACCTTTGCCATGGGATGGTCAGAGAAATTTCTGGTAGGCATCAACGTAGACTTCATGAGCAAGCGAAAGATCGCCTATTTGTTCAGCGGAGCATTCATCACGCTTGGCTTGGTGGCCATCATCATCAAGGGTGTCACACTTGGGGTAGATTTCAAAGGAGGACGGTCATTCATCGTGAATTTTGAGCAGAATCAAATACCATCTGCCATGAAGCCCGCCTTGGTACCCTACTTCAACAACGAGGGTACAGAAGTAAAAACCTACGGAGCAGATAATATCCTGAAGGTGACAACCAGCTATGAAACAGAGGATACTTCAGAGGCTGCCGATTTGAAAGTACGAAAGGCCTTGGTAGCCGGCTTGGAAGATTACAGCGGCCTCACGTATGTGGAAGATCCTTCTAAACTAGACGCATCTACATTCACCATTTCCGGTCAATCTAAAGTGAGCCCCACCATCGCAGACGACATTAAGAACTCGTCATATCAATCAGGTGCCATTGCACTTATCTTGATCTTCTTGTACGTCGTGCTTCGATTTAGAAAGTGGCAATTCGGTCTTGGTGCTACTGTTGCCTTGCTACACGACGCACTGTGCGTGATTAGTGCCTTTGCCATTGCCAATCTGTTCGGTTTTGCACTTGAAATCGATCAAGTATTTGTGGCAGCCATCTTGACGGTGATTGGTTACTCCATCAACGACACAGTAGTGGTTTTCGATAGAATCCGTGAAAATGCAGATAACAAAGTGGGGGCGGACATTGTACGCTTGTTCAACGAGTCGCTGAACACCACGCTGAGCCGAACCATGATGACTTCATTCACTACATTGATCGTTGTGCTAATCTTGTTCATCTTTGGCGGCCCTGCGCTTCAAGGCTTCTCCTTCGCACTTATTGTGGGTATCGTGTTTGGTACATATTCCTCCATTTTCATCGCCACGCCAATTGTGGTCGATTTGACGAAGGAAAAAAACCAATAAGCAGGAATTAACCTGCCGAGAAATCCCCTGAGGAAATTAACTCAGGGGATTTTTTATGCCTAAAAGCAGAAAACCCCCTAACTTGGTCTTCAATACGCCATGGAAAAAACACGTTACGTAGGGTATATAATCACTATTGCCTTCACGTTTTTGGTTTTGACAGCCATCAAGATGATCATTCCTCATCCGGAACCAAAACCACCTGTAGACGTGATTGGGATGGAGCTATACAAGCCCATTTTCTTCGGAATCAGGGCAGACGCACCGAAAGCTCAACCTTCACCTGACGAGCAAGATTTTCAGGATGATGCATACCGCCCGTCAGACGAAAAGACGGAAGCTATCGTAGAAAAACCCGCCCCAGCAAAACCTAAAAATGTGCGCACGTCTTCTCCTGTAAATGCGGCAGACGACCAAGCCTATTTTGAACAGTTTATCTCTGATTACAAGGAAAATGTGCAATCCAAACGCCGCTATCGTAATGACGTAGTGGTGCGCTATTACCGCCACCAATCAGACAGCACCCGCGCCGATGTGCTCGTTCCGTATGGATTTTATCTCCACGTTCGTCCGATAGTGTCCACCGAGCAATACGAAAATTACGACACCAACATTATTTATTACGGCAAAGATTTCCCCGAGCGAGATATCAAACTAATCACCTATTTGCTTGTGCAGAATGGAATTGGCATAAAAGCCATCCGTCCCTTCAAACTGGCTGACGGCTGGAAACATAATTCCATAGAGATCGGGACGAACGTAAAACTGGTAAACCAACCGATACTTACTCTCGCTCAAATAAGAAGTTTTAAAAAAACACAATAGCTGTTAAAATTCGTCAAGTAGTATTCATTACAAAGTTCCATCTCTGATATTTGATGAATGAGATGGCTTTTTGCTCCGATCATCCTACTGGTGGCTCAATCGGGAATGTCCCAACGGATCATATTGACCGGACGGGTTACAGACAAAAGTCAGACACCCATAGTCGGCGCACATATACGCAATACAAGTATTGATAAGATCACCACTTCCGGTTTCATGGGCGAATTCAATCTTCCGGCACGTCCGGGCGACACGCTTTACATTACTTCCATTGGCTTTACGTCCGTCACTCACATACTGGCCATTGGTGACTTTACAAGGCTTAGCCTACAAATGACCGAAAGTATCACCTCATTAAATGAAGTGACCATCTACAGCTTACCACCGATCGAAGTGTTTAAGAAAACAATAATGGAGACGCAAGTAAAAGACTCAGTGGCGTTCTGGTACTTCGGGGTGGCAAAGCCTGTATTCAGAGGAGACAAAATGCGCGAGGGCCAAATTCATAAAAAGGCACTTTATGGCATACTACAGCCTACGAACTTTCTCTATTACAACCTAAGCAAACAAGAAAAGGAGAAACGCAAGTTTTACCAATTGCAGCAAAATCAATCCAAAGTGGAAAACGCAAATAACAAATTCACGAGGGAGTGGGTAGCCGAACAAACAGGTCTTGAAGGCGATAAGTTGACCAGCTTCATTGCATTTTGCAATTTCTCCACTGACTACCTAGATCGATTCCCTCTATATGTAATTAGAGAAGATATGATGGTAAAACTAGAAGAATTCAAAAAAAACTACGGCGAATAACTTGGGGGTTTGATTATTTTTTGCAATATTGTTGCATATAGTATCGTTCTTCACTTAAAACCCCTTTAGCCATGGAACCAAAAAAGTATGAACACAGACGTCTGGAGCGCAAAATCCCAATCTTTTTCTTGATGGGTTTGAACATCGCACTCCTATTGAGTATTGTAGCCTTCGAATGGAAAAGTGAATCGGGTTCTCTTATAGTACTCGATTCTGAAGCCCGGCAAGCAGATTGGGTAGAAGGCATTGTACTGCCTCCTCCACCTCCACCGCCCATGCCTGAGCCACCCAAAGCCGTAAATTTGATAGAAACAACTGTCGATCCCATCGAGCCTCCCACTGCGACAATTGCAGTAGAAAGTCCAACGACGGTCTCACCGACCATCTACATACCGCCAATTGACAGTCCGCCGGTAGATGAAGCGCCCTTTATCATAGTTGAGGAGATGCCCTCCTATCCGGGCGGCTGGTCAGCATTCTATTCTTTCGTGGGTAAAAACACGAAATACCCAAAGCAAGCCCAGCGGCTAGGCATTGAGGGTAAAGTCTTCATTGAGTTCACAATAGAAAAAGATGGTTCCATTACTGACCTGATAATTAAAAAGGGACTTGAAGGAGGCTTCAATGAAGAAGTGTTACGTATCATGGATATACTTCCACAGAAGTTCAATCCCGGAAAGCAACGCGGAAAACCCGTACGTGTCCGTCAATCATTGGCGATCAATTTCCAGTTGCAGAACTAACCCGACGAAAGATCATCCAATAAAAAGACCACTCAACTTTGAGTGGTCTCTTATTTTGTGCGCATGAAAGGATTCGAACCTTCACACCTTTCGGAACTACCGCCTGAAGATAGCGTGTCTACCAATTTCACCACATGCGCGCTTGGACAAAAATACGATCAATCCTTCTCAAAGCGCAAATCAATTGTGCGACGGTCTATGTCAGTCTTCATCACCTGCACCCGCACCTTGTCGCCATGTGTAATTATCTTTTTGTTTCGCTTGCCAATAATGGCCAACTGCTTTGCATCAAAATCATAAAAATCGTCATCAATATCGGCTATGCGCACCATGCCTTCGCACTTCGTCTGTGTGATCTCAACGAACACCCCCCACTCGGTGACACCCGAAACGATACCGTCAAACGCCTCTCCCAGCATAGTCTGCATAAACTCCACCTGCTTGTATTTAATGGAGGCTCGCTCCGCATCTGCCGCTCGTTTCTCGCGCTCTGATGAATGGACACACAGTTTCTCATATTCCTCTTCATCCACCGACTTTCCGCCATCCAAATAATGCTGAAGCAGCCGGTGCACCATCACATCAGGGTACCGACGAATAGGTGAAGTAAAATGTGTGTAATGATCGAACGCCAAACCAAAGTGACCCACCGGATCAGTCGTATATTTCGCCTTCGCCATCGAGCGAATAGCTAACGACTCCAAAATATTTTGTTCTGGCTTTCCTTCAATTTTCTCCATGAGCGCATTCAGTCCATGAGAGATGTTTCCGCTCAACTTAATCTGGTGGCCAAAACGCTTAGCAAAGCCCGAAAATGTCTCCAATTTCTCTGGGTCAGGGTTGTCATGCGTTCGATATACAAACGTCTTAGGTTTGCCTTCACTACCTGATTTTTGATTGAAAATAAATGTTGCCACCTCTCGATTGGCCAACAACATGAATTCCTCAATCAATTTATGTGCATCCTTGCGCACTTTGGTGACCACTTCCAGGGGCTTACCCTTCTCATCAAGGCGAAACCTCACCTCTGTTGTTTCAAAATTAATAGCTCCGTTATCGAATCTCTGCTTCTTTAGCTTTTTCGCCAAATCATTTAGTATGAGAAGTTCCTGCACAAAATCTCCTTCACCTGTCTCTAAACGCTCTTGCGCATCCTCATAGGCAAACCGTCGATCCGACTTGATGATCGTTCGGCCGAACCATCTCTTGGTCACGTTGGCTTGTCCGTCCATCTCAAACACCGCCGAGAACGTCATCTTCTCCTCATTTGGACGAAGTGAGCACAGTTCATTTGACAAAACCTCAGGCAACATAGGAATGGTGCGATCAACTAGATAAACAGAGGTGGCACGTTCGATAGCCTCCTTGTCCAATTCAGTGCCCGGCTTCACGTAATGCGACACATCTGCGATATGAATGCCTATCTCCCACTTGTCATTAGCCAGCGGACGTATAGACAAAGCATCGTCAAAATCCTTGGCGTCTATGGGATCAATGGTAAAGGTGGTTATGTCACGAAAATCTCTTCGGGCGTTGATCTCATCCTTTGTGAATTCATTTGGTATTTGATCGGCAGCTTTTTCTACTGTATTAGGAAAGCGAAACGGAAGACCAAACGCGGCCATGATAGAGTGGATTTCAGCCTCGTTCTCGCCGGCAGGACCGAGCACTTCCATAACCTCTCCAAGCGGACTCTTATTTGCACGATCATGCCACTTCTTGATCCGAACAACCACCTTATCATTGTGCTTCGCATTATTCAGTTTATCCGGAAATACAAAAACATCGAAATGAATGTTTCGATTATCGGGGACAACAAAAGCGAACTTTGGGGAGATTTCTATACGCCCTACATACTCGGTGCGCTTACGCTCAATAATACGCGTTACTCGACCCTCCGGTCTGAATCCTGCCGATGATTCCCTAGTAACTGTCACAGCGACCAAATCCCCATCTACGGCGTAATTCAGATCATCCGATTTCACCCAAATATCATCATCTCGTCCTTCTACTTCCACATAGGCAAAACGAGGATTTACGTGATCGACACGCCCTTTTATCTCAACAAGCTCCTGCTCAAGCAGATACTTATTATTGCTTAATTTTCGAAGAAACCCACTAGCCTCCAGAGCAAACAACGCCGCTTTTACACCCTCCTTCGTTCGTTGATCTCTCACCCTTAACGCCTTGATAACATTCATGTAGCCGAAAGTCTCGCCGGGATTTTCTTGGAAAAAATCCTTTACAAGCTGACTTGCTTGCTTGGTGGCAAAACCATCGGTACGGTTCTTCTTCGGTGGTCGCTGGCCCTTGTTACGCTTATTTCTTTTACTCATTCGATTGTACGATATTTTCGGGGCTCACAAGCGGGAGATTATTCAGTCTAAGATAGAGCTGAGCAGTGGCCACCACATCACCTCGGCAGTACTTTTCAATGTTTTCCAAACCATTCTTACCATCGTAATAGGTCTCGTTTACTTTGGATCCGTCCAAATCAGATTTACTGGAAGGAATTTGCAACAGGTCTGTAAGCAATTTCAAAGACGTAAAACTCTTTCTATCTCCAAACTTCCATAACTCCATTGTGTCCACGTGATTGACTTCCCAGGGCTTCTTACCACCAAGATCCAACGACCATGGTATCTCAAGGCCATGAACGATCAAACGTCTGCAGATATAGGGAAAATCGAACTCCTTTCCGTTGTGCCCGCATAACCGCAAATTATCCTGATCAAACTTCTTTAGTATGGAAAGAAATTTCTCAAGTAGCTCACGCTCGCTATCGCTCGCTATGGACTTGACTTTAAATTTTATAGCCTCGTCCTCCTTATAAAATATGCCCATACCAATGACGATGATTCTCCCAAACTCTGCATAAATGGCTGCCCGGTCAAAATACATTTGATCAGTGGGTAAAGACTCTTCATTCTTCAGAAATGAAGACTTTCTAGTCCAATGTTCCTGCATATCCGGAGAAAGGTCTTCAAAAGCCTTGTGAGAAGACACTGTTTCGATATCCAGCACTAATAGGTCTTTGAGAAGAGGATGCATTGACTAATCGTGTAAAACGCCCTGAGCATTAAGCTCGGGTATAAAGGTGAGATTTTTTTCTATAATCGAGTCGGGAACAAATACGAATTTTTTGTCAAAAATATCCCGTCCAATATAGTAGCTGACCCAATATTCATTAGTCAAGTGTAATACAGCATTACTAATTCCCTCAATTCGGGTGTAGGCTCCCGCATCTAAACTCTCAATGGTATGCCGAAGCTGTGAGGTTTGCTGTGCCTGTCCATTGAGTGCACCATATCCGCGAATTGTCACCAAGACCGTTTCCAACTTTTCCGTTCCACTGTTTAAAAGCAAAACATCCCATACTTGATCGTCCACAGGCACTACAATCAACTTAACATTACGAGCAATGGCAAACACAATATCCCTTTTCATTCCAACTCCATTTCAAATAATTGAACCAAATTATTCCTTAAATGTACCTCCACCTCCTCCAAGTTAACAGGTCTACCCAATTCCGCCTGCATGGAAGTGACTTCCCTATCCTCTATCCCACAAGGTATTATTCCTTGAAAATAAGTCAGGTCCGTATTTACGTTTAGAGCCAATCCATGCATAGTAACCCACCGACTGCATTTCACACCCAAGGCGCATATCTTTCTATCTCCACTTAAGGCGTCCCCTTCAAGCCACACTCCGGTTAGTCCTTTGATCCGTCCTGCCTCTATCCCATAAAGCCTCAATGTCCTGATAACAGCCTCCTCAAGCAATCTCATATATTTATGAATGTCTGTAAAGAAGTTATGCAGATCGAGGATCGGGTAACATACAATTTGTCCAGGACCATGGTATGTGATATCACCCCCCCGATTAGCTCTATAAAACTGTACCTCCCGCCTCACCATTTCACTGCTGTCTAAAAGCAAATTACTTTCTTGACCGGTGCGTCCGAGGGTATACACATGCGGATGGTAGCAAAAGATCAAATAATTGCTTGTCATGATCTGCCTATCATCATCCACCTTTCGATTAGCCAGTTTTATGCGCAAGGTTTCATCAAACAACTTAGTTTGATAAACCAATGCAGCCTCGTAATCTATCTCTCCTAACGAAATGTATTGTACTCTCTTATTCGTGAACCTCATAATCATTCACAATTCCACAAAAAAAAGGGTCTGGGTAAAGACCCAGACCCCTGTAATAATTCAAGTGTTATTAATAAGACCACAATTGCGCCTCATAGTCCGCCAAATCAAAGTCCATTTGCTGCTGAATCAACAAGGCCTTCATAGGATCCTTGCCGATCTCCTGAGCATATATCTGACGAATATCCAAATCATCTTGATTTGACACTTTAATAATAGGTGCACTGAACAATCGCAATTCAAACGCATCACTCATATTGCGGTGCGCAGCAATATTCTGTCCATTGTACCAAATGGCCTTGTCACGGTATTTTTCGCTTCTCAACACTTCCACTACTTCATCGTAGTTGAAATGCAGATAGTTACTCATTTCACCTGTGATACCATACTGGTTCACGTATTCCGGCTTTCCTGGCACTGTAAGCGTAAGTGTTCGGATGTACCAGTACATTCTTGATCTGTTTCGATCAAAAATCACGTCCTCCTTGATATACACCACAGTAAATAAATTGGCAGGAATCGGGGTTGTTACCTCCGTATCAACTAATGGTGAGTACAAATCATTCGGGTTAGAGGGGCGTTGCTCTGTGATAGTAAATGCCAACATCTTCTGAAGCGTGCTGTCCGGCATTACCTTATTGGTACTGTCTGACGCATACACTTTCAAATCACCATTGGCCATGGCTTGGAGTAAAATTCGAGACAACTCACCATTCTTCGAAAAGAAAGGCTTATTCTGCTTCTCCTCCAAGTCCATTCTTCTGACCATGGTCTTGTTGAACATTTTGTACTTTTCATCGACTTCTGGCTTGCGATTGGAATCCTGAGCATACACACCAGTGATTCCTATTAAACCAAATAACAATACGTAACCCAATCTTTTCATAACACTGTTTGTTTCATTATTAGTAAGTAACAGTCACGAACCGTTGGAACTTGGTGAAATTTTCATCCTGATCCCTAAAGTTTCTGCGACCTACTCGTTGAATTTCAATAACCAAAGCATCGCCTTTTCGTATGTTAGCAGCTACACTCTTCAAATCCAGCTGCCCATTACGAACAGGTATTTTGCTTCGTACGATACCACCACTCAAAAGAGATGCCTCCCCCGCCAACACTACAAATCGAGCATCTTTAGGGTGACCTTCGGCGAATTCCTTATCGGCCACTGCATCAATTCGAAGAGCAGGTGTACCTGTTGGAATAGGTTGGTTCGGAGTGACAATGTTGTTGCCCAATTTTACCTGAATCTCAGGAGCAGGGATTTCCTTCACGCCAAATTCCTTGTCACCAATTTTTTGGCCGGCGTTGCTCAAACTCATTACCACTTTCCGGGCATTGCTCTCAGGAATAATGTTTACTTCGCCAGATTTACCCGCGATGTAGGTTGCCCCTTGGAAAGCAAAGGTAGGGTTGTAGTTGCCTGATAGACCCGGCACATCCACACGAACCTCATTAGCGCAATTTCTGTACAAGGATACGGCAGTATTAGACGTGATAACAATGGCTGGCTCCACCACGAAATATTCAATAGTATTGGCATATGTAGTGTCACCACCGGCTGTTGCTACTGTGATTTCAGCCAAGAAACTCTTCTTCAAGGCACCACCTTCTCGTACACCACCACTCATGTTAGCAGTAAATTCCACTTTACCCATACCAGTACCATCCACAGCAATTGGTTGACCATTGGCCTTCATTGTTGGTTTGGCACTCTTAGAAGAAGCTGCAATAAACATCTCAGCCTCATATTTGCTACCCGAAATAACATACTTTGAGACAGGCATCACCATCGCTTTGATATCATCAAAAACGATATCCTTTAAACCTGTTCTGCTCTGCAAATGATCCAATCCTCTTGTCTCAAACCCAATTACTGTTGCCTGTAACTCGCTCAACGTGGCTAAACCGGCATGGGTAGGGGAGTTTTCAAAAGCCAATTGCGACCATTTCTTACCTGCTTGATTAGGATCACGTTTGTATACAGGATCCTCTGCAGCGTCTTTCGTCAAGTCACCGAAGTGAGCTATCACTTCTTCGCTAGCCTTATTATCCTGCATTAGTTTGATGACGAAATTGCGGTAGTCCTCGAGTATCGTTTCAATTTCCTTACCGTGTCCTTGGCCACCTTCCTCTACGGGCATCATATAGTAACCGACGGCATCATAATCTGTTTTCCCTTTGATATGCATTCGGTCTCCTTCGAAACCTTCCTCATATCCTTTTGTCACTTCTATGAATAACTCTTTGTAATCATCCAACTTCTTAATTACTTCAGCAGTTTTGGCTCGCAATTCTTCGCCACTCTTGATTACTGCCACGTCATCCGGCTTATTGCCTTTATCCTTCACAGCGGATCGCATACCCTCCAAAATCTGCACGTTCCGCTCCTCGGCCTCAGCATTGGCTCGCTCAAGACTAGCATTTAAAAAGATGAATTTCTCAATGATCGTATTACTGACGTTCATGGCTAACAGTGCTGTTAGTACCAAGTACATCATACCGATCATCTTCTGTCTTCCCGTTTCTTTTCCTCCAGACATATTTTCTAATCGTTTAGGTTACGGATGATTTTAGTTTGCTCCTCCACCCTTCATCGCAGTAAGCATGTTTCCATACACTCTATTCAACGATGCGATATTGGAGGTTAGCTTATTCAATTCTGTCTGGAAAGCAGTTGTTTCCTTGCCAGCTGCGGCCATGCTTTCTAGTGCACCGGTGATATTAGAATAGAATTTATTCAAGGCTTTAGTATGGCTACCGGCATCCTTCAATTCCATTTCATAAAGTTGATTCAATGCAGCCAACTGCTTAGTAACATTCTGAACTTGCGTATGATACTCCTTGGTGTCCTTCGAGGCGTCTGCGAAACCTTTGATACCCTCCATTGCCACGGCATAAGACTTGTTCATCTCAGTCAATGAAGACGAAGCTTTCTTAACATTATTTGCATATTCGTTTGTAGCAACTGCCGCATCGCTAAGGTTCGACATCTTAGCGGCAGAATCCGCAAGATTCTTCATTCCTTCACCTAAACTCTTAATAAGATCAGGGCCTACTTTAGCGTCAGCAAGCATTTTATCCATTTGTGCTGAAGCACCAACGCCAGTTGGAGCCACTGCTGCTCGAGGTGCTGCAGAAGGGCCATCATAATCATCTGAAAGCTCGGGATAAACTTTTGCCCAATCCGGATCTCTGTGAGGTGGCTCGAATGCACTTAGTAAGAAAATGATTGCTTCTGTTGTCAAACCAACGCCAAGCATCAACGCAGCACCTGGTAAGTGCAAAATCTTGAACATGGCACCTACAATTACAACTGCTGCTCCAATGCCATACACTTTGGGCATTATGGTTTTAAACAGCAATTCCGAAAATCCGCCTTTTTTACTCATCTTATTAGTATTTAGGTTAGTTTAATAGTTATCCTTTTAGTCTTGTCAATAATTACAATTCGTATCCTGATGATCGACCCAAATAAGTCATGGCGCATCGGAATCCGATAGAAGATCTTTTTGCTTTTTTGTTGTCAAATGTGCGCGTGCCTGTTTCCAAATAATACTCGATATCCTTCCAAGAGCCGCCTCTGATGACCTTATTCTCAACTGATTCATCAAAATAGGTTGGGTTCAAGTCCCACACCAAAGGCATGGCTGCCGGATTGTAGGCATCCTCGCACCATTCTGCCACGTTTCCGGACATGTCATAGAGACCGAAATCATTTGAGAAATAGGTGGCGACAGGCGAAGTGTATGCATAGCCGTCATCGAAATAGTTGCCACGGCCTGGCTTGAAATTGGCCAGCAAGCAGCCCTTAGTATTTCTAGCATACGGGTTACCCCAAGGATATTTTGCCATGTCTCGGCCGCCTCTTGCTGCATATTCCCACTCTGCCTCTGACGGCAATCTGAAGTTCGGCATATTAGGTAGTCCATCGGTAGCACGGTATTCATTTAAATGTCTGGTTCGCCAGTCGCAGAAAATTCTAGCAGCTTCCCAACTCACACCCACAACCGGAAAATCATCGAAGGCCGGGTGGCTCCAATAATACTGTACCAAGGGATCGCCCATGTGGTGCGTGAAATCGGTAGTCCATACGGTAGTATCAGGCTTTAAATCTTGCACGGAGAAGCCGGAAGCCGTAAATGGCTCAGAACCAGACTCCAACGCCTGAGTAAATTGACGATACTCATTGTTGGTAATTTCCGTTTCATCCAAAAAGAATGCACCGATAGTCACCTGCTTGTTGAAATTTATTTGAGTGGCTGCCACATCCTGATCGGCTTGTCCCATATGGAACGTACCAGCCGGACATGAAATCATTCCATAAGGTCGGGTCATTTCCCATCCTTGTCTGTCTGGAGCTCCAATTAGCTCGCCTTGACCATCCACATCACCCCCACCAAATAAGCCGCAACTCGATAGAGCAGCAACCATGACCATTGTCGAAAGAGAAGATAACTTCATACGTATTCTATTCATAACACCTTGATTGAACTTGCAAGTATGTAAAATAAACAAACTTTTGCAACAATTATTGTCCGTAAATGAGCCTAAATATACAGCCATAGATTGATTTCATGCAAAATTTATTGAAAAAGGCCAAGAACTTAGAAACTAAAACGGGGGGTCTTGACAGCCTTTCGCCCTCCAAGGATTAGCGAGGGCAAATCATATCGAATAAAAATCTCATGCGACGTAGGCCTCTTGGCCTCCTGATTTTGCACCACATAATCGAACGAATAACCGACTTTCAATTCCTTGTTTTCCAAAAAACTATACCCAATCAAGAGCACTATTGATTCAGCACTCCTGTAAGAAAGACCTGTCCACATGGTGGATCGATAATTCAATACCCCACTCACATCCATGGAATACCCGCCTGCCGTAGATCGAAGCAAGAACGTGGGGGTGAGTTCGGTATCTCGATTCAGCGACATCTTCTTGCCACCGTGAAAATAGTATACAGGAAGCAACTTGCCTTGAGATTGCGCATTGGTGGCATCAATCCGAATCAAGGAGGGAGATAATATATGATCCATGGACACGCCACCAAAAAATCCACTAAACGTACTGTAAAAAACACCGACTTGAGCGTCTGGCTTGGCCTGCGTTTCTCTTCCTGTGGGTATCACGGGATCGCCCGGATTCTCCGGTCGGAATCGGCTACCATCGAGTGTTCGCGACACCAAACCGGGTGCAAGGCCAAATGAAAGTGTTCCCTTCTCGAAGTGTGTAGCATAAGCTATGGCAACCTGTGCCTTCATGATTGTCTCAGCCCCTACCTGGTCATTAACTATGTTGAGACCGGCTGTCTTAAGAAAACCATTTACCGGGATGGCAAAACTCATCAACTGTGAAGTGGGCGCTCCGCCATCGCCATCCAAGGTAGTGCTGTAACCCACCCATTGACTCCTGTACTGCACGACTGCAAAAGATGATTGAACATCCCCCAGCCATCCTGGATTGTAATAACTTGGATTGAACATGTAGTGACTAAACAGTGGATCATTTTGGCCATTTGCCAAAATTGAGAGCAACGTTAGTGCAGCCATCCACAGTGTGCGCATTACAGTCATGTTAAATAAGGCATCAAGATAACGCGTCAGACTTAAAATTCCCTTATAGTCCGTTGGCTTCTTTGATATACAACTCCAAGGCACCCGTCATTGAGGGGGCGTTTGGCAGGGGAGCTACAATGTCCGTAATGAGACCTGCATCTCGAGCCGCCTTGGCCGTGGTAGGGCCAAAGACGGCAATACGAGTTTTATTTTGCACAAAGTTCGGGAAATTGCTAAACAAGGACTCAATTCCCGACGGGCTGTAAAACGCCAGTACGTCATAATTGACATCAGAGAGATCTGACAGATCGCTTGCCACCGTACGGTAAATAATTGCCTCGCTGTATTGATAGCCATTTTCTTCCAAGTACTTGGGGATATCCTCTTTGCGAATGTCTGAGCACGGGAACAAAAACTTCTCCATTTTGTGCTTTTTGATTACTTGAATCAGGTCTTCGGCGGTACGCTCCCCTGTAAAGATTTTACGCTTGCGAATGACAATGTACTTCTGCAGGTAATTGGCGGTTTGCTCTGAGATGCAGAAATACTTCATGTCTGCAGGGATCTCCACTTTATTTTCTGCTGCCAGTCTGAAAATGTGGTCCACAGCATTGCGGCTAGTGAGAATAATGGCCGTGTGATCCAGGATATTCACCTTTTGCCTGCGGAAGTCTTTTGCAGTCACTGGATCAATCTTGATGAAGGGTCTGAAGTCAATTTTCAAATTGTACTTTTTGGCTAAAACATAATATGGCGAATTTTCATCCTGAGGCTCTGGCTGTGACACCAAAATGCTTTTCACGCTATTGAGCCTATCCCTTTCCAAAACTAGCAAACTATCCTCCATCCTAAGAAAATGTGTGAGTTTTTTTAACTATTTCAAGAACCAGAATATCACCAAACCCATTGGCAAAATTTCTACGGTGCAAAGGTATATAAATATATGAAGACTTTTTGTGCCCTGCTGAGACATCAGAATGTAACTCACCACTAAAATGAACAGACTCAATAATCCGGCAGCACATGCCTCAAAAATAGCTTGATTAAAATGCTGAAGATTAAAAAAAACCAGGAGCATAAGAAGGATGATAAAGGCTACTACCGACCAAAAAAAACTGAATCGAACAAAGAATGTGAATTGCCATGCTGTGGGCTTCCAAAAACCAAATAATGACGCTGAGAGTACGATCAGACAAAATTTCAAGATGAAGACAAGAAGCAAAAACCCTGTTGTTCCGAAGAAGAGCGGAATGGATCGGTCATCAACCAAAAATGACCATGAAAAAGCTAAAAGTAAGCTGCACAAAACGACTAAAATCCAGTTGTCCAAGCTAGAGAGACGATAGTTGTATTGCTCCAGATTGGGCCATCTGAATCGCCAAAAGTCAGGCACCAGCATCCGTGCCATGACGATCAATCCAAGTCCTACAATAAAACCAAAATACCAAAATTCGCCCAGAGGGGAGCGTCGCATCAGAGAGAACTCTGAGAGACCATACTTTTTCGCAACTCTAAAGGTTCTAGCTTGCAAATCCTGTAGTTTCTCATTGGAGACGACCGTTAGAAAAACCGTATCTCGATTGGCCACCCTGCACAGTTCATCTGTTGAGAGGTAGAGACACGCTCGATCTCTCTTTTGCCGAATCAGGCGGCCATCCACCCAAATATTGAAGGGCTGACTGCCGCATAACTCCATTTGCAAAGATTCCTGACAAGTCACAAAAACACTCGCAACCTCAGCCGATTCCAACGAAACGAGCGGTGAAAATAATCCATTCTCATACGTGATAAATCGGTAATCCAACCGGTCAACCGTGAGGGTGTCTTGCGCGACAAGCGAAGTGCCCCATGCAAGCAAAAAAATAGAAATCAATCGCACACTAAAAACGGGACAAATACCCAAAATGGATTTTCATGTTGGCCAGTTCGAAGGGAATATCACGTGATTTCCCCACAGCCAGCGCAAAGCTAAATAACCCCGAATTAGTGAGTAGAGAAAATCCTCCGCCCACGCCCATCGGCAATTCCCATCGGGCAGTGTGCAAAAATCCTTGATCATAAAAGGCAAACACGTAAGATTCCTCCTCAAAAAAAAGCCGCCATTCTGCCTGAGTAATCACATAAGAGGCCGTGAAAAAAAACTGCTCATTGAACCCACGCAGGGTTTGCAGGCCTCCCACTCGATATAATTGATTGCCAAAGTCTTGTGCATTGGCCAAATGAGCCGCATTCGCATCCACATATAAAAAGGTATTGGCCGTTACCTTTTGTTGAGTTTCTAACCAGCCGGAAATCCTGAAATTAGTCACTTGCATTTGTACCGTATCATATGCCTCCTGCGGCAATTGCAGATTTCTACCAACTCTACGGGCACCTATTGCAATATCCGCTGAATGATTAAGGAATGGCTTTGCTTTGCCTCTATCTCCATCCGTTCGCTTTATAGCTAGTGTGTACCAATCTTGCTGAAAATCGAGCCAATTGCGCATAATTATTTGATCAACATTTCGAGTAAGGATACTTGCATTGGCTTGCTCATATCCTACACTCATTTCCAACCGAGGGGTCACAAAAAAACTTCCTGCTAGGACAATTTCCCTGTTCAAAAAACTGGTGTCTTGCTTAAATAACCTGAGCTGCGTATTGAGATGAAAGGACGTGCCGGCTATGAACGGATGATAATAGGCCACATCGAGCCGCTGCGACTGCTCGGCAAACTGCGCCCACTTAAAGTCCAGTTGCTTCCCTGTACGAAAGAGATTCACAAGCTTCAAATCAAGGTTTCCGGTGAAAAGTACGCCTCTGTCTGTTGCCTGGCTGGGCAAAATACCCAATACACCTTCAAAACTCCCTTGGGCATTTTCTGTAATATCTAGGTATGTCCAAACGCTAGAGGACTGAAAGGAAACATCCGGTGGCCTATTGAGTGAGAGAAATGAAATGCGCTGTATGCGCTGCACGATAGATTGAAAACTATGCTCGCTGTAAGGCGTGCCTCTTTCAATGTCCAGCATGCGCATGAGGTAGCTTGGCCTAGTCTTGACCGGACTCAGTAATACTAATGAGTCAAACAAGAGCAATGGCCCTTTCGTCATCCGATAAGAAAATGCCAATTGGTCGCTTTCCATTCGCAGCGAATCCCACGTGATGCGTGCAAAGGGATACCCTGTATTCACTGCCACTTTGAGCTCCTTTTCTGCCTGGAGATATGCCCGCTCCCAAGCATTTTGCTTTCCATTCACTTCCGAACTGACCAAGGTTCCCTTGTGCAAGTACACTGCCTCTCTAGAAACCGAATCAACCGCCGCAAACAAATATCCCAGTTTCCAGAAAGCGCGAACGCGTGCATGAGCTCTCGTGTGCAGTGTGGCCGAATCAGTCACCGCCCATGTGTCCACATGTTCTTGGTCTTCATATATACGCACCACTTGCTGAGCGTGCATGTGGCAGGCCGTCAGGATTATTATATAGAATAAAACATACCGCGCCACTTGATGTTGGGTTATGGTTGTAATATTACGACATGGCCGGAATTTATATCCATATACCCTTCTGCTCAAAAGCGTGTCATTATTGCGACTTCCATTTCAGCACCAATCTGAAACCCAAAGCAGCAATGGTTCGGGCCATTTTAAGGGAGCTTCAACTACGAAAAGACTATGTGGCCGGTGAGGAAATTGCCAGCCTCTATTTTGGCGGAGGCACACCATCTTTACTCACCGAAAGTGAACTGACAGCCATTTTAGATGAAATCCATCGACTTCACTCCGTAAACTCAGTAGCCGAAATAACACTGGAGGCCAACCCCGATGATTTGTCTTTAGCGAAATTGAATGAACTGAAATCGGCAGGTATCAACCGACTCAGCATCGGCATTCAGACGTTCGATGAGGCCACACTCATCTTTATGAACCGATCACATACTAGTGCGCAAGCAGTTGAATGCCTAAAAAATTGCGAAACGATCGGATTTTCTAATATTTCGACTGATCTCATTTTTGGTGTGCCACCCACCGAATCGTCGTTTCAGCGATTTGAAAAAGACCTGAATACGCTCCTGACCTTTGATCCGGCACATGTGTCGCTCTATAGTTTGACCATCGAACCAAAAACGGTGTTTGGTCACAGATTGACCAAGAAAGAACTGAAGCCTGTGCCTGATGAAATCAATGCTTTGCAATATGAATTGGCTATTGACAGGCTGACAAATCATGGGTACGAGCACTACGAGGTTTCCAACTTTGGCAAACCGGGATTCCTATCAGCACACAATTCCTCGTATTGGCAAAGGAAAAAATATCTGGGCATTGGGCCGGGGGCGCATTCGTTCGATAGCATGTCGCGCGCATTCAATGTGCGAAACAATGCCGCTTATATTCGGGAAATAGCGCATGATCGGTTGCCATTGGAAACAGAAGAACTTAGGCCACTTGACGAACTCAACGAATACATATTGACCGGAAGTCGCACCAAATGGGGAGTTGATTTGGCTCACATCAAAGAAAAATGGGGAGTTGATCTGCATGCGCGACATGAAAAATTCATCGGTGATTTGATTGACAGCCGAAAAGCAGTAATAGAAAATGGTGTGTTTCGGCTGACCTCACGTGGCTTCTGTGTGGCAGACGAAATAGCACTCCACTTTTTCTCGGTTGAATAATTTACTTTTATCCCCCAATAACCCTGACATGTCAGAAGAAGAAAAGAAAGCCGTCATGTTGTTGAAGTCCCTGATCTTCCATTATCACGGACTAGATGCCGAAGAAGAGGATTTGCTGCGCAATTCTGCCGAACGCATCAATGCACAGGAAGAATTGAAATGGGCCAATGAATTTATCTCCAGTGATTATCTCTCCGCCTTTGAGCGCTCCCGCGAATTTTTGGGCAAAGTATTCAATCGGTTGGATGCACAAACGCGTCTCTCACACTTGATGGAAATTTGGGATGAGAACTATGAAAAGGGTTATGTGACCGAAATGGAAACCACCGGCATGCTCAATCTGGCCAAAGACTGGGGCATTGAGATGGAGTTTATGAAAATTATCCGATCCTGATCACAAGCTCATTCGCTCCTTGAATCGAGCCGCTTGGCGTCTGCTCACCTCCACTTTTTCGCCACCCTTCAGCTCTACAAGCAAGCCGCCGTTAAACCAGGTGTCAATTTTCTCTACCCAACCGAGATTGATAATGTGCTTGCGACTGGCACGAAAAAAGGTTCGCTCATCCAACCGCTCGTCTAGTGCATTCAACGATTTGTGAATCATCGGTCGGAAGGTGTCGAAATAGACTTTGATGTAGTTGCCATCCGATTCGAAAAGACGCACCTTTTCCAATTTCACAAACCAACACTTATCTCCATCCTTCACAAACACACTGTCGTCTTTGCCTAGTTTCTGATTGGGCTGCACTCCATTCGGACTGAAATTCACTTTTCGCAACGCCTCTGACAATCGCTCTGCCTGAATAGGCTTTAGCAAATAGTCGAGCGCATTCACGTCAAATGCTTTGAGCGCAAACTCATCATAGGCTGTGGTGAAGATCACCTGCGGCACCCGATCCAATTCGGCTAGCAAATCAAATCCCGTCTTGCCGGGCATCTGTACATCCAAGAATATGAGCCCCGGTTGATGCACACTTATTTTTTCGAGCGCGTCTTCGGCATTCACTGCCTCATCTACTACTTCTATGTCTTTGTGTCCTTCCAGAAGTGTCATAAGTTCTTTGCGCGCCAGTCGTTCGTCATCTACAATGATGGTCTTCATTTGGGGATTTTGATTTTGGTTAGTACTGTTCGTTCGTTTTCGTTGCTAATGCTGAATTCTGCCTCATCGCCATAAATCATGGCCAGTCGTTTCCGGGTGTTCTCCACTCCAAATCCGGTTTTCCTAGTCCTCTTTTCTACAAGTTGCCCAGAATTCCGGATTTCCACAATTAAACTGTTATTGTCGATTTTAGTTGCAATCCTGATCTCCCCTCCTTTGGTCAATTTGGCTATGCCGTGCTTGATGCCATTTTCTACCAGCGTCTGTAGCATAAGCGGTGGGATCTGAAATGACTCAGAACTCCCCGCGAGATCATAGGAAGTCTTCAATCGCTCCTCATAACGGATGGATTCCAAGCCCAGGTAATCTTTCACTGTCTTCAATTCCTCCATAAAAGGAATAAGCTTCTGCCTGTCAGACGTGAGCGAATTGCGCAGAATGTGAGAAAGTTGTGTGATGGCCTCCTTCGATTTGGCCGGATTTTCATCCACCAGTGCACGGATGCTATTGAGCGCATTGAATATAAAGTGAGGATTTAGCTGTGCTTTCAGATTGTTGAGCTCGGTCTCGCGCAAGGTTGCCTCGTATTTCAAGCTGTTGTTATACCGCTCAAAGAAGAGGTAGATGAAATAGGCCAGTGCCCAAAAAGAAAAAATAAGCACTGACTCCAAAGTACCTATTACCAATGCTTGCGCTAGGGCGCCTTCAGGTACCGATTGCAAACTAAATCCGCCCTGAACAGATAAAATGAACATCAAAAAGACGGATGCCACCGTACTAAGTAACAGTACAGAGAAGAAAACGAGTGGTATGAGCTTGGCCAAACGAAAATTGATCCAACGAAAGCGGATGATGATGAAACGGAAGGCGTGTGTGAGCAAAATGTTGAGTGTCATTTGCAACCCCTCGCCCAGTAGCAGCATCTTATCAATGCGCTGATCGTCGAAAGACAGGAGAAAAACCTGAAAGACGGCATACGAAAACCAGCCGAAGAATTGAAAAAGCCAATAAAGTGTCGTTTTTTTCAAAAAATGCGGGTTTTTTGGATTCTCGGATTTGCCAAATAATATTTTACGAAACTAACGCAATGAATACGCAAATGAAGGCCGCTAATCACTTTTTCAGACCATTGGTGGCAGAAGTCTTGTGTTTCGTAAACGTGAAATAAATTTTAACAAAAAAATACAAACCTAAAATATTATTCTCCGTACATAGATTTGTGACAGCAAAAACGAAATATTCTAAAGACTAAGGACGAAATCACATGAAAATCTTATTGTTAAACCTACTGATGAGCGTCGCGACACAAGCGACAGAGACGAACGGAACGGAAGACTATAGCTGGGTGCTACAAGAACTCGAGCAAACTACCGAAGTAACGATGGTGGCAAATGCCGACAGCAAAGTGAAAATCTTTGATGCGGCCGGCAACTTGGTAAAGGAAATCTTGAGAACGAATTTCGAGGAAAACAAAATGGACAAAACCGAATACAAACTAATCGCCAAGAGTGCCTTTATGTTTGACTACCTCGGAGACGCTTACTACTTGCTAGAAAAGTAATACCGGACAAATTGATCAATTATTTCAAAATGAAGGACTGCCCGAAACGGCGGTCTTTTTTATTTCTCAAAACCTCACTGTGTAATTCATATACGGAATAATAGGCAGCAAACTTCTGGGAAAATACACAATGCGATCTGCCGGGCTGAACCGCTGATAATCTAAATAAAATGCATTCTCACGGGCATACGCATTGTACACGCCCAAAACGACCTCATGCCCTAGCTTCTCGCCTATAGATGCCCACTGCACCGAAAGATCCAACCGATGATAGGTTGGTAATACAAAGGCATTCCGGTTGGAGTATATAATACCTGAGAGCCTGTCATAAGGGAATCCTAGCAGTTCACCTCTTGTACCCCCTTTTATAACTGTCGCCCTATTGCCAGACGACACAATCCAAACCGCACCGGCACTCCATTTATTGGCAAACTGATAGGTGCCTGTTAGGCTCAGGTCGTGTCTGCGGTCATAGCGCGAGTAGAACGGTTCACCTCCGTTGATCTCATCAAACTGCCGCTGGGTCTTGGAGAGCGTGTACGCCAGCCAACCCGTGAGTTTGCCCGTCTTGCGTTGGATCAACACTTCCAGCCCACGGGAGTATCCGTCTCCATCGGTCACTTTGTCGTACCAAGGCTCGTAAGTGGCTGTCACCCGCGCGCCCTCTTCGTATTCTATTAGTCCATCCATCTGCTTGGTGTAGCCTTCCAGTGAGATTTCCCAGTTGGCTGTGGCGCGCACCAAGCCCAATGCCCATTGCTCGGAGGTTTGCGGTTTCACATCTCTGGTAGTGGGCACCCACAAGTCTGTGGGTAAGCCAACGCCTGTGTTAGTCAGCAGGTGGTTGTATTGCTGCATGGTGGCAAAGGAGGCTTTCAGTGACAGTCCTTTGGTCAATGTGTACCGACCCGATATACGCGGCTGGGTGCTGGTGTATGTCCGGCCCTGCACAGTGAAAATGGATTGGTGTACGCCCACATTCAGGCGCAGCAGGCGATGGAGCTGCATGTCGTCTTCTACAAAAAAAGCGTACTCCATTGCATCTGTCTGTTCGGCTCCCCCACCATTGGACAAGTCCGCTGCTTCTTGGGTGATGCGGTATAGCCCGGGGGCGTATTTATGAAAAATAGCTGATGCGCCTGCCTTGATGGTATGAATGGCATTGGGGTAATAGTCTGCATCCCATTTCACTGTGTAGTCTGTGATGCGGTTGCGGTACACCATCTGATCTATGCGAGTGGTGGTCACATCATTGGTGGTTTCTTGGGTGGTGAAGGCTTGTTTGGTGCGGAAGTGAAAGTCATTGGTGGAGACCGAAAGATTAGTGAATACTTTGGGGTGTAGCACATAGTTCCACCGGATCACGGCCACTCCATTGCCCCAGCGCATGGTGGACGCATCGGTGCTGCGGTAAAACGGGCTATACACTTGGGTGTCGCTGCTGCTGAAATCATCCAGTCCTTGATACATGCTGATATACAGGCGGCTTTTGTCCGAAAAAATATGGTTCACCTTAGCATTGAAGTCATAGAACGCATAATCTCTAGCAATATCAAAGTCATCGCCGAAGCGCTCAAAGGGGTTGTAGATCAGACCAATGTAGCTGCGCCTACCTGATACGATAAACGAGGTGCGGTCTTTCCATATCGGGCCTTCTAGGGATAGCTTGCTGGCCAGTGGCCCCACAGTGACACTACCACCAAAGGACTGGTTGCTGCCTTCTTTCATAGTCACGTCTATAACTGAGCTTAGTCTGCCGCCGTAACGAGCAGGGAAACCTCCCTTGATCACTTCGATGTTGTTAATCGCTTCAGGATTGAATACTGAGAAGAAGCCATACAAATGTGAAGGGTTGTACAGCGGTACACCATCCAGCAGGGTTAGGTTTTGATCCGGGCCGCCACCACGGACATGCACATTGGCACTGCCCTCAGCACCTGCACTTATGCCGGGCATCAGTTGGATGGCCTTCATAATGTCCGTTTCGCCCATCGTGGCGGGCAGGTTGTTGATCTGCTCCACTGTTAGTTTCACCGTGCTCATACTAGGAAGCATGTCGAGTGTTTCCTCTGAGGTGACTACTACTTCTTTCAAGCCGCTATCGGGTTGCAAAGAGATGTTCAAGGTTTGACTACCTGTGAGGGCAATCCGCAACGTCTGCCGTACATACCCAACATACGACACTTGCAAAATGGCACTGTCTTGCGCAAGCGTGAGGCTATAGTATCCGTACGTGTTAGTCACTGTGCCCTTGCCCGATGAGGAATCAATGATGGTGGCGCCTATGAGGTTTTCGCCCGTGGATGAGTCCCGGACATAACCGGAGAGGGTGGGTTGTGAAAACACAAATGTTGTTAAAAGCAAATTAATCGAAATAAAATACACCCTCCTCATGCGAAATAATTATGGAATATCAATAAAAATTGGATATACTGATCTATTATATCCTGCAAATATCCCATATCCATTTTCAATATTACTAATAATATTTACAGGTTCCGAAAAAGGATCCTTATAGTTAATGTCTTGCAAAGCAGAAGTGTATAAATAATCATAAAGCTCCTTCGTGATATTACCAACATGAATTTTAAATAGTCGCTTACAATAAACATTTTCCGCATTACACCCTTGATCCAAATCGATATTCAGTCTCTCCAGTTCTTTCAATTCTATATTGAAAATCGAATTAGAGAAATAGCTGTCACTAAATACAATAGATCTATAACTACTCCCATTATGTGGTTCCAAATTATTCATCAGGTAATTCGGAGAAACTTTAAATCTTTGATCATACACCCACCTACGAATAGTATCGTTATCTATTGAGCTTAGAATAATTCCTTCGTAATCGACATTCATCAAATAGTAATTATTATGCAATTCATCAAATAGTTGCACTCCCAAATCATAAAATTCTGTGGATTGAACATCGAAATATCGTCTATTAACTAAAAGATTAATTACGTTTACACCACTTATTGGGAGTTCAGTTTCAGCCTGAATACTGGGATAACCTGCCACTGAGACTTCAATACGATATGATCTTCCGGCCTGCGGTATGTGGTCTATCTTATAATATCCATCATATGTATAATTTTCACAACCATTACAAGGAACCTGATAAAATGATCCCACGTACTCACCATCCTCAAATAAATCAGCGTTTGCTCCATCAATGTAAATCAATTCTTCATCCAATCCAAAAGGACTAAAAACACTCCTAGTAAGGGTAAAGCGAATGGTATCGCCCTGATAAAATATACATTTCAACTCTAATTTCGGTTCAAAGTCCCTTGCCTTAAAAATAATTGGGTCTATTTGACAAGAAGAGAAGATAAGTATTCCCGCATATCCAACCATCCATATACGAGATACCAATTTGACAAAATACATATCTATGCGCGTCAATTACTCAATCACCATCTTGTGTGTTTCCACCAACACACCATCAGCAACCAAGGCATAAAAGTACAAGCCATTGGATAAATCAGCACGAGAAATTTCAATCGTAGAAACTCCCTTTTCTCTTAAGTCAAAAGATTTCAACTCCTGTCCTTGCATATTATACACAACTAGTCGTGCCTTTTGTACATCCATGCCTATCTGTACATCTATCTTCGTTCCATTTGAAAACGGATTGGGTCTGTTTTGAAATGCCTTTGAGCCTAGAGTTGGAGCAGTTGATTTTTCCATAGTAGTGGGTTTTTCCTCTCTCAATTTCGCCACCTCTTCTTTCAGCCCTAGAATAGTTGCTTGTTGTTCTTCAACCATTGCGCTAAGTTCCTGAACAGCCTTGGTGAGTGGCACCACAAACTCAGCATACCGGATGCTGTATTGACCATTCTCATTTTCGGGAGTATGCACACCCGAAAAATTGTATTTCTCCTTTTTCACAAGTGCTTCTACCTCTTGAGCAATAAAACCGGTAGTTACTTGAGAAGGCGGCATTTTCTTTTCCTCTGTGACTATTTCACCCAAATGCTGTGCAAGTTTCGACCTGTCAACTCTATAGGCCACTGGTCGCAAATTTCGGATAAAAGTTAAACCAGGCACTTCTTCTTTTATAACTGTCTTGAAGCGTCCATCAGATAGGGTTGACCATGAAACCTGACCGCCTATGCTAGTGATGGATGAATTGCCAATTACCACTGAATTAGACGAGCTAACAGTTGCGCCATAGCCTAGTGCCGTCGTGTTAGTGAGACTTGTGTAGCTTGATCCCGGCCCTGATAAATATCCAAGGGCAGTGTTGTTATCCCCTGTTACATTGTTCTGTAGTGCATTATCACCAATTCCTGTGTTCCCACCGCCTGAGGCATTATTGACCATTGCCTGGTAACCCATAGCAACATTTCGCTTGCCTGAGTAATCAAAATAGCGCAAGGCCTGATAGCCAATGGCAATATTGTATCCGGTATTTCCCGATGACAAAGTCTGACGACCAATGGCGATATTATGATCTCCATCGCTCCCATTGAAGGCATCATAGCCAAGGGTAATGTTGTAATCACCGGTAGCACCATTCATCGCATTTCGACCCACGGCTATATTCGTTTGACCCGAGCCAGAAGTATATGCGCCATTCCCAATTGCAATATTGTTTGAACCATCATACAGCCCTGAGGAAGTTAAGTAACCCGCATCATTGGCAAGCAAACTAACATTCTCTCCTTCTACAATCACAGTCGTCTGGAGCTTGGATGCTGCAATGGCCGCAGAGGAATTAATGTCTCCATTCACAATTGTACCATCTAAAATCATTGTGGAGTTCAGCGAACCCGACGGGAATGTCAATGATCCGGTAACTTCAAATGAACCGTTGATTTTGACAATATCCGATGAGAAATCGCCCCAAATTAATGGATTTGAATTGTAAGTTGTCCATGATGATCCGTTAAATCCATTGTCAATCATGAGAATATTACTCCCATCGTAATTCTGTCCGGCGAAATTACCAATGAAAACATTCCCATCACCATTCGTATTTTGACCCGATTTGTACCCAAAAAAAACATTGTAAGTATCACCGGATAAGGTTGAACTACCAGAATATTTACCAACAAACACTCCATACGCCCCATCCCTACTCGCATTATTCTGATCGTTGCTCATTATTTCTTGAGCGTGGGTTACTGAACTTAAAGCCATAAGTAAGAACCCAATTTGGCTAATTTTTTTCATTTCAAAAAATTTTAAGTGGATATAAGCCTCAAATCCCAAGTTGAGCAAATCCATTTGGATTACCAACATCTTGAAACATCTTGAAACATCTTGAAACATCTTGAAACATCTTGAAACA
>ERZ1066134.61-NODE-61-length-115403-cov-28.235054_pt1 | contig 115403 bp, 97 predicted proteins | sample MGYA00382781_ERZ1066134 | MGnify/ENA primary metagenome ERZ1066134 (study PRJEB33369, sample SAMEA5778364) | biofilm metagenome | biome: Industrial cooling water; feature: Water cooling tower basin; material: Biofilm | place: United Arab Emirates | collected... | reverse complement strand
CCCAGACTTTGAGCGTACCCACAATGTCAGGCGGATTTTTCCAAGGATCAAGCACCGCCAGGGTGACTAACTTATTGCCCTGCATCGGCAGACCAAACTCACCGCCCGCAAACCGCTGTTGCACGTTGCCATTCAAGTCCCGCAGTTGCACTTCTTTGGTAGCAGCAGTAATCAACTGTTGCGCGTCTTGGCTAAACGCCAGGGAATTCAGAATATTGCTGAGGGTGCGCGGCCCTGGGGCATCTTTAAGAGTGCGGACTAACTTTTGCTCCGTTAAGTCCCAAATATCGACTCTATCGTTGTCTCGTTCAATCGTCGCAACCACCAGCATTTTGCCATCGGCACTCAAGGCAAGATCTTTGGGAATATTGTCATAACCCTGGATCTGGGCAACCACTGGAAACGGCGTACTGGCTTGGGCCGTCGTCAATACCAGGGGTGGCCCCGCTAACCCCATAAACAAGATGATTGCGCAGAGGGTATAGGCGCTGGTCACAAGCAACCCGGCCAGTTTGCGTTGCCGGAGGCGGGCAGGCAAAACGGCACCCAGAATCGCGCCACCGATGGAGCCAATCAGGGACCCACTCGGCAAAATCATCATATAGAACACCATCGCCGCCAGCCCCCCGTAGGGGCCACCCACCAGGCTGCCGGGGTTTGCTTCCCAAATCAGCAGGCCGAGGAGGGTGCAAATAAAGGCGATAAAAATGGCCATCGGGATGAGTGAGCGGACGGGCAGGGGCGGCACTTGCTTCCGGTGCGATCGCTTCCAAATTTGGGTCGCGATCGCACCCACCACGGCACCGACCACACTGGCCACCACAAAGCTAACGAGGGTCATAAAGATAAGTTTGGGGAGAATGACTTCTGGAATGATATCGAAATCAATGTTAGGCATAAATGTTTAACAAACCCTATGGTTCCGATGCTGTTTGAGCGTGGTAAGGTATCCCCTGCTAAAACCCAGCAGATTTTGTCTGAGTTGTTACTTTGCCTTGGCATATTGCATCTCTTTGCAACCTAGGGCAACTTTTTAGGTTTAGCTAATAAATTCAGCTTTTCTACTGCTACTCTTGGCCGCGATCGCCATTTCCGTCAAGAATGCTTTGATCAAACTGCGCGATCGCCCTACTAAAAATATTGGGTAATATCACACTCAAGCTGATCCAAAAAAGTGCGATCGCCCTCTTATTAAAAGAACTAGATATCCCCAAAGTTATCTACCAACTCATACCTTGTAAAAGTAAAATGTAGCGGTGCAGATACCCTTAAACTCAGCATCAGCAACTTTTGTGCGTCTACTACCACAAAATATTAGGCAGCTAACGGTTCCAGTCGCTACTTGCGGCTTTTCCAGTACCCAGGCTTACGGCTACAATGCATGACCGCCAAAATCAGAACATAGTCTTGCTCGATAGTGTAAAGAACACCATAGGGGAACCGACGCGCCATACAGCGTCGAACATCTCCATCAATCGCCGCATAACGGGTTGGCGATTCCTGGATTCGGTAGACTGTATCTTCAATTGCGTTTATGAATGCTTGAGCGATCGCAACTCGCTGCTCGGCGTAGTATTGAACGACTTCAACGTATTCTTTCAGTGCTTCAGGATGAAATACATACTTCATGACTCAAGCAGTCGTCTCACTTGAGCCAAGGCATCATCGCCTGAAACGGGTTGCACAGAACCATTTTGAATTTCATCTCTCCGTCTTTTAGCTTCAGTTACCCAAACAGCTTGGATGACTGAATCCGTATCAAACTCCAAGCTCTCTACCAATTTGTCTGCAAGCAGTGCCCTCGATGCGCTCGGCAAGGACAATATTTCTTCTGTCAGTTGCTCAATAGACCGCATAACACCTCGCATAACACTAAATTTAATGCAATTGTAGCAAATTTGACATGTCCGACCTTGATGAAACAGTTACCCAGCTTAACACCTCCACTAGCAGCCAATTCATGTGGGCTTACCTTTGAAGATTGACCGATAATTAGTCATGAGGAATAGACAAAATAGCAATCTATCAAACCGCGCGATCGCTCTACTAAAAATATTGGGTAATATCACACTTAAGCTGCTCCAAAAAAGTGCGATCCTGATCTTTTCAGAGGTATATCTTAGTAACGCGATCGCCAATTTTATGATTGCGATCGCATTATGCCGCAGCGCAAATGGTCTGAGGTTTGGGCAAGGGTTCTCCCAAGGTTTCGTAGGTCATGACTAAGGATTCGAGAGCTTCAATACCTTGGGCTACAGCTTCTTCGTAGGTTTCGCCGTGAGTACGCCACTGCTGTCCCGGAAAGTCAGGAAAACCAACTAAAAAACAATCATCCTCTTCTGACCACTGAATAATCATTTGGTATTTAAGTTTATTCGTCATCTTGAGTTTCCCTCACTTGCTGAATTGCGTCTAAAATTTCCTTTTCCTGATAGGGTTTAGCATCCGCACCATCTTTACCAGAAACTGTAATCTTGCCTGGATAAAGTGGGTGTATCCAGTTGGTATGACTTCCTTTTCCTGGAAGTTCTTCAAATCCAGCCTTTCGTAACAACTGTTTCAATTCTCGAATCTTCTTTGGCACTCCCCTACATTCCTTGAAATGGCATACCTATCATTCCCTTTAAATGACTAGCCCTTTAAATGACTAGTGCGATCGCGCATCTCGTAGGGTGCGTTGCTGCCAAGTAAACGCACCCCACACAATCTACTCCACAGTGAGGGGATGAGTCATAGCTTCGGGTTTCACCCAGGCATCAAATTCTTCGGCGGTGACGTGGCCGAGTTTCAGGGCGGCATCCTTCAGGCTGATTTCTTCGCGGTAGGCGGTGAGGGCAATCTTCGCAGCTTTTTCGTAGCCAATGTGGGGGTTCAAAGCGGTGACGAGCATCAAGCAATTGTCGAGATTGGCTTGAATCCGGGTGGGGTTGGGTTCGATGCCCACAGCGCAGAAATCATTAAACGCCTGACAGCCATCGGCCAGCAATTGCATCGACTCCAGCACGTTGTGGAGCATGACAGGTTTGAAGACATTGAGTTGAAAGTTGCCCTGAGATCCGGCAAAGGCCACGGCGTGATCGTTGCCAAAGACCTGGACTGCAATCATCGTCAGGGCTTCGCATTGGGTGGGGTTGATTTTTCCGGGCATGATGGAGGAGCCGGGTTCATTTTCGGGAATTTTGATTTCGCCAATGCCCGCGCGGGGGCCAGAGGCATACCAGCGGACATCGTTGGCAATTTTCATCAAGGCTCCAGCCAGGGTGCGGAGAGCGGCGCTGAGGTTCACCATGCCATCGTGGGCGGAAAGGGCGGCAAATTTGTTGGGGGCAGAAATAAAAGGATAGCCAGTTTCGGCGGCAATTTTTTGGGCGGCAACTTCGCCAAAGCGGGGATGGGCGTTGAGGCCGGTGCCAACGGCAGTGCCCCCGATCGCCAGTTCATAGACTCCGGGTAAGGCGCGACGAATCGTGGCGATCGCGTCATCTAACTGGGCGACCCAACTGGAAATCGCTTGGCCCAACGTAATCGGCGTGGCATCTTGCAAATGGGTGCGGCCCACCATCACCACCGATTGAAATTGCACCGCTTTGCGATCCAGGGTATTGCGGAGTTGGAGCACGGCGGGCAACAGTTGGGTTTCGGTTTGCTCCACTGCTGCAATGTGCATCGCCGTGGGAAACGTGTCATTGGAGGATTGGCTGCGGTTGACGTGATCATTGGGATGCACCGGAGCTTTGGAGCCGACCACGCCCCCCGCCAACTGAATCGCCCGATTGGCAATGACTTCGTTGGCGTTCATATTTGACTGAGTGCCTGACCCGGTTTGGAAAACCACCAGCGGAAATTCCTCATCCCACTGGCCCGCAATGACTTCATCCGCCGCCCGAACAATCAGATCCACAATGTCAGCAGGCAGTTGACCGAGTTCACCGTTGGCTAACGCCGCACATTTTTTCAAAATCCCCAAAGCACGAATGACCGGACGGCCCCACACAAACCGCTCGACCCCGATCGCAAAGTTGAGCCGCGATCGCTGGGTTTGTGCCCCCCAGAGGCGATCGGCAGGAACGGCAACTTCGCCTAAACTGTCACTTTCTCGGCGGATGTTGGTGGGGCCTTCGGTCATAGTGCTGCTCGACGATTGACTTGATATTTTCTCCCTCAGTATGCGGCAAAGCCACGACGACGCACGGAGTCTTTGGCAAGAATCCTGATTGTGAGCCAAACGGCTGTATTGGGTGGGTGAATGGGTCTATGGGTCTGGGAGGCGGGGATGCAACCAAAGCAAGTGATGACGGCAGTGGCGTTATGCTCCATGTCAGGGACGGCCTTTTGGTTCGGGATGCGGGATGCCAAACCCCCTACTCGCGATCGCCGCCCCCCAGACAACCCAACGGCCACACCGAACAACACTGGAACTCAGCCCCAACCCCAAACCACCATCGCCCAGCCCGAAGCATTTGCCCCAAAGCGTAGCCCGCGATCGCCAGTCGTTACCCCACCGTCCGCCCGCGCAGGGATTGTAGTTCCCGCCGATCGCCCAGCAGATTATGAAGCCCAGTTGCGGCAATTGGTGGCCGCTAATCAACTGAGCGATCGCCCCCCAGACCCAGCGGCGATCGTCGCCCCAGCACCGCCCCCCAGTGCTCCCAGTCCCCGCATTGCGCCCATTACAGCCTTTTCCGATATCCAGGGCCATTGGGCCGAGTCATCCATTGACTATCTCCTCGCGCGGCAAATGCTCCAGGGTTTTCCCGATGGCACCTTCCGGCCCGAACAACCCATCACCGAGCAAGACCTTGCCGCCCTGACCGCCAAAGCCGCCGAACAATCGGGCCAGACTGCCGTCACTGCCGCCGTGCGATCGCGCCTGCCCAACCAACGGATTACCCGCGCCCAGGCCGCCGTCATTGTGTATCAAGCCCTAGCGACAACCGAACCCGCCCCCATCGTCACCCGCGTTCACGTTAAGGGAGCCGTTGCCCGTCCCGGCGATTATTCCCTCGCCGCCCTCAGCAGCGCCTCCAGCAGCGATCGCGCCCCCCTTGGCGGCTCCTTGCCCACAGTTTCCCGTGCCATTCAACAAGCCGGGGGCAGTCTGGCCCAAGCGGATCTAGAACGGGTCAAAGTGCAACGCAAAACCGACGATGGCACCACCAAAACACTGGAAGTCTCCGTCGGGCGATCGCCCAGCACCGCAACCCTAACCCCTGATACCGTCCTGCAACAAAATGACACGGTGATCATTCCCGACAGCCTGACCACCGAGGCACCCGCCATGCCCGCCGTCCGCCAAGAACAAGCCCAAGCCCCCCAACCCGTCTCGCCGAACCGCGATCGCCCCAGCCCTGTGGCAGCCCCGTCGTCCCTGGCCATCCCACCCGATTGGTCAGCCCCCGTGCCATAAGCGAACCGTAGATTCAATCCAAATCTGATGTGGCTGGTCGCCCTCTCCCCGGCCTCTCTCCCTAGGGAGAGGGGTGCCGTAGGCGGGGTGAGGGTTGCAATTGGCAGAGTTGTTTAATTTTCGTTCCTCAGCGATCGCGCTATACCGCCGTTTATTTGTGGCGAATGTGGTCGTAGATGTTTATATAATCCCGGCCCGGATTGTTCCAGGAATAGTCATATTCCATGCCTTGCAGCCGCAACTGCTCAAACTCCTCCGGGTAGTGATACCACAGGCCAATCGCTCGATCCAGCGCCGATTCCAGCGCCTGATTATCCATCTGGTAGAAGACGTAGCCGTTGCGTTCCTCCGGGGGATGGGTTTGGTCATAGTCGCGATCGAAGACCGTGTTCACCAAGCCACCGACCCCACGCACCACAGGCACCGCCCCATACTTCAGGCCGATCATCTGGGTCAGGCCACAGGGTTCAAAGTTACTGGGCACCACGATGATATCCGCAGCCGCATAAATCAGGTGCGACAGTTCCTCATTAAAGCCCAACTCAAGATGCACATCGGGATTGTTGTTCAAGAAATTCTTTTCATGCCAGAACCAGGATGCGATCGCGGGTTCCGTTGGCGAACCCAGCAACACAAATTGCGCCTCGCGATGCAGCGCGTAGTACATGGCATGGTGTACCAGATGCATCCCTTTCTGGTCATCCAACCGCCCGATATACGCCACGATGGGTTTGTTCGCATGTTGCAACCATAGCCGTTCCCGCAGGGCTTTTTGATTCAACACCTTGGGCTTCAGATCATCTTTCGAGAAGTGGTAGGGAATGTAAGTATCGACTTCCGGATTCCACACGTTGTAGTCAATTCCATTGAGCACACCACCAAATTTGTGTTGATGCTGGTGCAGCGTATGGCCCAACCCATAACCAAACTCACCCATGTGTGCTTCCCAGGCGTGGTGGGGGGAAACGGTGGTGACATGGTTTGAGTAAATAATCCCGCCTTTCATAAAGTTGATGGCAAAAGGATTGAAGTTATCTTGCAGGCGATCGTAGTCAAAATAGTAATCCTCTTGGTTTAGCCCCGTCGCCCAGAGGATTTCGGTGCCCGCAATTCCTTGGTGCTTAAAGTTGTGGATGGTGTAGCATACGCGCTGATTCCACATCCCATGCCATTTGTAGATTTCGTAGAGCAATACAGGCACTAGACCCGTTTGCCAGTCGTGGCAGTGGATCACATCGGGGCGTTTTCCAGTTTTTTGCAGAAACTCCAGCGCCGCCTTGCTGAAAAAGGCAAAGCGCATTTGGTCATCGTTTGCGCCGTAATAAATCCCGCGATTGAAGAAGTGATCTTGGGAATTGGGCTGAATGAAGAAACACAGTAGCCCGTGCACCCAACCACAATAGACCGTGCAGTGAATAGCCGCGCCATACCAGGGCACCCACAGATCGTTGTAGGCTTCGTGCAAGCCCCAGATGTGGTCATAGCGCATACAGTCGTATTTAGGCAGGATAATCTCCACCCCATGCCCACGGAGACCAATTTCCCGCGATAGCCCATAGACAACATCGCCTAAGCCACCTGCTTTGATGACGGGGGCACACTCAGAGGCAATGTGTACGATGTACATCCCTACTCCTCGCGCAAACTGCAATGGTTGGACAACTTCACAAAAGTATAGGGATCTTTGGGTATTTAAAGCTAGTGAACCTAGGTGTTTTTCCTGGTCTCTCTCCCGGTAGGGCTGTGCCTCTGCCGCTAGCCTGAGGCCCCCAGAAGGAGGAGTTGGCGTTGCTTTTTGAATCGGGCGATCGCGCCTTGCTAGCCTCTGAGCAGTGAACGCTGTGGAGCGTGTATTAAAAATCTTTATCGTTCATCAGAACCGCACGACAGTCACCAGACGGGCACGCAGCATCAGCGCCCATTCTGTATTCATCAGCTATTTAATAATTCAGCTATTCAATAATCAGCTATTCAGCCGGGGGCGGGCATTCAGGCGTGGGCAGCGGGGCAGGCGGTTCCAGTTGCGCCACGGCTTTCAATTTGTCATGCCACTCGGAATGGGCAACAGAAGGCATAAAAGAGCCAATTTGGGGATTTGTAGCGATAAGCCCAGCCCAATCCCACTGCCACAGCTGGTGAAACGCCCAGCGCATTTGAGGTGACAGGCCAGGGCTCACCAAACCACTACTCAAAGCAAAGACAACCCCTTGCTTAAAAGCTCTAAATTCAGTGTCGGCATCGGATGCGGGGGCCGGGGGCAACCCAGGTGGAGCCGCTGGAGTTGGGGGGCGATCGCTGGAAACGGTTGGGGAAACAGTTCCATTTGCGGTGTCTGTGGCTACCGGAGTGGGGACGCTGGGGGCCGGACGGGGTGGCGCGATCGCCGGGGGAATGCGCTGGGTGGCAGGGGTCAGTGGGGGTTGGGGCGGGTGGGGCGGAATGATCGGCAGTTGCACTTTGGCCAATTTCGCCGCAATCGGGTTGACGTATCCCTCAACTTGCAATGGGGCGATCGCGGGGGGTGGGCTCGCTCCGGGGGAAGACACGCGATGGGGTTCAAGCAAGGATACCCGCTCAGGGTGTTCCCCTTCCGGCGGTGGTGGTATGGGCGTAGTGGCTTCCGGGGCATGCTGGGGGTTGGGGTCGGCGGGGGCGATCGCCGCTCCCGGTGGGGCAGCTTCGGCGGGGGCCGCCTGACTCGCCACACCCGAATTCGTGCCGTTCCGGGCCGTACCGTTGCGATCGCCCCCTACCATTCCCGGCGTTCCTTCTGGGTTTTCCTCCGATGGCGCACCAGGGGATGGAGTCGTACCATTCCGCGGGCCAGGTGCCAGCCCATTCTCAGGTTGTGCCCCCGTTTGGGTTAACTGCCCCAACACTTCCGCCGGATCGGTCAATAACCCTTGCAGATCCGTCGTCGCCAAGGCTTCCTTCAACGATGGAATAGATGGAATTTTATTCAGCCGTTCCAGTTTGGATGCAGCTTGCAAACTGGGCAATTCCAGCAGCATCCGCCGATAGGATAACGTCGGTTTTGGTGCGGGAGCCGGGGCCGGAACCGGAGGGGGAGCACCGCTATTCAGCACTTCACGGGGCAATTTGCTGCACACTAAGCGTTCAAATTCCCCATTAAAATGACAGATAGGTTGACTACGCCGTTGCCACAGGTTGAGAATCTGCTCCACAGAAATGGCTTTGTAGCGGCCTTGATAAAGGGCTTCGATAATCGCTAAAGTCAACCAGGCTTCAGGATAAGTGGCTTGCCAACGCAACACCTGTTGATCTAAAGTGTGGCCTGCAAGTTCAAAGCTGTAATAGCGCAGCAAAGCGGCTGCAATTGCAGCAGAGCTGGGGGGGACGGTGTAAAGAGCCTCCACGGGTTCTGTCATAGGACGCTGTTGCAGCAGGCGAGTGCTGGGTTGGTCGCTTTGCAATGGTTACGAAACCTCACTTCATAGCTTCATGGTAATCGAAGATTTGGTAGCCTACCTAATGTTCGTCTATGCGCCGGAATTAACGGTTCCTGAATCAACCGTCAATTGCGCGGTCACAGTTGTACCCATTCGTCCCTTGCTCCATTCTAGATTCGCCGTTGACGACCAGCGATTTTTTCTGCCTGAAGTCTACATAGGATAGAGGGTGGCAAGGCTTCAACTCACACCACCTGCACCATGTGGGGTGCGCCATCGGCCATCGATCGCGCCCCGCAACGCCATTGGCTACTGGTTGGGCGATCGCGCCCCAGGCTTGTTATTCTGATTCACCCATGACCTCAACGGATTTTAGTGCTATGCCTTCTTCAACCTCATCCCTGCAAGACCAATTACATCCTGCAATTCGGCAATTAGCCGCAGCCATTGAAACGTCTTGGCAGAACTATTTAGACTTGGAACCCTATGTTTTGCCGCGGGATTTGGGCTATGTGGAAGGGCGATTAGAAGGCGAACGATTAACCATTGAAAATCGGTGTTATCAAACTCGTGAATTTCGCAAATTGCACCTTGAAATCGCCAAAGTCGGGGTGGGTTTAGATATTTTGCATTGCGTTATGTTTCCGCGCCCAGACTATGCCCTTCCGATGTTTGGCACCGATTTAGTAGGCGGGCGGGGCCAAATTAGTGCGGCGATCGCGGACTTGTCACCCACCAGTGCCGACGCATCCTTACCCCCGGCCTATCAAACCGCCCTCGCGGAATTGCCGACGCTCACCTTTGCCCAACCGCGAGATTTGCCCCAATGGGGATCGATTTTTTCCTCCTTTTGTTTGTTTGTACGCCCCAGTGATGCCGCCGAAGAAACCCAATTTGTGGAGCGGGTAGCTGACTTTTTGAAAATTCATTGCCAAGCGGCGATCGCCACCGCCCCCACCCCTGACCGCCAAGCCGAAATTTTGGCCGGACAACAGCGCTATTGCACCAACCAACAACAAAATGACAAAACTCGGCGCGTCCTCGAAAAAGCCTTTGGGCAAGAATGGGCTGATTTTTACATGACAAACGTCTTATTTGACTTGCCCAGCACTGTCTAAACCCAACCGGGGCCAAGGGCCATCGCCCCGCGCGATCGCCCTTCCCTAGCCTGTTACCCAAGCCGCCACTTTGGGCATAACTGAACAAAGAACTTTCAGTTGCCAACTCTGGTGGTGCGTCTATGACCTACAGCCTCAAGATTGCCGATATGCCAGCAAGTGAACGTCCGCGTGAACGCCTTGCGACCTATGGCCCCCGCACGCTCGCAACAGCAGAACTGATTGCCATTTTGCTGGGCACAGGCCAAGGGCCAGGGAAATTATCGGCAGTTGGCTTGGGGCACTACATCCTGCAAGAGATTGGGCGCAATCATCACGATCCACTGTCAGCCTTGCGAGAAACCGGAATTGGCGAACTGACCCAAATTCCAGGAATTGGCCCCGCCAAAGCCACCACCATTTTGGCCGCGATCGAACTGGGGAAACGGGTCTTTCAATCGCGCCCAACCGATAAAACCATCATTGACGATCCAGCCGTGGCCGCCGCCGCCCTGAGCCATGACCTGATGTGGCAAGCCCAAGAACGCTTTGCAGTCCTATTTCTCGATGTCAAACACCGGCTGCTGGGCACCCGCGTCATTACCGTGGGCACCGCCACAGAAACCCTGGCCCATCCCCGTGAAATTTTTCGTGAAGTGTTGAAACATGGGGCAACGCGGCTGATTGTGGCCCATAACCATCCCTCAGGCAACACCGAACCCAGCGACGAAGACATTGCCCTCACCCGCCAACTCTTGATTGGGGCGCAGTTTCTCGGCATCCCGCTGTTAGATCATTTGATTTTGGGCAATGGGGATTTTCTGAGTCTGCGCCAAACCACAAATCTTTGGAGTGAAACCCCACAAGGCGATTGATAATAGCAAAACAGTGAGCGATCGCCACCTTACTGTTCTACTCATCCCGCTATTGCCCAACCAAACTGGCAAAAGGAGCCTGCTATGGCCAACGCTGAACCGGGTTCTACCCATGGCATCCGCCTACCGCTCTACGTCCAAATCTTAATTGCCCTTGTGCTCGCCATTGGGGTAGGAGTCTGGTTTGGGGCCGGCAACTACGATCCAGCCCACGAAACCCTCATCAAAAATCTTGCCACCCCCTGCGAACTCGTCCTCAAAGCCCTCCGCGCCCTCGCCACGCCCCTCATTCTCTTGGCCGTCCTGCACGCCTTCCTCACCACCGAAATTCCCGGCACCGCAGGCCGCCGCCTCGCGTGGCTGCTGCTGAGCAACACCCTGATGGCCATCCTCATTGGCTTACTCGTGGCCAACGTCCTCCAACCGGGCACCTGGGGCCAAGTCACCATCCCCCTGAGCACCCCCGAAACCACCAATAAAACCCTCGACCCGTGGGAACTGTTGCGCGACACCATTCCAGAATCGATCTTGCAACCCCTCGTCGATAACAACGTCATTCAGCTCATTTTCGTGGCCCTTGCCTTTGGGATTGCCTTACGCGCCATCAAATCCACCCAAATCGCCCGCGGCCACGCCGACTATCTTTCCATCCAACACATCATCACCACCTTATTTGAAGCCGTCATTCGGATTTTGCATTGGGTCATTTTGCTCGTGCCGATCGCCGTCTTTGGCATCGTTGCCCGCACCATCGCCCTTAAGGGCTTTGCCCCCTTTCAAGCGTTGGGGGGGTTGATTATCGCCGTCTTAGTCGCCTTGGGCCTGCAAGCCACCTATTACCTAACACGGGTGCGCTTAGGGACTTGGGTATCAATCCCGCGATTTTTGCGCGGCGGTTCCGATGCACTGTTCGCGGCCTTTTCCACCGCATCGTCCACCGTCACCATGCCCATCACCTTTGAAGCCCTGTTGGAAAAAGTAGGTTTGCGAGAATCATCCGCATCCCTGGGGGCGCTGGTCGGCAGCAACTTCAACAACGACGGGACGGCTTTGCATGAAGCAATGGCCGCCCTATTTGTCGCTCAATTGCTGGGCATTAAGCTGGGGTTTGCCCAACAAGTTTTGGTGGTATTAACCTCTATTTTTGCCTCCGTCGGGGCGGCGGGCATTCCCGAAGCGGGCCTGGTCACCATGACCCTGGTGTTTTCCTCGGTGGGGTTGCCGACGGAATACATTGCCCTGTTGATTACGGTAGATTGGTTCCTCGATCGCTGCCGGACGGCCATCAACGTCATGGGGGATATGACCGTCAGTTGTTTGCTGGATGGCAAGCAGCCCAAACTCGCCGTGGAACCCTTTTTAGAAGAAGCATTGGCTCCCGAAACCGAGGGATAAACCCGCTCTGGTTTGCCCGGTCAAGCGGTTTTCTGAATCAAGGGCGACAGCGATCGCAATGGCCACAACGCCAGCCTGGGGCCTCGGTCGCGCAACCAAACGCCTTCAAGATAAATTGCCAGCGACAGGTGCGGGTATAGAGATATTGGCGCATTTGCTGGGCCGCCTGGTAATTCGTTTGGCCCCATTGGTCGGGCAGTCGCCGCTGGTGAATCCGATAGTGAAAGGGATCCAGCCATTCCAAGCAGCCTGCACTGTGCAACAGGGATAGGGCGATCGCCCCCTGGTCAAATTGCTGCGCGATCGCACTCACCGAGCCTTCGGCAGGGAGTTTGCCCATCAAAGCCTGCGCCAAGCGGAAATGTTGTTGGGTCTGTTGGGCAAAAAATTGGTGCCGCTGTTTGTCCTCTGGATCGAGCCAACCCGTCGGTTCACTCACCAGCATCAGCGCGATCGCCCCCTTGCCATCTCGTCCGGCCCGCCCCACTTCTTGCACGTATTCCGCCAATAGGGTCGGTGCCTGAAAATGGACGATCCACCGCACACTGGGATGATTCAACCCCATCCCAAACGCATTGGTACACACCACAAACGGTAAGTGGCCCTGGAGCCAACGTTGTTCCAGACGGCGGCGATCGCTCGGCCCCAAGCCCGCATGGTAGGCCGCCGTGGCAAATCCCTGCGTCTGTAACCAGGCGGCCAAATCCTCTGCGGCTCGCCGAGTGCGCACATAAATTAAGCCAGCTTGGTGGGGATGTTGGCCTAGAAAGTGGTGCAGTTGCTGTTTGCGTTGGCGGGGTGTCCAGGCGATCTGCACAGTCAAATCCAAATTGGGGCGATGGGGGTTGCCCCGAAACACTGCCGGGTCAGCCAGTTGCAAAATGCGGTGGATGGTGGCCTGAGTTTGAGGATTGGCCGTGGCGGTAAAGGCCGCGATCGCCAGTTGAGTTCCCGGTGGTTTGCTGGCCAGCAGCGATCGCCGAATCGCCCCCAAGCGGTAATAGGCCGGACGAAAGGTTTCGCCCCATTGGGCCAAGCAATGGGCTTCATCCACCACCAGAGTCCGAACGGGCAACGTGGGCTGACATAGAATCGCCCACAGTTTGGGACTCAGCAGGGTTTCCGGTGCCACGTAGAGCAGCCGCAACCGTCCCGCCGCCAGGGCTTGGAGGGTTTGGCGAAATTGGGCAGGCGGCAACTCACGATGCAGCAGGGCCGCAGGCAACTGGCGATCGCGCAAGTCTTGAACCTGATTTTCCATCAACGCCACCAATGGCGACACCACCACCGTCAACCCAGGCTGCACCAACGCCGGAATCTGGAAACACAAAGACTTGCCGCCCCCAGTGGGCAACACCACCAGCGCGTCTCGCCCCTGCAACAAACAGGTAATCACCTCCAGTTGCGGCGGACGAAATTCGGGATAGCCCCAATAAGTTTGCAACAGTTGGCGCGATCGCGCCGCCCACGCAGCCCCCGTTTGCGCCCCCGACTGACCAGCGGTTTCATTGAGATTGTGGAATGACATGACAATGGCCCACCCTGCATTAGGTTCAGAGTGCCCACCCCGACCAACAATGTCACGGGTTTATCTCAGATTCACAGCACCGATGACCGAGGACTAACGAGGGGCGATCGCGGGCGATCGGGAGCCAGTTTCTTGCTACCTTGCACCCCCGCTGGTTGGCCCCGGTGAGTCGGAATTTCAATCACAAACTCTGTGCCCTGGCCCGGTTCCGACTGGCAACGGAATAGCCCATTATGCCGTTCCACAATTTGATAGCTAATGAATAATCCCAGCCCGGTCCCTTTGCCAACAGGCTTCGTGGTGTAAAACGGGTCAAAGATTTTTTGAAGGGTTTGCGCTGGCATTCCGGCCCCATTGTCCACAATGCGCACCTGAATCGCATCCTTCGTGGGGATGTCGCGGGTTTGCACCCAAATTTGGGGCAGGGTCGCCGTTGCTTCGGCCTCTGCCCCGAAAAAGCCCTGTTTCCAGGCATCTTCCAGCGCGTCGATCGCGTTGCTGAGAACGTTCATAAACACTTGATTCAACTGCCCCGCATAGCACTCGGTCAAGGGCAAATGCCCATACTCTTTGTGGACTTGAATCGCTGGGCGATCGGGCGCAGCCTTCAGCCGATGCCCCAGAATGAGCAACGTACTGTCAATGCCTTCGTGCAAATCTACCGCTTTGACCGCTGCTTCATCCAACCGGGAAAAATTGCGTAAAGAGGAAACGATCTCCCGGATGCGATCGGCCCCGATTTGCATAGAGCGAAAGAGTTTGGGCAGATCTTCCAAAATGAAATCCAGGTCGATCGCCGCCATTTCGTGTTCAAGCTCCGGCGTCAGCAATTCCGGATAGCGTTGGAACAATCGCAGCAAATTTACCAAATCCTGGGCATATTGGTCAGCATGGGTCAGATTGCTGTAGATAAACGTCACCGGATTGTTGATTTCGTGGGCAATCCCCGCCACCATTTGCCCCAGACTCGACATTTTTTCTTGATGCACAATTTGGCTCTGGGCCTGTTGCAATTCTTCTAGCGCCAGACTCAGCTCTTGGCTTTTTGCCTGGGCCAGTTCCACCAAAGCGCGATTTTCAGCTTCGCTCTGTTGCAAGGCTTGTTCCGCCTGTTTCAAATCCGTGACATCACTGAAAGTGCACACCGTTTTGTGTTCGCGTCCGTGCAAGCTGCATTCCGGCACCGCATTCACCAAAAGCCAGCGCTTGTGATGTTGGTTGGGCGTGACACAGGCCAGCACCGCATTTTGCAAACATTGCTGATTGGCGATCGCCCGTAAAATCGCCACCACATCGCTTTCGGTGCCTGCCGCCGGGACTGCTTCCGCTGGATTAGCTGCGGCTTCCGGCGGCCCACTGGCCGAGTTCAGGCTTTCTTGCCATGCCGTTTGGAGTTGAGCTTTGGTCACCCCCAACAGGTCTAAGACCGCGTGATTCATCATCTGAATTTCGAGCTTAGCCCCAATGACCAAAACCCCCACCCGCACACCATGCAAAATCGCTTGCAACTCATCTTGATGGTCTTGCAACACTTGGGTCGCTGTGGTTTGGGCGAATAAGCGCCGATCTAAAAACGAAATCAACAACGTCAAACTAATGATGATCAACGTCCCCAGGCCCACGGCACTGGCCAAAAGTAACTCATCTTTGTTGGTGTGCGGCATGGCATCCGGCCCTGGTAGCTCGGCTTGCACCGTCACCGCCGCCATTCCCAAATAGTGGGTCATGGGCACTGCGGCCCCCATCAACAGCGCACTCCCAATCTTTTTCCACTGTTGAAAGGTGTGATTCTCAGTCCGAAAGCGGAAGGCAATGGACAACGCCACAAAGGAAGCCGCGATCGCGATCGCCACCGAAACCACCACCGTCAACGGGTTATAGTGCAACGTTGCATTGGGCACAAACAGTGCCATCATGCCCACATAGTGCATCGCGGCAATGCCACTTCCCATCAACATACTGCCCCCCAACAGGCGCAGCGTATTCACCTGGGGCCGACTGATCAAAAAGAGGGCCAGCCCCGCCGCCAACACAGACGGCAGCACTGAGATCAGAACGAATCCGGTATGATATTCAACGGGAACTGGGACTTGGTAGGCCAACATCCCCACAAAATGCATAGCCCAAATGCCCGTGCCCATCACCACGGCCCCACCCACCAGCCAGCCCCATCGCATTCCCCCGCGACTACTCGTGACTCGCTCCGCCAAATCCAACACGACGTAAGACGCAAAAACCGCGATCGCGATGGACAACATAACCAGGCTGCTGTCGTAGCTACACGCAAGGGGATGATTCATATCCGTATTTTTTGGTACTTAATGTAAAATGATATACAGTTTATGTATCCCTTAATTCTTACTAAAGAATGACTTATACGCTAGGCCAAGCTAAAGTTTGCTTAATTTTTCAGCAATCCTGCGTAAAGAAAAATCCGTTTTCTGTGCAAACTGCGTTTAAACGTTGATCCCACGCATCTTTTGGTAATTCTGGCACTCTGGCAGTCTCAAAGATAATACCAACGGTGTATTGGCTTTGCCAGGGCGATGCACTAAGCAAGCGATCGTAAAATCCACCACCATACCCCAAGCGATACCCACGGAAATCACAGGCGATCGCGGGGACAAGAATCAGGTCAACTTGGGCAGCGGCGATCGGCGGGGCGGCGGGGTGAGGCTCCCAAATTCCGTATCGGTTCTGCTGGCGGGGCCAGGCACTGTCTGCCGACCATTGATGCCAGGTCAAGTCTTGCCCCACGCAACGGGGAAAACCCCAGGTTTTGTCCAGGCCAAACAGAGGAGCCAAATCCGGTTCTTGGCGCACACTGAAGTAAGCCAGCACCGTTTGGGCTGTCGTAAAGATCGGTGCAGTCTGCAAATGCTGGCAGAGTTGCAAACTTTTGTGTTCCCAAGTGGCGATCGCCAGGGCTTGCCGCTCTTGCAAGAACGCTCGGCGCAGATCAGCTTTTTCAGCGTTTGAGAATAGGCCCATAACAATCACACCTTAAACGAAGGCAAACACCGTGGCTGGCGACCCCGACCCTCCCTGCAACGCCAGGGGCGCAATCACCAGCGTAATCCCGGTTGGGGGCAGGCGATCAAGGTGGTTCAAACATTCCAGGACAATGCCCCGCTGGGCCAGCACTTGCCGATTGGTGGCATAGGTTTGATCGCGCCCCCCATCCACACCGTGGGTATCAATGCCAACCCCGGCGATCGCCCGTTCTGCCAACAAAAACTGAGTCACCCCAGGGCTAAAGCCCGGGAAATGGGGCACCCCTGCCCCGTCTATATTCAAAAACAGGGCCGGAGTTGGCCACCTAGCTTGCCACCCGGTATACAGCAGCACCACACACCCCGGCGGTATGGGGCCATGTTGCTGTTCCCAGGCTTGCACGTCTGCCTCGCTTAACCCATAGTCTGGATTGTCTGCCGCTTGGGCACACACGTTGATCGCGATCGCCGGGACAATGAGCGCCTCCGGTGGGTAAGCCTCGATTCCCAGGCCGCCATCAAAAAAACTACTGGGGGCATTCATGTGGGTAGCACTATGTTCACCCAAGGCAAACCGCCGCAGATAGTAGCCATCTTGGGCCAGGGTGGCCACAGGGGTAAACTCAACGGGTGGATCGCCTGCCCAGCACGGAATAGCTGGATGAATGGGATGGCTCAGGGTATAGACCTGGCCATAGGAAAAGGCAGTGGGCATTCGCAAGCAATCTCCCTTCAACGACCCGCCGCGATCGCACCGGGGCTAGTCCGGCGGCAAGGCATCCTGGGCTCCGCAGTCTGGGGCCAATTCCGGGAAATGGACGGGTTCCGTCGGGAGGGTGAAATAAAACCGACTGCCTTGACCGTGAGCCGACTCAAAGCCAATCTGCCCACCCTGATTCTCAACCAACATTTTGCACAAGGACAGGCCCAAGCCCGTTCCGCTGATGTTTTCGCGATCGCGATGCTTCACCCGATAAAACCGCTCAAACAAATGGGGTTGATCCGCGATCGGAATCCCCAACCCATGATCTTTCACCCACACTTCCACAACACCACCTTGGTGGCGTTTGGCCCCCAGTTGGATCACCCGCCCCGGCGGCGAATACTTCATCGCATTGGAAATGAGATTAACCAAAACTTGGGCAATTTGCCAGCGATCGCCCCACACCAGCGGCAAATCAGCCTCGAATTCACAGTCAAAGGGCTGGGCCGGATAATCCGCAATCACCTCTTGCAACAGAGGCACCACAGCAAACTGCGATCGCCGCGTTTCCAGTTTCCCCGTTTCCAAATCGCGGAGGGCCATGAGATCGGCCAGCAAGTCTTGCAGCCGACCAATCTGTTGCTGCACCATGCCCAAAAATTCTTGGCGATCGTTCTGCTGCAACTCAGGCTCGGCCAGCAAATGCACCGAGCCACTCAACGAGGTCAGCGGGGTCGCCAACTGGTGGGTCAACAACTGCAACAACTGGTGGTGGTGGGCAATCTGCGCCCGGAGGATTTGATTATCTTGAAATAACGACTGCACCAGTCCCGGATCAGCACTACCCAAGGTTTCCGCCTCCGTCTGACTGGGAAGAGATGGCACAGAGCGTTCGTTAGGTGCAGAAAACATGAGAGGCACGATTTATCAAATAGTTATTTTTATTTACATATCTTAACAAAGACCCTCGCAATTTGTTTGAGAGTCTTGGCCAGAACCCAGGGATATTGCCCAGAATCGCGCGATCGCGGTCATCCCCCCGTTTGATTGTCGCCTGTTTCCCTGGGCCACCCCTTCAAATTCCGTAATTTCTTTGGGCTTTGTCGTGCTTCTTCACACCCAAAAGGCTCAGCCCCGTACCATTCAAAGCGGGCGATCGCCAACTCATACCGTGGCCCACCGTCCGCCGCTCTATACACTTGGGCAGATTCCAAGAAAAAGCAACGGATTCGGTCAGGGAAGAGAGAAAATGGAAACACATGCGAAAGATTCTTTGGTGTACGAACCCCAATGTTTGCGACTCACGAGCGAATTCTCACCGCGATCGACGTTGGTACTAACTCGATCCACATGGTGGTAGTCAAAATCCAGCCTAATTTACCTGCCTTTACCATTATTGGACGAGAAAAAAACACGGTGCGCTTGGGAGAACGCTGCCAACAAACCGGGTATCTCACAGAAGAAGCGATGACCCGGGCGATCGCCGCCTTGCAACGCTGTCAGGAAATCTCCAAAAGCCTCAACTCCGAACAAATTATTGCCGTTGCGACCAGTGCCGTCCGCGAAGCCCCCAACGGGCGAGAATTTCTTGCCCGCGTCGAAGCCGAAATTGGTCTGTGGATCAACCTCATCTCCGGCGTGGAAGAAGCCCGACGGATTTATCTCGGCGTGTTGTCGGGCATTGAGTTCAACAGCCAGCCCCACATTGTGATTGATATTGGCGGCGGCTCCACAGAATTGATTTTGGGCGATGGCCACGAACCCCGCACTCTCAGTAGCACTAAGGTCGGGGCCGTCCGCCTCACCAATGAATTTGTCACCACCGACCCCATCAGTTCCGGCGAGTTCCAAGCCTTGCAAGCCTATATTCGGGGAATGCTAGAGCGCCCCGTGGAAGAACTCCAGGCCCACCTCCGTCCGGGGGAGCGGCCTCGCCTGGTGGGCACGTCGGGCACCATCGAAACCCTGGCCACCTTGCACGCCCGCGAACAGTTGGGTGTCGTGCCCGATCCCTTGCAGGGCTACAGCTTTAGCGTGCAGGATTTGCGCGAACTGGTGCAGCGGTTTCGCCGCTTGAGCTATGCTGATCGCCTCAAGTTACCGGGGCTTAATGACCGCCGGGCCGAAATCATTCTGGCGGGGGCACTGGTGTTGCAAGAAGCCATGAGCCTGTTGAACCTTGAATCCATCGTGATTTGTGAGCGATCGCTGCGGGAAGGGGTCATCGTCGATTGGATGCTCACCCACGGCTTGATCGAAGATCATCTGCGATACCAAAGTTCTGTACGCCAGCGAAGCGTCCTCAAAACAGCCCAAAAGTATCACGTTAATTTTCCATACAGCGAACGGGTAGCCCAGTTTGCCCTCAGCCTGTTTGACCAAACCCAAGGCGTTTTGCACCACTGGGGCGAGGAAGAACGGGAACTGCTGTGGGCGGCGGCCATCCTGCACAATTCAGGACACTTCATCAGTCATTCCGCCCACCACAAACACTCCTACTACCTGATTCGGAATGGAGAATTGCTGGGCTATACCGAAACCGAAATTGAAACCATTGCCAACCTGGCCCGCTACCATCGCCGGAGCGCCCCCAAGAAAAAACACGAAAACTATCGCAATTTGACCAGCAAACACCACCGCCAAGTCGTTGATCAACTCAGTGCCCTGTTGCGGTTGGCCGTGGCGTTGGATCGTCGCCAAATTGGGGCGATCGCGGCAGTCTCATGTCGGGTGGCGGAGGCCGAAAAAGTCTGCCATTTGGCCCTTCATCCGGCCCAGGCGGGGGATGAGTGTGCCTTAGAGTTGTGGAGTTTGGGCGACAAAAAGGCTAGTTTTGAAGAGCAGTTTGGCTTGAAACTGATGGCAACGTTAGAACCCGCGATCGCCAAAGCCTGATTCAGGCGGCACCACCGCCCTCTCGCCAGGGTGACGTTCTGGCGAGCTTCCCAGCCAACTGAAGCCCTTTCCCCCTGTGGCACTCATGGCAAACCACCGCGCGATCGCCGGTCTGTTCTTGGCTTTAGGCAGCCTCCAGGTGGGGGGCTGCAATCGTGAGTTGTTCTCCCTTGAACCGAGAATTCGTGACCAGCCCCAGCAAACCACGCCCCAGCAGACCACGCCCCAGCTCACCCCAGCCCAACGCCTCGAACAACAACTCAACCAGGCGATCGCCCAGGGCGACACTGCCACTGTCCAACGGTTACTCCAAAAGCAGGTTTCCCCTCGGTCTGCAATTGCCACCCACGGGCTGATGCACGCGATTGCCCAGGGCCGTCCTACCCTGATCCCCGTGTTCATCCAGGCGGGAGTCAACCCCAACACAACCAGCCTTGGGGGGTTGCCCCTGCGCTATGCCCTCCAACAAAATCAGCCCGCTGCTGTGCAAGCCCTCCTCGCCGCCGGAGCCAACCCCAATGCCCAAGACGGCAACACCGATTCCATCTTGCAAGAAGCCTTGTTTATGAATGAGTACACAAGCTTCTTGAATCGGGGTAAACCCCTGGCCCACTTTTCCACGCTGAGTCCAGCTCAAGTCACAATCATCCGCCAATTACTGAAGGCAGGGGCCAATCCCAACGATCGCGATCGCAGTAACGGCACAACCCCACTTATGATTGCAGCGGCCCACGGCAATGATGCGATCATCCGCTTACTCTTGCAAAAGGGAGCCCAAGTCAACGCCAAAAATACTTACGGGGAAACAGCGCTAATGTATGGGGCGTTGCGAGGCAATTCAACAGCCGTGAAAACCCTGCTCCAGGCAGGGGCAACCGTGAACGGAGCTAACCACCTGGGGCAAACTGCCCTGATTTTTGCTGTCCAGCGGGGTTCAGTGCCCGTCGCCCAACTGCTCCTGGCCAACGGAGCTAATCCCAGGGCTGCAAGCCGAGAAACCTTCACCACCCCCAGCCACATCGACTATCGCCAACAAACGGTTTTAGATCATGCCAAAGCAGCGGGCAACCCAGCCATGACGGCCCTCATCGAGCGATCGCTCCGTTAATACCGCCCGTCCCCACCCTGCTTAACCACAACCCGGCCAGCCCTACAGCATTAACTGTTCCAAAGCGTGGGTATCGGGAATGCACAACACATCGCGATCGCGGGCAATCAATTCTTTCCGTTCCAACTTGCTCAACACCCGCGTCACCGTTTCCCGCGCCAACCCGCTCAAACTGCTCAATTCCCGATGGGGCAAGTTTGGAATTTCCGTCCCTTGCTTACTTTCCTTGCCCTGGCCCTCTGCCAAAAACAACAAAATATCCGCCACCCGCGACACACTATCCGATTCCCGCAACCGTAACCGGCGATTCACCTGGCGCAACCGACGGGCCATCAGCTTGGCCAACCGAATCCCCGACTGCGGCTCAGTGTTCAACAACCGCACAAAATCCTGGGCTGGCATATTCCCAATCATCGTGGGGGCCAGGGTAATCACATCCGTCGAGCGGGGCACTTCATCCAGGGGTGCCATTTCGCCAAACAATTCCCCCATCCCCAAAATATTCAGCGTGACTTCACGCCCATCTAAGTTGTAAGTCCGAATTTTTACCCATCCACTCAAAATGAAATACACCGAACTCCCCCAGTCATTTTCAAGCAGAATGACTTGGTTAGGTGGGTGGTTCCGCGTCACGACATTGGCCGTCGCCTGCTCGACAGCCTCATTGGGTAAGCCCTCAAAAAATGGAGCAGAACGAATGAGGGAATTAGCATCTTTGTCTCGAGGACTGAACCGTTCTTCCATCGAGCGAGCCCATCAAAAAGTTTTCATGTTGAATAAATGATAGTTTACTCGCTGACTGGCCGTTGGAAAACTCCAACTTTTATCGGATTGTGAAAAAGACCAAATCACGCTAGAACTTGCACCATCAGCGATCGCCCTTGGCCCCCACAACACCAGCTCGAACCACCACAGAGCACCGCAAACAGCTAAGCACCCAAAAACGCGCCACCAGGCCACCAGACGCGATCGCCCAGCAAATTAATTTTCGAGTCATAGTGTTACTTTTCGGGCTTCCTGGCGTACACTGCTTGCAACAGGTACGGGCCACAGGGCCTTTGGGAAAGCCGTCACTGTCGATCTGGGCAGCCAAACCAAGACACCCCTGGCCACCGCCCAGAATTTGGCTTCCACATTTTGTTATGGATGCCCGTTCTGGCTTCTTAGTAAACTAGATGTATTTGGGGTGGGTTTTGCTTGTCCGCTACGTGTGTCGGCGCTGTATAGCGTGATTGCGACAAGGGCAGCGACATCACACTTTTTCTACACCCAACGTTCGTTAGGGGTTAGGCTGTGACTGCTCAGAAGGAACAAATCCAAACGCTCATTGCAGAAATTGATAGCGTGTTGCAGCGGACAACGCCCCGGTTGCCGTGGGTGATGTCAGGGGAAGTGGCGCAACAGCGACAAGTGTTAGAGCGCGTCCGCAATTATTTAGTCGCCCTGCAACAGAATGGGGGCAACCAAGTGGGGCTTCCCTGGCTTGGAGATATCAGTGCGCTGAGCGACCAACCCGAGCAGTCGTCCCAGCAGCTCATGCAAGCCTTACTCCAAGAAATGGGCTATCTCCGCGCCAACCTGACCCAAATCGTCCCCAACCAGCAGCAACTCACCGCCGAACTCGTCCAAATGATGATGGGACGGTTGCAGGAAAGCATTGCGCAACAATTGGCCCAAGCTCTCAACCCTGGGGGCAATCAACCTTCGCCCTATGGCATCCCTCCAGCATTGGGCGGTGGCCTGGTCAGCGGTGCCCTGGTGAACACAGAAGGCCAGTCCCTACAGACTGTGCGATCGCGATCGGATCAAATGATGGTCAATCTCGACGCAACCTTAAATATTGTCTTTGAGTCCTTGCAACGCAATATTCAGGCTTACCAAGAATCCCTGGAACGCGGGATTGAGCGGATGCATAGCCTGGGCCAACAAGGGGAAACCACCCTCAAAGCATTGTTGAATCAACTCACCCAGCAGCTCAAGGCGGATATCGTTGCGCAATTGCAACAATCTCACCTGCAACAATCCCACCTGCAACAGGCTTCTGGCCAACAACCGCCCCTGCCTGCGGCCTCGCTGGAACCCAGTGGGCAACCCGCGATCGCCGACTCCACAATAGCCCCTCCCACCGTCCCAACGGCCCCAGCCCAGCCCGCCGCCCCAGCCTTCCCCTATGCCGGGGCTGAAGTCACAACACCAGGGGGAACCGCAGCAGCCAGCCAGCTTGATGACAAAATCGAAGCTTGGATTCGGTCGGTCAGCAGTACGGATTGGGCCACCGCCGCCCAAGCGGCCTCCCCTGAAGCGGCTACCGTTGAGCTGCCAACAGTGGATTTGAGCCAACTGGAATTGGCCGCGATCGCCCCACCCGTGGAAGCCCCCGCGCCGCCTGCCGCGATCGCCAAAGCCCCACCCCCTGAAACTCCGGCCCCGCCGGAAGCCAGCAGCGACGAAACCGCCAGTATTGATGCGGCCCTAAAGCTGTTAGAAGATTTGAGTGCCGAGCTAGAACACTCTGCCACCGAAGCCCTGACCGAAGCCGAAGTTCAACTGGAGCAACTATTGGGCACTGAGCCCGCCGCCGTTGAGCCCCTGGCCGGAACCACACCGGAATCGTTAGCCGATGCGGATCAGCAAGATGAACTAGATGAGTTTTACGAACTCTTTAGTGGGTATGCCGATGGCAAAGCCGAAACTGCGGCGATCGCCCCAGCACCTCCGGAACCCCTTCCCACCCCAACGGCCCCAGCCGAGGAAGCCGATGCCTGGTTTGAAGCAGCCCCTGCCGCCGAGGCCCCAGCCGTTGATCCGGCAGTCGATCTGATTGACTGGACAGAAGCCTTTGTGCCAGAAACCGCGATCGCAGACACACCCGCCACCGTCGCGGAGGATTTGAGCTTAGAAACCTTTTTTGGAGAACCAGAGCAACCCGCGATCGCGGCCCCACCGCCAGTAGCCGACCTCCCCGAACCTCCTTTTGACGACTTCTTTGAACCCGAGGAAACCCCCCTGGATCACCCCCTAGAGACAGCCACGCCCTCCCCCACAGAGGATTTGGCCGATCTAGCCCAAGAACTGCTTTCCGCCCTTCCGCCTGCGCCCCCCGAAGCCGAAACACCACCAGAAGCGGTGCTCTTGGAACTCCCGGAAGAACTCTTCATCACGCCTGCGGCCCCCCAACCGCCAGAAATAAACTCCCTGGCAACTGGGCTAGAGGCGATCGGGCTAGAGTTAACTGGGTCAGATGACTTCCTCACCCTTGAAACAGAGGAAACCACCTTTGCCCTGGAAGCCGAAGGGTCACTGGCCGATTTGTTTGCAGGCATTGATGCTGCTGCAACGCGCGCCGAACCCGTTGAACCCCCAGCTTTGGGCACGGAACCCCCGATCGCCACCAGCGGCACAAAGTTATCTGAAGTCGAACAATTTTTTACTCCCAGCACCCTGTTCCAAGACGAACAGCCAGGGCGCACAGCGCAGACCACCGCCGATGAAGACTATATTCGCGCGGCCCCAGACGAAAACCTCTTGCCCGATGCTCCGGTTGAAAGTCTGACCTTCAATGTCGAATTGGATGATTTGACGCTGAATAGCCTGAGTGAAGACTTATCCCAACTCGAAAACTCTGTAGCCCTGGAAGAGATTGAGTTAGGCGATTTGGCGATCGCCGGATTTGAAGCGGAAGCCGAATTTACCCTGGAAGGATTAGCCGCCGATATCGAGCCACCGTCCCTCCGCCCCGATGAACCGACCAGCCAGGACAGTCTTTCCCTGGAATTTAATCCAGCTGAATTTAATCCATCCGAGTTTAACCCACCCGAATTTGATTCCGTGGCATTCAACTCCCTGGAATTAGCAACAGGGAGCGCACCCACCACCGAGCCCTCCCCTGCGCCGTCATCCCCAGAGCCACCGACCCGGCTTGATGACCTCTTCGGCTCGGAAAACGGCGCGTTAAACGTGCTGGGGCAAACGCAGACCACCCTCAGCCAAACGGACTATCCCACCACGACCGACTCCTTGGAAGAGTTTGCCTCCGGGTTTACCACCCCCGCCGAGCCCCCAGCAGACACCGTCCCGTTTTATCAAGCTTCAGCCGACATTGGCGACCTCACGATCGCAGGCTTAAGTGCCGCCCTTGGGGATGAACTTCCCAACATGACGGCCTCCCCCGCTCCACTTAACCCCCAAACCTTTACCCTCGACGACACCGCCCAGTTGTTTGGGGATGCTCCGGCGATCGCGCCCCAACCCCAGGCAACACCCCCAGCTACATCCAGCGCCCAAGACCTTACCCTCGGCGGAGACGACTGGTTTAGCGATGCTCCGGCGATCGCGCCCCAACCCCAGGCCAGCCCCACCACCCAGGCCGACACCCCCTTCACCCTGGAGGGAGACGACCTTTTTGCCGAAGTGCCAGCGATCGACCTCATCAACACGACCCAGTTCCCCACGCCTGGGCCAACCCCAGAGACCGAAGCCGTCTCCTACACCCTGGAAGGGATGGACGACTTGTTTGGCGATGCGCCCAGTCTCAGTGAGGCTTCGTCGGGGTCTTCGTCCGCAGACGCTGCCAGCAATCCCTTTGCCGATGCGCAGCGCGTGGATTGGGCTCCTACCCCCGTGGCCGAGTCCCGTGAAATTCCGCCCTTTCGGCCCGATTTGTTTATGAACGATGAGGCCGAAACGCTCCCCTCTTATCAGCTAGAGCAACTGGATAACCTGTTTACGGAGCCAGTTTCAGGGGGGCCAAGCACCACAGGGAATACACCACCCAGTGCCCGACGCGATCGCCAAGGCCCCACCCCCCAAAAGCTCAACGAAGCCTTTGAAAGCTTGTTTGGCCGTTCCGGCCCTGAGATTGATCCAGCCCAGCCCAGTCCTCAAAAAAAAAAGTATCTAACCTAGGGCCACCGTCCGGCCCACCAGACTCCTCTGGTTCGGGCTGGTACCTGGGGATTGACATTGGGACAACCGCGATCGCCGCCATGCTCTTCGAGGCAAAGGGGGGCAGACTACGCCCGCTCTATTGGGCCAAAGGCACCACCGACGCCTTCCGGGCCTATCGGCTCCCGTCTGTGGCCTATGTCCCCTCCAGCCTGGACGATGAAAGCGTATTCATGACCGAGGTGTTTGAGCAAATCCTCCAACAGCGCGATCGCCCCGCCAATGCGTCGGCCCCGCCCTTGCTCCGCAGTTTCAAACCCTACATCAACAGCGGTTTACCCTTCCAATCCACCCAAACCCAGCAGTGGGAACCCCACCTGCGCCAATCAGAAACCCAAACCATCCCGCTGATCGACCTGCAACACCTCTTGACCCAACTGCTGACCCTGATCACCCCCAGCGATCGCCCCTGGCTGCACTGTGGGGCCGAAGGGTTAACCCCCGACGAAGTGCGCGATCGCCTCACCAATCTGGAGGGGGTCATCCTCAACCACCCATCCGGGTCATCAGACACTTACCGCTTTACCCTCCGCGAAACCGTATTAGCTGCTGGCCTAGTCTCCCAGCCCGATCGCATTTTCTTTGTCGATGAAGTGGTCGCCGCCCTAATTGCAGGCTGCGTTGCCCCCCAACTTGCCACCGGAGCCCCCCTGACCACCGCCGCGATCGCGGGGCCTTGTCTCGTCCTCAGTGCTGGCGCATCGACCACAGAAGTATTAGTCATCAGCACTGCCAAACCCCTGGCCCAACTAACGCCCCGCGAACTGTATATTCGCCGGATTGCCTATGCCGGGAATTCCCTCGATCAAGACATCATTTGCCATTTGCTGTACCCCATTGCCCGAGGCTGGGAAAGCCTGGATTTCGCCAGTTTGAACTTGCCCCTGCCCGGAGAACCCGACCTCGAAGCCCGCTATCGGTTGCAGCAACGCCTCGAAAGTGTGCCCCTGGGCCAGCGCCTGCTCAACAGTGTGCGCAAAATTAAACCCATTCTCTGCCAACAAGATGTGTCGTTTGGCGCAGAAGGTCGCCAATGGACTATTCGCCAAGAGGATTTGCAGAACTGGATCATTGCCCCCTATCTGCAACAACTGAATCGGGAAATTAACGGCTTACTCCCCCAATTGGGCCTCAAGAGCGAGGAGATTCAGCAGGTCATTTGCGCCGGAGAAACCACTCTGATTCCCGCGATCGCCGTCTGGCTCCGGGAGAAATTTCCCCATGCGCGGTTTGTCGCCCAGGATGGCACCGCCAACAACTTCGGGCCATCTGTGGCTGCGGGCCTCGCCGTGCTCCCCAGTTTTTCCGCGCTGCTGGATGCGAATCGGCACCAATTTGGCGATTACTTTTTGCTTCAGACCTTGCTGCGCCAGTTGCAAGCAGAAGCCAAAACTCGCTTTAGCCTGAGTGAACTCCAAAATCACCTCGTGGAAAGCGGCGTGCCCCTGGCTGTGGGACGCACCTTTTTGGCAAACCTGCTCGAAGGGCGGTTGCCATCGGGCCTCGCGATTACCCCCACCAGCGCTGTGTTGTTTGCGGAGACCTCGGTGCAATGCCCAGACTATCGCCTTTTGGGAGCAGCTCCCTTGTTCAAAGCCCTGTCCAACGATCGCTATGAACTCAACCCCCAACAATGCGATCGCCTCTGGGCCCACTTGCAAAATATCCTGGCCCATACGCACCAAACCCTCCAGGCTCCCCTTTCCCCAGGAGCCCTAGCACCGACTGCGCCCCAACGCTAGAGGCTGGGCGATCGCCAGATTTCCCTTGCTAAAGTAAGAACAGCAATTCAGCGGGACGGTATGAAAATTTGGCAGCGTGTGGTTTGTGTGGTAGCGATCGCCCTCTGGGTCGTTGGGAGTTGGGGCCAGCCAGCCTGGGCCATTGAGCCAGAAACACCAGTCCTGCAAAAAGCAGCGGCATCTGCGGTTTCCACCTCCATTTTGGAAAAGTTGAGCCGCATCCAGGAAGATCGGGAACTGCAAGAACTGGTGGAAAAAGACCTGGAGCGGAGTTTTACCATTCGCGCCCAAATTCAGAATGAAGTCGATCGCGCCTTTGAGCACACAACCACCCTGTTGAACGTGATGCTGGCGATTTTGACCTGTTTGCCCGTGCTGGCCGCGATCGCCATTTGGTTTATGCGACGGAGCGTTGTCAACCAGATCTTGGCCGAAACCAAACGAGAACTGCGGGACGAGGTGGAAAAACAACTGGAAGCCGAAGTTGCCGCCGAACTGAAAACCCAAGCAGAAGCCTTCCAAAACAAGCTAGAGGAACTGGAAGCCGAATTTCAGGCCCAACTAGATCAGATGAAAAATCTTTTTTCTGATACGCAAAAGGAAAAAGATCGGGTTATTCAAGAACTTTCCCAGGTCATGCCGTCTCTCTTTCGGGATAGCACGCCCCCCGAAGTCCACCAAAAAATTCAGGCCCTCACCCAACAACTCGAACGGCTCAAGTCGGCCAATGCTCAACTGTCGTTCAGTGCCAATGACTACATCGAGCAGGGGAAAGCCCTGTATTTCGAAAATCGGTTTGAGGACGCGATCGCCTGTTATGACAAAGCCCTCGCCGCAGAACCAGACAATCCCAAAGCCTGGGCGGGTCGGGGTGTGACCCTGGTGAAGCTGCAACAGTTTGAGGAAGCACTGACGGCCTATGACAAAGCCACCCAGTTGAAGCCCGATTTTGCCGAAGCCTGGTTTGGCCAGGGGACAATTCTGGCGAAACAACAGAAAATCGACGACGCGATCGCCGCCTACGACAAAGCCACCATCCTCAAGCCTGATCTGTTTCCCGCCTGGTTTGGCAAAGCCCGGTGCTATGCCCTGCAAAATCAAGCCGATCTGGCCCTCGAAAGTTTGGAATATGCCTTGCAACTGAACCACGATCGCACCAAAGAAGCCGCTAAAACTGATCCAGCCTTTGACCAACTGCGGCAGGAAGAACCCTTTCAAACCCTGCTCAGCGACTACACCGAGCCGACCAACGAACGCTAACGCCCAACCCCAACCGCCCGGTTCACCGCACAAGAAAGCGACGGCGATCGCAGTTCCACTCTCGCGATCGCCGTCGCTACGCCCAAACCTAGTCCTGCAAGCAATCAGGCATTACCGATAATCCGCAGTTTGGACATCCCGCAATCGGGCCTCAGGCCGCAAAAAGCGATCCATCTGGGCTTCAAAGAACTTGCGGTTTGCCATCAAATGCTTGGGATTGGGATCATCCAACGGATACAGCAACGCCTGCCGCAACGCCTGAATCACCGCCGACGTCACGTTATACATCGATCGCTGGAACGTAATCGCCAACTGGTTCAACATATCGTCTTCGCCCCGGCAGTGCTTCTGGTAATACTCCTTCAAGTAAGGCGGCAAGAAGTGCAACATATCCTGGGCCAAGAGCGTCGGCGGAATGCCCGCAGTCCCCACCGGAAACTTGTCGGCATACAACACGCCATAGTGGAAATCTTGCTGATCTTCCGGCACCTGCTTCGCCTGGGCATTGTAAGACTTGGTGCCCCGGAAAGGCGCTGTCCGGTAAAAGACCGCTTCCACATAAGGCAAGGCTGCCTCATACAACCAGGTAAAGCCCTTGGACTTGGGAATGATTTCGTAGCACTCATCACCAATATAAACATGGTGATAGATGGGTCGGCCTGCGACCGCAAAAATGCCGTTGACCAGGAAGTTCATGGCATCGGGCACGCCCTTAAAGCCGCCTTCATCGTAAATGTCCGACATTTCAAAGAACACAGGGGCCATCACTTCCCAGAACAAGCCCAAGTTCGCGTAGTAAGAGGCTTGCCGACATTGCTCTAAGAACATATCAGGGAAGAGTTTGTAAAGCCCCAACATTGCCGGATTACCCTTGAAGTAAGCCCGAATGGCGCGATCGGCGTTGGCCTTGTACTCGTCGCTATCCAGATAAGCATCAAACTTGTTCACCGGGGCATACATGTGACGGTGCCAGAGCATCGCCCGCATACACGCTTCCGCAAATTCCATGTTGACGCGATCGTGCCAAAAGTGATGCATCCACGTCGGCAAATTGCGGTTGAGTTCGCCTTTTTTGATGAACTCCTCCAATTCGGGATGCACGTTCGCCCGTCCGCGCCAAATCCGCAAGTCGGCATCATCCCCGGCATAGTGGTTATGCCGTTGCAAGTATTCGTCAGAAATGACGTATTTGAAAATCGGCAACGGATCGAGAAAAACTTTCTCACCGATGTAAAGCAAATCCCGCCAATAGAAATCCATCGGGACGGCATAGGCTTTGTAAATGCCGATGATCTGCATCAGGTTTTCGGGGGTGTCGGGCAACATCGAGCCGCCCGCTTCCAACCGATGGATGATCTCAGCGTGGGGATGCTGGGATGGGGAAATCAGGGGTTTAGGTGCTGGTAAATTCATGGTTTTGGAAAGGAGGTGAGGGGTCAAAGAAACGAGACAGGGAGAAGGCGGCGATCGCTAGTTGGGTGAAGTCACCAGGTCTGGGGCGATCGCCAACGGGGCCATAGTGCCGTGTCCGACAACCGCTTGCGCCCCAGTTTGGGCCAAAGGTCGCTCAACCGGAGCCTGGGCCACGAGGGCTGCCGTCGTCGATTCACTCCAACGCACCAACCAACCCGGTTGCAAACCCAGCCAAATAATGAGTGCCGTAAGGCCCAAGGCCGGGAGTTGCTCCTTCAAGCTCACTCTGGGGTAGTAAGCCGTTTTAGCATCCAGACGGCCAAAGCATGTCCGGTTCAACATGATGACAAAATACACAGCGGTTAAGCCCGTCCCCACAACACACAGAAGCGTGGGCAGCGGAAACACCGGGAAACTCCCCTGGAAAACGAGGAATTCTGACACAAACCCAACCATCCCCGGAATTCCGGCACTGGCCATCCCCGCCAATACCAACAAGCTGCTGGTCAGGGGTAAACCCCGAATCGGATTCAATAAACCATTTAACACATCCAGTTCGCGGGTGCCCACTTTGGCTTCAATCACCCCAACGATGTAGAACAACAGAGCCAAAATCAGCCCGTGGCTCACCATTTGGGAGACAGCCCCCACCATGCTGAGCGGCGTGAACGCGGCCAACCCCAACATGACATAGCCCATGTGACCAATGGAACTGTAGGCTACCATACGCTTGATGTCTTTTTGGGCGATCGCAGCCAAGGCCCCATACATCACACACATGGCCGCAATCAACGCAACACCAGGTGTGACTAACGACCACGTTTCGGGAAACAGCCCCACCCCAAACCGCGTCAGACCGTAGGTGCCGAGTTTGGCCAACACCCCACCCAGCAAAATGGCCGTCGGAGTCGAAGCTTCCACATAGGCATCGGGCAACCAGGTATGCAGAGGAATGAGGGGAATTTTGATGCCAAACCCAACCAGCAAGAGGGTGAGCAAAATGAGCTGAGTTCGTTGGGGCAAGTCGTCGAGGGCAATCTCACCATAGTCAAAACTACCCGACCCACTGAGCCAAACTATCGCCAAGAAGGCCGCTAGAATGAGCACACCCGAAACGGCGGTGTAAATCAAAAACTTCATCCCAGCATAGTCGCGCTTTTGGCCACCCCACACCACAATGAGCAGGTAGAAGGGGATGAGTTCCAGTTCATAAAACAGGAAGAACAACAGCAGGTTTTGCGCCAGCAAGGCTCCGGCCATCCCAGCGCTAATCAGCAGCACGAGGGCATAAAACAGGCGCGGACGCTTGAGAGGTTCTTTACTGATCGCGCCGCCATCTGTCCCGAATACGACCAGAAAGACGAGCAGGTTGCTCAGGCCGACCAACGGGAGCGATAGACCATCGGTCGCCAGAGAGTAGTTAATGCCCAGGGTTTGAATCCAGGGTAGATACTCCTGCATCTGCATCCCACTCTGGGTCAGGTCAAACTGGGTGAACAAAAAGAGCACCCACAGCAGGGGTAAACTGGCGATCGCGATCGCGCCATAGCGGAGCCATTTGGAGGTGAGGGAGCCCGGAGCAAACCCCAGGGCGATCGCCCCCACCAGGGGAAGCCAGATCAAGGGACTAAGCATAGTTCGTCAAGAATTGAGGGATGAAGAAAGATAGCTTGATAGGTACTTTGCCAGCGGGCCTTTAACCCAAAGGTGCCAAGGATAAACCACTCGCGAAGACGACAGACAGTTGGGCCAACAACGGGAAACACAACAGCACCCCAAAGATGGCAATCCCCAGCAAAATCGTGAGGGCATAGGCTTGAGATTGCCCAGAGGTGCTGTAGCGCAGGCTTTGCCCACCAAACAACGTCGCCAACCCAAAGAAATTCACCACCCCATCTACTAAGTATTGGTCGAACCAGGCAATGACCCGCGACACAATATCCACACTGCCCACAATGCTCAGGCGATACAACTTGGGGGTGTAAAAGTCGTAAGCCACCAGATTTTGCAACCCTTTGAGGGGGAGTTGCACGGGCTTGGCGATCGCCGCACTGCGGTAAATCACAGCACTGATGACAATGCCAAACAACGTTGACCAGATCAGCAACAAGGCCAAGTCTTTATCCAACACAGCCCAACTGGGTAGTAACTCCGCCGCTTGCAACACCAGAGGCAAATGGAGGACAACCCCCGCTAATAGAGTGATCGGCAGCATCATTGGCCAGTGGACTTCTGGCGATCGCTGAGCCATTGGCTTTGCTTCCCCCATGAAGACCAGGCAGAAAACCCGCGTGAGGCCAAAGGCCGTCAACCCATTCACCACCAACAGCACCCCGATCAACCAGGGATGGGTTGTTTGCAACGCAGTCACCAATTCCAGCAAGGCCCAGAACGTCCCAAAGGGAGGCAAGGCCGTAATCCCAGCCAACCCGACAAGGAAAGTCAACCCGGAAATGGGTCGCCGCGACCATAGCCCGCCCAATTGGGTGAGATCTTGAGTGATACTGTTCCAGACGACAGCCCCTGTATTCATGACCAGCAGCGCCATTGCCACAGCATGAGTCAAGACCATCAACAACGCTGCATGGGTTTGGCCCGTCCCCACCGCAATGAAGATAATGCCCATGTAGGCACTGACCAGGTAGGACAATGCTCGTTTGATATCAATTTGGGCCAGAGCAATCAATGAACCACCAATGGCAGTAATTGATCCGATCGCGATCGCCGCTGTTTGCACCGTCGGTGATAAGGCTAGCACCGGCTCCAACTTCACCAAAATCCAGGCCCCCGTTGCCACGACCACCGAGTTCCGCAACACTGTTGAAGGCACTGGCCCTTCCATCGCCTCATCCAACCACAAGTGCAATGGGAATTGAGCACACTTACCCATCGGCCCGGCCAACAACCCTAAGCCAATCAGTGTGATTACCGTAGGATTCACGTTTGCCGTTTGTGCCCACTCTGCCAGCTCCGCAAAGTTCCAGGTGCCAGCCAGAGGATAAATTGCAATCACAGCCATGAGCAAAAACAAGTCCCCAATCCGCTTTGTGAGGAAGGCATCGCGCGCGCCCGTAACCACCAGCGATTGGTTGAACCAGAACCCCACCAACAGGTAGGTACCCAAAGTCAAAATTTCGAGCAGGATGTAGCTAAAAAATAACGAGTCGCACAGGGCGAGGGCGGTCATGCCAGCTTCAAACAAAGCCAACAGAGAATAGAACCGGGCCCAGCCCCAATCCATTTCCATGTAGCCGATCGCGTAGATTTGGGCCATCAAGTTCAACCCAGTGACCAGGGCGATCGCCCCGACCGTCAGGGAGGACACCAAAATCGGCACGGAAAACGTTATCCCCGCAACCTCCAACCAGGTCACAGAAGTTTCGTAGGGGGCATGATTCCATACTGACGGCAGCGCCAGCACCGCATGGACAAAGGACAGCAAGGTCATGCCTGCATTGATGTACCCCGAAGGCCGGGGGCCAGTCCGCCGCGTGATCGACGGGAACCAGAGTGCCGATAGGGTCGCCCCGATCAGCGAATAGATTGGGATGAGCCAGATGCTCTGCAAGAACAACGGAGCCATTGCAATACCTCAAGTTTGGGCGTAGGAAAAGCTGCTAGAACAAGCCCAGGCGATTAGCGTCTGAGCAATGAGATAATTCGAGTTTTGCCAATGATTTTCTTATTAAGTATTTAGCATAATCAATACAAAATTGCATGGATTGAGGATTCTAAATTTGATTGATCTGCAATTAAGAAAGCTAATTGTTCCCGCAGGCGGCGATCGCTGCACTGGCAAGGTTTCGAGCCAGCACAACCGTCATTTCGAGTGCAGTCTGGGGTAGCAATTGAGCCCAGTCTATTCACCGGCCCACAACCCATTCCAGGCGGACTGCTCTCCGACAAAAAACTCTCGCTTTCAGAGTGACCAAAAGCGAGAGTGGTGAAGGAGTCCAGAGTGGTGTCATGCACCTTGCAATGGGTAAACCCGCGATCGCCCGCAGGCCACTTCAGCCCATTACACTTAGCCCATCAAAATGACGTTATTCAGCACATGAATAATGCCGTTATCGGCTTCGATATCCGCCGCAACCACCGTTGCATTTTTCACCTCGAAGCCATCCGAGCAATCGATCGGAATCGTCGAACCCTCAACCGATGTCACCGTGCCCAGTTTCGCCAGATCCGCTTGGGTTAATTTCCCCGGCACCACATGGAACGTCAGAATACGAGTCAGTTGCGGAATATTTTGCACAAGGGTTTGCACCGTTCCCGGAGGCAGCTTAGCAAAGGCCTCATCATTGGGCGCAAACACTGTAAACGGGCCAGGACTTTTCAGCGTTTCGACCAACCCAGCCGCTTGCACAGCAGCCACCAGGGTAGTGAACGAACCAGCACTGACTGCAATATCAACGATATCTGCCATAACCAGGAGTACCAATTAACTCAACTTAGTTCAATCAAAAGAGGATAAACCGACTCAATCTTTGACCCAGACTGCGACTATTGCCACCAGCCACCAAACGCCAGAGGACGGACGGATACAGCCCCTTCAAGCTCCACTATAAGTTGGCGAGGCAACGCCTTGAAAGCATCAAGACGGTTGAGTGCAGCCATTAATGCAACTAATCAATGCCGCCAATCAGTGCAACCAAACCGCCAGCCAAAGCTAGTCAGACGAGGGGGGCAAGGTACCGTTATGGCCGATCGCCCCGCGATCGCGAACCAGCGTCCGGGTTGAACCTGGAACTAGGCCGGATTGGAGCGCAGACCGACAACAGACTTGCCGCCACAATCTGCCTTTTCCCAACCAATGCTCCAAGAATGCTCCGGGACAGTGGAGCGGCTCTGCGGCCTTTAGTGGGCGATCGCCATCGGCCTCAATCGGAATATCTGAATAAAAGGGCGCTGCATCCAAGGGATGGCCAGCGGCACAAGCTCAGAGCGCGACTGAACAGGCCACGGGCAAACAAACCAGATTGAATACAACGCCTTATTGGAAGGGAGTATAGACTCTTGCTTATGATATTAACGTCGAAATCCATAACAAAAAATCATTGTTTCCGATTAGGATAATAGAAGAAGGTCTATGAATTTGTGCAAAAGAGGATTCTACCTTGAGGCAAGCTACACTGCATCAACTAAAAGTCTTTGAAGCTGTTGCGCGGCACAATAGTTTTACCCGTGCGGCAGAGGAATTGTATCTCACACAACCGACGGTTTCTATGCAGGTGAAGCAACTTGCCAAAGCAGTGGGGATGCCGTTGTTTGAGCAAGTGGGCAAGCGCCTTTACCTGACGGAAGCCGGCAAGGAACTATACACTACCTGTAGCGAAATTTTTGATCGCCTCACCGAGTTCGAAAGTGCGATCGCCAACATGAAAGGGCTGAAACAAGGCTCCCTGCGGTTGGCCGTAGTCACCACTGCCAAATATGTCATTCCCCGGTTGCTCGGCCCATTCTGCCAAAAATATCCCGGCATTGATGTATCGCTGACGGTGACCAATCACGAATACATGATTGAAAGTTTGGCGAACAACCGCCACGATCTGTATATCCTCAGCAACCCGCCGGAAGAATTGGATGTTGCCGTTCATCCCTTCCTCGAAAACCCCCTTGTTGTCATTGGGTGGCGCGAACATCCCCTGGCGAATGAGGTCAATATCCCCACCAAACGGATTGCGGAAGAAGCCTTCATCATGCGGGAACCGGGTTCAGGGACGCGCACTGCCGTGCAAGACATGTTTGAAAAACAGGGCCTTGATCCCAAAGTGAAGTTGGATTTGGGTAGCAACGAAGCCATCAAACAGGCGATCGCCGGTGGCTTGGGGGTATCCGTCCTTTCGCTCCATACCCTGGCCCTCGAAGGCAGTGAAAGCCCCCTCAGCGTATTGGATGTCGAAGGCTTCCCCATTCAACGCTATTGGTACATTGTCTATCCGTCGGGCAAACAACTTTCGATCATTGCCCAGACCTTTTTTGAGTATTTGATGACGGAAGGGCGAGAAATTGCCGAAAAAGCAGCGTTTCAAGGATTCTTTGGGAAAGAACACAAACGCGACCCTTACTTACAAACCCAGCCCCTCGTCAATGTTTAAAGTCAGGGCGCAGGCTATACTCCAGCGCCTTGAAACTGATTGCGAATCGCGTCAATTCGTTGCCGATTGACCCCCAAATCCGACTGTCCCAACCGGGAAGCAGAGCGGACATGGATGGTTCGAGTTGCGGCATCGGCATAAAACTCAACATCGTCCACAAAGCCCATCAGCTTGCTTTTGAATTCGGCATACAAATAATCGGCGGATTCAGTCACGATGGTGGTGCGTTCCATGCCACTGATGATCTGTTTTAACTGCGCGATCGCCGCTGCCGGAGTGGATTGAAAGGTTAATGGAGCGATCGCGTGGCCAGCGTCATTATCATCGCTGCATACACAGTTGGGCGTACCAGGGCAGGGGGCCAAGCGCCCACTTTGTACACCCAGATTAGTCGGACGTTTGCCTGCAAACATAGGGTTCGAGTTAATACCAGTAGAGATCAAATTCACCTCAGTGTAAGCCAAATGTAAGCCCAAATCGTCATTTTTTTAGACCAGTTTGGCCTGAAGAATCTAACCCTGATTGATTTTCCCCAGCGTAAATCGCTGAATTGGATAAGACCGATTATCCAGCTAGCGATCGCACCTTCCACCGCCAGCGCCGACCCGATCAATCAGCCCAAAAAATCGGACTTTCAGGCAACGTTTCACCCGAACAGTCCGATGACTCCGCTTCAAATCTTCCCGTTAATTACGTTGAAGATTGAGCGCAAACACTCATTGAGAACATCACACTAGCCTCATTCGGGATCAGCCACCTCGCAAGTTGCTTCTTTTTGCAACAGTTCACCGATTTTGGCTTTCGCACCCTGCTCTGCTTTGGCAGCATTTGTCCCAGCCTGAGCAAAGCGATCGCTAAACTCTGTCTGAAATTTGGTCACCGGATCAACTGAGCCAGTCTTGATCTCAGTTCTGGTCTTTTCATACCAAACTTTTGCCGTTTCCCAATATTTTTCCAGTTGGTGTTTCACCTGTTCATAGCGATCGCCATAGCGTTCAGCTAATTTTCCATCCAGATGATGCAATTGGCCTCGGAGCTTGGCGTATTGCTCTTGTAGCCCAGCAAATTGCCGCGTCTCTTTAATCGCTTCAATTAATGAAGCAAATAGAGCTTTAAAGTCAGGTGAAGCATCGGATGTTTGAGCCGTCGTTTCAATCGCAACTAAGGCTGTTTCCACATCTGAATTCAGTTGTTGCACTTCTTGATCAAGCTGAGTTTGCAACTGCTCAACTTGCCCTTGAGTATGGTCTAAGGAAGTTTGACGGGAAGCTTTAATCCCTTCAATCACACCTTCGACCGAAGCCGCAACATCAGCTTTTGCCGCCTGCCCTTTATCTTTCACCAAATCAATCACAGCGGCGATCGCATCAGCCGCAACAGTCCGAATTTCACTCGACCCACTTTTCAGTTCGTCAACTGATAAAGTCACAGCCTCTTTGACAATCTCACGAATTCGGTCAGCCCTTAAGGTACCTTCTTCTTTCGCTTTTTGGAAGTTAGTATTAATACGTTCTTTAACAGCAGTAGCCATGCGTATTCTCCTTCATTCACGATAAAGATTAGAAAAAACTAGAAATCAATGGAACAGAAATTTAGAGGTTAGCTTGCGTTGAATTAATGACTAAGCCTCAACTAAATTGTGACCACTCAATTAACCCTGACTAAACCCGACTCGCCTGCACTTCAATGGTAGTTGGCAGCTCCGAAGTCAAATTCGTAGCGAAGCCAGGTTGGGATTTGCGGCGATCGCGAATGACTTGAGCCACTTCTGCAACCAAAATTGTGGCTAACAAACCATCATCAACGAACCCAACCAGGGGCATCACATCAGGCAAAAGATCCAGCGGATTGAGCAAATAAACCAACGAACCTAGCACAATCCACCAGCGATAGCGAGGATGACGAATAATCTCGCGATACCAATTCACAAACCAGGTTGCGATTGTTTTTGTTGCAAAGTTCCGTTTCATTGAGTTTGTTTGCTCCTCCGTTGTCTACGATCATGGTCACAAATTCCACGCCAAAATTCTGGTGTGGAAAACCCATCACTTGGTCGTGACAATCCCACCCTTAGAGGGGCAACCGATCCAGTTTTTACGGTTATCCGAAATGGAGAACTTACACTTTACTCAGAGAGTTTTATTCAGCAATTTTTTCGAGCAAAACTTGATAACCCTGGTGCAAAAGTTTGACCTTATGCTGAAAGATCGTTTTGAATGCATCGATCGCGGGTTGGGGTGGTTGTTCTGTAATGCCTTCAGGAAACCGAAAACCATAGTCATCAAAAATAATGACACCCCCCACTTTGACCAAGCGCCAGGTCAACACAGCATCTTCCAACACATCACAGGCCACATGGGAACCATCGATATAAGCCAGATGGTAAGAATTGGGAATGAGCGATCGCAACACGGTTTGAGACGCACCAATCATCTTCCGCACTTGCTCCGCCTTCCCAGTTTTGGCAATGTTGGCATCAAAGCGTTGCTCAATTGTTTGCACCGTGCCATCCGCACACATCACATCATGTTCCACACTGCCTGCAAACGTATCAACACAAGTAATTCGTGCAGTCGGATGAGTCAAAATATTGTCTAACAGCCAACAGGTGGATCGCCCTTCCCAACTGCCAATTTCTAATACGCGCAGATCCGCCTGGTTCGCAAACCGAGGGAGTTGCTGTTCCCAGACTGGGATGTTGATGCTGAACCAATCTTGGGTGTATTCATAGCCCCGTTGCACCACATGAGCGTGGTATTTCAAACTCATCAGCTCAGTCATAATCTCTGATAGCGTTGGATCAAACTCTAACGCTTTTTTGGCGTAGATCAAGGCAGAGTGATAATCTCTTTGTTCTTTTAAACTGGCAGCCAAGTTTAGATGAATACGGGCCAGATCCGTCTGGGAAAAAGTAGGATTGAGCGCCAGCGATCGCTGATAGTAAGCTGTTGCTTTATCTGATTGGTGCTGCCCCCGCAGCGAAGAGCCAAGGTTATTGTAAGCCGCGGCTAATAAATTACGGGTGGATTCATGATGGGGCTCAACAGATAAACCATATTCAAAAAATGGAATTGCAGCATCAAATTTATTCTGATTCATATAATCAGTTCCCAACTGCTGCCAGTTCATCAATGCCAGAAACTCTGAGGATTTATCCACCCGTCGAAGCTTTTCAAACAAATAAGCAATGTGATTTTGTTCAATCTGGTGGCGCAGGGTGTGTAATTCACGCTTTTCAGGCGTTAATTCTTCCTTATATTGCTCAGGTGGTGTTTGAAATTTTTGGAGTTGTTGGTCAAACATATTACCGGGATAGCGAATATATTCCACGGTTTCCAAGTTGACTTTGAGCAGCTTAAAGAATTTAGTCATCCAAACCTGATAACTAATATCTTCACAGGTGACTTCGTTATAGGGCATTCGTTCTTCTGGAAACCCTTCAATAAAGTTATGACATTCCCGACGGACACAAATATTTTGCGGCACAGAATTTTCGATCGCCATTTTCCAATGAGGATGCACATAATCCGCCATGTGAACCCCTGTGCGCACCACTCCAATCGATTGATTGGGCAAATCAATTGTTAATTCACCCGCTTTAGTGACTAATTTAAACGTAGTTTCTGTGGGGTTCTGCGGGTCATGATTGAGTAAGCGATAACAGAGATAAATATGCTCTGGATAATACAAATCATCGCCATCACAAAAGAACAACAGATCCCCTTGAGCAATTTTTGCACCTGTATTACGGGCCGCTCCAGCAGAAATCCGATGAAAGTGGCTGATGACTTTGCAGTGGGGTTTGTCTTGGGCAAATGCTTCGACCCGCTCCAACGTGCGATCGCTGGAGCCTTCATTCACCACCACAATTTCTGGGGTCACGGGTGCTCCGGTGTGGTGGGCCAAAAAGTATTGGATGCTCGCTTCAACACTTTCCAAAGTGCGGACAATGGCATCTTCCTTGTTAAGAACAGGCACGATCACCGAAAACGACTTGAGCATAGGGGTTGCACCTCATGAGGGCCAAGAGTCACGGTGAACGGTGCAAGCATGAGGTTGCCTCAGCCAATAAGCATCACCTGCACAGCGTCTCCTGCCGCGACGATTGTTTCCCCCAACGGTACAACCGCCAGCCCATTTGTGCCCGCCAAATTAATTAAATTTCCAGAACTATGTCCGCCCCCAGGCAGAGAAAATTCGTAATGGCCATTGACCAGGCTGACTTGCCCCCACAAATAGGCTTCTCGGCGGCCTGCACCTTTGAGGGTGTGGCGGGTTGTGGCAGTCACAAATTGGGGTATCCAGGGTTGGGGCCGGCCCATTAGCTTCTGCAATGCGGGTTGGACAAAGCGCCAAAATGTGACCAGGGCAGAGACGGGGTTGCCAGGTAAGCCAAAATACAGCACGGGGCGGGGCGATCGCGCAAAGGTCGCCACAGTCAGGGGTTTGCCGGGACGGATAGCCACGGAACGGAGATGAATCATTGCGCCCAATTCCGCCAAAATCCCGTCTACATAGTCATAATCCCCCACGGAAACGCCCCCCGACGACAACACCACATCAGCCGTGTCAACGGCCTGGGCGATCGCCTGTCGCAAGGCATCCGGGCGATCGGGAATGATGCCTAAGAGCACAGGTTCCGCTCCCAGAGCCATCAACTGCGCCATTAAGGCATAGCGGTTAGAATCCACAATTTGTCCGGGTTGCAAGGGTTGAGCAAGCCCTACAAGTTCGTCTCCGGTAGACAAAATCGCCACCCGAGGCCGCCGATACACCGTGACGCGATCGCACTGAGCCGCTGCCAAAACCGCAATTTCCGGTGCCTGTAACCGCAAACCCGCTGGCAACAAAGGCGCACCCGCTTGATAAAAAGCTCCCTTGGGGCGCACAAACTCCTGTCGCTCTGGCACAACCAAAATTTTGACCTGGGTGCCCTGCCGCTCAGTGTTTTCCTGCATCACCACCGTATCCGCGCCTTTTGGCAGCATCGACCCCGTGAGAATCCGCGCCGCCTGTCCAGGTTGAATGTTTTTTTTGGGAATTGTGCCCGCCGGAATTTCTTCCACCACCTCCAGGGTGATCGCTTGTTCTGGCGTCGTATTCTGCACATCCGCGAACCGCACCGCGTAGCCATCCATTGCAGAATTATCCCAATGGGGAAAATCGAGAGCACTGGTCACGGTTACAGCCAGTGTTCGGCCCACTGCTGCCATCAACTCAACCGACTCCCCCTCCCGGGCAGGATCAAACGGTTGCACCACATCCAAAATCAGTTGTTCTGCCTGTTCCACCGGAATCATACGCTGTGCTCCCTTTTATGGCCTTGCCTGCTGCGCTTCAACATTGGGGCACTGTTCCGTCCCCTTATCCCTCCCAAGCCCCATCCCCGAATTCGTTTCAGCCTTTTACCATAGAACCAGACCCACCCAGCGCACCAGAGCCTATTATGCACGGAGAATTAGTCCTGACCGATCGCTATCCCCGAGTCCCACTGGATCGACGAGTTGCGGCTTTCGCGATCGACTTTGTGCTGACGGCCATTCCGAGCCTCTTATTTGGTGGAGCCACTGTCATCGTGTTTCTGCTGCTGTGGCTGGGGCACCGAGTCTTCTGGGTCGCCGCTAACCAAGGGCAAAGCATTGGCCGGTGGGCCGTGGATACCAAGGTTGTCAATCCCCGATTTCGGATTTTGCCGGGGCTGGTGCCGTTGCTCAAACGCGAGGCTATCACCGGAGTGGGGGCAGTGCTGGTGTTGATTGGCTGTATCAATCTCAGCCCCACCAATGGCTTTTTGTTGATTGCGCCTATCCCGTTATTGGTCGATTGCGGCCAGGCTTTTGTCGATCGCGATCGGCGGCGGGCTTTTCACGATCGCGTCGCCGACACCATGATGACGCAAACCCAGCGAGGCGCGTCCCTCGATATCAAAGTCAAACAAATCATTGCCGTACTTCGGCGGCGTATGAAATAATAGACGATTGTGTGAATTTTTTTTCAAAGATTAGGCTTGTAGGATTATGGCTAAGGCTAAAGACGTTCGTCTCATCATTACGTTGGAGTGTACTGAGTGCCGGACAAACCCTGACAAACGGTCTCCCGGTGTGTCCCGGTACACCACCAAGAAAAACCGCCGCAACACCACGGCACGGTTAGAACTGAAAAAGCACTGTCCCCACTGCAACAAGCACACTGTGCACAAAGAGATTAAGTAAACCGGGCTTCCGGCCCGCATGGTGTAATCTCTGGGGCGATCGCCCACTGCTGGGCTGGGTGTAGCCAGCTCATTCGACCTATTATTCATCTCATCCAAATTCAAGCTATGACTTACCTTCGTCGCCGCGTTTCTCCCATCAAGCCCGATGAACCCATCGACTACAAAGATGTAGATCTCCTCCGCAAATTCATCACCGAACGGGGGAAGATTTTGCCTCGGCGGATTACTGGGCTCACCGCCAAACAACAGCGGGATTTGACCGAAGCCATCAAACGGGCTCGGATTTTAGCGTTGCTACCATTTATCAATCGGGAAGGCTAGGGTTCCCGGCTCTTACAGCTAGGGGATTTTCATGAACGTTGAGAAAGGGACTCTGGTCGAATTTCGCGTCGGCAGCGATCGCCGTCTGGCTGTGATGGATCGGCCAGAGGGCAAAAAGCATTGGATTGCGATCGACGAACGGGGCCAAGCTCACACTCTCCATCCTCGGCAAATTGCGTATCAGGTCTCTGGGGATACCTACAAGCCTTCCCAGATTCCCGATTTTTTGACGCAGGTACAGCCCTACCTTGATCCCAGCAGCCTGGAGGTTGCCTGGGAACTTTTGGTAGAAGATGGAGAATCCGCCAGTCCGGCAGAGATGGCCCTATTGTTGTTTTCCGATACCAGTGCGGCGCTGTGCTACGCCGCCTATGTGCTGCTGTCTGATGACAAGCTGTACTTCAAACTGAAGGGCGATCGCTATGAACCGCGATCGCGAAACCAGGTCGAAGAACTCAAGCACCAGCTCGAAGTCGCCGCCCAACGGCAACAAGAACTGGAAGGCTTTTGGGCTCGGTTAGAGCAAGCCCTGGCCCAAGCTTCTGTGGAATGGCAGAGTAGCGATCGCCCCCGGCTAGAAGCCCTAGAACGCTTTGCCACGCTGGGCGAAGAGGCCACTCATCGTTCCCTCGCCCTCGAAACCTTGGTACACTTAAAGCGATCGGAGACCCCGCAAGCGGCTTTTCAACTCCTGGTTGATCTGGGACTCTGGAGCCCCCACGAAAACTTATTCTTGCGCCGCAGCCAGATCCCCGTTCAGTTTCCCAACAAGGTATTGGAAGTGGCGCATCATCGGATTGAATCTCCTCCCCCTGATCTCGATACAGACCGGGTTGATCTAACTCACCTCAAGGTCTACACCATTGATGATGAAAGCACACGGGAAATCGACGACGGTCTCAGCCTGGAATATCTCCCCGACGGCCAAGAACGGATTTGGATCCACATCGCTGATCCCACTCGCTGGGTCATCCCCGGCGACGAATTAGATCTCGAAGCCCGCCGTCGCAGCACGACGATCTACCTGCCAACGGGCATGATCCCCATGTTTCCCTCAGAGTTGGCCACTGGCCCCATGAGCCTGGTTCAGGGCAAAATCTGCTGTGCCCTGAGTTTTGGGGTCATTTTAGATGCTACTGGGGAAGTCCAAGATTTTCAAATTTGCGCCAGTTCCATCAAGACCACCTATCGGCTCACCTACGAAGATGTAGACGAGATGCTAGAGCTAGGCGGTGTGCAAGAGGAATCGGAATTGGAGGCGATCGCGCTGTGGGCCAAACGCCGCAAAGACTGGCGACAAACCCAAGGAGCCATCAGCATCCACATGCCCGAATCATCGATCAAAGTCCAAGACGACGAAATCACCATCGAAGTCCTCAACGATTCCATCGCCCGCCAGCTCGTCGCGGAAATGATGATCCTCGCCGGAGAAGTGGCCGCCCGCTACGGTCAAACCCACAACATCCCCATTCCTTTCCGCAACCAACCCCAGCCCGAGCTTCCTCCCGAAGAAGAACTCATTCTCCTCCCTGCTGGGCCTGTCCGCTTTTGCGCCATTCGGCGGTGTATGCCCCGCAGCGAACTCAGCATTACCCCCGCTGGCCACGCGAGTCTGGGGTTGGGGACTTATACCCAAGTCACCTCCCCCATTCGACGCTATACCGACCTGCTCACCCACTTCCAGCTCAAAGCCCACCTGCGCGGCACGGCCCCACCATTCTCCGCGCAAGAAGTCCAAGACTTGACCATGAGCATCAGTTCCACGGTGCAAGAAGCTGTCTTAGTCGAACGGCAAACTAACCGCTACTGGGGCTTAGAATATCTGCGGCGATTGCCCAATGAAGTTTGGGAGGCGTTGATGCTGCGCTGGTTGCGGGAGCACGAAAATTTGGGCCTGGTGTTGCTCGAAGATTTGGGCCTGGAATTGGCCATGCGCTTTAACCGCGATGTGACACCGGGCGATCGCCTCAATTTGCGGGTCAGTCATGCCGATCCGCGCCAAGATATCATCCACTTCGAGGAAGTCATGGCCTATTAACGCCAGAACAAGATGAGTGGGCCAATCGACTGGGTATCAATAGACCTCAGGGTCATCGGCGAGCGCGGCCTCATCACACGAATTCACTCAAACCAGGGTGGGCAATTTCCCTATTGGGATTAAAGTGGAAGGGGCGATCTCAACCCATTGGGGTATTCCCAACGTAGGGATTAATAAGCATGAATCAAAGACGACCCATGATGATCAAATTAGGAGCATTCTGCACCACCATGAACCGACCATAGGATGTGATCGGCAACGCCCTTCATCCCGCGAGTTGGTGGTTCACGGCTAGCAATCACCACCCTTCCCCCCGCGATCGCCGAGTTGAATCATGCCCCAACTCTTTCTCACTAAATGCTGAGCTGAAACATCGTTTTTCTGTATGCTTGAGCGCATCCTGATTTCCGCCGCCTCCCTCACGATTGGATCAATCTGTAGCCGCATTCTGTGTGATGGAGGAGGCAAATTTTTTAGTTGGGTGCAAGCACAGGGTTCCAACCCCGAAGTGATTATCAACCGGGCCGCCGAACAATACGCCTGGAACTATGCCAAGCGCCACGGGATGTTGAAAGTCTTGGGAATGCGAGAACCCGTCCCGCTGGAATCGGTCTATACCGCCGTGCAATTTTTGGATCGAGACAGCATCAGCCGCTTTCAGTCCATCGAAGACCTGGAAAAAGCCTTTCGGGAACAACCGGGTCGCAGCTTTCAGCGCAAGAATTCCAAGAAAATTGATGGCCTTAAAGTCGCGAACGAAAAGCAATACCTCATGGTACTGGGTGGGCCGGGAGCCGGGAAATCCACATTTTTGCGGCGCATGGGGCTGGAAGCCCTGAAAGGCGATGCCGGTCAAGGAACCTACATTCACGAGTGCATTCCCGTCCTGCTGGAACTCAAGAATTTTGCCACTGGCGAGATTGATATTGCCGCCGCGATCGCCCAAGAATTTCGGATTTGTGGCTTTCCCTCCCCCGAAGCCGTCACCGAAAAACTGCTCGAACAAGGCAAACTCCTGATCCTGCTGGATGGCCTCGACGAAGTGCCCACTAAAAATATGGATGTGGCCATTCACCAAATCCAAGATTTTGTCGATCAACACGATCGCAATCGCTTCATTGCCTCTTGCCGCATCGCCGCCTACCAGCACAACTTTCGGCGGTTTACCGACGTGGGCATGGCCGATTTTGGCCTTGAGCAAATTCAGCAATTCATCACACGCTGGTTTCAATCCGACGAAGATATCAAGCTCCGCACCGCCCAGCGCTGTTGGAATTTACTGCAACAACCGGAATACACATCCACCAAAGAACTGGCCCAAACCCCGCTCCTGTTAACCTTGCTCTGCCTGGTCTTTGACGATTCCCAAACCTTTCCCAAAAATCGGGCCGTGCTCTATGGCGAAGCAATGGACGTGATGCTGAAAAAGTGGGCCTCGGAAAAGCGCATCCAGCGCGATCCAATTTATCAAGATTTGAGCGTGGCCCTGGAAGAAATGATGCTGGCCGAAGTTGCCTATGTAAACTTCCAAGCCAATCGCCTATTTTTCTCTCAACGGGAAGTCGTCGGCCAAATTCGAACCTTCCTGGCCGACAACCTGAATGCACCCAAACATTTGGATGGAGAATCAATTCTAGAGGCGATCGCGATTCAACAAGGCATTCTCGTCGAACGGGCACAAGATGTCTATTCCTTTTCCCACCTGACCTTACAGGAATATCTGACGGCTCAATACATTGACGATCAGCAGTTAATTCCCCAATTGGTAAGCGAACACCTGGTGCACGAACGCTGGCAAGAAGTGTTCTTGTTAGTAGCAGGCGTCACACGGGGTGGAGCCGACCAATTACTGCTCGCGATGGAAGCCCAGGCCAAAACCTTCATCAACACCCCCAAGCTACGCGCCCTGCTGCAATGGGCCGATACCATCACCCAGGAGACTAGCCCTGGCCTATCTGCGGCGGCAAAACGCACCACGGCTCTCTTTCTGGCCCTCGTTAGCGATCGCACCTTGAACCTGGCCCGTATTCTCGTGCCCAGTTTGGCCAATACCCTGGAACTGGCGCTGACCCTGGCCAACACCCGCACCCCCAATTTTTTGTATCAGCCCAATACCCCCGCTCGGACTGCACTGCCCACCCGCGCCCTGGCGATCGCCCTCACCCAATCTGCGCCGCCCCGCCTCATGGGCAAAGCCCTCGCCCAAACCTTTACCCAAACCTTCACCGACGAACTCGCCCGCCTCGGAGCCTTCCACGACATCACCATCCAAGCCCTGGTCTTGCGGTTACGCGAACTCCAACAACAAGCCCCCGATGTCCGCCATCCCCCAGCGGCCCATCAACAGTTTCATAGCCAGATTTTTACAACCTGGTTTACCACCCTCAAGCTCGACCCCACCTGGATCAGCCTCTCCCCCAAAGAGCACCTCAACCTCGATCGCTACCTGTATGCCAACTGGCTCATCGTCCGGTGCAAACAAGCCGCTGTGCGCGTTTCGCCCAAAACCTGGCAGGCGATCGAAGCACGAATGCTCAAAGCCTGAGCCTATTTATCTAGGCGCGATCTTTAAGCAGGTGATGAATATTTTGGAGTTCCACCAAGATCGCCTCTAAAATCTCTTGCGTGTCGGTTTTGATAGGTTCCCGCACCTCAATCGTTACCTCTTTAATTCGCAACACATCCCGCGCAAACCGCGCCACTTCATTGGGATGAAACTGCAAAATATCATCTTTGCTGTTGCGAAACTCCGGGTTCAGCCGTTTGGGATTATATGGCGGATTGAGTTGGGCCGAGTCCGTGTTGGCATACCGATAGACCGAAGCCCGCGATCGCCGCAACACCCGTTGCACCGCCTCCACATCCATCAGGCCATCCGGCCCAATCGCCCCCTCAAATTCCATAACCCGTCAGTATCAATTTTGGACTCGACAATCTTAGCACCACGACCCAAAAGTGAACGGGAAATGTCTCCCCATCAACACCGCACACCCAGCCAGAGCTCCGGCGGGCCGCCCCTGGCAACATCAGAATACCAAGGGCAAACCCAACGCCATCACCAAATAGCCCAATACACAGCCCCTTAACCAAACAGGCGCTCCTGCACGACATCAATGGTCAAAACCACACCCAGCGTCCCAAACAGCAAGAACAGCACCGTATAGATGGGACTGATCTCCAACAAAAATCCTGCCAACCAGCAGAAAACGCAGGTAAACAGAAATAGCATTAACGCGACGATCGCGATTCGAAAATAATTCATTCCAACGTACCAAAACACAATCAAAAAAGATGGGCAGGAGTTGTAGCGATTAGTAACGAAGCCTGACCAATTTTTTCCACGATACTTTACAAATCACCAGTGTCACATCATCCCCTGGGATACTTGACAATCACCAAAATTATGGTTAGTTAATCTCGATCAAGTTAGGTGAAAAATTAGCCCGCCGCCGCAACCATATCCACGATTTAAACTGCCACTAACGACACAGCTCATTACACCCAATCAGCAAACTGCCCGCCCATAAAATCAGCGGCAACCCTACTATCTTTAGCGTTCCCACAATTTCGGAGCTTCCCATCACACTGCCCCCCGCCAGGCAATTGGTAGGCTAAAAGCTCTCTACCTAACCCGGCTTAATGCTTTCCAGTCAAGCACTTTGGGGCCTTATGCCCCAGATTTCCTTTACCCAATTTATTTAAATTCAATGGGTAGAACTGCCAATGATTCCAGTCAGCACACCAGAATTCACCACCTATTTTTGCCCCCGCTTTCTGTCGGTAGCGATCGCCAAACTGAGTTAATGTTGCGCACACTCTGTCAGCGCTCAAGGAGCTAGAGGCTAAGTCTAATTACCTATCAAAAAGTGCCGGATATATTTAGCAAGTCTCAAGTTCAACTAACACGAATTCCCCCAAATACCTGCTGGAGAGGCAATGATGAGTTGCATCACCTCTCCAGACCACCAAGCAGGTTGGCAGTATTTATAAGTTGTATTGGTTAATAACTGTCTTCACCGGGGATGCGATCGCCCTCTGGTTCCAAATTCATCACCTCTAACGATGCGTCGCGAATGGCTTGCCAGTGGTTAAACAACGCCATTCCTTGCAAATCACTGGTGACATAGTGTTGAACTGCGTGGTCAAGATCTTGCGGTGTCTTGATGACAGGGGTTGCGATCGTCCGGTGTTGCATGAGCACAGCTCCCATGATTGTGTTGTGTTTTTCAGCAAGCTTTTTACCGATGGCTCTAAGCTAGCAAACAAAAATCGAATAATGTATTGAAAAATACAGAAAATATACTTTCTTTGTAGATCTTCTTGCACCATGAAATCTTGATTAAGCCGGGCCACCGGATTCCGTAATGGCAACTTGGGCAGGGCAGGGTAGGGCGAGGTCAGTATTTTCCCTTGACGGTTTTAGTAACTTGGAACAACAAAGCGGCCTGGGTGTCCCGAATAGCGGTAGGATGAGGAGTGCAAATTCAACGTCTAGACAATTCGCTGTGAATCTATGCCCAGAGCTTGTGTGGTCGGGTTGGGAAAGTCGGGAGTCGCGGCGGCGCGATTACTCAAGCGGGAAGGTTGGCAGGTTACGATTAGCGATCGCGGCACGGGAGCATCCCTCACCGAACAACAGGAACGTTTAGGGGCAGAAGGAATTACAGTCCAGTTAGGGCAAGCCCTTGACCCAGAGGCCACAAAGCCAGAGTTGGTGGTCGTCAGCCCAGGGGTGCCGTGGGATGCGCCCAGTTTGTTGCGGTGTCGCGAGTTGGGCATTGAAACCATCGGCGAGATGGAATTGGCCTGGCGCTATTTGCAAGCGGTGCCCTGGGTGGGGATTACAGGCACCAATGGCAAAACCACCACCACCGCGTTGACAGCGGCTATTTTTCAGGCAGCGGGGTATGTGGCTCCGGCCTTTGGGAATATTGGCTATGCAGCGTGTGAAGTGGCATTGTTAGAGCGCCAACCGGATTGGGCGATCGCCGAACTCAGTAGTTACCAAATCGAAGCATCCCCCGCGATCGCGCCGCACATTGCCGTGTGGACTACCTTTACCCCCGACCACTTGAGTCGGCACAAAACCCTCGATCGCTACTACAGCATCAAGGCCCATCTCCTTAAGCAAGCTAAGCACCAAGTCTTTAACGGCGATGATCCATACCTGCGAAATGTGGGGAAACTGATGGCGGACCCCGTACGCAGTGACACCTGCTGGACAAGTACCCAAGGGGCCGCGACCATGCTGGGCAATCCAGAACTGGGGGTCTACATCGAAGATGGTTGGGTTCGCACCCTCCGGGAATTGATTATGCCCATCAGTCTGCTGAGAATGCCGGGAAATCATAACCAGCAAAACTTACTCATGGCGATCGCGGCAGCCCGATTCGCCAACATCGACAAACAAGCGATCGCCCAGGCGGTTTCGACGTTCCCCGGTGTGCCCCATCGCCTGGAGCAGATTTGTGTTTGGGATGGCATTGAATTTATCAACGACAGCAAAGCCACCAACTACGATGCCGCCCAAGTAGGCTTAGCTTCCATGCGGGGTAGTACCATTCTGATTGCTGGCGGCGACCCCAAAGAAGGCAACGACACCGACTGGCTCGCCACCATCCAGCAAAAAGCGGCGGCTGTGTTGCTCATTGGGGATGCGGCTCCAGCCTTTGCGGCCCGGTTAGATGAAGTGGGCTATGCCACCTACGAAATTGTGGAAACAATGGACAAGGCTGTGCCGCGATCGGCCACATTAGCAAAGCAATTGGGGGTGCAACTCGTGCTGCTATCCCCCGCCTGTGCCAGCTTTGACCAATACAACAACTTTGAGGAACGGGGCGACCACTTCCGCCAGTTGTGTTTGGAGCAGTTTGGCAGCTAACACCCCATCCCCCCAAGCTTCATCTAGTTTTCGGGGGGTTTGGTCACACCCATACGAATTTCCGAGAAAAAGGAAGCCATACTAAAGCCACCGGCCTGTTTCAGCAAACTGGTACGAAAGCGCAGATTTTCGCTGGCAAACCAGAGCCGCTCTTCAGAGTAAAATCCTTCAGCTTCGGCAATAAGGGTTAGCGCATCATCAGTACCCATGACATAGCGGCTAGAAACGACGGCCTGATCCGCACCTGTGCCCCGCAAGAGTTGGCCGGCATTGGGCTGGTCGCGATCGCTCACAGGCACCAATAACGTAGAACTCGACTGGGGTTTGCCCTGGAGGGCCGTACCATTCGACACAATCCGGGCACCACACAACGCCTGCCCAGGATCAATGCGGTGCTGCTCACAAATCTGGATCACAGCCGCATCCCCTTGTTCCAGGAGTTCAATCACCAGGTCGGCCTTGCCCACATCAGATTGCTTGGTCGCTAAGTAATAGCTAGTGCGCTGGGAAAACCACTTGCCACCACATTGAGCAAAAAATTCTACAATATCCATCCGCTCTAATACGTCCTGCAATCTGAATCACTACGGGGTCACTCTTTATAATTATTACCAGTTTCCGGGAACGAAAGACAAAGCCCCACCCTTCCGATGCTAACTCTGGGGCAAAAAGCCCATCCCAAAGGCCGCGATCGCGCTCATGGCCACCACAGTCAACCCCATCGAAATTGCCAGCCACCATAGGGGAATCCCGGCCTCCGCCTGCACCTGCAATTGCCCCGACGACAAAAACGTCACTTCAAACCGGGCCAAGGGTTCCCCACCCTGCCACTGAGGCTGATCGGCCATCACCAACGCAGGCAACGGAATTTGATCCATGTGTTCTAAGGCGACGGCATCTATCGGTTGCACCCCCGCGATCGCCCCTTGCCGCGTTACCCCAACCCAATAGCCCAACGGCACTTGATTCAGGTATTCCCCGGCCCAGGCCGAACTCAACCGCCGCCGTAACTGGTGCCCTAACTTTTGCACCTGACTGTAATTCTCCAAGGCCGGAGCCGTGACCCACGTTGCCCCCCGCCCATCCTCACTCTGGGGCTGCCCCCGTTTCGCCAAGCCACACAGGGCGATCGCCTGCGTTGTCCCCAAAATCCCCGCTGCCAACACACTCACCTCTAAGGGCAAAACAATCCCCCAACCCGATAGCCGCTCGACCAACGCCGATACCGTCGCCGACAACAACACCGCGATCGAGGGCACCCAAATCCACCCACTACAGGGCCGTGCATACTGGCGCAAAAACAGCCACTGAGCCAACCCCAACCAAATCGCCGCGATCGTCGTTAATACTGTCCGAGCCATTAGGGATGCAGTGGCAAACAACGTCGGCGACCACCGGGTCATGAAGACCATCACTTCTGGCAAGGCCCACACCTGCCCCAACACCCCCCACCACGCTTCCAACGTCAACAGCAACAAAACATAGCCCGTTGCCCCTGCTAAAATCCATAGCCAGTCGGAGAGATACCGCCGTAAGACCAGCCACTGCACCGCACTGACCACCAACCCCGACACCAGACCAATCACAAACGTTGACAACAGACCCGGTTGGGCGATCGCCGTTGGTGCGAGTGGCCCCCGTGGCAGTTGCAAAATCCCCCAGGTCAAAAACCACCCCACCCCCGTCGCCAACACAAACAACACCACAAAGGCAAACCGATTGTGGGGTGGAATCAGCCAACGCTGAGAGGGGCGCATCACGGGCGGGCGGAGCGCAGTAGCAGGACTCAGAGGCGTGGTCATAGGTGAATTGGGTAAAAAAGCAGCAGAATGGCAACAGAACACAGGCAGAGTAACCGCACAGCAGCCTAACCTGCGGGCTTTGCTGAAGAGAAACTGTACACCATTCACTCCGTTTGAGAAAGGGTAATCGAGACCCCTAAAAATTCCCGCGATCGCAAACTTTCCTCGGGCGATCGCCTTTAGCTTTTCTTCCAGATTGCCCCAATCCCGACTTCATTGGCCCGATTTTAAAATGGCCCGAACTTCTTGCAGCAATTCATCTTGTTCCTGGCGAATTGCTTCCAGGCGATCGAGCAAGGTCGCAAGGCGCTGATGTTGAGTAGCGTCTGTTGTCTCTGCCAGGGCCGACACCGGACGGTGCACCCACCCCGTCCCCGCCGCCAGTAACCATTTCCCCAACCACAAGGGCGATCGCACAATCGCCAGTAATACCCGCTCCGTCAGTTGCACCGCTAGCCGCAACACCCGCCGCACAATCACCAACGCCACCAACAGCGACACCACCGCAATCAAGGGGTGGGTCATCAACCACGACAACAAGGGATGCTCCGCCATCCAAGCCTGGAACATCGTCATCACCATCGTTTGCGGTGCTAGGGTCAGTCGTTGGCTTAGTTGCAAAGCAGAAGTCCGCGTCTGCTCAGTCGTTTGGGCGATCGCCCCCTGCATCCACTCCACCACCCGCCCCGCCGGCAGCCCCACCGCCATTGCTCCAACCTGTGCTGCTCGTTCGACCATTGGCCCGACCTACGCTCTCACCATCAATCGATCAATGTGATGGCACTATTGTGACTAAATTTGGGCCAAAACCTCAAACTCTCAACTTAAGAATTCTGAAGCACGCTGAAAACGCTCATAGCCCCACCGCCCTACACCTTGACCCGCACCGAGTCCCCATCCACCTTCGCCCCATACACCTTTAACGACTCCGTGGCTGGCCCCTCCAGCACCTTACCATCCGCCCCAAAATCAGAATCATGACAGGGACACACAAACTCCTGCTTATCCGCCTTCCACTCCACAATGCAACCCTTGTGGGGACACTGGGAATTCACCGCCACCAACGACTGCGAATCCGCCGGATTGCGAATCACCACCAACTCTCCATCCCCAAAGTTTTTGACAATTAGTTGGCCGTTCTTATCCAAATCTGCGACTGTCCCCACCGTCTGGAACCCCTCTGCATCGGGAACACCAGGAGTCGCTATCCCACCTGAGCCAGCCGCCCCACCAGTGGTTGTATTCTCCGACGAACAGGCCACCAACGCGATCGGTAAACAACTCGCGAGCCAGCCCAGGCCAACCCAACCCATAAACGAGCGACGATCCATAACCCCATCCATCCTATTTGCAAGATTCTCGCAAAATCCTAGCAAACGTTACAGGAATTTTAGGCTCCCCCTACCCCTTTAAAAAATCTGTGCTATCTTAAGCTACAGATGCAAAGCAATGCACTGCATCGAAACTCCAAGCTCTTGAAAAACAACCGTTTAGGGATAAGGAGGTGATGCCCATGCAAGATAGTAGTAAATGCTTGGGTCGTCAAACTGGAGTAAGCCAACTGCGCGCCGGAGCTGTTCTCTAAACAGTCTCAGTTACGGAAGGCATACAGTCTTTTTTAACTGGACTCGATAGAGTTCCTTCCGGCAGTTAGGTTCTAGTTTGAAGACCCGACTAGACCGCTTCTACCCCTGGTGTGATAAGGTTTCTTGTTTCACTTTGGTAGAAGCGGATAGTTTTTTAAAAGCCTAATTATCACTGTTCTGAAAGAAAGCTGAAATCGGATCACTTCAGATCCAAATCCTGCCTAAATTGAGCTGAGATTTTACTCAGCATGAAGAGAAATTATTGAGGGCGATCGCAACCCACGACCTCATCACCAAACATCAATTTAGAACCAAAAGCATGGGTTTGATTTAATACAGTCGAGTCGCTTCAATGCTCGTTTGACCCATTGCAACAGCACCCGCGATCGCCCCACTCACGATTACTCGATGAGGGGCTTTGTGCCAGTTTTCGCTCATCATTTCAGACCCTACGATTTATCCCAAAACTCATCATCATGGGGATGCTGGCCCCTCCACTACGCAGCAAACGCCCCCCGCGCAATACCAACATTGATCAAAATAACCGTCGCACGGGCATCCCTTGCAGGGGCATTCCTTGTGGATGCCTTGATAGAAATATCTCTGTGGGTGCCCTGGTAGGGGCATCCCTTGTGGGTGCCCTGGTAGAAATAGCCCCTCGCCCTTTGCCTGATCGGACTGGGGGAACACGGAATCAGGGCAATTCAGTGGGCCACCTTGATGCACCTCACTGAATCGCAGGGGCTAGGATGATCCAGTGCCCCCACCCCGCCTGGTCAGCAGCGACTAAACCGTTATTGGCGATCGCGTGCCATTCGTAACCCTCGAGAGTTGTCGTCCCACCAGGATTAAGCGCATCACCCGTTCTGCGGCAAAAGTTAATAAGTCACAGGCATTGGCGATCGCGTCTGGTAGACTGCAAGGCTCTTTCATAATTGTGGAAAAGGCATCTATCCCATAGTCAAAGTTCACTCTGGCATCGTGACCAATGGTGCCTGCGATCGCGACCACAGGTAAGCCGTACTGTTTGGCCCGTTGCGCTACTTCGACCGGAATCTTACCGCGCGGAGTCTGGAAATCAATACTGCCCTCTGCCGTAATCACCAAATCCGTGTGTTGGAGTAAGGTATCCAGTTCCAGATACTGCATCACAATGTCGTATCGAGGATGGAGCGTGGCCCCCAACAAGGCTTGCAAGCCAGTGCCCAACCCGCCCGAAGCGCCGCTGCCTGGGGCAAACCGCATATCCAGCCCCAAATCGCGCTGGATGACAGCAGCGTAGCGATCCAGCGCCGCTGCCAGTTGTTCTACAACCGCTGGGGAAGCCCCTTTTTGCGGGCCAAACACCCTTGCCACCCCTTTGTCGCCACAGAGGAGGTTGTGCCAGTTGCAAGCCACATCAATCTGTACGTGATTTAGTCGAGGGTCGCGATCGCGCAAATCAAATCGCTGGAGTTGGTGCAAGTGCTGACCACCCCAGCCCAATTCCTGGCCCGTTTCATCCAACAATCGCACCCCCAATGCTTGCGCCATGCCCGCGCCGCCATCATTGGTACCAGAGTCGCCACAACCGACGAGAATCCGCTCTGCTCCGGCATCCAAAGCAGCTCTAATCAGTTCGCCGACCCCATAGGTCGTTGTCATCAACGGGTTGCGGGCATCCGGCGGAACCAGACGTAGCCCTGCGGCGGCAGCCATTTCCAGCACGGCGGTTTTGACCGTGGTGCCCCCCAAAAAACCAAAATGGGACTCAACTGGCTGCCCAACCGGGCCTGTCACCGTCAGATGATGTAACGTCCCGCCGGTGGCCTGCACCAAGGCTTTCGTGAAGCCTTCTCCGCCATCGACTAAGGGTGCTTTTTGAATCGCAGCATTGGGGATGACGCGCAAAATACCAGTTTCAATACAATCAGCTACTTCATTGGCCTCCAGACTCTCTTTGAAACCGGAGGGGGCAACTAGAATTCGCAACATGCTGTTATCCTTTTGCGACTAAATGGTGAGTAAAACTGAGCGGCAGCAAGTCTCATCTGCATCGGCAATAGATGAATCTGCTGGATGAATAGAGAGTTCCTGCGCCTATTTTGAAAGCGATCGCTTGCGATCGGTTCTGTCCTGGGGGAGAACACGGGGGTTTAGACCCTCGCGGGCTCACGAAAGTTCAATTCCTAACGCTCAATTGCTGTTTCCGAGGGGCAATCGCACTTGCACGTAAGTTCCCTGGTCAAGTTCACTCGCCATTGCAAGCTGACCGCCATGTTGTTCCACGATCGCCTGAGTGAGCTTCAACCCCACGCTGAATCGCTGATTCCAGGCATCCCCCAAACGCCCCAAGGCTTCACTAGTCAGGGGTTGATCGGTGCCTTTGCCATCATCAGCAACGCCAAGCAAGAGTTCGCGGCCATCGGGAGTGAGGGATGCTTGAATACCAATTTGGCCGCCCGCCTCTGGTAATGCCGCGATCGCATTTCGCACCAATTCACCCAGGGCTTCTCGCAGTTTCAGGCGATCGACCATTGCATCCTGAACCTCAGGGGCAATCTGCAACTCATAACTCACATTGCGACGGACAAATTCCTCGTGAAAGCGCAGCAGCACCTCATAGAGCAAGGCCCGAATATTCGTTTGCGCTAGGTTTAAATCCACGGGAAAACCAAATTCAGTCATGCGACTAATGGCCTGGAGCAAGTTATCTAACTGTTGAATCACGGCCTGTTTTTGCTCCCCAGCCACTAGCCCATTCCCATTGTTTGAGATCTGTTGATCCAGTTGGTTCACCCGCGATCGCAATTGCGACACCAGTGTATGTAACGTGAGGCGCGAAGGCGTCTCTTGCAACCCAAATTCGTTGGTTACAGGTTGAGTCGCATGGGCTGAAACGAGCGTGGATTCAAGCATCTGCTCACGTTGGGTAATGGCATCCATCATGCGGTTGAACGCCCGATGAATTTTACCGAGTTCATCCTGGCGATCTTCGTTGAAGTGATGCTGTCGATTACCCTGCGTCACCTCATCCAATGCCCGCTCAACCTCTCGCAGCGGCGCAAACAGATCCGTCGCGAGATAGGCCGCCAACAACAGGATGAGAGAGAGAATCCCAAAGGCCGCGATCGCAAGTACCAGTTGCGCCGTTTGACGAGTGTTTTGGGTTTGAGCCAGCACAACTTGGCGAAACGCCCGATCAGACAAGACCGCCTGCTCAGATAACCGCTCAAACTGACGGAAATCGCGTTCTTCAAGCCGCCCTTCGGCCAGTTGCAGCGCCTCCTGCCTACGCCCCGCCTCAAGCAGTCGAAACACTTGTCTGGCATTTTGTACTAACTCCCGATGGACACGGCGAATTTGGGTCACCTGCTGCACCTCTTCTGGGCGATCGGCCAGGGCTGCCCAGGTTTCAAAATCCTGTTCCACCGGTTCGATCGCCGCATTAAACTCCTCCGCAGCATCGGCATCGCCATCCACCAAAGCATCCGAAACTTCCCGCGTAGCGCGAAACGTCGCCGCTCGCACCTGCTGAAGTAACAGACTGCGCTGATAGTGGTTTTGCAGTTGTTCCTCCGTCGATCGCCATTGCCGGGTTTCCCACAACGTCACACCAGCCGTAGACAGCGCCAGTAGGGCTAAGCCGCCAAAAATGGTAAATAGCTTTCGTCTCAAATTCATGGGTTCCCCTCACAGTGCTAAACCAATCCATTGCCAGTACCCGAAATAAAACAGCACCATCAACCCTAAATGGGCTGGGATTAAGACCGCACTCAGACGGAGTAAATCAGCCGGTTGATAGGTTGCGCCCTCCAATTCCTGAAACATTAACAAGGCTTTAGAACTGACTGGAAAGGTCAAGCAGTAATCCATCCCAACCGTGCTAATGAACATGACCGCGATCGGGTTTAACTTCAAACTATTGGCTAAATACAACAACGCCGGAACCAAGGCTGCGGCCCGCGCGGAATGAGACGTCATATACAAATGGGATGTCAGCGAAATCAATGCCAGCATCACTAAAATCAACGGGCGAGACTCAGTACCAACAATGCCACTGACAGAAAAAATTTGGTCAATAATCCACTTGGCCGCCCCCGTATCAATCAAAGCGCGCCCCAATACGAGGGCGGCTCCAACAAAAATAATCAAACTCCATGACACCGATTTCAAACCCTCTTTCCACTTGAGCACGCCCAATCCAGGCATCGTCAAAAAAACCGCTCCCGCCACCGTCACCGTGGCAATTTCTAAGCCATGCCATTGCTCAGTGAGCCATAGCGCCATCATCGCCAGGACAACAACCAAGGTTTTGCCTTCGGCTGGGGACAACGGTTTGCGATCGCCCGAGGACACATGCAGCGGTTGGCGCAGTTGCCGTTGGTTCAAAAACAGTCGCATAATGACCCAACAGGACAGATAACTAGCCACTAAGCCAAAGGGCAAACCATACATAGCCCATTGGGTAAACGAAATTTGGGTTTGGGCAATTTGTTGCAGCAGATCATTCGCAATCAAATGGGAGCCGGCCCCGACTAGCGCCACAATCGTCGAAACCAGGATGATGGTTGGAATGAGAATTGCTAATGCCCGTACAATCCGGCGATCGCTCGTAGCAGCAGCCAGACTGCGAAAAACGGGCATCGTCACTGCCGCCCGCCCAGACGTGGATGGCACCAAAAAGGAGAGCGGAATCAGCACCGTCGTCAATAACCAAAACACGCCTTCTACAGTCCGGGCATGAACAATGACAAACTGAGTCAATCGCGCGGCCAGGCCCGTTTTCTGCACAGCACCACCCAGCACAAAAGCCCCGATCATCAACCACACCACATCGGAGGCCAGGGCATCAAATAATTGGTCTTGTGGAATGCCACCTGACAGCACCAGCAACAACATCGTCGCCAGGGCAACATAGTCAGCACTCATGGTGGTTGTAGACCACAAAATCGCAGCTAAAAGAAACGCAAACAGCGCAATTCGCGCAGGGGGTAACAAGGAGCCTGGTAATAACACCCCAATGCCAGCGATCGTCACTAGGGCCACGGGAATGGCTGCATCCACGACCCAGCGAAACTTGCGCGTAGAAACAGAATTTTGGGTCGGCGGTTTGCGGTGACGGGTGCCCGCTGCCAGAGGCTGCAAGGGACGAGCCGCAAACCGGGACAACACACTTATTCGTCTTACCTGACCTCCAGTCGCTGTTTTTGCCGGAGAGACATCGATCATGCTTCATCACCCTGTAACAATTGACGAAGACCCAGACGTTAAAAAGGAGTTAAAGTTCACGCAGCCGGGATTCACGCGGCACAGGATGTTGTCAGCAGGCTTTGATCGGGTACGTTGGACTGCCCTCATGCCCCAGTTCCGTGGATCTTGAACTGGCAACGGCAACATAGGCCCGGATTCAGCGGCCCTGGGCCGATCTGGTATTTGACGTTCCAGTCAGCTTGTGAAAGAGTGTCTAGAATTGGATTAGAGCACCTCAGTTGGAAGCACATGGATAGTTGGACGCAACGTTTTAAGTCACTCTATCGTCGGGAGCCGGCGTTGAGCTTTGTCGCCACGGCGGGAGCGGTGAATGTGGCGATCGGTGGGCTAGGAGAACATTGGTCACTGATGGCCGTAGGGTTCGGTGCAGTAGGTGGGGCGATCGCGCTGGGCCTGCGCCAACGCTACCGTCAACGGGGAACCCAGATCGTCCCGCCCCGTCGGTCGGCCACCTATGTTTTACCGCCAGCCCCCACCACAGGGCTACCCCTCCTCTCTATCCCGAAAAAGCAACCGCCCGGTCGATAAGCCAGCGCCCTGCTGACCCACGGCAGCCAAAGGGCGATCGCCCCTGGAAAAACCCGATTGTGCACCCGATTCTAACGCTATGGTTGGAACCCCATCACCACAACAATTGACTGGTCATCGCCTCAAGATTGGGGAAGTCGCCACCGCCACCAAGTTGTCCGTCAAAACGATTCGGTATTACGAAGAAATTGGGCTCCTGGTACCGACTGTGCTGCGCTCTGATACGGGCTATCGGTTGTTTGATGCCACGGTGTTAAATCGGTTGGCGTTTATCAAGCGATCGCAAGCCTTGGGCCTGAGCTTGACCGAAATCAAAACGATTTTGACCGTGCATGACGATGGCACGCTGCCCTGTGGCGAAGTGAAACAACACCTCCAAGATAAAGTAGCCGAGATTAATCATCAGATCGAAGCCTTGTTGACCCTGCGATCGGAACTCCAGGGCATTCTCTCCGGTTGGCAAGATCATCCCGATGCGGCCATGCGGCCCCACACCATTTGTCCAAATCTTCACGTTTAAATCTCGTGAAAACACCATCCCGGCGATCGCCACCAGCGAGAATGGATGAGGCCGCTGTCTGGCGATTGGTCACGGCGCTGCGGTCGTTGTTGCAGGACTCCGCCGCCCATGCTTTCTTCCCGCCTTGTTGCGCTGTTACGGTTTGCGCTGCTGTTTGGACTGACCTTCAGCCTGATGGTCGCCTGCCAGGGCGATCGCGCCTTGCCCAAAACCACCGATTGGGTCACGGGCAATCTAGATTTGCAACTCACCGTTGAAACCGTTCCCGACACACCGCCCTTCCTCTGGTGGGAAGCTGAACAACCCACCCAAACCAACTTTCCACCTAGCGATCGCAATCCCTTTGCCCCGGCCAACCCCACAGAAGCCGCCGTCCTCTCTGGCGACCAGTGGATCGGCGTGGAAGGCAAACACAGCGCACCCTTATTTTTGACCTACACCGTGACCGTGCCCACCCCAGACACCTACACCTTCTACGTCCGCAAGTTTTGGCAGCATGGCCCCTTTCGCTGGCGGTGGGATGACCAACCCTGGCAAACCGTATCCTCCTCTATGTATCTCCTTGACCGATCGCCGCTGCGATCGCTGGTCGAAGTCAACTGGGTCAGCCTGGGCCAACTTCCCCTCACCCCTGGGCCTCATACTCTCCGCATCGAACTCACCAATACCGAAGGGCCTGCCGCCTTCGACTGCTTTTTACTCACCGCCCACCCCTTCTACCCAAAGGGCAAACTCCAGCCCAACCAACGCCTTACCGCCCAAATTCCGGGGGGCTTTTTGTTTAATCCCCCGGCAGATCCCTTTACCCCCAGCCCCATCGACCTGCGCTTTTTGAACGAAGCCGTTGCTGGGGAAAATGGCTTTATCCAAGTGCAAGGCGACACCTTCACCCTGGGTAACACGGGCAAACCCGTACGCTTTTGGGCCGTGAACGCAGGCAACGCCAACATGTCCCCCGAACTACTCGCCCAGACTGCCCGGTTTTTAGCCAAGCAAGGCGTGAACATGGCGCGAGTGCATATGCCGTTTTGGGCCGAGGATTTGCGATCGCTGGATCCCGCCAAACTGGAGTATCTCTTCAACTTTGTTGAGGCGATGAAACGGGAGGGCATCTACACCTGCCTGTCGATCTACTTTCCGGTGTGGCTAGATATGCAGGCCCAGTATGGCTTTGAGGGCTATTCTGGCCAAAAACCCTTTGCCCTGCTGTTTTTCAACCCCGACTTTCAGCAAATTTATCGCGAGTGGTGGAAAACGCTGCTCACAACGCCCAACCCCAAAACCGGCAAGGCATTGCGCGATGAGCCGGCCCTGAGCATGGTGGAATTGCTCAACGAAGACTCCTACTTTTTCTGGACATTTCAGCCCTACGAAACCGTGCCTGCGCCCCAGATGGCCTTGCTCGAGCAACAGTTTGGGGCTTGGCTGACCCGCAAATACGGCGCGATCGCCACCGCCCTGAGCACCTGGGGCCAGGGAGCCACCGTCCGGGGGGATGATCCGGCCACCCAACGAGTGGGGATCCTGCCCCTAGCCGAATTACTCAAACAGCGAGAGTCGCAACGGGCCAGGGATACCGCGACCTTTTTGGCCGATAGTCAGCAAAGCTTTTTTACCGGGGCGATCGCCCATTTGCGCCAAACCTTGAACTACAAAGGCTTGATCTACGCCTCCAACTGGGTCACCGCCAATACCCAAATCCTCGGCCCCCTGGACAAATACACCAACACCGTCGGCGACTTTATGGATCGCCACGGGTACTTTAGTCCGCCCCACGAGGGCAGCCCCAGCACGGCCTACGCCATCAATCCGGGGGAAACCTACCAAGACCAATCGGCCCTGTTATTTCGCAATCCCCAAAATCCCAAAACCCAGGATTTCAACTTGCCGATTATGGATATCCAGTACGCGGGCAAGCCTTCCACCATTACCGAAGTGAACTGGACACTGCCCAATCGCTTTCGAGCCGATTTTCCCGTTTTGGCCGCGACCTATGGCGCATTGCAAGGCACAGACGGCATTTTCTTTTTTGCCACAGGGAATGATGATTGGGATTCGAGCCTCAGCAAATTTGCGATCGCCACCCCCACTATCATGGGGCAATTTCCAGCCACAGCCCTCATCTATCGCCAGGGCCTGGTCAAACCGGGGGAAGCCGTTGTTGATATCACCCTCAAGCCCGACGACCTGAGGAACTTGCAAGGTGCCCCCGTGAGCGCGCCCCAAAATTTGGATGCCCTGCGAGCCAACGACCTCCCAGCGGGGCAACTGTGGGAAGGCGATCGCGCCGACAGCCTAGATCCCCTCGCGTTTTTGGTAGGGCAGGTCAAGCTCAACTTTGGGCCACAAGCCAGCGCCAAGCAAAAGCCCCTCGCCGCCTACATTGATCGCAAGGCCCAAACCGTCACCAGTTCAACCAACGAATTGCGCTGGGACTACGCCAAAGGCATTGCCACCGTCAACGCCCCCAAAGCCCAAGGCATCACCGGATTTTTGCACGCCAACGGCCCCGTCCAACTCGCCACCGTCGAAATTACCCCTACCATCGACTACGGTACGGTTCTGTTAGTACCGCTGGATAATCAACCCCTGGCCCAGTCCAACCGGATGCTGCTGCAAGTGATGTCGGAAGAACAAAATCTGGGTTGGCGCACCACAGGCAGCCCCACAAAGACCATTCAAACCTTGGGGCAGCCCTCCCTCGCAATCCGAAATTTGGGCGGAACCGTGCGATTGCGGCGATCGCCCGACAAACCCCTGAAGGTGACCGCCCTGGATTTCAACGGCTACCCCACCGCCAGCCCCCAAACCACCACCGAGATTACCCTGCAACCCAATGTTTTTTACTACCTGATCGAGGCAGCCTAGTTGGAGTTGGGGCTTAAGCGGCCCGGCGATCGCCGGGGGCGATGGCATTCCCCCACTCACTCCCATCTCGCCCACTCCCATTAAAAAAGGGAAGCCAATTGACTTCCCTCGTTGGATTTGGGCGATCGCCCGGATTCTGTTGTTTGCCGTTGTTGGGTTCGTGGCCCTGGTCTTTGAGTTTTTGCCGCAGCGCTTGAAACTGTTTGCGGCGTTGGCGTTGACGGGCAGAACCCCCTCGGCCTTTATCATTGCGCCCTTCGCGACGGGGCGATTCCCAGCGTTTAAGTCGTGGCATCGGCTTGTCGTCCTTCATCAAGAACAATTACAGGCATTCATCAGCCTATTTTTAGTGTAGGCAACGGGCAATCGAAACACGAGGGGAACCTCGTAGGGATTGCCGTCCCATTCACCACTACAGCGCCTTCCACCCCCCTTTCCGGAAGGGGCGATCGCCAACCACAACGTTTTCACCAGGGTGGGTGCCCTTTTCGTCTAAGATATCCAGGAATCTTGATGTGAAGTGCGCGATCGCCTATGAATTCGGTTTGGCAGACTCTCACGCTGTCTACTCTGCCCCTCCAGCAGTGGCTCAGTACCAGCTACCTCCATGCCATTGTGGGGCCACTCCAGACTTGGCGACAGGGCAGCAAAATGATGCAATGGGCCGACTGGATCGGGGCCGCTCTCGCCATGCTCGTGTTTGGGCTGGCCCCCTTCGTCAACAACCTTTTGACCGGGGTGTTGCTCGCCATTTGTGGGGCGTACTGGCTATTGCTCACCATTTCCGAAGAAGCCCCCTCCCCCACCTCTGCCCGCGCTCCGTTGGCCACGCCCATTCACTTGCTGGTTGGGCTGTATTGGGGCATTGCAGTCATCGCGACGGGGATGTCTCCGGTGAAAAAGTTTGCCCTGGCTGGCCTGGAGAAGCTCACCCTCTATTTGGTCTTTTTTGCGCTCCTGGCCCATGTGTTGCGATCGCCCCGCATTCGTTCCTGCCTGCTCAGCGTCTTACTTTTGACCAGCCTCATCGTCAGCGTTTATGGCTTGCAGCAGTGGTTTTCCGGCGCAAGCGCCCTCGCCACCTGGGTCGATCCTGAGTCGCCCCTGTCCAAAACCACCCGTGTTTACAGCTATCTCGGCAATCCCAACTTGCTGGCGGGCTACCTACTGCCCATTTTTGTGTTTAGCATCATTGCCTTTTTTGCCTGGGAACGCTGGATGTGTAAGGCGCTGGCCGTACTAATGATTGGGGTCAATGGAGCGTGTCTACTGCTCACCTTCAGTCGCGGCGGGTGGATTGGGCTCGTCTTTTCGCTCTTTGTCCTGCTGCTGCTGCTCACCCACTGGTGGAGCATTTATCTGCCACCCTTCTGGCAAATTTGGGCCTTACCAACCATCTTAGGCACCGCCGCCACGCTGGTACTTGCCGCCCTGATCGTCGTCGAACCCCTGCGCGATCGCGTCAGCAGCATCTTTGCCGGACGGGGCGACAGTAGCAATAACTTCCGCATCAACGTGTGGCTGTCAGTCATTGAAATGATCAAAGACCATCCCATCCTGGGCATTGGGCCAGGGAATGCGGCCTTCAACAAAATTTATCCCATTTATCAACGGCCTCGCTTTTCCGCCCTGAGTGCCTACTCCATTTTTCTCGAAGTGTTAGTCGAAACGGGCATTATCGGGTTTACCTGTTTTCTCTGGTTGCTGCTAGTCACCTTTGGCCAAGCTTGGCGCTCCTTGCAGCATTTACGCACCGTGAAAAGTCGCGAAGGCTTTTGGCTCATTGGCGCGATCGCATCCCTCATTGGAATGATGGGGCATGGGGCAGTGGATACCGTGCTGTACCGACCAGAAGTAAACACCATTTGGTGGCTGATGTTTGCCATCATCGCCAGCTACTATCTGCCCCGGCAACCTGTCTACAACCAGCCCTAGAGGTCAGAACTGCGGTGGTGCCACCTGCCCCAGAAAACGACCCACCAGGTAGAGGGAACCGCACAGCACAACGCTCTGGTCTGGCACCCCTGTCGCCGCTGCCAAAGCAGTCTCCACATCAGCATAGGCCGAGCCAGCCGCCAAATCGGGGCACAGGGATTGGGCCAAGCTCACCAGTTTGTCGGGGTCAGCCGTCAGATGATCGGGAACGGGCACCACATAGAGGCGATCGCCCGGTCGGAGTAAGGCTTGCAAAATGCCCTGGTGATCCTTATTCGCCAACATCCCCAGCACCCAATGGATGGGCGCAGAGAAAGTCCCTTGGGCCACTTGCTCATCCACAAAAGCGCGCAACACCTCGGCGCTAGGCGGATTGTGGGCACCGTCAACCAACAAGCGGCGATCGCGCCACTGCACCCACTGCAACCGCCCCGGCCACCGAGTTTTGGCAATCCCATCGACCACAGCTTCATCGGGAATTTCCCAACCTTGTTCCCGCAAGACCTGGGCCACCGCGATCGCCAATGCCGAATTCTGCTGCTGCACGGCCCCTGGCAACGGCACCCGATAGCGCACCGCCGTCAACATGTGTACCAGGCCAATTTCATCCGGGTCTTCCGCCGCTTCGACCTCATCTAGATGCGGTTCAAACTCATACTCTTCAATGCCGCGATATTCCAACCAGCCATTGGCCAATTGCCGGGGCATTTCTGGATAGACCGTGCTACAGCCCAAAGTCGCCGCCCGCCGATAAACCACCGCATTCGCTTCCGGGGGCAACGGCCCAATCACCGCCGGACACTCCGCCTTCAAAATCCCTGCTTTTTCCCAGGCAATCTCCGCCAGAGTATGGCCCAACACTTGGCAATGGTCATAACCAATCGAAGTAATGACACTCACTAACGGCTGATCGCACACATTCGTCGAATCCAAACGCCCGCCCAGCCCCACTTCAACCACCGCCAAATCCACTTCTTGTTGGGCAAAGTGAAGAAAAGCCGCTGCGGTCATAATTTCAAACTGGGTCGGCACCGGAGTTTGCGATCGCGCCACCACCGTAATCCGCTGCAACAAAGCCGCTAAAGCCTCCGGGGCGATCGGCTCGCCATCAACGCAAATCCGCTCCGTCCAATCCACTAAATGGGGCGAGGTATACCGCCCGACCCGATAGCCCGCCGCCTGCACAATTGACGCAACGTAGGCACACACAGACCCTTTGCCATTCGTCCCCGCCACATGCACGATCGGCACCTGCTCCTGGGGATTCCCCAAATTCTCGAGCAATGCTTGAATCGCCTCCAGGCCCAGCCGCACACCAAAATGAGCAAACGGCTCTAACAACGAATCGATGACCAACGTTAAACCGCGCGAAACACTACAGACCTTAGGGTACAGTTTTTTGGGGGTTCCATCATGCTATGACCGCCAAAATCTGAGTTAACCGCCGCTTGCTTTCGCTTTGTAGCCCTGTTTCAGCAAAAACTCCACAATCTTTTGTTTGTGATCGCCCTGAATTTCGATTTCGCCCTCTTTAACCGTGCCCCCCGCGCCACACTGGGCTTTGAGCTGTTTCAGCAGCGCCGCCATCTTCTCGGCACTCAGTTGTAACCCGTGAATAATCGTGACAGTTTTGCCTTTGCGGCCTTTACGGGAAGCCTCCACACGCACATTTTGTTGCTGGGGAGGTAAATCGGGCACGCCCCGTTTTAAGGCTTCTGGCTCCGTCGCAGAGCCAAATTCTTGATAAACGACCCGTTTCGTCGCTTTGGATGAATCAGCAGAATGGTTGGCAGCGGCCATAAGCACGTCCTTAGCAGCAATCGAGCGCTCTGAAATGTCCCATTTTATTTTACGGTGATTGCCCCGTGGTGCGGTCAGCCCTCGATCGCCGGTGACCTTGTGGCCCCACTCACTTGGCCCTGGGCACGCCTCCTAACTGTCACCGGATAAGGGTTCCACGATCGCGCCGTGGCTCTGGTGGTCGTCCAGGGCTTTGGCAATAAACCACTCAAATTTAGAAATAAACACCGATTCGGCAAATTCTTCGGCCCGTTGAATACAGGCATTCGCCGAAAATCGCAGTTGCTCAAATTGGGCGATCGCCGCACACAGCCTCTCTACCGACGACTCTGGAAACAGCAACCCCGTGCGATAATCCAACACCACATCGCGCAGCCCACTCTGGGCGCAGGCAATTACTGGCACACCGTAGCCCATCGCTTCCACTGGCGCAAACGCAAAATCCTCATCAGCGGTGGGATAAATAAGCGCGATCGCCCCCCGATATAATTCCGCAACGCGATCGGGGGCAACCGCTCCCAAAAAGCGTACCGAAGGTGTCGCCAAGCGTTGTAAGTGGGGTAACTCTGAGCCAGTACCAGCAATCCACAACGGACGGTTCAACCGCTGACAAGCCGTGATCGCCTGGTCAACCCGGTGCTCCCGTTCCAACGCCCCCACATATAGGTAATACTCGTTGCCCGCTTTGCCCTCCCCCGCCACTGGCACAGGGGGATAAATCACCTCTGGCGAGCGCCGATAAAACTTGCGAATGCGTCGCGCCGCAGGTTCCGAAGCCGCCACAAACCGATCTACCCGTTGCGCCGCTACCCCATCATATTGCCGGAGCCGCGCGGCGGTGGGGACTTGCCAAATCGGGGCAGTTGCTTGGGCCGCGATCGGTGCCCACAAATCCCGCGCCGGAGTATAGCAATAGGCCACATGCAAGGTCGAAGCCCGCGTCAATACCCCGTGACTCAAGTAACTTGCCCCCAGAGAAATCACCAGATCGTACGCCCCCAAGTCAAGAGATTCCCAAAAATACGGTGCCCAGCGGCGATAAAAGTGAGCCTTTTGGCAAATGCCGGGTAACCGTTGGGCGATCGTCGGGCGCAAGTCCCAATCAAGCATCTGGGGGGCAACCCGGCGCAACCGTGACCAGTCCACAAACGCGGTGTAAATCGGCGCAGCGGGATACAACCGATGCAAGACCGTCAAGCTCCGTTCGAGATCGCCATAATCCTGCAAATAATCATGCACCAGGGCTACGCGCATCGGATCGCCTGCTCACAACGGAAGGACAGGGGCAAAAAGCGGTAGGTTGGCACCGGGAACAGTCGTCGGAAAACGGGTAGAAACACCAGAAGAAATGGCATAGGCGCGATCGCAAAGGCCACAGTGCAGGCCAGTTCAAAATCAGCATAGAACAAAGGGTGAATTCAGCGATCGAACCCACCCAAAGCAATGTTGATCATTATCGCGCACTTGTCACGCCCCTAGGCCGCCTGCCGCTCCCGGTCAAAGCCATGCAAAATCGGGGGAGGCGCAGCTTGGGATGTCACCCAACGCAGTTTCGGAATTTTGGCACTGTTGTAAACGCGGAACTCGCTTTGGACGGTAGCTTCGGCATGGCGCACCGCCTGGTTGATCACCAACGACCCATTGGGATCAGACACCGACCGATGAAAAGTACCCGGTGGAATCCGCAAAATCTCGCCCCCGGCTTCCAACCGCACAATGTGGAAAGGCTGCTCCCAGGCAAAGTTCACCAGGTAAAACGTTCGCCCCCCGGATAAGGCCAGCAAGTTATCTTCCTGCCGAGGATGGAGATAAAACTGCCAAGCGCCTTCAGACGTGTTGTGCGGACTAATGGCAGGGCCATCATGAAACACCAGGTCACGGGCGTTGGAGTTGGGTACGGTGATATCAAAAAACTGGACTTTGGGCGTATCGCGAAACTTGTGATAGGAGAGTAGTTCAAAATTGGATGATTTAGCCATGATTCGATGATTGCGTTTTGCTTTGAGGATGGGTTAGAAGCGTTGCCAACGACATCAAATGGGGCGTTATCGATTACGTTAACTGTTATAAAGTTTTCCCAACAAATACGATGTCGATTACCATCTATGCAAAAAGTGAATAGATGAATATTTCGCACTTACAAATCCTGCTGACGGTGGTGGAATGTGGTAGTTTTTCGGAGGCGGCACTCCGGCTGGAAACCTCTCAATCAGCGGTGAGTCGGGCGATCGCAGCTTTAGAAGCAGAACTCGGTATTACCGTACTTTCACGGGGACATTTCGGCGCACGACCAACACCAATTGGGGAAAGAATCCTGGTACACGTCCGCCAAATGTTACAATCTCGTGACAATATTGACCACGAAATCAACCTAGAGAAAAAACTGAACGGCAGTCGAATTCGGGTCGCGTCTTTTCGCAGTGCAGCCACCCATTTATTACCGCCCCTCATTGCCCGATTTTGCCAGCGGTTCCCCCATGTCGCCGTGACCTTGACCGAAGATGAACCCACCGGAGTCGAGCAAGCGCTGCGGGAAGGACGGGTTGACTTGGGCTTGGTCGCGTTGCCCCGTGGCTCCGAAGAACTGGAAACCTGGGAACTCGCGCGGGATGAGTTTGTTGTGCTGTTGCCGCCAAGTGCAGAACCAGTGCCAGAGCGCCTCACCTGGGAGGATTTGGCAGACTATGCTTTTATTCTCTACAACTACGCGGAATGTACCTCTGCTGTGCGGGAACACTGGGCCAAATGGGGCCAAACGATCCGGGTGGCCCACGAAATTAAGCAGGATTCGACGATCGTTAGCATGGTGTCTCAAGGCTTGGGGGCTGCCGTGCTCCCCCGCTTAGCGGCGCTGCCCATTCCCCCAGAAGTCCAGGTGCGATCGCTCCCTGAACCCCTCGATCGCGTTATTGGGGTCGCCGTCTTGGCCAACGTGCTCCACGCCCCAGCGGTGTTCGCCTTTTTGGACTTATTGCGAGGCCAGGGAATTTTTGCTGACGCACCCGTGAGTTTTGACCAATACCCCGGTTTAAAGGGGCCACTGCCTCAGCCCAAGCCCTGATCGGCCAGGTAAATTGCCCTCAGCCCCAATGCGCTGGTTGCAATGCGGGAAGACCGATAAACCACAAGTCTCTATAATTGCGATCGCGTCTAGTGAACTAGATGCGGCTGATCATCCAACATAGTGAGGAGGAAAAATGGAACGGCTCAAAGCACAAGCCAATCAGGTATGGCAGTTGTTGACCAGTGCCCAAACCTATGGCACCTACCGCAACGCCATCACCATCACCTGGAACCTTTTACGAGAAGCTGGGATTTTGCTGGGGTTGTGCTTCTTCCTCTTCGTGGTAGTGTTCAACTGGTACTACACCACCGCCACCCCTGCCGGACGCAACTTTCGGGTTTGGTTTGACAACTTGGGTTCGGGGGATCAAGTCGCCAACGAGGCAAGCAAAGCGTTACTCGCCGCTGGCAAAACTAGCCTGGATTACACCCTGACCACCGCCAAAACGCAGCTCGGTTTACCCGTAGAAAAAACAAAGTAAAACGCGATGTGCAACTAACTTCCTCTCATCCCAACCCTTCTCCCCAAGGAGAAGGACTTTCGGCTATTGCTGGTTCCCTCTCCCGTTGGGAGCGGGCTAGGGTGAGGGCAATCTTGGCAACGGTTTTGGCAAAGTCGCACATCGCGTAAGTAAAACAGAGGGCAAACCTCGGAGGGGGCAAGACAGTCGCCATACCACCGGCCGAGGTTGCGGGTTTGCTTCAATCCATATCAAGTGATCACCGTGGGTTGATCCATGCCCGTGAATTCGCGAATTTGGGCAATGTCCTGGGCGATGTCAATCAAGCCTTTGAGAGCAACTTGGGGATCAAGACTGTGCTTGGCCGGATCCGGTTCATAGCTCTCTAGATACAACCGGAGCGTTGCACCCTGAGTCCCTGTACCCGAAAGCCGCAGCACAATTCGGGAACCGTCCGTAAACCCGATCCGAATGCCCTGGTTGCGGCTGATACTGCCATCCACGGGATCGGTGTAGCTAAAGTCGTCGCAGTATTCCACCTGGTAGGTTCCAAAGGTTTTGCCTTGCAGGGTAGGCATTTGGGCGTGCACATGGGCCACAAGTTCATTGGCGCGATCGCTGGCCACCCCTTCGTAGTCATGACGCGAGTAGTAGTTCCGCCCGTAGGTTTGCCAGTGTTCCCTTACGATCGCCTCAACAGATTGTTGCCGCACCGCCAAAATATTCAGCCAAAACAGCACCGCCCACAGGCCATCTTTTTCCCGCACATGATCCGACCCCGTGCCAAAGCTCTCTTCGCCGCAGAGGGTGACTTTCCCCGCATCCAGCAAATTCCCAAAGAACTTCCAGCCCGTCGGAGTCTCGTAGCAATCAATCCCCAGCTTTTGCGCCACGCGATCGGGGGCTTGGCTCGTGGGCATTGACCGGGCAATTCCCGCTAACCCATTGCGATAGGCAGGCACCAGGTGAGCATTGGCGGCTAACACGGCCAAACTGTCGCTGGGCGTCACGAAGAAGTGCCGACCCAGAATCATGTTGCGATCGCCATCCCCATCAGACGCGGCCCCAAAATCCGGTGCATTGTCGCCAAACAAAATCTCAACCAGATCATGGGCATAGACCAGGTTGGGGTCAGGGTGGCCACCGCCAAAGTCTTCCAGGGGTTCGCCATTGGTGACGGTACCCGCCGGGGCACCCAGTTGCTGTTCAAACAACCGCTTGGCATAGGGGCCAGTGACCGCATGGAGAGAATCCATACACATCCGAAATTGGCCGTTGGTCAACAGTTCTCGAATGCGATCAAAATCAAACAATGACTCCATCAATTGGGCATAGTCATTCACCGAATCAATGACCTCGATCGCCATCTCGCCCAGGTGCGATCGCCCCGTTTTATCCAAATCTACATCCGGCGCTTCCAAAATCTTGTAAGCCTGAATCGCCTTACTACAGGCATAAATCGCATCCGTCACTTTTTCTGGTGCAGGGCCACCATTGCCAATGTTGTACTTAATCCCAAAGTCTTCCTGGGGGCCACCGGGGTTGTGGCTAGCCGATAGCACAATCCCCCCAAACGCCTGGTTTTTCCGAATGACGCAGGAGGCCGCAGGGGTTGAGAGAATCCCACCGCGCCCCACCAAGACCCGCCCAAACCCATTGGCTGCCGCCATTTTTAGAATAATTTGAATCGCTTGGCGGTTGTAATAGCGACCATCGCCACCGACCACGAGGGTTTGTCCTTGATAGTCAGTCAGGCTATCGAAAATGGACTGGACAAAATTTTCCAGATAGTGGGGTTGTTGAAACACAGGGACTTTTTTCCGCAGTCCCGACGTTCCCGGCTTCTGGTCTGTAAAGGGTTGGGTGGGAATAGTTTTAATCGTCATTGGCAACTTAAGGTACTGAGGGACAGGGGATGGAGCCAAGACAGTGCCTCAGATCCCAACGGGTGAAATCGCCTCATGCTGGGCAACGGGCGATCGCCTTCACACCGAAGAGGAACCAGAGGCAGTGCCGCCATCTTGATAATCGCCTGATTTGCCCCCAGTTTTACGGAGAAGTCGGATATCTTCAATGCAAATTGATTTTTCCAATGCTTTCGCCATGTCGTATAAGGTCAGGGCCGCCACCGACACTGCGGTCAGCGCCTCCATTTCCACTCCCGTTTCCGCCTTTGTTTTGACGGTGGCCTCAATCCGATAGCCCGGTGTTTCTGGTTCAGGAATGATGTCTACCGACACTTTTTGCAGCGGCAGCGGATGACACAGGGGAATCAAATTTGCGGTTTGTTTCGCCGCCATAATGCCCGCCAGCCGGGCCGTGGCCAGCACGTCACCCTTGGGGGTATTGCCCGTCGCGATCGCCGCAAACGTAGTGGCCAACATTCGCACCCGGCCCATTGCCGTGGCCTGCCGCACCGTCGCGGTTTTGGCCGAAACATCGACCATTTGGGCTTGGCCCTGGGCATCAAGATGGGTGAGGGCGATCGGGGTGGAAGCAGCCTCAGCGGCAGAATCCGAAAAAAAGTTTTGCATCATTACCAAAGTCTATGTTACTATAACGAAGCTGAACAAGGGCGTGTAGCTCAGTGGACTAGAGCACGTGGCTACGGACCACGGTGTCGGGGGTTCGAATCCCTCCTCGCCCGTTATACAATACTGTGAGCACCAAAAGCGATAGTTGGCTGTCCTGGCTGACTGGATAAATTCAATTCGCTGAAATTATCGGTGAATAACGCCTTGAGATCGCGCCTCACTCCGCCATCCAAGGGTTTTGATCAGGTCGTCTGCCAGTCAAACTGCCTACTCCGGGCAGCACCCAAGGGATAGCACTCGCCGCCAAGACTGGAGCTTAGCCAGCAGCGCGATCGCATCAGTATCTAGCCAACTGTTTTCCCGGTCAAAAGCGAAGTTCCCACAAAATTTTCTCTCTGTCCGGTCAAGACGCACCCAATGGGTTTGCCTATGCAATGCTCGGTTCATGCACCTACCCGATTTTTATTGCACCATACCCACCAACTGCTGCCCGATTGGCCCTGCGCGATCGCCTCTGTATTAATCGTCTTGCAACGGGCAGAACAGCCCCTCCTCAGCGTGACCCCCGCCAGCAGAGCCGAAAAAAATCGCCTCCGGTCTCAGTTTTTTGATTTCGCCCGCCCCCTTTGCGATCGCCTCCAGGCCCAGGGCTACGCCACCGACTTTTTTGATCCCAAAACTGGCCATCCCATGCGCTCAGCGAGTGGCACCCTCTGGCTCGATGATGTGGCCGTCGTGTGTGCCTGCTTGCCCTATCCCAAAGTCAAAATTCAAGACTGCCAGACCTTGCACCACCCGACCTGGGGGCAAGCTGTTTATCCCTCCATTTTGCTATCGGCTGCGCCTCCCGCCGTCTTAGCCCGCGCGGCAAGAACCGTTGGCCTCGACGTAACAGTCACTGGCCCACCCGTACTCGAAAGTGGTTCCTGGGGCGGCACAGGAGAGAGTTCGCCGTTGGCTTTGATGCGATCGGAATACCACCACTCATTCATGGGTTTGGATAGTTTGACCCAATAAAGGGTGAGAAATTGGGGCTCAGCCAGGGGCGGGCGATCGCGCCGCACAGGCCCCGGATCCAAAATTTCGACACTGTAGGTTGGGTGGCCCCGCGTTGCCATATCCAACACAAACTGGCGGCCAATCCGTCGCCAACTCGGTTCCTTGCCCCGCCACTGCAACCGACAACAGGGCCAGGGTAGTTGCGATCGATCAAACAGGCGACAGCACGGCCCAACTACCCGATACCGAAAATGGCAACCGGGGCTTGCAACAATCTGACCAGAACGCAGGGGATGAATCATGGCAAAGATTCTGCCATAGTTTCGCAATCTTGGAAATCAAAAGAATTGCGCGATCGCCCCCTTAGCCAAAGCGATAATGCTTACGCACAGGCTGCACAATTTCCCAGGTACACCCCATCCCGGCGGGAAACGTCACCAAATCGCCCTGCCCAAACCGCACCGGGTCGCCCCCATCCGGCGTTACAATTACCTCTCCTTCTAGGAGATAGCAAGTTTCGGTTTCATCGTAAAACCAGGGAAACGTCGAAACCTCTTTCGTCCAAATAGGCCACTGAGAAACGCCCAACTGAGTCAGATGGTCGGGGCTGGGCTGGGATTGAATTTGAATGTCCATCGGGGTTTTCATCGGGAGTCCGGCTTGATATATGAGCCAGTTTCACACCACTGGCAATCGGCTGGCTGACCCATTATCCCTGGTTTCGGCCCAACCAGAGAAACCCGACCCAGCCACCGGATCGCGTTCAAACCCCAAATAACGCAGAGCCGCAACCACTGGGTCGGCGTTCTGGCGTGTTTGGAGCTGGTGACAGTGGGCGATCGCTCAACTTTGCCCCCAGCCTCGTCAACCTGGAGGATGGCCGATGGCCATAGCCCGTGCTTGAATGGGCAAAACCTGGGTTTAACCAGTGCGATTTTTAGTCTCGTTGCCGCTCCCCCCTTGGTTATGACGATTCACCTTGCCCAAACGACCGCCGCGATCGCCCAATGTTTTCCAGTCATGGTGCAACTGCGGCCCCATCTCACTGAGTCAGAGTTTATTGAGCAAGTCCTCCGGCAACAAACCGCAGGCTATCATCTTGCTTACCTGGAAACACCCACCCCCCACCCCCAAATTGTTGCTGTTGCAGGCTTTCGCATCACCGAAAACTTAGCCTGGGGGCAATTTCTCTATGTGGATGACCTGGTAACGAATGGCACAGCGCGATCGCAGGGCTATGGCCACCAACTCCTCACCTGGCTCGTAGCCTATGCCCAGGAATACCACTGCACCCAAATTCACCTCGACTCCGGCGTGATGCGCCACCAGGCCCACAAGTTTTACCTAAATCAAGGGCTGATCATCACGGGCTACCACTTTGCTTCCAGCACTCCGCCCCCCCAGCCCTAAACCCACCGTCACCAACACCCCGGCAACCAAGATGGCAGCACTCACCCTCATCATCGGCAACAAGAATTATTCCTCCTGGTCATTGCGACCCTGGTTAGCCCTGCGCCAAGTCGGCCTCGACTTTGAAGAAATTCGCATTCCCCTCTACCAGGAAGGGGCCGCCACCCAACTGCGCCACTACTCGCCAGCGGGAAAAGTGCCGATTTTGCAGCATGGAGCCATCACCGTTTGGGATTCCCTCGCCATTTTGGAATATGTGGCGGAACAGTTTCCCGATCGCCCCTGGTGGCCGCAAGATCCAGTTGCCCGCGCGATCGCCCGTTCCATCAGCGCTGAAATGCATTCCGGCTTTTTCCAGGTGCGCCAACATATGCCCATGAATATTCGCGCCACCTATCCCAATCGCACCTTCACCGCCGAGACCCACGCCGAAGTTGACCGCATCACCACCATCTGGCGCGAGTGTCGGCAAACCTATGGCCGTGATGGAGACTTTCTCTTTGGGCCATTTGCGATCGCCGATGCCATGTATGCCCCCGTCGTCTTCCGGTTCCGCACCTATGGCATTGCGCTCGACCCCATCTGCCAAGCCTACGCAGACACCATCCTCGCCTTGCCCGCCCTGCAACCCTGGATTACCGCCAGCCACGCAGAAACCGAAAGCTTACCCCAGTACGAATTTGCGTAGCCCCTAAACCATCGCCGCGATCGCCCCCCCTCGCCAACGCATCATGCCGATGTCACCGTTGCCAATTGCCCCCATCCCCCAGCCCCTTCTCCCCAGGGAGAAGAGGAGCCGGATCGGAAGTCCCTCTACCCCAGGGAGAGGGATTTAGGGTGAGGGCTAAAAGTGACACGCTCCTGCCTACTGCCTCAGATTTTGTGAGTCCAGCATGGTTCATGGATGCAGCCTGGGGTGAATACTGGGTAATGTCCTGTTTCCGTTCCCCTGCCCTATGTCCGTGTCTGCTGATTCCGTCAATATCCCTGCCAGCCTGGGCGATCGCCCCGAAATCATCGGGCTGTTGCCCTGTGGGGGCCAAGCCACGCGCATTTCGCCCCTCCCCCTCAGCAAAGAACTCTACCCCCTGGGGTTTCGGGCAACGGCCACGGGTCGCACCTGTCCCAAGGTGGTATCCCACTATCTCCTCGAAAAAATGCGCCTTGCAGGCATCACCAAAGCCTATTTCATCTTGCGGCCTGGGAAGTGGGATATTCCGGCTTACTTTAATGATGGAGAAATGGTGGATATGCATTTGGGCTATCTCATGATGCGATCGCCCCACGGCGTTCCCTACACCCTCGACCAAGCCTATCCCTTCGTCCAAAACGCCTTAGTCGTGCTGGGCTTTCCTGATATTTTGCTGCAACCGGATGATATGTATCGCCAAATGGTGGCCTACTGGCAGCACCACAAACCCGATGTTGTCCTGGGGCTTTTTCCCTGCGATCGCCCCGAAAAAGCAGGCATGGTCGATTTCAACCCCGACGGCAGCGTCAACGCCATCATCGAAAAACCCCCAACCACCCACCTGAAATACATGTGGGGCAGTGCCTTATGGACTCCCCGTTTCACCCATTACCTGCATCAGTACATCGCTGACACCGAAGCCCAACTTGCCCAGGCCAATTGTACCGAGCCCCCCCGCCGCGAAATCCCGATTGGGGATGTCATCCAAGCCGCAATGGCAACTGGCTTCCGGGTGGCCGCCGTGCCCTTCCCCAACGGCACTTACCTCGACATTGGCACCCCCGACGACCTCCAAACCGCCATCTTGACACAAACGGCCCCGCAGACCTGAATGGCCCTTACTCCCAACTGGCCTTCACTTTTCGAGGCGCACTGCATACCACTGCAACCGTTCCCCTGGTGCGATTTCCACTTCACAGGCATTCTCCAGCAAGGCGATCGCCTGTTCCTCTACCGTGGCAAAACGTTGCAAATCCCGTGGCAAGTCATCCTGGCGCGTCGCCAACAGCGATCGCAACTTAGTCGCCAATTCTGCCGTGGTCAAAAATTCCTCTGCCACCCCTGGAGCCAACACCACATAGGTATCACTTTCATATAAACGCGGATCAACCATATCCAATCCCCTCCAAGTCCAAATACCTCCAAATCAATCCCCAAGCGCGTTACCGCCCAATTCACCCGGCGAAATTCACTCTAGCGCTGGCGGCCAAGTCACCTGGGCAATGCCTGGGCAAGCTGTGCCCCCTTCCACTTTAGAGCACAACGTCCGCTGCAAACGGCCTCCCCGCCCACCAAACACTTAGTCTCAGGGGTGCAGGATATTCCCCCTTTGCCGCCGCCCTGCCTTCTCCATCCCACAATGAGGCAAAAGCATTGAAGCCAGTGGCCCCTGGCCAGGAAATATCCCTTGTCAAAATACGGATATCTCTACACCACCAAAGCAGTATGGAAAAATGCAATTTGCGATCGCAAAAACATCCGGATCTGCCCGTCCTCCCCGTGAAAAAAGAAGCCAACCTCATCGCAAGACCCCATCCAACCCCAGCGCAATTTAGGTGCAATCAAGCAGCTATCCACTTTTGTGCCAGTTGGCAAAGAGGCTCTGCAAAAGCAAGAGGAATCCAACCATCCGCTAACTTTTCAAATAGTATGTTGCCTATGCAATCTTCTCGCGAAAACTGTTTAGCGATCGCGATCGTGCAATGGCCTTCGGCCTAGCTCAAGCAATTGCCTGAAATCCCTGACGTTTCAGCGGTCAAACCCATCCAGCCATCTCGCGCTGCGATCGTGGCCTCCTCCGCAAGCGCTGACTCATCCATCAGCAATATTTGGATATATTCTGCTCATCGGGGCAAAAGCAGAGTACAGTATAGCTGTATCGGCTATTATTAATTCCAAATATTTCTTATTTTCTGAAACGTCAAATCCTTATAAACTTCCCAACTTTTTCAGGAACTTTTGCCCCCCCGCCTCCGACATTATATCTGTCACGCACACAGCAAACAAAAAAGTAATCGAGGGACAACTAAACTATGCAACTCTCTCTCAAAGCTTCTCAAACTATCGCTGCAATTTCTGTTCTTTCTGCCGCATCAATTCTGGTGGGCGGTGGCGCAGCTTTTGCCCAAGATGTCAACTCCACCACCAATGTCAACGTGGTTGTGGTTGATACCAAACCCGTCAAAGGCTTCCAAGGCGCATACGTTGGGGCAGGCCCCTCCTTTGGCATCACCAATGGTGGCCAACAAGAAGACGCAGCCCTCGTCGGCGGTAACATCCAAGGCCGGATTGCCCCCATTAACAACGTGCCAGTCTCGGCTCGTGGTGCAGTCCTCTTTGGCCCCAACAACACCGCCATCATCCCGACCATCACCTACGACATTCCCGTGGCGAAAAACACCAACGTCTATGTCGGCGGCGGCTACTCGTTCGTTGAAAAAGATGGGAAAAATGCCATCCTCGGCAACAAGGATGCCCCCGTCGTCACCGTTGGCGCAGAATCCAGCATTACCCGCGATATCGTGGTCTATGGTGATGCAAAGTTAGGGATCAAAGCCTACGAAAATAGTGATGCTAGCGCCCTCAGCTTGCAGGGTGGTGTTGGTTATCGCTTCTAGGCAGCCCCCACGTTCGGACTGCAACTAACCTAAGATAGACCTAAGATGAAAGAGGCTCTAAATTTATTCCAGAGCCTCTTTTTGTTATGGTTCACCAGGTTTGTGCTGGGAGCACACTAAAAACCGTCCAAGCGCCCTAAGATCGTTAACTTGTGAAAATCGTCTTAAGCGTTAGGCAGATTCTTCCACAAGGCGCTAGGGTTCAAATGGACAGTGCTAGGATAATAACGATCCGGCCAATCCCGATCGGTTTACTGGGATTTCTCCATCCAAGTTCCCATTCGCAAGTGTTTGTGGCGTAATTCTTCGCAATTGGCCCGCCAACACCCCGACTTAGCCAATCATTTCCTTACTCGTTGTGCAGTTCCGATGGTCAATACTTCCGCACCTCCAGCTACTCAGAAAGTTTCTAAAGTTGAAGGCATCAAAGAACGCAGCAATTTCTTACGAGAACCTGTCGCCTCTGAGCTGCTCTTAGACACCACCCATTTTTCCGAAGATGCCATCCAAATTCTGAAGTTTCATGGCTCTTACCAGCAAGATAATCGCGATAACCGGGTGAAAGGCCAGGAGAAGGATTATCAGTTCATGCTGCGCACACGCAACCCTGGTGGGTTTATTCCGCCAGAGCTGTATCTCACCCTCGATCGCCTGTCGGATGAGTACGGTAATCAGACGCTACGGGCGACGACCCGGCAGGGCTTTCAACTTCACGGCATTGTGAAGAAAAACCTGAAGGCAGCGATCGCGGCCATCATCAGAAGTATGGGGTCTACCCTGGGGGCTTGCGGCGACCTGAACCGGAATGTCATGGCTCCACCTGCGCCCTACAAAAATCGGCCAGAGTACAGCTATGCCTGGGAGTATGCCAACAACGTTGCTGACTTGCTGACCCCCCAAACTGGGGCTTATTACGAAATTTGGCTAGACGGGGAAAAGGCGATTTCAGCGGAAGAGCGGCCCGAAGTGGTGGCTGCCCGCCAGCGTAATGGGAACGGCACTGTCGTCCACGACTCCCAAGAGCCGATTTATGGCACTTACTACATGCCCCGGAAGTTCAAATGTGCCGTCACCGTACCGGGGGACAATTCCGTCGATTTGTTTTCCCAGGATGTGAGCCTGGTCGTCATTACCGATGCGACAGGGGAATTGCAAGGGTTTAACGTGTATGCGGGTGGTGGCCTTGGTCGGACGCACAACAAGGAAGAAACCTTTGCACGGGTTGCAGATGCCATCGGGTATGTAGACAAAGCCGATATCTACGATCTGGTGAAGGCGATTGTCGCCACTCAGCGTGATTATGGCGATCGCGGCGATCGTCGCCACGCCCGGATGAAATACCTCCTCCAGGATTGGGGGGTCGAAAAATTCCGTACCCAACTCGAAACCTACTTCGGCAAACCCGTTCAACCGCTGAAGCCCACCCCCGAATTCCAATTCCTCAACTTTTTGGGCTGGCATGACCAGGGCGACGGAAAATTATTCCTCGGGATTTCGATCGATAATGGCCGCGTCAAAGACGAAGGCTCCTTCAAGCTGAAAACGGCGTTGAAGGAAATTGTGACCACCTACCAGCTCCCCATGCGGGTCACCCCCAGCCAAAACGTCCTGCTGTACGATATCGACCCGGCCCACCAAGCGGCGATTCAAGGGATTCTTGACCGCTGTGGCATTCAATCCCCTGATCAAATCGATGCGATCGTGCGGGATGCCATGGCCTGTCCCGCCTTGCCCACCTGTGGGTTAGCCACGACCGAATCTGAACGGATCATTCCCAGCGTTTTGGCTCGCATTCGGGCCTTGCTTGATCGCGTCGGCTTACCAGACGAGCACTTCATTGTGCGGATGACAGGGTGCCCAAACGGATGTGCGCGGCCCTATCTGGCGGAGCTGGCCTTTGTGGGCAATGGGCCAAATACCTATCAAGTCTGGCTGGGAGCCTCGCCAAACCAAACTCGCCTCGCCCAGGTGTATCTCGAAAAAATGCACCTCGACGATTTGGAAGCAAAGCTGGAACCCGTGTTTGCCTATTTCAAGCAAGACCGCACCCCCGGCGAAAGTTTGGGTGATTTCTGCGATCGCGTTGGACTCGAAGCAATTCAGGGCTTTGCCGCTGGTTATACCATCGAAGACGCAGACAAACCCCGCCTTTCCACAGCCGGCAACAAGATCCGCCACCGGGTCACCGTTTTACCCGAAACCTTTGAGCGGTTAAAGGCAGCGGCAGCCAGCCAGGGACGACCTGTGAGCCATATCGCCTCAGCAGCGATCGAAGCCTATCTCAAAACCCTGGGGTAAGGCACTCGGCCCGTGCAACGATTGATTCTCGATCCGGTTCAGATTCAACCACCGATGGTTCACTTAGTGGAGCATCAGGTGCATTATCTGGGCCGGGTTTTGCGTTTGGGGGTAGGCGATCGCTTCATTGCCCTGGATGGCCAGGGTGCCGCCTGGATTGTGCAACTGACGGCAAAGGACACAGGCACAATCATCGAACCGCTCGATCGCCCCTCGGAATTACCCGTTGCCCTTCACTTAGTCATTGCCCTGCCCAAAACCGGGTTTGACGATATTGTGCGCCAAGCTACAGAGTTAGGTGTGAGCCGAATTGTGCCGATTTTGAGCGATCGCACCGTCCTCCAGCCCAGTCCCCAAAAGCTCGTCCGCTGGCAGCGGATCATTACCGAAGCCGCTGAACAATCGGAGCGGCAAATTGTCCCCACCCTGGCAGCCCCCATCTCGTGGACGGCCCATCTGGCAGAATGCCGCGATCGCCCCACGCCAAACCATCACTTTCTTGGTGTCACCCGGTTCGCCGCCCCCCATCTGCTGGCCTGTCCCCTCCCGCCACCCACCACGACCCACCCCATCACCATCGCCATTGGCCCCGAAGGCGGATGGACTGACACCGAAATTCACACCGCGATCGCCACCGGTTATCAACCCATCTCCCTGGGCGATCGCATTCTCCGCACCGTCACCGCTCCTATTGTGGCCTTGGCCCTGTTCGCTGCCATTTACGAACAGGGTACTGTAAAGGAATAGACAGGGAGGGGTCTCTATGCTGGACAAAATTACCGCCGCCTTGGATCGCCAAGACCACCGTGCCGCCGCCCACCTGCTGCGCGAACAACTGAAACACACACCCGACGATCCTTGGGTCAAACTCTGCTTGGGGCGCTTGCAAGAAATTTCTGGTAAAACCAAAGCCGCCGAAGGCATCTACCGCCAATTACTTCGCGACAGCCGGAACGCCAAACTCACCGCCCAAGCCCGCCAAGGGTTACAGCGCCTGGAACTAGCCGCCAAACACCAACGAGAACAAGCGATCGCCCAGGCCACCGCCGCCCCCACAAACCAGGCCCCTGGCTTCCTCATCCTGGAGGCGATCGCCAACGCCCAACGCCTCGACCTGAGCAAACGCTTTGCCCAAGTCATGCAAACCGATGCCTACACCGCCCGCAGCATCCTCCCCGGCAAAGGCTGGCGACTCTATCGCACCGGGCCTGTTGGTGAACTCGGCTTTTATAGCGCCGAACTCAAAAAAGCGGGTATCCCCACCTTTTGGGCTGCCCTCAGTGACCTCAAACAAATTGCCGTCTTCCAGGTCAACTATTTTCAGACTATTGCCCCCAAAGTCGCCGTCATGTGCCGCGATCGCCACAAACAGCAAGGCGTCCTCACCTTTGACTGGTCAGAAGTCAGCCAGCGCGTCATTGGGTACCTACCGCTCTTTAGCCCCGTGGTGGATCTCGGCTATCGCGATCGCCTGGAATGGAAAGAACAAATTGAAGACTATACCCACGTTTGCGACCTCCACCTCCCCCAACGGCGCTGCATCTTGCGAATTCATGACAGCACCTACGACTTCCACCAAGGCATGACCGCCGTCTCCCAACTTGGCACCATCCGCACCCGCTGGAACGAACTCATGGCCAACCTCGCCGCCCAAATGCCCCAAGCCCCCACCTGGTCAGAGTTCACCAACTTTGCCGAAACCACCACCGACTTCCAAGCGCCCATGAGCCGTTTACCCGCCCACATGCCCATTCCCCGCGCCAGCGACTGTTACTACGACAATGCCTTTCATCTCTACAGCAGCCTTGCCTTCCTCCGGGGCCGCTAGCCCTACCCTCCCTAGGTTGCAGCTCCCGCGCAGCCCTAACCCAGCGACACCACCCCACAATAAAAAAGGCGTTCACCCGAACGCCCACACACTTTGCAACAAGAGTCGATATTTGAACCAGAAACCCTGAAACTAGCTCACCTTAACCTGCCGTGCCATCGACAGATAAGAGGTCATGTTTGCCCCCGGACGACGACGACCACCTGTGTTCGCTGGCACCAAATATTTCGTCGCAAAATTCACCTCAGTCGGGACAGGCTTTTTCGGTGCAGGGGCGGGAGCGGGGGCCGCCGGAGCGGGAGCCGGAGCAGCTTGAGCTTGAGCCGCATTCGCTAAGGCCGCTCGCTTCTCTTGACGGGGCGAAGCCTGAGAAGCCGTTGCAGGAGCCGGAGTTGCCGCTGCCGCTGCTGGCTGGGCTGGGGCCTCCACACCTTTCGCATCATCGAGTTCTAAGAAATAGCCCTTGCTCTTCTTGGCCTTGGCTGCACCCTCTTTTTTGCCGCCAAAGATGCCAAAAATTGCCGAAAAAATACCTTTAATGAAATTAATGAGACCGCTCATTCCAATTGCTCCTGAAGAGTAAACCGACGCTCAAAGACAATATTCGTTAAAAATCTTCGAATATTTAAATTTGCGATGCGCCAACAGACGAAATCATCAAATCTCGAAAGCTGCTTCATACATGGCGCGGAGGCGATCGCTGACTGCCTCGTTCTTCCACTGATTATGAGAGTTAATCCGTTCCACAAGCAAGATTAATCTACATTTCTTTACCAAAGTTTACCCACCCACACTCCAGCCAGATAAGGGGTCTCAGGTGCTTGCTTGAAGCCGCCCTCACCCCGGCCAGGGAACCGTTTTACCGCCCTTGCCCCAAAGCTTTCGCCGCCAGCACCGACTGATCCACCGTCAAGTTATCGCCTGTCCGCCGCGCCTCCCACGGCCCAGAAGCTGGCCCAATCTGCCACACCCCAGCCATAAACATTTCATCTTCAGCAATTGTGCCGGTATAGGCGATCGCCCCTTGGGCCACCGTCAAATAGGTTTTGGTAAATCGAATACTCCGTCCGCTCACGGCCCCTGTCACTTGGGCTTCCCCCAACACCCCACAATCCAAAATCCAGCCCGTAATTGTCATGCCCCCCTGCACCAGAGTGGATTCAAACCGGGTGGGCACCCCCACTTGCCAATAGGTTCCTAACCAGGCCCCACTGATATCTACCATGAATTCATTCCCCGTTTTACTGCCTGTGCGTACCAACCATCGGCATGGGCGCTTTACCCAAAATTACCGACAAGCCGTTTAGTGGGCATCTCCAACTTGCGTAAAAGTGCGTTCACCAAACACTGCCGCTGGATGGGTATAAAACTTAAACTCCAGTAAGTTATGAAAGGGATCTTCCAGGAAAAAAGTGCGATGTTCCAACGGGGTATCCACAAACCGTCGTTTAGCCACCTGGTAAAAGCGCAAATTGTGTTGAATCGCGCGATCGCACACCCTTTCCCAATCTGCCTCCTGACTAAAAACCAACCCGAAATGGCGGGGATAAATGCCCCGTTGCGGCGTTAACGGTTCCTGGGTCACATGGGCCACAAGCTGATGTCCATACAAGTTCAAGATGAGCGAAGTTGGATTTTCTCGCCCCGGCTGGCAACCCAGGCCATCCACATAGAACGTTTTGGTCTCAGGAATATTGCCGACGGGAAAGGATAAATGGAACAGGGTCGGCGTTGAAGGATCCGTCATAACTTCTGGTATTGGCGTGCTGATATCGCGGGACTTGGTTGGCGCAACGTGGGCGGTCGGCGGCGGTGCGAACGGGTGTTGCCCCCCTGGGGTACCGATCAACCCCTAGAGCGCGATCGCCCCTGATACTGACTTTAGCCCAGTTCCCACCGCTTGAAATCGGCCCCCAGAGCAAGCCTGCGCTAGAGCAATCACCCTCCAGCACAATCAGGCAGCTTTTTCCATTGTTCAGCGTCCCTTCGTGCATTCTGGTGCCATTTTGCAGATCCAAGCCCTAGCGCCTAGCCACCCACGAGCCCCCTGGCCCCTCCCCTCACAATATCTGACCGTCCAGTACAATAAATGTGACGAAATTTGCCATCACCACAGAATCACACTCTGGGAGGATCCTGGTGCTTGCCTCGCCTGCTTTCTTTTACCCCACGCCATCTCTGCTGCAAGGCCTGATTGCGATTGGCCTGAACGCGGTTCTCTGCGCGATCGCTTACCTTGCCCCCAAAAAATTACTTACACCCGCGGGCTGGTTCCATGCCTGGATTTTGGGCAGTGTGGTGTGGGGCAGTCTGGGGTGGCAGGGCTACCTCATCGTCCTGGTCTATTTTTTCGTTGGCTCCGCAGTGACCAAGGTTGGCATGGCCGAAAAGGAAGCCGCTGGCATCGCCGAAAAACGGTCTGGGGCACGCGGCCCGGAAAATGTGTGGGGGTCTGCGTTAATTGGAGCCTTGTGTGCAGTTGGCATATGGCTTTTGGCTCTGCTACTGCCCCAAACACCAACCACCAGCCAACTGATTAGCCTGCTAGCGCTGGGGTATGTCGCCAGTTTCAGCACCAAATTAGCCGATACCTGTGCAAGCGAAATTGGCAAAGCCTATGGTCAACGCACCTTTTTGATTACAACGCTACAAGCTGTCCCCCGAGGCACTGAGGGCGCAGTCAGCTTAGAAGGCACCCTCGCTGGAATTGGAGGCGCGATCGCGATCGCCCTTGTGGGCTGGGGGGTGGGCTTCCTTTCGCCCATTGGGATTGGTATTTGCATCCTGGCCGCTTTCATTGCCACCAACCTCGAAAGTGTCATTGGCGCGACCCTCCAAACTCGCTGGACTTGGCTCACCAACGAGCTTGTGAATATTATTAACACCCTCATTGGGGCCAGTGTGGCGATCGCGATCGGGGCGGCGCTCCAGTCGCTACCGGGAGTCTTGCCCTAACGCCACGCACCTTACATCGGCAAGACCCCATTCAGGGTGACAACTGGCTCCAAAGCCTGCCACCAACGGGCGGGCTCCTCTTCCGAGGTAGAGGGCAACGCCCCATGCTCTTCAAAGGTGGGTGGCGGACTGGTGGGAAACCCTTCCCGATGTTTCGGTGGGTTCAAACCTGGGGGTTGCAGTTCCGTCTCCGTCGGGCTTGGCTCCGGTGTTGCTGGGGCCGTCCCCCCCAAGGGTCGCTCAAAGTCTTGGCGCACCGGGGCAGGGTTCGGGGGAGCAAAGTCTGGAGCAGCCGTTGGCGGAGAATTTTGTGGGGTGGCATCCAGGGGGGCAGGCTCACTTGCTGGCCCAGTCTGCGTGGCCGGATCGAACGCTGGTGACTCCATGCCGTTGGTTGCAGGGGCGATCGCGTCTTGGCCCGGAGCCGGGGGCAGCGTCGAGTCAAACCCTGAATTCCCAGTCCCCTCTAGGGCCGGAGCACTGGGTTGCGCCCCCTCTGGGTTTCCGGTAGAGCCCGCCCCTGGTTGCGCAGCATCGGGAACCGCCGGTTGAGACTTGGCCCACTCTGCCTGCATTTCCATCAGTTCTGGAATCGTCACAAACTTGTAACCCTGGCTGCGGAGGCTAGCAATAATCTGCGGCAAAGCTTCTACCGTGGCGCTGCGATCGCCCCCACCATCATGCATCAGGGCCACCCCACCCGGTTTAACATTGCTCAAAATATTGTCAATAATCAGCGGCGTAGACACATAGTAATCGCTGGAATCCGCCGACCACATCGACACCTGATAGCCTTGTTGCTTCGCGTAGTTCGCCAACTCTCCATCTAAATTGCCCCCCGGTGGCCGCATCAGATAGGTTCGCACTCCACCCGTCGCCTCATAAATCAAACGGGCCGCATTGCCCAATTCCTGGGCTGCCGTCGCCGCATCCAAATTATTCATGGGGTGTTGCCAGGTATGGTTCCCGATCGCGTGCCCGGCATCAGCCACCTTCTTCGCGATCGTCGGATTCTCTTGTACCGCCTGCCCCACCATATAAAACGTGGCCTTAATGTTGTTTTGCTTCAAGATATCCAGAATTTGTTCCGTCGTCTGTTTCCACGGCCCATCATCAAAGGTCAGCGCCACTACTTTTTCACCGGGCGGCGGCGTGGCCTCATAAAAAACCTGGCCTTGAAACTGGGGCGGCACCGTAAAGACTTTTTGGGGTTCGGGGCGAGGAGCCCGAGCAATCTCCGTTTTCTCCGAGGGTTGGGCGGCTTGGCCTTCTGCTGCCTGCACCTGTTCTTGAGCGGGGAGGTCGGCCACCGAAGGTTGATTCGCCGTTTGGGATCCCGTCGATTCTAGATACAGCAGCCAATAGCAGAACACAAAACCCGCGATCGCCAAACGGTTGACCAACAGCGCTCGCAACAGGCGAAAGCGTTCGGCTTCCAACCCATTGGCTTTTCGGGCCGTCCCCGGTCGCCGCCGCACCCCCTGCCCATTGGCCGGCGTAGCAATGCGGGCAGACTGTCGCCAAATAATCTCCCGGCTGCCAGCAACCCGCGCCATGATGCGGAGATCCCTTACTGGCCCCGCATTGAGCGTCCACAGGCGATAGCAAATTTGCCGCATCAACTGCCGTTGCGCCCGGAGACAGGTTTCAGCACGAGTCTGGCGGGGAAAATTCACCATAATCCGCAACTGCCCTTTGTTTCCCGGTTGCACCTGGATGTGCACCCCCTGCATCACCAACACGCTATTGAGCCAGTAGGCGATCGCCCGTACATTCCCTCGACGTGCCAATTCCAAGATCGAAGGCTGGTAATACGGATTCATACGCTGGCTCGGTTTGCGCTGTACCGCGCGACGCTGTATTGCACCAGCACCGGAGGCTGCATAGCGTGGATCATAGGTCGGTGAATAGGTCATGCCGTCTCAAAGCCTCAAGACTGTTGATCTTGCCTAAATTACGCACACTAGACTACTCGAAGAGTTTCAAGTTGAAGCAAGAATTTTGAGCAATATACGCATCCTAGGCCCTCGCTTTCGCCACGCCAACCCAAAGACGAAAGCAGGCTCCCCGCCAATCCCCCCGTGCCCCCCCCAAAACAACGGGTCGGCACCAAACTCTGGCCCGACCCGATGGGGGTGCGATCGCGCAGTTACCCTCAACCCCGCATCGTTAGCAATGATTTGGTTATTAGTTCTTGGTCATTGGTCATTGGTCATTGGTCATTGGGCATTGGTCCAGTGGTCATTGGTTATACCAAAAGCCAAAAAACGCAGTCCCCCCTGACCATGACTGTCTTAGCAGCCTTGCGCCCACCGATTAAGACGACTTTGCCAGCCGTTCTTTGGCTTTCCGCAAAACGTATTTCATCTCTTTCACTAACCCCGTAGGCAGTTGCGCCTCTTTTTGCAACGCTTGCTCCAGGTAGGGAATGCTGGCTTGATCTTGCTTTTGCTTGATCAAAATCTTGGCTTTGAGATAGGCCAATTCGGGATTACCCGGCGTTTGCGCGATCGCCCGATCCACCGCCGCGATCGCCTGGTCAAACTTCTCCATTTCCAAATACCCCATTGCCAAGCCCCGCTCTGCCAGATAACTGGGGCCAGCAAACTTCTTCAACCGATCAATCCCCTTCGTCGAATCGGAAAAGGGCAAATAAATCCCCGAATACACATCAATATAGCCCCGCAACAGGTTCAATTCTGGGTCATCCGGGGCCTGGGCTTCCGCCGCATTCAAATATTTGATGATTTCCTGTAACTCCCCTAGCACTTTCGCCGTTCCCTTCAGCGACCCTTCCTTCGTAAAGGCATACACCCCATCGAGGAAATGGCTTACCGCCAGATACAAATTGCCCCGCAACGGATCTTTACTCAACAAACTTTGGGCTGCACTCCGAGTTTGGCCTGCATAGGTTTGGAATTCCGACAGCATGGCTGCTTGTTTCGCCTGATCCTTCTCGCTCAACATGTTGGTATAAGTCAACGAGGCTTTCATGGCCAGTGCCAACGGTTCCTGCGGATCGGCCTTGGCTAACGCCTGGGCTGCCGCCGGATAGTTTCCCTCTTTGAAAAAGGCTTCAAACGCAGCTTGGGTTTCGGCGCTGATATTCCGGGGGTTCGTCGTGCGGAAGGGGTCTTTCGCGAACACAGCCCCACTCCAAAGACTGGCGGCGACGATCGCAGTCCCCATAAGTTGCGAGAGACGAGTCAAAGCAGTTGGGGCAGAACGTTGTTTTACCATGAGTTTTGTTTAGCCGTGATTCAAGGTGAGTTGGGTTTGGGTCAGTCTGCTTCGGCCAGCCCTAGCATCTAGCCGTAACCCTTGTCTGCCAGCGCTGCAACCGCGATCGCGCCACCGCAGGCAGACAGGGCAGGCACCCAAAATAGTCCAGAATTTGGTTTCTATCCTAGCGAGCCTTCTGGTCATTGCCCATAGCAAGAACCGCAATCGGTTGGGCATAATGAGGAAACACAGTCTGATGACCAAGGGTGTTGACGCTCCTGTGGGGGTTAAGTTCCGCTTGGAAAAGGGCTGCGATCGCCCATTTTTTGTGGTTGCATGTTATACCTCCGCAACGTCTCTTATCATCCGCCGGCCACCCCGACTCCCATCCTGCGCCAAATCAATTTACAAGTTGCACCGCAACAACTCACCCTGATCGTTGGGCCGAGCGGCTCTGGCAAAAGCACCCTGCTCGAAATTTTGGCCGGTTTAGCCGAACGCACCAAAGGTGAAATTCTCTGGCGGGAGCAACCGCTCACCTCCCTGCACCTACAACAGTTGAGCGGGCTGGTCTTTCAATTTCCTGAACGCCATTTTTGCGGGGCCACCGTGTTAGAAGAGCTGCGGCTGGGCCATCCCGAATTGATGAGCGATCGCATCCACGAAGCTTTGACCGAAGTGGGCCTGGAGCACCTGCCCCTGAGCACCTCCCCCCAAGCCCTCAGCGGGGGCCAACAACGCCGACTCGCCTTCGCCGTGCAACTGATTCGGCAACCCCATTTATTATTGTTGGATGAACCCACCGCCGGGTTAGATTGGTCAATGCGCCGCCAACTGGTGAACCTCCTGGCCAAACTCAAACAGCACTGGAGCCTATTGGTCGTTTCTCACGATGCCAGCGAGTTAGTGGAAATCGCCGATCAGTGCTATGCCCTGCGCCAGGGTGAACTCACCTCTGTGACGCCAGAAACCCTCCTCACCGCCCGCGATCGCCCGCCAGTGCCTGCCCCCAATGCCAACGCGCTCTAAACCGGGCGGCTTGTTTTGCTCACTTCATCGACATCTTATGGATTCCCCCGCTTCCGAGTCTGCTGATCTACCGGTCCCCGTGGCCCCGCCACTCCCCGGCGATCTGTGGCAACGTACCTTTGACTGGCAACCTACCCCCCGCCAAACTCAGCAATTTCAGCAACTCTACGAATTGGTGTTAGCTGGGAATCAGCAATTTAACCTCACCCGCATTACCAATCCCTTAGAGTTTTTGGAAAAACACCTGTGGGATTCCTTAAGTGGAATCAAGCCGTGGCTGGCCGCAGCAACCGCGATCGCCCCAACCGATGCCCCCTTTCGCGTTCTAGATATTGGCAGCGGAGCGGGTTTTCCGGGCCTTCCGATCGCGATCGCCCAACCGACCTGGCACGTGGCCCTCGCCGATTCCACCCGCAAAAAAATTGCCTTCTTAGACCACAGCGCCACCCTGTTGCAACTCGATCAGGTCAAGCCCCTGTGGGGAAGAGCCGAAGAACTTGGCCACCTAGCCAACCATCGCGGCCACTATCACCTGGTCACGATCCGCGCCGTCGCCGGGGCCACCGTCTGTGCCGAATATGCCTTGCCGTTCCTCCAGGTCAACGGTCAGGCCATTTTGTATCGGGGGCACTGGTCTACTGACGAAGAACAAGCCCTGGCCGCAGCCGTCAACCTTTTGGGGGGAGAAATTGAGACGATCGCCGCCTTCCAAACCCCCATCACCCACAGCGATCGCCACTGCATTTATTTACGGAAAGTGGCAAAAACCCCACTAGAGTATCCCCGGGCGATCGGCCTTCCCACCCAACACCCCCTGCCCTAGCGTCCTAACTGGTAAATTTCCTCGGCCACCCGTTTTAGGCGGCGCAGTTGCGCTTGCATATCTGCCTGGGTGAACTTGGCCGCAAAGGTCTCAAACCCAAACCGCACAATCGGATTCGGAATCGTAAAGGTAAACCGATTCACCAGGCGGGTTCCCTCCAGTTCAGGGTTACACTCCCAGCGATCGCACCCTTCAAAAAATCCTTTAAATTGCCACACAATTAACCCCGGCTCTCGCGCAATCACCACGCTTTTGAGGGTTGGTTGCACCAGCGGCACCTGAATCACAAACCGACTTTGCCCGCCCACTTCGGTATCCCACACACCAATCGGTTCACACCGCAACGCTGGATTTAGCCAACGATGCATTAACTGTAAATCGGTAATACACGTTTCCACTGCCGTAGCACTGGCACGAATTTGGATGCTATTTTCAATGGTTTGAGCAACAGCCATGAACCCAGATCTCATTCCCCAACGGCAACAACAGTCGAGTCAGCCCCCTGGCCAGCTACGCGACACCTGCCGCAGCGATCGCCCGGTCAAGCCCACTCTTACCTTCATTGTCGCGTGCTTCTCCCCGTCTTGGGCAGCCTATTGCAGTTGAAAATCAGCATAGTCAATCAACTCGTTGGGCTCCACCTGGGCACAGGGTACCTGGGGCAAACTGACCCTGACCACTGTGGCACAGTTGGGCTGGCTTTGCAGCACCAACCGCCCCTGCCAGAGTTCCACCAGGCGTTTGGCGATCGCAAACCCCAACCCCACCCCATGTTGCTCATAAATCCGGCGATTAAACTGCATATACGCCCCCAACAGCGCAATATGCTCTTCCGTCATACCCCGGCCCATGTCCCGCACTTCCACCACATAAAACCCAGCCTCTACACAGCCCTTCACCCGGACTGGCGACCCCTGCGACGAAAATTTGAACGCATTATCGATCAATTCCAGCAAAATCTTCTCCAAATCCGACCCCGCACACCGCACCACATACTGGGGTTGCTCAAAATCTAACTGCAACACCAAATCTGCCGCGCGATCGTACTGGCGGGCCACCTGTTCTGCCACCGAGGCCACCAACGGACTGGGATGACTCACAGCCCCCTGCTGAAAGGCCGCCTGCAAGGTAACATCACAGCGAGTCACTTCCAACTTGGCATACAGCAAATAATTTTGAATCAGCCGATACAGCTTTTGCGAGGAACTTTGAATCGTATCAGCAATCTCCAGCAAATCCTCCTTGGTAGGCGCATCGGCCAACAAGCGCAACAACTCCACCGATGTCACAATGCCTGTCAACGGCGTCCGGAGTTCGTGGGGCAACGCGAGGGTAATGCTACTCCGGAGATTCTCCAGTTCTTGCTGGGTTTGGGATTGTATGGCGTGACGCTTGGACAGGCGGCTGTTGATCGCTTCTAGCAAATCAGCCGCACTACAGGGCTTCGTGAGATAGTCATCAGCCCCCAAATTCATCCCCAAACGCTGATCAGTTTTTGCAACCCGCGCCGAGAGAAAAATAAATGGAATTGATTGGGTCAAGTGATTTTGGCGCAGTTGTTTAAGCAGGTCATACCCATCTAAATCGGGGATTTGGATGTCACACAGAATGAGGTCGGGGTGGTGCTCGGTGGCAAGATATAACCCAGTTGTGCCGTTGTCGGCGGTCAAGGTCTGGAAGCCTTCCAGGTTCAACAAATCACAAATCGAATCGCGTACGAAATGATCATCATCAATGATTAAGACAGTTGTCATCGGTTTAATCTGCTCGCACGTAAAGGCGGTTTCTTTAGAGGGATTTAGTAGCAGAGTCATTCACCTAGCCACAGAAGCTAGAAAAAAGAGAAGACCAAAGATTTAATGCGCGGAGCGGTTTAGGGGATTATTACACTTAGGGTGATGCGGCTGGTTCGGGGCCTGGTGTAGGTACTAAGTTCAGAATGCCCGTAAGCCTCCAAATTTGCTCATTGTTTTACTTCATTTTTATTTCATTATATTTTTTGCCAGATGGCCTTTTTGTTTCATCAAATCATAGGGCTAGACTATGGATCATGCGCCTGAAGATTGGTTTTTGTCCAATAACAATGCGACGGCGATCGCGACCATTACCCGTTTGCAAGCACGAGTGCAGGCCCTAGAAGCCCAACTCCGCACCTACCAACAAAATCTACAGTCTGGGGCTACGGGTTCCGAGACGATCGCCAACCTAGATACCACGCTTGCAATCGCCCCGCTGGACTATGCTGGGGCAGATGGTGCGGCGGCCCAAGTGCTAGCAGGGGCGATCGCGGCGATTTCCCAAGTCCGAGTGGGGAGCGATCGCCCGTGGGAGTGGCTCTATCGCTCAGCGGGATGTGAAAAACTCTTTGGGTTGAGCCCCCAGGCATTGATGGCCGAGCCCCAGCTTTGGCAAGAGCGCGTCGCTCCAGAGGATTGGGCAGCCCATTGGCAAACTCTGCCCTCCTCTTTCGATCGCGATCGCGCCCCCACGTTCCAACACCAGTGGACTTACCGCTTTCACCAGGCTGACGAGGCGCTGCGATGGTTTGCAGTGACCGCCAGCGGCCAGTACGAAGCCGCCACAGACACCTGGTTGGTGACGCTGGTTGAACTAGATATCACCCCCCAGCAAGAAGCAGCCCACACCTGGCAACGGCGGGAAGAAAAATTACGGTTGGCGATCGAGCTCAATCAACTCGGCATTTGGGATTGGCATATTCCCACCGGCAAACTGGCCTGGAATGACACCAACTACCGCTTGTTGGGCTTAGAACCAGGCGCAATGGAACCCAGTTACGAGCAGTGGCTCCGGTGTATTCACCCCGATGATATTCCAAGTGCAGAGCAGGCCGTGCGCGAAGCTTTAGCCACTCGGCAACCGTTTGTATTTGAACATCGCGTGCAAGCTGCCGATGGCCGCGATCGCTGGCTCATGAGCAAAGGCCGAATTTTGACCGATGCCACGGGCACTCCCTGCCGGATGATTGGCGTAGTCACCGATATCAGCCAACGCAAAGATGCTGAACTGGCCTTAGCAGCGTTTAACCAAAATCTGAATCAACTGGTTGTTGCCCGTTCCAATGCGTTGGCCGCCTCCCAGGCGATTGTCCGGCAAAACAAACGGCGGTTACGGCATCTGGCAGCCAACATTCCGGGGGTGATTTTTCAGTTCCAGGTCAGTGCCGATGGCACCCGGAGTTTTCCCTACGTCAGTCAGGCGGCCCAAACCTTATACGGCATTGCCGCCAGCACCCTCCAACGCGAGCCAGCGGCAGTGTTCGGGGCCTGTCATCCCAGCGATCGCCCCAAGCTAGAACAATCCTTGCAAACCTCCCTGAGCACCCTGTCATCCTGGGAATGGGAAGGGCGCTTTTTGCACGCCTCCGGGACAACTGTGTGGGTGCAATGGATCGCCAAACCCACCCGCTTAGTCAATGGGGATACCCTCTGGGATGGGCTAGCCCTGGATGTGAGCGATCGCAAATACGCCGAAGCCACCATTCGCCAAAGCGAAGCCACCTTCCGCAAATTGTTTGAAGCCGCCCCCATCCCCATTGGCCTCATCCGCACAGATACCCTCCAGGTCATCAACGTTAATCCCGCCTATATGGCCCTGTTCGGCTACAGTCAAGCCGATCTCCAAACCATGAGCTTGGCAGATTATTCCCAAGCCGATGACTTAGCCGCAGACTTGGCCAACATTCAAGCTCTCATCACAGGTGAAATCGCGAGCTTTTGCATCGAAAAACGCTACATCCACAAAGATGGTTCCATTATTTGGGGCAAGCTCACCGCAACCCTCGTCCACGGTTGGGGCATAGCCAGCCCTTGCTGCATGGGCATGATCGAAGACATCACTGAGTCAAAAAAATTGCAGGCCCAACGCGCCGCCGTCGAACTAGCCCTCCAACAACAAGTGCAACGGGAACAGTTGCTCCGCCGCATCACCCAACATATTCACCAAAGTCTTGATGCCGCCGAAGTATTGCAGGCTGCCGTCCACGAGGTGCGATCGCTGCTCCTGGCAGAACGAGTTGCCATTTACCGCTTTCACCCGGATTGGAGTGGCTCCTTCATCACCGAATCCGTTGAACCAAACTGGACACCCCTGGTTGGCATTGCTGACCATCAAAAGGTCTGGCGCGATACCCACTTGCAAGACACCCAAGGGGGCCGCTATCGCAACCATGAATCCTTTGCCGTGCATGATATCTACACCGTCGGGCATCGGGCCTGCCACATTGCCCTGCTCGAACAATTCCAAGCCCGAGCCTACGTCATTGCCCCCATCTTCAAAGGCGAAGAGCTATGGGGATTATTAGCTGCGTACCAAAATTCGGCCCCCCGCCAGTGGCAAGACTGGGAAATTGAACTGTTAGTGCAAATTGGCGATCAACTCGCGATCGCCATCCAACAAGCCGACCTCTACCAACAAGTCCAAACCCGGCTAGCAGACCAGATCCAGGCCCAAGATCAACTCACCCGCTCCCTCGTCGAAAAAGATATCCTGCTGAAAGAACTCCACCACCGCGTCAAAAACAACTTGCAAATTGTTTCCAGTTTGTTACGGATGCAATCGCGCCAGATTGCCGATCCCCCCACGGCTATCCTGTTCCAAGAAGCCCAAAATCGGGTGCAGTCGATGGCCCACATCCACGAGCAGTTTTACCAATCTCCCGATCTCGCCAAGATTGATTTCAGCGACTACATTCACACCTTGGCCACCCACTTATTCCAGTCCTACGGCATCAGCAATACCCAAATTCAACTCCGCATTGATGTGCAAGAAGTCAGCCTCCCGTTAGATCTCGCCGTCCCCTGTGGCCTCATGATCAACGAACTCATTTCCAACGCGCTGAAATACGCCTTTCCCGACCAACAGCCTGGCTGCTTAACCATCCGCCTCCACGCCGCCCCTCCCGATCCCACCCCTGGCAGGGGCCTCACCCACCAATGTATATTGGTAGTACAAGACGATGGAGTCGGGCTACCGCCCTCCCTAGACTGGACAACCGCTCCCTCCCTTGGCTTGCGTATCGTCCGCAATCTGGCTGAACAAATCAAAGGGCATCTCCATCTTCACAGCGATCGCGGTCTGACCTTCCAGTTGCACTTTCCGTTACCCGAACAGCCCTGAGTAGGCTGCCCCCAGTTGCGATCGCCCCGGCTACCCCCTTGCCCCCAACGCAGGCGCGATCGACATCCGATCCCTTGGTCAATTAATAATCAGGTTCTACGATCCCAACCCTGTGCGGCGATCGCCACGCACCGAATTACCCACCTAAGTTTTTGTATCAAATTTGTCTTTGAATGCTTAAACTGATTTAAGAACGAATTAATATACCGAACTCGGTTGTAGTCAGAATCGAGTTCAATTGTGTGAGCTTATCTACCCCCAACTAAGCATACTCAGTGCTCTATGCTACGTGTGTTCCCAACCTGTCCGCAGTCCAATGTCACCAGCCAAAATTGTTGTCGTAGAAGACGAAAAATTAGTCGCAGATGATTTGCGGGAGACTTTAGAACTCTTGGGCTACGAAGTGGTCGATTCCGTCGCCACAGGCGAAGAAGCCATTCTAGCCGCAAGCGTGACCCAGCCAGATCTTGTGCTGATGGATATTCGCCTCCGGGGGGCAATGGATGGCATTGAAGCTGCCAAAACGATCCAAGCACAAATGGGTCTGCCGATCGTTTACCTCACAGCTAACGCCGATCTACCAACGCTGGAGCGGGTCAAAGCCTCCAAACCCTTTGGCTACGTTTTAAAGCCATTTAATGAAAAAAGTTTGGCAACCACAATTGAAATTGCGTTATCGCGGCATCAGGCTGAAACGGCTGTTCGCCAGAATTTACAAACATTGCATCACGAACACACCATTGTTAATTCACAACTCCAAGCCCAGTCAGATTACTTGTCGTTAGTTGCCCACGAACTGCGCAATCCGTTAACCGCAATTACCTTTGCCGCTGACATTTTACACAAAGAAGAACATCACTTAAACGCACACAAACGCCAGAAGTTCATTGAACGGATTCAGGTTGCTGCCCAAAGTCTGAATGCGTTATTAGAAGATATTTTGGTGTTGGAACGAGCCTCAACCAATCATCTGGAATACACCCCCCAACCCCTGGATTTGGTGACATTTTGTGAGGAGATGGTTGAAACATTTCAATTCACCTCAGAGCAAGCCCATCGGTTTACTTTACAGGTCAATGGCGCGGCCCAAATGGTTGAGAGCGATGAGAAATTATTGTGGCATTTACTCAACAATCTTTTGTCCAACGCGATGAAATATTCGCCCTTGGGGGGCGCAATCGTGTTGCACCTCAACTTTGAGCCGAAGACGGTACAAATCAAGGTTGAGGATCAGGGTATTGGAATTCCGGCCTATGCCTTATCTCAGTTGTTTGTGCCCTTTCAGCGGGCTAGTAATGTTGGAGCTATTCCCGGTACTGGCCTGGGCTTGTCAATCGTGAAGCAGTGTGTTGATTTGCATAATGGGACAATCGCGATCGCCAGCGAGGAAGGCCAGGGAACAACCGTTATAGTCCAGCTTCCCTATCAGCAACCCATTCCTGAAGATCATGCCAAGGTAGGATAGGACTCAAATCAACGATTTAGACTATCTTTCACCGTTCCTAGCAGGCAAGCGCCAGATAGATTGACAGCCCCTAGATCGGTGTTGTCCAAATCAGCACACAGTAAGTTTGCCCCAGTGAAATTCGCTCCAGCCAGGTTTGCACCTTGAAGATTCGCTTCTTCCAGGTTCGCTTCGTTCAACAGGGCACCTTGCAAATCAGCTTGTGTCAAATTTGCGCCTTGTAAGTTGGCATTACTGAGGTTGGCCCCCCGCAAGTCGGCCCCGCGCAGATCGGCTCCCTGGAGGTTGGTACCCAAAAGGTTAGCTCCGCTCAAAAAGGCTCCAGCTAAAATCGCCCGGTTAAGCCGCGATCGCATCAAGTTGGCTCCGCGCAGATTAGCCCCCCGCAAATCCGTTTCCGTCAGGTCAGCCTGCATCAGGTTGGCCCCCATTAAGCTGGCCCGTAAATCAGCCCCAGCAAGTTGTGCCCCAATGAGGTTAGCCCCTTCCAGAGCCGCACCCCGGAGTTGGGTTTGACTCAAATTGGCCCCCGACAATCGGGCACCAGCCCAGTTCACGCCTTGCAAATCTTGGCCCGCAAGTTCGGCCTCTTCTAAATCGGCACCAGGGTTGTGCTTCAGGATGGGAGAGCGGGTGTCAGTGGTCATTGCAGTTCGGCCTTATCGGGATATGGTTGCAAACAAATCATCACCGCAGTGAGAATCGACTAGCCACAGCCCTGCGGCAATCTTGGGCAAATTTACCGGCAGGCTAAACCCTTGCTTTAAGCCACCCACCAACAACGCGAGTGTTTCAACCAAGTGGGGATCCCAGCGCTGCCCTTGCTCAGCTTGACACGCTGTGAACGCCCTGTCCAGTGCAACTTCAGCATTCATCTCTCCCGCTTGGCGTGAAGCTGCCAGGTGTGCTTGAAAGTCGGCCACCAACCCCAGAATGCGGGATTCTAGCGGAATGCTGTTTCCGGCCAGGTAGCCCGGCGGGCCAGCCCCATCCCATCGTTCGGTTAAGTGGGTGATGATCGTGGCGATCGCCCGCATCCGTGGCATAGTTCGCAAGACTTGCGCTCCGGGCACCAGAGGACAACAGGGAGCTGGTTCACCATCAACCATTGTCGTCACCCCGCCGCCCGTCAAATCCGACGTGGAGGTCTGTAACGGAGCCAAACGGTGTAAAAGACTCGCCAACTTGAGACGGTTAATTTGCCAAACGGGTAAATCTAACAATTGGCCCATTGCTTCCGCTAAGACCGTGACCTCTGCCGCTGCCGCTGGATTGTTCACATCCGCCTGGTCAGTCAGTTGGGCCATCCGTAAAAAGGCTTGCACTTCGTTGGATAACAGGTTGTTGTCCAGGCGAACTTGGGGGTGCTGCTCGCGCATGGAACGGCGATCGCCCAAATCCATCTCACTTTTCTGGAGATAATCCACCACTCGCGCCACCACAGACCCCATATCATCCGAAGGCTGGTTGGTTGCCGCGATCGCCTGCACCTGTGCCGTCAACTGGTCAGCCAGGGCCGCATCAACAGCGCGAACATGAGCGATCGCCAATTGCACTGTTTCCTGCACTAAGTTGCGCTCAAACGTCCAAAAGCCATAAAACTTGCGTTCTAAATCTTCAGTTGGGGCACCTTGGGCTCCATAATCCGCGTCCGAAAGTTCTTGACACAGCACCATCGCCGCATAGGTTGGGCCGAGGATCATCAGGTGCCATTCCTGGGCAACAGGATCAGTGGGATCTAGGGCTACCAGCTCCACATTGGGGCGTTGGCTCGTCGGATGTTCCGCAAACCCCCCATCCGGTGCCGCCATAATCACCACTTGCTGGGATTTCTGGGCTAACTCTGCGTACCGATCCGCTTCTTGCAGATACCACTTCCCGCGTTGAAACGCAGCTAACACTAGCGGCTCACTGCTACAACTCAAAATGCAGTCTTCCAAGGCGTGACACAGCGCAACCAGGGTGTTTTTATAGTACACACCAAAATTTAGCGGGCGTAGACCAGAGTGTTCTTGTTGGTGCGCCGCTTTTAACTGTTGGAGAATGGAGCCTTCGAGCATAGCGGTGGGTGGGTTCGCTGCAATTACCGTTTGAAAAACACAAAATGAGAAATCCATGCTTTTCTTAACAGAAGTTTACCAGTATCTCAAATTGTCCGCTAGTCCTCACGGGGTATTTGTTCTTACGTCGTCCGTCAGGCAAACTGCGGAACAGGCCACCCCTGAAGCGTGGGGTAGACCTGCGGCTTAACTCGTCGTGGCCTGACAAGACTGTGGCCCGGCCGATCGCCCACCCACAGAACTCGGCCACTGGGGCAATGTGCGAACCACCACCTCCGCCACGGCCCCCAATCCCAGTCACTAAAAAACCCCTCTCACTAGCCAGCCTGAAAGCACAGCATCGAGCAAGAGGGGCGATCGCCAAAGACCTGAATAATTAGAGTGAAACCCTGGGCAAGCCGCCTGCGCCTTAGCGCGTCGCCACTAATTGGGGTTTTGCAGGGGCGATCGGGGCTGACAATGCCTCTTCCAACGAAGCCCGCCCCAACCGTTCCTCCAAAATATTCAGCACTTCACGCCCAAAGTCATTGGGGTTGCGCTTCCAGGCTTGCAAACACACTTCCCCAAAAAACGAGCCCAACGGTTGGGGATTCCACAACAGTTTGCGGGTCGTCCACGGCATCAAGCTCATGGGGTTATAGCCCGGTTTCAAGATTTTCCGCTCAAAGGCGTACTCTTCCAGGTGGGTATGGGGTTGAAGCCCGATGAAGAAAATAGCAGGTTCCACCTTATCAGCCCCAAAAATGGCTTCCAGTTCGCGGTGGTAGGCAATGGTTTGGCGAATAGTCTCAAATGTTTCGTCGATGACGTTAAAGGAGTAATTCACCGACACCAGATCATTAAACCCAGCCGCCTTCAGATCGCGACAATTCTCCAGCACAGTCCGGAGGTTGTAGCCCATGCGCATTTTGCGGACGAGTTCTTGAGAACCGCTGGTAATGCCGATTTCAAAATAGTTCATGCCCGTTTGGGCCATCAACTGACAAATTTCCGGCGTGAGGTTGTCTGCTCGGATATAGGCTGCCCAGTGGATATCGGTCATACCAGACGCGAGAATTTTTTGGAGCAATTCCACCACATCGTCCATGTACTTCCGGGCGGGGATGAACTGAGCATCCGTAAACCAGAAGTTGCGAATGCCGCGATCGTAAAGCTGACGCATTTCCGCCACCACTTCATCCGCCGCGTTGACCCGCACTTGTTTCCCTTCAATGACGGTGTAAACGCAATAGCAACAGTTATGGGGACAACCGCGCTTGGTTTGCACGCCAACGTAAAAGTCTTGGGACTGGAAGTAATATTCAAATTCGGGCCAAATGGTTTCGATGTAGTCGTAGTTGCAAGCCGTTTTTTCGATCGCCGTTGGGGCCTCGTGGATCAGGCGATCGCGGGGCTGAGTTTCCCCCACGACATAACACCGCTCATCGGTAAAAGCCTGCCCCCGGAGCAATTTTTCCAGCAGGACTTCCCCCTCACCAACGGAGACAATTGTCCCTTTGGGCAGGCTGGTTTTGAGTTGCTCATAAAATACGCTGACTGCGCCACCGCCAACCACCGCACGGGGTCGTTTTTGGTAGCGGGCCGCCCGCTGCAAGCCCCGTCGAATCAGCCCTTGGTTGCGCCACAACTCACTGTAGTAGGCCAGCATGACCCGCAAGCCACCGAGCGCCCCCCGCAACTTCAGCAAGGGATTTTTGGCATAAAACACTTCAAAGGCGTGTTGCAGCGGGTTACCGCCCCGGCCACCCACCGGCGCATAAATTTGAATATCCCGCCAGGAATACACCAACAAAGTGGGCTGAAACTCGTCAATGCAAGCATCTAGAGCCGCCGCATAGTCCAATGGCGGCACAGTCCCCAGATCAAAGATCCGCTGCTGCACAGATGGAAAAACCTTGTGCACGTGATCAGCCAAATACACCACACCGATCGGGAAGATGGGGTTACACGGAAGGCGCACGTATAAGATTCGACTATCCATAAGTATTGAGAGCAGCGCTAGGAGGACATAGGCAAGTGCGTGGGGAGGAGATGTTTGCCAGCAAGGCCAACCTTAAGCAACATCCCTACCTGAAAAAATGTCACACAACTTTACGATACCACTCTTCTCTGGTCTGGGGCAGGAATCCAGAGAGGAATGGCCAGAGGCAAGGGCGATCGCAAACCATTTAGATAAACCAACCGTGGGGCACGGGCGGCGATCGCAGGGGGGAACCCCAACGCGGTACAATAACCGGAAACGGGTGCCTCTAGACCAGCGCTAGGGGTGGCAAATCGGAAGTTGGTAATCGGATTTACAGCCCAGGGGATCGCGCGGTGATAAGCTCTGTGAGATACACAGACCTTATCGCAACTTTGCAAATCTATGGCTCAAATATTTGATCCGTTACCTTCGGGCAACAGAAGCTCGATTGTCTGCTGCTATGTCAACGCCACCAGCCGGATTCAAGTCGCTCGGATTACCAACATCCCCAATTGGTACTTTGAACGGGTGGTTTTTCCAGGCCAACGGCTCATTTTTGAAGCACTGCCCGATAGTTTGTTAGAAATTCACTGCGGCATGATGGCCAGCGCGATTCTTGCGGACACGATTCCCTGCGATCGCCTCGCGATCGAGGATGCCGTACTGCCCCTGTTTGATGCCGAACACGAGCAACGCCTAGAACAACTCAACGATGGTTTGGGCTTACCTAGCAGCACTATTGCGACTGAAGCTGTCTCCGTCAGTATTCGCGCTTGAGAATGTAAAGTTTTTCCTGGATACCAGGACTGGTGTATTAACAGTCTTCTTTACAAAAAAATTCTATAGACCAAAATTTGCGTATTCCAGGAGAGTACGCATTTTTAATGCCTTGGGCCTGCACCACAAGACCAAACCCGGCAGGAGTCAACACCAATCCTGCCGCCGCGTGGCCCTAGGGCTAAGCCCAGTCATCCAGGCTAGTGGTCCATTGCTCTAACCACCCATTCACCTGGCTCCGACGCGCTTCGAAGGTGGCCGCCCCCCAAATCAACAGCCCCCCCACCAGCAGACCAAAGAGCCACAGCAGCAAGGAATATTCGCTGAAAAAGCGCCACAGTTGCCAAATGACTTGGATCATAAACGCGCCCGTGCCGATATACAAAAACGCCCGAATCTGACCAATGAGGCCAGCCAGGACAAACCCCAGGGCGATCGCGATCGCGCCAAACCCGGCCAGCACTGGAGGGATGCCTGCAACCCCCACCTCTGCCTGGTAAAACGCCATGAGACAAATCAAAGCAGTGGCCAGACTGCGTAAACCATGCCGTCGATCGCGGGCCGTTTGGGGTTGAAAACTGGGATCCACCTGGGCCAGATACAGCAATGACCCACCCGCCAACAGGGCAAACCCAAAAGGCACAGTGATTTGGAGTTGGAGCAAAAACCGGGCGATCGCCCAATTCGCAATCAACACACTCCCATAACTCAACCGAATGCGCTGAGTTTGGCTTGCCCGCCACGCATAAAATGCCCCAACGAACAACAAACTTTGTAGATTGATCCCCCACAACGTCAACCCAACAGCCAGAGCCGGCAGCCCATGCCCCGCCTGATGCCACGGTCGGGGGTTCCACCCCAGGCGCGCCCACGGCACAAGACAAAAACCAGTCCCCAGGATGACCGCGATCGCCCCGCCCCAATCGATCAAAGCAACATCGGGAAGCAGCAAACGCAGGCCCACAGCCATAGCCAACACCCCTTCGCCAATGCCCAGCCACGTCCACCCTGAGGCTGCACCAACGGCTCCCCTGGCCCCGCGCCCTGCCCCCAGCGCATACACCGCCAACAGTGCCGCGATCGCCACCCATTGCCACCGACCAGGTTCGCTCATGCCGATCCCCAGGGCCAGGGCCAGAAAGCCTGTACCAACGCCCCAATGACTGTGGGCCAAAGCTTGGCCTTCTCCCGGTGTAAGGCCGCACCAGACCAGCCGCGATCGCCGCAACCCCCACCGATAGAGCAAGGCCAGCCCTGCAGCTAACCCCGCCAACCACACTAGGCCATCCCCCGGTATGCCCCCCTGCGCTTGCAACAAGCGATAGACCAGGGCTTCGTAAGCGGCGATCGAAAAACCAGCAAACGCCAGGTAGGTTAGGGGTTTAAGGGCCTGCGATCGCCGCCCAAGCCCCAACACCACCAGCGACCCTGCGGCGGTATAAAGTCCTGTGAGGGCAACAAACTGATGGTGGCCAAAGCCAATGCCCAGCGCAGCATACACCAGCGGAATCAAATGCCAACTCGGCGCAACAGGCTCCGCCGAAGCCAACCGCCGCTGCCCAAGGGCCAAACTCACAAAACCCAGAGCAAGATTGCTGATCGCGATCGCAACGAGGGCCGGAGCCACCTGCTGGGCCGGAAACCCAACCACCAGGGCCACACCACTGAGCAACATCAGTTCCACACTGCTGGCGATCGCCCACCACAACCCCACCGCTGGCCCTTGGGCCAACCGCAGCCCACAAGCAGCCAACAACCCTGTGGCCGCCCCCAGCCCAGCCCCCTGGGGCGCTTCAAACTGGCCATATACCCCAATTTGAGCGAACGTGAGCCATCCCGCCGTCAAGAGAAAAGCCGCCCCCGCCCAGCCATCCAATGCAGTGCAGTAGTACCCTGCAACCCGCGATCGCCGTGGCCCTAAACTCGCGCGAATCCCCCACAATCCCAGCACCGTCGCCGACCCAACCCATACCACCGAACTGAAGCGCCACTGGCCCAACACCGTATCCCAAACCGCTCCCCACAGCCCCAGGCCCAACCCCACCGTCAACCCGGCCACCCACCGACTTTGGAGTTGGCGCGTATTCCACAACAGCAGCACCGTGCCTACGGCCAATCCGGCAATTCGGCCCCTGGCACTGCCGACCACCAACAACTCCCCGACCAGCACCGCCCCCACGCTGAGCCACCCGGCCACCCGGGGATTGGGCAAGGGCCGTTCGCGATCGCCCTGCTGCCACGCCAACATCGTTAACCCCAAGGGCACGCCAAAACTCATCAAGTTCCAGGCATCGGCCCCAGTTCCCGCCCCCAGCCACCGCGATACCAACACGAGATCTGCCAAGCCCGCTAAAATCAACCCCCAATGCCATGCACTCTGCTGCCAGCGATCGCGGCTCCGCGCAAGATCTGGAGGCCAGTTCACCCCGATCCATTCTCCCGCCATCAAACCCAGCAAAATCCCGACCCAGGCCACCTCAGACAACCACGGAAAAAACCGCCCAATCCAAGCCAGCAGCGCCGCCAACCCCAGGCCGTGGGTAAGTTCCACCAGCCACAACCCAGGCCGCGATCGCTGGGCCAGAACCAACCCCAACGCCCCTGCCGAGAGACTGATATTGAGCGATTGCACCGTGGGATTGGCCAAACTCAACAGGGTCAACGCCGTCCCCAGCCCCAACGCCAACCATTCCGTGTAGGTTGCCAGGGAATTTTGCTGCCGTCGCCGGAGCCATACCCCGCCCCCCAACATCAGCAGCAGATAGGGGAAATAGGCCAGTCCCAACAACGCCAACGGCATTCCATCTTGCCCCACGAGCGCCATCAAGCCGTTCACCAAGCGGGTTTGCCACACCGCAGGCACCAACCGCCAGAGGAGCCAATTGGTTTGCAGCCCCACCAAAAAGCCCACCGTCAACGTGGTGACATTGGGCGATCGCCAGACTCCGCGCAGGGCCACACTCAGGGCCAACCCACTGATCGCGATCGCCTGCCACGGCGGATTCACCGCCACCGTCACCCACCACGCCAACGCCAGCAACCCACTCCCTGCCCGCAGCCAACTGGCCCGACGGCGATCGCCACGGCCCAACCACGCCACCAGCCAACCACACAGCCCCAAGGCCAAGCCAACGGATTGAATGGGCACCTGGGCCGCAAAAATGGCCCGTCCCCCCAACAGCAAAGTGGCCAGGGCGATCGCCACCGTATCCAAGGGCGGAAAGGCAAAACCGGGCACCGGATGGGGCTCAGGGGCCACCCCGCGATCGCACCGCAACACTACCAGCACCGCTCCCACCGTCCCTACATAGGTCGCCACCAGGGGCATATTCGCCCCCGCCCAACCCCAATGCAACCAACTCAGCGCCATGGCTGTCCCAATTAGCAACGGCGGACTGCCAAACCGTAATAATTGCCAGGTCAAGCTCGTCAACCCCACGCTGGCGATCGCCACCACCCCTAGGCCCAGGGGAGTCTGCCCCACCCGGAACCCATCCATCATCCAAAAATTCACCGGGATCAACAGCAACGTGGCGATCGTCAACATTCGATGGGTCAACTGCAAATTCGTCCGGGGGCGACTCCATTCTGCAATCAGCCCAAAAACGACCGTATAGGCCAACAAAATACCGTATTGCCCAACTGGAGGCACCGTGCGCCATTGGGTCGCCGCCAACACGCCCGATGACACCACCACCAAAAACACGCCCAAAAACAGCAACCAGACCACACTCACTTCCGCCAGGAAGGATTGCATCAGGTGGCCCAGTCGATTGGGCGATCGCGCCGGGGCCAAACCCTCCAGTGGCTCCTGATCGCGCACGCGTCCTGACCGACCTCGGCCAGAACGTGGCGGTTCTTCGGTGACAAAATCCGTGGCTCCTGCCCCTTCACGGCCCAAAGCGACGGTGGCTGGAACCTCCCGCGCGATCGCCCGCTGTGGCAACGGACACACTAACTGCTCTGCACAGATTTGGCGCACCAGCGGTTCTGACAACAAACCCAATGCAATCCACTGATCCAAGCCTGCTAAAAGCGTTGGATGTTCATTATTGAGCACCAGTTGAATCACAATCTGACGATCAGAATTCGTAGCCATCGTGCAGACTCCAGCGAAAGAATCAGGGCACCACCAGAGGATTCACGTCTTCACACGAGATTTAGCCCCATCCGGAATGTTGCCCCCGCGCGATCGCCCCCAGCCACCGACATCGGGTTGATGCGTTTTTTCTACCTTAGTCAGATTGTAATCGCCGTTACACCACGGTAGTTCACTCCGTCAACTGGCAACCCCCTGACTCCACTGCACATAGGGCAAGCGCATCGCCGTAGCCCGAATCTCATCCGCTTGGGCCACCAACTGGCCACAGGCATCCCATGTGCCACTGGTCAGCATCGTCCGAGGGCCATCCACCAACGTCGCCGGGTAGGTCGCAGCCCCACAGTGAATTTGTTGGGCCACCAGATCCAGCCTCAGTTCCTCCTGGGGATTCGCCTGGATCGCAGTTTGCAAGGCTTTGGCCGTCTCTGAACTGACCGTGACGCAGGGCACCCCCATCGCTAAGCAATTGCCAAAAAAGATTTCGGCAAAACTCTCGCCCACGATCGCCCGAATCCCCCACTTCGCGATCGCCTGGGGGGCATGTTCCCGCGACGAACCACACCCAAAATTGCGATTCACCACTAAGATTTCTGCCCCCTGGTACTGGGCCTGATCAAAGGGGTGCGCCCCTTGCAACTGGGTGCGATCATCCGCAAACACCTGGGCCCCTAACCCATCAAAAGTGACACATCGCAAAAACCGGGCGGGAATGATGCGATCGGTATCAATGTCATTGCCTGTGAGGGGAATACCGCGTCCAGCCACCGTCTTAACTTCACTGACCATAATTCATTTTTATTGTTTGCATCCTCTCATTGTGCCACTGAAGTTTGGCCCCCGCGCAGCCGTTCCTTGGCTCAACCGAAGCCTAACCTTGGCCCAGTTCCGACTTATTTCCAAGCCGCCGCGATCGCCCCTGGCAACTCAGCATTGCGTATTGCACTGGAATCCAGTTAAATCGGTATCACAGCGTCTCAGCAAGGGTGTCCGTATGGAGATTCAATTTCGCGAATTCGATCCGTTCAATGTGTGGATTTGGATTGAGTTCAGCGTTGTCCCGTCGGAAATGGAAAAGCAATATGTCGAAGAAGTGTTTGACTCGTGGTTTTTTCTCGGCAAACTCGGCGGGTTCAATGCGGAAAACCTCCAAGTCCAAGAAGTGGGCCTCGAAATTAGCTACATGGACTACAACTCAGACCTGGCAGACGACAGTCTGTTGGCGTTGATGCATAACATGGGCGAACTTGAGTTTGATGGCGTGTGGGCGCGGTGTTGGTTTGATCTGGGCACCAGTGACGCGATCGCCCTCGATGTCTTGCTCAATGCCCTCCGTCAGTTCAGCCGGGATTACGTCACCCTGGAACAGGTCATCGTCGGCGGGGAGAATGAAGACTGGCCAACGGGCGACAGCCGCCACCGCTCCGACGTGGTAACCGACAGCAGCCAATACAACTAACACTGCCCACCGGGGCAACTCGCCCCAGTCCCTACTACCGGAGCCACATCCCCAGGCTGTGTAGTTAGGCAAGCTGTGATTAGGAAAACCGTGCGATGCAGAACCAACACATTCGTGCTCTTGCCCTGGGTTTAGTCCGGGCTGGCGATCGCGTTTTAATGGCCGAAGGCCACGACCCCCACCGCACCAAACCGTTTTATCGGGCTTTGGGCGGCGGCATCGACTTTGGCGAAAGTAGTTTAGCAGCCCTCAAACGAGAATTTTGGGAAGAATTACACACCGACCTAACGAACATTACCTATCTGGGCTGCATCGAAAATCGGTTCACCTTCCTCAACCAACCCGGCCACGAAATTATTCAACTGTATCAATGCGACTTGGCCAACTCGCACCTCTATACCCTGGAAACCATTCACTATGCCGATGGCGACCAGACTGACCTCACCGCCCGGTGGATTGAGTGCGATCGCTTCCAGTCAGGGGAACTGTGGTTAGTGCCAGAGGCATGTTTGGCCTATCTGTAACGTTGCGGCACCGAGCCTTGCAGCACCAACGGCTTTCCAACCGGACGATCGCGCACACCCGTTAGCCCCAGCGATCGCCCCGGTCATTGCCCCCAGCCACACAAAAGGGCGATCGCCCTCAACTGCCGCGATCGCCCCCTGCTTAACCGTCTGAGTTCAGCTCTTAGCGGAACATACTGCTCACCGAGCTATCTTCATGGATCCGCCAAATGGCTTCTCCCAACAGGTTCGCCACCGATAAAACCGTCAACTGCGGGAAGCGTCGTTCTGGCTCAATCGGAATCGTATTCGTGACAATCACTTCCTCAAAAAGGCCACTGGAAAGCCGCTCAATCGCCGGAGGCGAAAACACTGGATGGGTCACACACGCATAGACCTCCCGCGCCCCTTCCGCCTTCAGCAGCCGCGCCCCTTCCGTGATGGTACCCGCCGTGTCAATCATGTCATCGACCAAGACCGCAATCTTGCCCTCGACATCCCCAACTACATTCATCACTTCCGCAACGTTGTGGGCTTGCCGCCGTTTGTCGATAATCGCCAGCGGGGCATCATTCAGCTTTTTCGCAAAGGCACGAGCACGGGCCACACCGCCTACATCCGGCGATACCACCACAATGTCATCTTCAGGAATTTTGCTCGCCAGATAATCCAGAATCACCGGCGACCCGTAGACATGATCCATCGGGATATCGAAATAGCCCTGGATTTGAGCGGAATGCAAATCCATTGCCAAAATCCGGTTGGCCCCGGCCTGGGTCAACAAGTTTGCCACCAGTTTGGCCGTAATCGATTCACGACCAGCCGTTTTGCGGTCTGCTCTGGCGTAACCGTAGTAGGGCATGACCGCTGTAATTTGCCGTGCCGAGGCGCGCCGACAGGCATCGATCATGGTCAGCAGTTCCATGAGGTGATCATTGACTGGCTGGCACGTGGGTTGTAGCAGATACACATCACAGCCACGAATCGACTCTTGAATTTGCACGTAGAGTTCGCCATCGGCAAACCGCTTGCGGATCATTGGGCCTAAACCAACGCCCAAATACCGTGCAACTTCTTGGGATAGCTCTAAGTTGGCAGAGCCCGACAGCAGCCGCAGACGGTTGTTGTCGTTGAGAGAGGGTAGCGTAACCTTAGGAGGAAGGGGTGCAGTGCGGATCACAGGACGACCTCGAATGCAATCACGGCAATATTATCATTAGGTGTTTGGAAACAACGCCCAGGTTTTCCCTGAGCCGCAACGATCGCAATGAACGTTGAGTCTTCAGCGATCGCGAGAGGACGCGGAGACTGGACAGTTTTAGAATTAAAACCGAAGGGAATCGGCAAAAAAGCTTTAGTTAAAAACCGTTGACGACAAAATAGCTTTGACGACAGAATGAGCCCAAATTAATGGAATCCGCCTAAGGCGACGAGTCTGGATCGAGATAAGGCGATCGCCACCCTGTACAGCCTTAGTTGGATAACTTCACAATTCTATCGTGATGATTGGTGCCGCAAAATAGCAAACTTGCGTAAATCTGAAAGTTTTTTCTGTAGAACACATTGCAATTTGCCGCCTCCAGGGCAATAAGAGTTATTACAAATGTTGCCCCTTCGTGACAATATCAAATGCGAACTTGACATTACGTCAGGATTAAAATAAACCGCCAGCCCAACGGAGCATCCCCATTATGAGCTTAAAAGATGAGATTGGAGAAGCCATCAAAGCGGCCATGAAAGCCAAGGACAAGCTGCGCCTCGAAACCGTCCGCAGCATCAAAAAACTCATTCTTGAAACAGAAGCAAACGTGCGGGCCAATGGCCAAACCGAACTCACCCCCGACCAAGAGTTAGAAATCTTAGTGCAACTTGCCAAGCAACGCCGGGATGCGATCGCCCAATATGACCAGGCCAACCGTCCAGATTTAGCCGCCCAAGAAGCCCAAGAACTGGCCATTTTGGAAGAATACCTGCCCCAACAATTGAGCGACGCAGAAATCAGCCAAATCCTGGATGACTTGATCGCCCAAGTCGGGGCGACTTCACCCAAGGATATGGGCAAAGTCATGGGACGAGCCATGCAGCAACTCAAAGGGAAAGCCGACGGGAAAAAAGTACAGGAAATGCTGAAAGCTAAATTAGGGTAAAAGAGACCGCGATCGCCCGCCGGGTTGAGTCAGCCCCAGCCTTTGGGTCATCGCCCCCAAACCAACGTGCCCCCCTTTCATTGCCCACCTTAGGAGTCCCACCCTCACCTATGCGTCCGCCGTTACCCGTTGGCAGTATTCTGCAAAATCGCTACCGCATCCTGAGCTTATTGGGCCAGGGAGGTTTTGGCCGCACCTATCTCAGCGAAGATCAGGGACGCTTTAACGAACGCTGTGCACTTAAGGAACTCACCCCCGCCCAGGGAGATGCCTACGCCCTCGACAAATCCCGCGAACTCTTCCAGCGCGAAGCCCAAACCCTCTATCAAATTCAGCATCCCCAAATTCCCCAATTTCGGGCGACGTTTGAACAAGACCAACGCCTCTTTCTCGTGCAGGATTATGTCGAGGGCCAAACCTATCGCCAATTGCTCGACCAGCGCAAAACTCAGGGCCTTGCCTTTGCCGAAAGCGAAGTCCTGCAACTCATGCAACAGATTTTGCCCGTCCTGGCCCACATCCATGCCAAAGGCATCGTGCATCGCGACATTGCACCAGACAACATTATGTTGCGCCAGCAGGATAACAAACCCGTCCTCATTGATTTTGGCGTGGTGAAAGAATTGGCCACACGGTTCCAAACCATGATGACTGGGGTTGCCGAACCTACCACTGTGGGGAAACCAGGATATGCCCCTAGCGAACAAATGCAAACGGGCAAAGCTTATCCCAGCAGCGATCTCTACTCCCTGGCCGTGACGGCAGTGGTGCTGATGACCGGCCACGAACCCCAGGAACTGTTTGATGACACCACCATGACCTGGTATTGGCAACGCTGGGTGACGGTGAATCCGGGGTTGGCCCAAATTCTCAACCGGATGCTGAGCTATCGACCAGGCGATCGCTACCAATCGGTCAGTGAAGTGGCCCAAGCCTTACAAGCCATCACCAATCCTGGAACCGCCGCCGCTGCCGCCCCGGTCAACAATCCACCGCCCGTGGCCGTGGCCCCACCCCCTGCCAGCCCCCCGGCGATCGCCCAAAATCCCCCCACGCAGCTCTCCCGAATGCAAACCGTCGCCGTTGGTCGGCGAGCGGCAGTTGAACCCGCCCCAGCAAACCCGCCCCAGCGCTCCACCAATGGCCCCGCGATCGAAGAACCCCGGAGTTCCATTTGGGATGATCCCCTCGCCATCATTGCCACCGGCATCGCCCTCGTGATTCTGACCGGGTTAGGTTCCTGGCTCATCATGCGAGCCATCCTAGACAACCGCACCGACAGCCCCCCCATCGCCACGCCATCCCCCAGCCTCTCCCCCTCTGTCACACCCTCACCCAGCCCCAGCCTCTCGCCGTCGCCCTCGCCCTCGCCCAAGCCCCCCGAACCAGTCAACTACACCAAACGCCTCAACCTCAGTGCCAACAGTACCGTCGGGCAAAATGGCGTGCTCAAAGCCAATGAAAGCATGACCTACATCATCAATGGACAGCAAGGCCAAATCATGGAATCCATCATCAGTGGCGAAGGGGTGCTGATGACCGTCTATGCCCCCGATAGCCGCCCCGTGGATGACAACGCTCAGCGGGTTTCCTATTGGCAAGGGGCTTTACCCTACAATGGAGATTATTTCGTTGAGCTAAAACCCGTGCAGGGCTTAGAGAGTGGCCGCTATGACATTGACATTAGTTTGCGGAGTGAGCCCCAACCCCCATCGCCCTCGCCCAGTCCATCGCCGGAGCCCCCCCAAATCAACGAAATTGTGGTTGAGTTTGAACCGGGAGAAACCTCTGAACGCGCCTACTACAGCGATCGCCGCGTGAATGCCAACCGCATCGATCGCTATCTCATCTCCGCCAAAGCTGGCAATGCCCTCTCTGCCGAAGTCAACAGCCGCCGAGCCACCCTCCGAGTGTACGACCCATCCGGGCGCGAAATCACCAAACCTGGGGATGTCACCTGGCAAGTCGATAATGTCCCCTATGCCAGCGGCACCTACCTGGTGGATGTCATTGACCAATCTGATACGCGCGGCAGCCGCTATGATCTGTCATTAACTCGTCGTTAAATTCCAGCGCCTAACTGACACCATCCATCATGCTCAACGCTCTACTCATTACCGGAACCGATACTGACGCGGGGAAAACCGTTGTCACAGCGGCCCTTGCAGCCTATTGGCAACGCTACTGCACCCCTACCCTTGGCATCCTCAAACCCATCCAAAGTGGCATTGGTGATTGTGAATTCTACAGCCAGGTCTTTGGGTTGGAGCCCACCCAAGTTACCCCCATCCGGTTTCCGGCCCCCCTGGCCCCCCCCTTAGCCGCCACCCAGGCCGGAGAAAGCATCAACCTTGAGTGCGCTTGGCAAGCCTTTCAGCAATTACAGTTACAACATCGTTTCGTCCTAGTTGAAGGGGTAGGAGGCTTGGGCTCCCCAATTACCTATGAAACGACCGTGGCAGACTTGGCCTGGGACTGGAAACTCCCAGCCCTGCTGGTTGTGCCTGTGAAGTTGGGGGCGATCGGCCAAGCGGTTGCTAATGTGGCCCTGGCCCGCCAAACCCGAGTGCATCTCAAAGGGATTGTGCTGAATTGCAACGAACCCCGCACAGACCTAGAAATTGCTCAGTGGGCCGCCCCAGACTTAATCCGAACTCTGACCGGAATTCCTATTTTAGGCACGTTGCCCTATGTGGCTGACTATAAAAATATTGACGAACTCACCCACGCAGCCACCCATTTAGACCTGGAGCGCATTCTCCCTTTACCCACGCTAGAGGCCCGATCGCGCTAATCCTATCCCTGGATTGAGCCCCCGCTTAGCCCAAAGCTCCGCCACCAGGAAGTAAGGCTTTGGGCCGGAGAAAAACTGCTCTGCCAGCGGGGCGATCGCCGCAGGCTCCAGCAAAATTCTTTATGATGGGGCTGTGGAATTACCATTCAGTCAGCGTAACGGTTATGTTGCAGTTTCATCCTCCGGGTATCGGTCAGCGCATGGTTGCGACCTCTCTGGGCAACATGGCGTGTTATGAGCCTGTGGGCCAGCCCTGGCCCGTCCCCCGCCCAGATGCCACACCCCTCGTTTTTTTGCACAACTTTGGGGGCGGTGCGTCGGCCTATGAATGGTCAAAGGTGTATCCAGCCTTTTGCGATCGCTATCGGGTCCTGGCTCCAGATTTGCTGGGGTGGGGGCAAGCCGATCATCCCCCACGGGACTACCGCATCGCGGATTATCTGCAAACCCTGAACGAGTTTTTAGCCGCCACCTGCACCCAGCCAGCCATTGTGGTTGCGTCTTCGCTGACCGGGGCGATCGCCGTGCGGTTAGCCATTCAAGCGCCCGATCGCATTCAAGCCCTGTTTTTGGTGAATCCGTCGGGGTTTGCTGACTTTGGCCAAGATGCCGGACGCCGCCTCCCCCTCCAGGTGATTGGCACCCCCCTGGTCGATCAACTGATTTACGGCTTGGGGGCCATGAATGCGATCGCGGTCCGCAACTTTTTGGAAAATTTCTTATTTGCTCAGCGCGATCGGCTTGCGCCCGAAATGGTCAACGCTTACCTGGAATCGGCCCAGCGCCCCCATGCCCAGTATGCCGCCCTCGCCTTTTTGCGGGGCGACTTGTATTTTGACCTGGCCCGTTACCTCCCCCAACTCACGGTACCCACCGCGATCGCCTGGGGCACCGCCGCCCAATTTACGCCTCTGGCCTTGGGCCAACGCCTCGCCCAACTCAACCCTACCGCTGTCAAACGGTTCCTGCCCTTAGATGATGTGGGGATTTTGCCTCACCTGGAATTACCCGCCATCGCGATCGCGGCAATCTCGCAATTTCTCCATAGCCTGTCAGACAACTCATAATTCGCCACCACCGAATCAGGCATTGCTGTTCAGGCCATCCAGGTTTGGGCTATTCAGGTTTGGGCTATTCAGGTTTGGGCTATTCAGGTTTGGGCTATTCAGGTTTGGG
>ERZ1066134.57-NODE-57-length-118717-cov-19.667964_pt1 | contig 118717 bp, 105 predicted proteins | sample MGYA00382781_ERZ1066134 | MGnify/ENA primary metagenome ERZ1066134 (study PRJEB33369, sample SAMEA5778364) | biofilm metagenome | biome: Industrial cooling water; feature: Water cooling tower basin; material: Biofilm | place: United Arab Emirates | collected... | reverse complement strand
AAAATCCTAATGGCGGTCATTAGAAAAAATACCTAATGACAATTTTGGGTTAAAATTTTTTCCATCGCACATTTTAAAAAATAATTTTAGCCAGCCCGCATTGGCACATTTGGGGTTTGCCCCACCGCACAAGCTGACACACAAGCAAACCCCAAAAGAGCCAATTTCCCCACCCTCCTGTTAATAACTTTGCTTCGATTAATTCTTGTGTTTTTAATTTGACTTTGTATATTTGGACAAATATTGTCAAGAACAAATTATGTCTAAATCAAAAGTTGAATCGTTTGGCGAAACTTTACGCAAGTTGCGAGAAGAAAATAAAATGCCATTAAGGAAACTTGCTGCATTACTTGACCTCGACCAATCAACTTTAAGTAAGATCGAGAGAAATGAAAGAAAAGCAAATTCTGATCTTATAGACAAGCTATCAAGTATTTTTAAAGTTGAGAAAAAAACTTTGCAGATCAGCTTTATAAGTGACAAAGTAGCTTATGAACTTTTAGAAGAAGAAAATCCAAAAGATATATTGAAAGTAGCCGAACAAAAAATTAATTATCTCAAACTAAATAAAAAGCCCGCCAATGCTTAACCCATCAACAACTATAAAATCTGGAACAGCGGGACTTATTTACGCAAGATCTCAAAAACTTTTTCCTGAATTTGAAATTCAAAAACCATTTTTAAAATGGGCTGGTGGAAAAACGCAAATGATTTCTGACATCTTGAAATTTGCCCCGAAGAATTTCAATAAATACATTGAACCATTTATTGGTGGTGGTGCAGTATATTTTAATATCAATCATCCCAAATCAATTATTTCAGACCTAAACGAAGAACTTGTAATCACCTATAAACAAGTAAAAGAAAATATCGGAGAGGTAATTGACATTCTTGAAAAATATAATAATACCGAAGATTTTTATTACAAGACAAGAGCACTTGACGTAAATAAACTAAGTTATTCCGAAAGAGCGGCAAGGCTGATTTATTTGAACAAAACTTGTTTTAACGGACTTTTCAGAGTGAATAAAAAGGGCGAATTTAATGTTCCTTATGGTAAAAGAAGCGGATCGTTTCTAAACAAAGAAAACTTAATTGGCGCCTCTCATTACCTGCAAGACACGGAAATTTATCATTCAGATTACAAAAGCGTTTTAAAAAGGTTTGCGAAAAAAGGGGACTTTATATTTCTTGACCCGCCATATCAACCAGTTGGAAAGTTTTCTGACTTTAAACGATATACGAAAGAATTTTTTTATGAAAATGATCAGATTGAATTAGCAGAACTTTTCAGAGAGCTTACAAATAAAGGTTGTTATGTAATGCTAACAAATTCCGATCATCCATTTATACTTGACCTTTATAAAGATTTTCAAATAGAAATAATTGAAACGAAACGTTTAATAAGTAGCGACCCAAAAACAAGAACAGGGATTGATATTATTGTATTAGGAGGCTTATGAGCATTCAATTAGAAATAGAAAGTTTAACAGATCAATTTCAACATTTCCCAGGAACTCGTTATATGGGAAGTAAGAACAAAATCATTGCTGATATTTGGCGACATCTTAGTAAGTTAGAATTTGAAAGCGTTTTAGACGGTTTTGCTGGTAGCAATGTTGTGGGCTACTTTCTAAAATCACAAGGTAAAAGAGTTATCACAAATGATTTTATGTCTTTCAGTTATATTACATCAAAAGCCATTATAGAAAACTCTTCGGAACAGCTCGACCCTAAAGACATTAAATTTTTATTGCGAAAAAATAAAAATAATGGCTTCATACAAAATACATTTAGAGACATATTCTTTTCAGAACCTGAAAATGAATTTCTTGATCGAGTGAGGCAAAATATTTCAGAACTTGACAATGAATATAAAAGTGCCTTAGCCCTTTCGGCTTTGGTTCGTGCCTGTGTAAAAAAGAGATCAAGAGGTATTTTCACATTTGTTGGTGAACGTTATGATGATGGACGAGCAGATATGAGAAAATCAGTTGAGGAACATTTTATTGAGAGCATCAATATTTTCAACAACGCTGTTTTTGATAATGGTTATAAAAATAAATCACATAATAAACGATCAGAGGAATTTTCAACCAAAGCGGACTTAGTTTATTTGGATCCTCCGTATTTTACACCAAAATCGGACAATGATTATGTTAGAAGATACCATTTCGTTGAGGGACTTGTAAGAAATTGGGAAGGCATAACTATTCAAGAGCATTCAGTAGTTAAGAAATTTGAAAGTTATAAATCACCATTTGCAAAAAAAGACACAGCTTACTCTGCATTTGAAGACCTTTTTAAGAAAAATAGAAATTCTATTATTGCAATTTCATATTCTTCCAATAGTTTGCCCAATAAAGACGAACTAATTGAAATGCTTAGTAAATATAAATCGAACGTTGTGGTTCACGAAATAGATCACACTTATTCATTTGGAAATCAAAATCACAAAATCGGAAATAAAAATAACAGAGTAAAAGAATATTTATTTATAGGAATCTAAACTATGAGAATACCAAGTGATGAAATACCACAAGCTGATGTTATTACAGATGTAATAAGAACAGTAATCTGCATCTCCCAAGGAGGCAGTAGTTTTCAAGACATCGCGACAGCAATTAATAAAGTAGAAAGACAGGGTAGATATTACAGAAAAGCTGCGGAAATTATTGGACTTGTTTCAACGCCTTCAAGAAATCATTCAGTTTTAACGGACTTAGGTCGTGAGTTCATTAGAACAGGATCAACCTTAAATAACCCCATATTTCTTCAAGCAGTTTTAAGTTCGAGAATTTTTCAACGTCTTGTTCCCTATCTTGAACTGAATTCAGTCAATGGAGTTACCAGAGAGGAAATTGTAGACTTTATTATTTCAGTTGCTGATTTAGGAGGCGATAGTATGGCACCGCGTAGATTTAGTTCTGTTGTTGCTTGGTTGGAAGAATTGAATGTAATAGAAAGACGTGGCGAAAGATTTTATTTGTCAGTACCTGTAATTAATAATGCTGTGCAAATTTTGAATTTTAATAATGTTGATGAACCAATCCTACCGAGGACAACAAACTTACAAGAATATCAAACAGTTGAAATGAGAGCAGCCAAAGCGGTAGAAACGATTGTGACTTACAGAGATCTTGCAGCGACAGACCGAGCAGATAATGCACACCGCAGATTGGTTAATTTGGTTGCACAAAGAATTCGGGCAACGGGTTCAATACCTCGGTATAATCAGTTAATTGACTTGGCTACAAGACACAACAATGAAGATTTTATTTTTGAGATGAAATCAATTACACAAGTTAATTCAAAAACTCAAGTGAGAAATGGGTTAAGCCAACTGTACGAATATAAATATCTTCAAAATTTACCGCATTCAAATTTAGTTTTAGTAATAGAAACACCATTGCCCGGAGAAACTCAATGGATGGTGGAATATTTAGAGAGTGATAGAAACGTAAATATAATTTGGGACGGCAACGATCAATTATATGGGACAGCGGAAACAAGAGCACGACTTGGATTTTTGGGACTTCTCCCTTAGTGATCGAAATGGCAATAGACGAAATAAAAACATACAGCGAAGTTGAAAAACATCTGAAAAGCCGTCAGAAGCATTTGCTGTTGGGTAATGGTTTCAGCAGGTCTTATGATGATGGAATATTTTCTTACAACGCATTGAGTGAATTCATTCACAAACTGCCTGATAGTGATTTGCATAAACTTTTTGAAATTGTAAACACCAACAATTTTGAATTGCTAATGAAACAATTAGATGATGCGGCAAGGATTGCAGAAGTATTTGGAGCAGATAAAAAAGTGGTGAAGAAGATTAAAGATGCAAGCGAAACATTGAAAACAAGTTTGATCGAAGCAATAAAGGAATTACACCCTGAGCATGTTTTCACAATTTCAGAAGAAAAAAGCAAAGCATGTGCAAACTTTCTCAGTACATTTCTTAATCAGGACGGCCTCATATTTACAACCAACTATGATTTACTTCTTTACTGGGTATTGGAGAGAAATCAAATTGAAAATAGAAGTGATGGTTTTGGGAAAGATGCAGAAGAAACAGACGAATGGATTGAACCCGAAGACAGACAATATTCAGAATTGCGTTGGGGAAAATACAAAGGCGAACAATCGATTTATTACATGCACGGTGCATTGCAAATCTTTGACACAGGAATTGAAATTGAAAAAGAGACATACACAAGTGAACACTTCCTACTTGAAAACATCAAGGCCAGAATGGAAAAAAAGGAATATCCCATTTTTGTAACAGCAGGAAATGGAATAGAGAAACTGACGCACATCGTTCACAACAAATATCTTGCGTATTGTTATGAACAGCTTTCAAACATAAGCGGCTCTTTGATTGTTTACGGCTTTGGTTTCGGACCCTATGACGACCACATCATTAAAGCCATAAATAAAGCGGGTAAGAAAAGGAAAGATGAAAACGGGAAATGGAAACCTTTCCTCAATAGTGTTTACATCGGAGTTTATTCAGAAAACGATATACAACATATAAAAGAAATTGAAAAGCAATTCAAAGTTCCAGTGAGAATGTTTGATGCAAAGACAGTAAATATTTGGGGATGAAAATAAAAGCCAACGCACACTTGCAAGCACATTTGCAGCTTTTTTTCAGCGGAAGAAATATTTTTATGGCTGCAAAAGAGCTTGCAAGTTTCCAGCCTAATGAAAAATTATTTTTTAAAATCTCCTTCCCTTCTGAAAATTTTAAAAACGCATACGCACACCCCAACGACAGACAACAATGCAACTTGACAATGACTGCAAAACTCAATACAAACAATGGTTGCAAGACACGGACGACAAGAACGCCAGCCTGTAACAGCGGGTTTAAGAAATTGGCGGTTCAGTGGTTAAATCAAGTTCAGTTTTTCAATCAAACTTTCTTGCAGGTTGACAGTTTTGTGCTCCGAAATCGCCAACTTCTTAAACCCGCAAACCGTTATGCCTCATTGTAGGATGACCGTAACCGAACAAAATTTCGTAACTTGCGAAACAAATTATACATCAAAAAACGAATGGACCAATTAATACAAAATATAAAGAATTTAGCCGAAGTTTATTCAGCAAACTTGAAAGGAAAAATTGAAGCAAGAACAGAAGAAATGAAAGCTGATGACAACTCTCATTATCTGATTTATCGTGTTTTAGGTATTTCCTTACAAGAAGGACAACTTATTGACCAATATCAAAACACTGGACGATTTCTTTATAAGTATGCAGGTTCGTTTCTCGAAGAAGCAGCAACTTTATGCTTAAATTATAAATTTCCTGATGGAATAAAAACCAAAGTAGAAAACACAATAGGGCAACGACCAAAAACATTTGAAATTGACTTTCTAAATGCCAATGACGCAATTGAAGTTAAATGGAGAGATGCAACTACTGATGGAGACCATATTACAAAAGAACATACGAGAGTTCAAGTTATACGAAATCACGGATATAAACCTATTCGGGTTATGTTCTATTATCCACAAAGAGAACAGGCAATTAGAATTCAACAAACTCTAAAAACACTTTATGCAGGTGTGGAAGGAGAATATTATGGTGGTGATGAAGCTTGGGAATACTTGAAAGCTTATACAGGAGTTGACCTAAAAGCTATTTTGACCCAAATTGCTAACGAAAGGACACCTGAAAATGGAAAATAATAAAATCTATCACGGCAATTGCGTTGAAAAACTCAAAGAAATTGAAGCCAACAAAGTTGACTTGATTTACTTTGACCCACCTTTCTTTACTCAACGCAAACACAGTCTTACAAATAAAGACAATTCTAAAACGTATGAATTTAACGACAAATACAATTCTATTGAAGAGTATTTAGAACTTGTCGAAAATGTTTTACAAGAATCAAAAAGAGTTTTAAAAAATACAGGAAGTGTATTTCTTCATTGCGACAAAACTGCATCGCACAATATTAGAGTTGTGATGGACAAGGTTTTTGGACGCGAGAATTTCCAAAGTGAAATTATTTGGTCATACAAAAGATGGTCTAATGCAAAAAAAGGACTTTTAAATTCACATCAAGTAATTTTCTTTTATTCTAAAACACAAGATTTTAAATTCAATACGCTTTATACTGACTATTCAGCAACGACTAATCTTGACCAAATTTTACAAGACAGAGAACGTAATGAAAATGGAAAATCTGTTTATAAAAAAGATGAAAACGGAAATGTGATTTTAGGCAAAGAAAAAAAAGGCGTTCCTCTTTCTGACGTTTGGGAAATTCCATACTTAAATCCAAAAGCTAAAGAAAGAACAGGATACCCAACTCAAAAACCAGTTTTACTACTCAATCAAATTTTAAATATCGTAACAGAAGAAGACGATTTAGTTGTTGACCCATTTTGTGGAAGCGGTACAACTTGTGTTTCTGCAAAATCTTTGAAAAGACAATTTATCGGAATTGACATATCACAAGATGCAGTTGAACTTGCAAATTCACGACTAGAAGAAATGGTGATTTCAGAATCAAACCTTTTAAACAAAGGAACAAACGAGTATCAAGAGAAAACTGAAAAGGAACTAGCCATTTTACAAAATATAAATGCTTTTCCTGTTCAAAGAAATAGTGGAATTGACGGATTTTTAAAAGACCATTTTGAAGGTATGCCAGTTCCAGTAAAAATTCAAGGAGAATATGAAACAATAGAAGATGCAATTGAGAAATTGGAAAAGGCATCTTACGGTAAGGACTATAAAATGAAAATCTTAATCCAAACGAGAGAAACAGGAATTAGCCGACTTTTTGGTTTTGAATCAGACGTGACAATATTGAAATCACTTGAATTACAGACGAGAGACCTGCTGAAAAAGAACAACGAAGGCATAACACGGGTTTTGCAAAATGGCGGGTTAAGTGCTTCTAATGAACATTTGTGCTAAAAATCCGCCACTTCGCAAAGCCGCAAAACGTTACATGCAATAAGTAGAGACACCCTGCAATTAACAATCGGCAGACAGAATGAGCAAAACATATAATACAATTGGTTCACTGACGACTTTAAAATCACATTTGACAGAAAATAATATTTCTGAATTTAAATCATTAAAGGAGGTTATTGATTTTCAAAACTCATTTGCAACTTCCCGACAGCAATTAATATCTCATCATAAAAACCTAATTGAGGAAGAAAAGACTTTGCTCAATTTAGAATTGAAAGACTTAGATACAGCAATAGAAACAACACGCCAACAGACAGAACAAATATTGACTGCCGAAATTGAAAAATTTAGGCAACACCTTGATATTTTAATAAGCAATAATCCGACAAATTTATTTCAGAAAATAACCAACATTTTAAGAGTTTGGGATTTAAAAAGAAAAATCAGACACAAGGAAAATAATTTTGACAGTAACGTAAAAAGGACAATTAGCCACCTTATTGACAATTACCAAGAAAAGAGCAGTCGTCATGAATTTATAATTTCAAATGTAGATGAAGCGATAAAACAGAGTGTTCGTCACTCTTTATCAGAACTTGAAAGAAAAAAAGCTGTAATTGACAATCTAAACAGTTTCATTTATGGTGCTTTAGGGGAGCAAAAGGTTGTTAAGGCATTAGAAAATTTATCTGACGAATATATTTTAATTAATGACTTTTCAGTTACATTTTCACGTGCAATTTATAACAGACAAGAAAATGATTACATTAAGTCAGTTCAAATTGACCATATTCTTGTAGCTCCATCGGGAATATTTCTAATTGAGACCAAGAATTGGAGTGAAAAATCTTTGGAAAATTTAAGTTTACGTTCACCTGTTCAGCAAATAAGGAGAACAAGTTTTGTTTTATTCAAGTTGCTTAACAATGAAATGAGCAACTATCATCTACGCTTAGACAGACATCATTGGGGCGAAAAAAAAATATCAATCAAAAACCTCATTGTAATGACCAACACAAAACCTCAAGAAGAGTTTCAGTACGTGAAAGTTTTAACTTTAAATGAGCTTCTTGGGTATGTAAACTATTTTAAACCGTCATTTTCAAGTAGTGAAACGCAAAGAATTGCTGACTTCATCTTACGTATAAACCAACAAAAAGTACTTGAAACGAAATGACGAACAAAAATCTTACTGCCTGTAACATCGGTTTGGCAATATGGCGGCTGAAGTGCTTCTATGAAACATTTGTGCAAGGTTCAACACCAGTAATTCTATTGAACTTTTGTGCTAAAAATCCGCCACATCGCCAAGCCAAAAACCGTTATAACTCATTTTAAGAACGACACAGAAACCAATGTATAGACCGACAAACATTTACTATATGAACACAATCGAGTGCAACCAAAAATGCACCAAGTGTTCGCATTGGAAATATAAGGACAAAGCAGACAGACTTCCGACAGAAAAATTCATAAATGGAATTAAGTCAATTTCGACTGCAACGGAACTTTGTATTGTTGGTGGCGAACCGCTTTTATTCAAATCAGAGATTTACGAAATATTACAAGGCATTTCTGACACAGAAATAAGAACGGTAATTATTACAAACGGAGTTTCTATGGACAAAGAGTTCATAAACACCGTTTCAAAATATAACATTCATATCGTGGTTTCTATTGACACAATGGACAAGGATTTTTGGAAATTTGTTAGGGGAACAAACTCAAAAGACAAGGTTTTAAAAAACTTTGAATATGCAACTACAATTCTGACACCGGCACAAATAAGCATTCAATCTGTGCTATCAAAAGAAACTCAACCGCATATGGCGGAAGTTGCGGAATACGCAAACTCTAAAAATGTTTATCATTCTATTCAAGACTACATATCAGAAGGTTTTGAAGGCTCTTGGACAGCAACAGATAATAAGCAAGCCATTATTCCTGGCAACGAACAGCAATGCTATGCAGCCGATAGAAATTTATCCATTATTCAAAACGGAGATGTTCATACTTGCTTTCAACAAAATTGGATTAACGGTTGTCAAAAACCGCTTGGAAATTTAAACACACAAACAATGACCGAAATTCTATCTTCTGACTATACGGCTTTTGTAAGCGAAAAAATGAGAGTTTGTAATCTGCCTTGTAAAGTTCTTAAATGCAATACAAAAAACTAATGACAGAATTTGAAGAAATAATTGTTGAGTTAAGCTACAACTGTAATTTGAGTTGTAGTATGTGTGGCTTTGGTAAAGAAATTAATCCATACAGCAAGAGTAAATTCTTAACCATTGAGAATTACAAAAATATACTTCACCAAATAGGCGACAAGACTAAAACTATCCGATTAAACGGACGTGGAGAAAGCACCATACACCCCAACTTTGTTGAAATTTTAAATTACACCAAAGAGAAATATCCGAATGTTAATATCAATCTGTTCTCAAACTTTTCATTTAACAACAAGAGAATACTTGACGCATTAATCAAAAATCAGGTTCAGCTTTTTATTTCTATGGACAGTTCCGAAGCTGACGAACTTACGGCAATTAGAAAAGGTGCAAGATTTCTATACATTGAAGAAAATATTAAGCGACTAAACGACCTGCCTAACAGACCATTTATCATTTTCACAATTCAAGAAACTAATATTCACCGCATTTATGACATTGCAAAATTTGCATTTGACAACAACTGTCAAATGCTTTTCAACACAATTCGCAGAGATGAAGGCATAGAACCATTTATTGAAATTATGAACGAACAAAATCAAAACATTTCAGAGCAATTTGAAAAAGTAACCAAGTTATATGCAACTTCAACTTTACAATGCTTGTATCCTGACCAACTTGCAGGAATACAATTGAAAGTAAACAAACCAACACAGACATACGGAACAATGAAAAGTTGTCCTGCGTTGGATAAGGAACTTTGTATTTTCTATGATGGCACTACAACGCCTTGTAATATGTTCAATCCTTATGTTTATGGTAACATATTCAAACAATCATTAGAAGAAATTTGGAATAGTCCTGAAAGATTAGAGTTCTTGACTTCTCACAAGAGCCACTATTATTGTCAAAACTGCTCAAATCTTGGTATGTAAAAATGAGTTCACTTTCAAATCTTCCATATGGCAAAATCTTAGACTATTGGTATGAAAAGCTAAAAGGCAAACCATACCGATATAAATTCCTGTTGACTAAGACAGTTGAAGTTTTTACTTTTAAAAGCCATAGCGGAAACGGTAGCAACAAACACAACTATTTTGATTTTCCTACACCAATAAAAAATGCTGTTCCTGTCAATCCCAAGGTTAGTATTGTAATATCAACATATGTAAAAACCGAAAAGGATAAACAAGACCTTTCAAATCTCTTTAAATCAATAGGAAAGCAGACTTTGCAACTGAATGAAGTAATAATAATTGATGACTGTTCACCAATCAATTTTACTTTTCCTGACAATTTAAAAGTTAAAAGACTTCATAAAAATTCAGGACCTGCAAAGGCACGAAACATAGGTAAAAAAATTGCCCTTGATAATGGTTCAGACATAATAGCTTTTACTGACACAGATTGCATTTTATCAGAAAATTGGGTTTCAACAATCACTCAATCGTTTTTTGAAAATAAAGACTTTCAAATTTTATCAGGCGACACACCAGCTTTTGACCAAGGTTGGTTCGGAACATATCACAATATTAATGGAACATTGAACGGCAGACAATTAAAAAACTCTGAAAGACTTTTATATGGAACGACTGCAAACTTAGCAGTAACGAGAGAAGTAGCAGAACTAATTGACTTTAATGAAAACTTTCCAATTGCAGCAGCAGAAGACATTGAATTTTGCTTTAACGCCAACAGACAAGGTTTTGCAATTAAGTATGTGCCGACAATGACAGTATTTCATAACTTTGGCTACAACGGACAATTGTTTAAGAACTTAAAGCGGTTCAGACAACAATTCAAAAAATATGGACAAGGAGAAAAGATTTTATTAAAAGTAATACCAAATTATTACGCTTATTTTGACAGGACAAATGAGATACCAACAAAGAAAAACGAGCTATAACAGGCGTTTGGCTCAATGGCGGGTGAAGTGGTTAATTGAACATTCTACCTCGCATCAACTTTTGTGGTGTATTGACAGTTTTGTGCTCCGAAATCCGCCCGAACGCAAAGCCCGAAAACGTTACCACTCGAAAAAATCCTAAATCCAAAATCCTCCTCTCCTCTTCGGCCTGTCGCTTCGCGACGCTTGGCACTTGGGTCTATTCGCCAACTTAGGTAGGTTAAACCCGGAAATTCCTCCATCATCGGAATAGCCAAAGAAGGAAGCTCCCAACATCATCAAATCCTCAAATCAACTCATCTTCAAATTGCCTCATCTTCAAATCATCAAATCGACTCATTTTCAAATTAACCCACTATTTTAGAGACTTATTGACCATACCTATGAACCAAGATCCCTCTCTACACATCGCCAATTTGCTGCTCACCAAGTCAGGTATCAAGCAAGAAACCTATCGAAACATCTGCGACACCTTCAAAGGACTGAGAGCCGAGGCTGAAAAGATCATCACGGACATCAACGCCAAAACAGACATGAAAGACCGGGACATCACCCTCTCGGTGACGGACGTGAGCGAGCAGGAATTTCACGTGAAAGTGGCCGGTGACCTTCTGGCCTTTTTCCTCCATACCAATATCATCACGCTCAGCGATGATTATGAGTACAACAAGAGTGAGTATGTGTTGGAAAATCCGCATCGGAAATACCTAGGGCAGATAAACGTCTACAATTTCATGGCTGATTCGCTCAAGTACAACCGTGTGAACGATCCGGGCTATTTGGTGACCCGACTCATGGTGAACCACGAGCGCCGGTTTATTGTGGAAGGTGACCGCCAAGTGAATTTTCTATTCGAACCGGTTTCCAGCAAGCCGATAGACACGGCTGACCTGAACATCCTCACGCATTTGATCATCACCCAAGCGATCGAAAATGACCTTGTCGCACCACCCTTTCACCAAATCCGTGGATTAACGCTCCAGCAAAAAATGGCGCGCACCGAGGTGGTAGGAGCCGGACACAAGATCGGGTTTCAGATGAGTTCGATGCGAACCAACGTGGATTAACCTATTAGAAAACTACAATCATACCAGCATAGGGAAAAGCACCACCAAATCCTGACGTAAAAGCGCCAATATCAAATGAAGTCTTGCGCGTGATTATCCTTAAACCGTTAATTCCCAAGTATTCTTCTGAGACGTAATTTTCAGAGAGGATCATTACACTTCTACCGATCCGTTGCATTCCTGAAAGTACAAAAACAGGAGCAGAAGTGCTACCATCCGCAAAAGCAAGTCCCAAGCCCCCAGATACATTGGAGTCAGATGTACCGTAGGTGTAAACAGTGTACCCAATGTTACCGGTTTCTCCCATAAAACCAATCATGAAGAGTCCCGCACCTAGGTGTGATTTCTCTCCAAGCTCAAAACCCACCTTGGGCGTAACAAACCAAACAGGTTCCCCGACAACTAGTGTGGAAATGAACTCAAAACCTCCCCCAATTGAGAAATTTTCGGTCACACCGTAATTAAAAAAGTTGAACAAAAGCAAAACGTTTTGATAATAACCCTTGCCTTTGTCCAGCGGTATACCCGACGGCCCAAAGAAATAGCGCGTATCACTTGGATTTGCAAATGAGTATTTACCATTATAATCGGAAACTGCTACAGATTTTACCGAGGCTTTTAAAAGTGAAAACTCACCATTCGCTGTAAGAATTACGAGATTATCACCTTCCAATCGCACAAATTTTCCATTGAATTCATCACCTGATTTCATCTTAACAACTACTTCATCATCAACTTTGAGGCTATCGATTTCTATTTGGGCTGATGCCATTGATGCGAATAGTACCAGTCCAACATATAGTGAAAAATGAAGTAAGTATGATTTCATTACGTGTGATTTTGAGACGAAAATAGAGGGAAATTTTTATAATCAATATCAGTTTTAGAATAATTCAGTTTTTTATTTCAAATGCCGGAACACAAACAACATGAGAGACAAAAAACAACCATAAACCCATTGCACTAGGGCATTTCGTGAGATTTTCACAACTTGCGGTTTCAATCCGTCTTGGGCATGACCAAACAGCTACTTTCAGATCACTACCACACCGATAAAAACCACCCGCGTGCACTTGGAGACAAACTTTCACTCGGCACGTCAGCATACTTCTATCTTCGGTTTTTGGGCTTGATTCTCCGCAACCGAAAGATGGCCTTGGCAGGGCAATTCAACACGCCTGTGTGGGCCCGCAGTTCGATGGATATTTTCGAATTGATTGAAAACTGCGGCGGCAAGTTTCACATTGCAGGGATGGAAAATATTACCAAGTCCAAGGAGCCGGTCGTGTTTGTGAGTAACCACATGGGGACACTGGAAACAATGATTTTTCCGGGCATCATTGCTTCACGAAGAGAGGTGACTTTTGTGGTGAAGGACAGTCTGGAGCGCCATGCCCTTTTCGGTCCGGTGATGCGGGCACGCCGGCCGATAGCGGTGGAACGCAAAGACCCCATGGCCGACTTTAAAAAAGTAATGGCCGATGGAGCCACCAATCTGGCCAACGGCATCTCTGTGGTCATCTTCCCTCAAAGCCAACGCGTGACCACCTTTGACCCGGCGCAGTTCAACACGCTGGGCATCAAACTGGCCAAAAGTACTGGAGCACCCGTGGTGCCGGTAGCAATCAAAACGGACTTCTGGAAAAACGGCACGTTGGTAAAAGACGTAGGTGCACTCGATCGGAAATTACCTATTCATATTGAATTCGGCGAACCCTTCCGCGTGCAAGGGGCCGGCAAAGCGGAGCATCAGGCCGTCATTGACTTCATTTCGGAACGACTGAAAGTATGGAATAAATAGCTGCCTGCTACGAGCCATGAACCACCAGCAAGCACCAGTAAACCATTCAACTGTTTAATCAGTTAACTACCTAATGAAACTCTACATCAAAAACATGGTATGTGACCGCTGCAAGCTGGTGGTGCGACGGGAGTTGGAGCAACTGGGGCTTCAGCCATCTGCCGTCGCATTGGGTGAGGTAAACTTACCTGGGGAGCTTTCCGATACGCAAAAACAGCAGATAGCTGCAACATTGAAACCGCTCGGTTTTGACCTGATTGACGATAAAAAAAGCCGTATCATCGAACGGGTAAAAACACTCATCGTGCAATTGGTGCATGCGCAGCAAAATGCCTTGCAAACCAATCTTTCGGATTATCTCAGCGACCAATTGAACCAAGACTACACGACCATTTCTCACATTTTCTCAGACGTGGAAGGCACCACCATTGAGAAGTATTTTATTGCCCAAAAAATAGAGCGGGTGAAGGAACTGCTGGTGTATGACGAACTGACCCTGAGTGAAATCGCCTATCAACTGCGCTACTCCAGCGTGGCGCACCTCAGCAACCAATTCAAAAAAGTCACCGGACTAACGCCAAGCCATTTTAAAAACATTGGAGCGGCGAGACGAAAGCCATTGGACGGGGTGTGAGGGGTTAAGGAGTTAGGAGTTAGGAGTTAGGAGTTAGGGGTTAGGAGTTAGGATTTGGGAATTGGGAGTTAGGAGTTAGGAGTTAGGAGTTAGGAGTTAGGATTTGGGGATTGGGAGTTAGGAGTTAGGAGTTAGGAGTTAGGAGTTAGGATTTGGGGATTGGGAGTTGGAAACTCGGAAGAATCTTCAAATCACCACATTATCAAATCATCAAATTCCCTACATTAACATGATGAAAAATCTCCTCCCCGCCCTGCTCATCCTCCTCCTGGCATGCTCCAACCCGAAAGTAGAAACCCCACAACCGCACGCCGAACTGGCCGATCTCTTTGAAGCTATAGACAACAGCGGCGCATCGCCTGAAGACAGCCTGTGGCGGGGGCATCACCCCAAGGGAGCCTGGCGCCTTGAAACAATTGCCTTCAAACAAGCACGGGTGGACAGTCTCCGGTATTTTCTAGATGCCCTTGAAGCCATAGATGATGCCGACCTGTCCGAACAGGAGAAGATCAGCAAGGCCGTAATGCGCATGAACCTCACCGACCAAATCGATCACGTCCGCTTCAAGATGTACTTCATCCCCTTCAATGCCGAAGGCGGCTTTTACAACGACCTTTCCTATGCCGTATCTTCTCTGCCCTTCACCACAGCGGCCAACTACAACGACTATCTCGCATGGCTGCCCCGCTATGAGCAGGTGCTACGTGAAAATGTGGCCCTTATGAAACAAGGCATGGCCGAAGGAATCGTCGCGCCAAAAATCATCGTGACGAATACCCTCTCGCTACTCCAACCTTGGGTGACCGCCGATTGGAAGCAATCGCCTTTCTACGCACCCATCGCCCAATTGCCCGAGTCTATTGACGAAGTGGACAAGCAGGCCATAGCCGAACAAAGCGAAAAAGTGATCGGCAGTCTCACCCGCACCTACCAAAACGTGCATGCCTTCTTTGCCAATGAGTACCTGGCGGCCGCCAAAGAGGCGCCCGGCATTGGCTTCCTTCCGGGTGGCAAGGCCTACTATGAAAACCGCGTGCGGCACTACACCACCTTGCCCCTGTCGCCAGATTCCATCCACAACCTTGGACTTGCCGAAGTAGCGCGTATCAAAGCCGCCATGGAGGCCATCATCGCTGAGGTGAAGTGGAAAGGTTCCTTTGCCGACTTCATCCAATTCCTGCGCACAGACCCCCAATTTTACGCTAAGACGCCTCAAGAACTGCTCAACTACGCTTCGTGGCTCAGCAAAAAAGCCGAAGGGAAACTCCCCTCGCTCTTCAACAACCTTTACAGCCTGCCCTTCACCGTGGAGCCCGTGCCGGCCAACATCGCTCCCACCTACACGGCCGGCCGATTTGTTGGTGGCTCGTGGGAAACCAAGCGAGCGGGCATCTATTGGGTGAACACCTACAACCTGCCTAGCCGCACGCTCTACACGCTCCCGGCACTCACGCTGCATGAAGCAGTGCCCGGACATCACTTGCAAATTTCCCTTGCCGCCGAGATCAAAGACCTGCCCGGGTTCCGCAACCGCTACTACATCAGCGCCTTTGGCGAAGGCTGGGGACTTTATAGCGAATATCTGGGCGAAGAGATGGGCATGTACACTACCCCTTACGAGCGGTTTGGCCGATACACCTACGAGATGTGGCGCGCTTGCCGACTGGTGGTGGACACGGGCATTCACTGCAAAGGCTGGACGCGCGAGCAAGCCCTCGATTACCTCGCCGCGCACACAGCCCTCTCCATGCACGAAGTGACCACCGAGATTGACCGCTACATCGGGTGGCCGGGGCAAGCGCTTAGCTACAAAGTGGGCGAAATCAAAATAAAGCAACTACGCACCAAAGCTGAGGCAGCCCTTGGCGACCAATTCAACATTGGCGAATTTCACCATGCCATCCTCAAAAACGGATCCGTGCCACTCACACAGTTGGAAGCGCAAGTGGATGCATATATTGACGATAAAGTGAAGGTAGAGTGATAATATTAGGAGCGGCAGTGTCCGGCAGTTTAGTCACTTTACTCCCGTCTGATGGCCGGGGCTAGGTTACTAGCTGCTGCGATTTTCAGTAGCTGCATGACCTCACCAGCTTCTTGGATGTTATCCTAAACAGCGGTACTTTTGAAAGGTAGATAAGGCATTCTGACCCGAAAAATAAAAGCTACTATCAGGCATTCATAACTAACTTTTGACATGATCAAGATCCGACTATTTTTTTTGACTACAATACTTTTCAACGCCTACGATCTAATAGCTCAGGAAAACTTAACTGATATTGAATATAAGATTGTTGCCCAAGGAGTCAATTCTCCATTGAACGACGTAGTAATGATCTGTTATAACAAGTATTTCAATTTAGAATCTTTGACAAATGAGTTTCGACGAACGAACAATCTTGATGACATATCCTTGTACAAGAAGAAAATGATAGTAGAAATATTTCTTGGTGAAAGAACCATAGGAGCTGATTCAATCGAGCTCACTCGAATTGCACAAAATAATGACGAACTGATTATCGCCTATGAGACAATAGATAGTGATACAACTAACTTTAGCCATCGACCTTATTTATTTATTCAAATTCCTAAAATAAAAAAGAAGATAGTGCTATTCGAGAACGGTAATCAGCGTGGTGGTCAACGTAAAATTTATATTGATAACTAAACAATACCCGACTTGGCGTAGGTTATACCTACGCCTTATCCTATCCCATCAATTTCCAATTGCCTTTTCAAAGTAAGAATGCCATAAGGTGAACCAGAAGATTCCTCCTTCGTCGGAATGACCTTATGTTGGAGTTCCTACTTTACTAAATCAATGAATTATTCCGGTCTCCCTTCTTACCGTCGTGTTAGCCCAGCGCTCTTTACACAAAACCAAAAATCCAAGCCCACAAACCCAACTCAATGCCTATGAAAGGTCTTGCTCACGATGCGCCAGCCTTCGGTGAACTTGTAAAGGGAAATATAGTCGGTGAAAGTGGTCTTGCCATTGCGGGCAAGTTCGAGCTTCACTACAGCGGCATTGCCCGTGACATCTATGGATAGAAAGGTAGCGTCGGTTTTCACCACTGTGCCGTTCGGGTTGGCTGCACGGTTCTTTTCAAGGTTAGCTATCCACTCTTCTATGGGCATGGGTTTTATTTCATTATCCATGAGCCGGAGCATGTTGAACGAAGGATGAAATCCCTTGCGGATGGCCTCTGATGTGCCACCGTTGTGGATACCATTCACGTACGCGTCCAGCACCACTTGCTGCACCGCCTGTTGCACCGGCGTGGGGTTCTGTGCCTGCACCCTGAAAATAGAACCTGCCAAAAGTAAAATGACTGCTAGTTTCTTCATGATTGATTGTTTTTTTATTGAGAATGACTATTCACACGCACCACAGCGTCACTAGTTCCATTTTGTTGATGGTAATTGTGTTGGCGAGGATGCTCAGTTGCCTCCACTCTGGGGGTTGAAACAACAAAAAACAGACGCACTGTCTTATTCGTCTCCCAGGTCATATCCGATACCATAAGGTTCAAATTCCGGATATACTGCTGGATTGATTGAGAGCAATTGGTCGGGATACTTCTCAAAAAAGGCCGTACTTGCGTCATAAGCCCCTTTGTCACCCGTGCCAAAGGTGTCTTTAAACAAACGGTACCTCATGGCGTAAAAATCGGCTTTTTGCTTTTGGGTGCTATCTAACAGATACAAATCACCCAAATTTTTCAACACCCCGAAATAGTACGAAAGGTCGTCAGTCTCGTACTCCTCCGGATCGAGCGCCGAAAGGTTATTAAACAAATACTCGATGACACCCGCCATCTCCAAAAAACCAAATTGCTCCAGTGAAGCCTGATAAGCCGCTTGATTGTGAGTCTTTTCAAATATAAATCGGTACCTATCTGCCCACGTGTAGATGTCGGTGTAATACAATACATCTTTGGCCATTTGGTACACCACATCATATTCTTCTTTTGCTATCTCTAAATGCCCCTCCGGTTTATTCACCTTTTCGATAAAGGCGAGCATAAGTTCCGTATTTACTTCCAAGTCGGTCAGAGCTGCGCGGATATAGGCGGTGGATATGATCAATGCACTATCATACTTTTTCTGTTCGTAATAAATGGAGGCAATGCGATTGAGATAAAATTCATCCTGCCCTTGCCTTAGACGCGAGGCATTTTGGAGCAGCTTCAACGCCTCGTCAGTTTTCAACTGGGACATCAGCACGTTGGCCCAAGCATTGTACGGATGGCTCCAATTAGGCGCTAAGTCAATGGCCTTCTTGGCATATGCGATGGCTTCCTCGTTTTGCCCAATATGAAAATTTAAAATACCGACTTGGTACTGTAAATACGCCGATTCACTTTGGCGTTCCAGTACCTTTTCCAGCGTGGGAATAAAAGCCTTTAGTTCACCCTTCTTCACTTTATCGTCATGGTATCCCCAGTGCAACATTTCAGCTCGGAAAAATGCTTGTCGTGCCTTCACTTCCTCCAAGTCTTTATCATCAGCGGGTAATATGATCAATAGATCCGTCAAATATTCATGCAGATCCTCTTCCTCGATTTCAGATTTGTAGTGATCTATTTCCAAAAAGCCGTTGATATACTTTTGAGACAAATCCATGGTACCGGCAAACAGCAATCCGAGTGCATTTTGCAATACTTTCTGAATGTCTGTGATGTCCTTGAGCTCTTCGTAATAATCGAAACCGGCGCGCATATCCTCTGCTGCTACCGCCTCCTTCAGATCGGTATACACTTCCATCACACTGTCAGGAATAGCCAATTCCAGATCATTGTCCCTTGCGGCCAGTGCCGTGGATGTGTTCGTGAGCCCAAATTCATTCTGCAATGCCACGAATTTCCCTTGAGTGATGTCCGACAATTTCAGATTTCGGATAGAACCTAAAATCTTCGGATTCTGCTGATAATTCGTTGATTGCGGCACATTGTCGTCCAAGAATGTATTGATTTCACGCAGGGTCACTGCATTATCCGCAGGATCATTATCTGCCCCGCCAATCAGTCCCTGAATAAGATAATAGGTAAATACGCCATGTCCACCACCCCATTTAGGCGATTCCCACGATCGCTCTTGCCCCTGAGCCGATAGTATTTTGGTGATATTGCCCATCTCGCCCGACAGCACGGAGTTCAGGTAGGTCATATCGTCTTCATTCGCTTTGCCGGCATGGCATGCGTCTGCCACGAAAAGTGTGCGCACATTTTTGAAGGCCAACGTCTCTAGGATGTCGTTGAGGTAGCTGAGCGGCATAGTGCCTCCATTGCAATACGACTTATCGAAGCAATCATACCCCATCAGATAGCCACGCTTTTTGATGGTGAGGTCTTCTGTGCCACCATGCCCTGAGAAATACACGATGGCTCGATCGTTTTCCTTGGCGTTGGTCACTAGCCACTTAAACGCATTGGTGATGGACGCACCCGTGGCATGTTTGTTCAGCAATATCCTCACATTTCCAAACTCCGACTCATCTATCTGCTCGCCGTAATTTTCCTTTACAAACTCATAAAAGGCCATCGCATCATCATCGGCATAGCTCAATGGCCGGATGAATTCATATTCCGAAATACCGATAATCAACACCCACAGCTTGCCCTCAGGCATCTGTGCATGCACAGAAAAATGCATAACCAAAGCCAAACTGAGAAGTACACCTTTTGCTCGTGTTTTCATATAACTATATCTAGTCACTCCAATTTCGTCAAAATTTCACTCAGTCCCAACTTTCGGTTGATTCGGCACACTCCAAATCATGTAAACCTTTCCCAAAATGATGTAACACCGGAGAACAAGTATCGGGTCAATTTTGCTTCGTACATTAAAAACATCCGGTATGACAAGCGAACCGAAACATCCGATTTACCTACCGCTGGAAGGCGTAGAGAGCGAGCATTGCGCGTTGATCGTGGATAAAGGCCTAAACGAAGTGGCCGAATTACAATCTCATAAAGTGGAACTGAACAACGGCAGAGCGGTCGTAGAGACAACTCATGAAAACGGCCTATCAGAAGCCGTGAAAAAAATACGTGATTTAGGCTATGGCGTCACCACGGTGAAGCAAACGCTACCCGTCCTTCAAATGACCTGCGCCGGATGCGCCGTAAGTGTGGAATCAATGACCCGGTCGGTGCAGGGTGTCGTCAGCGCATCCGTCAATTACGCATCAGCCACCGTGTCGGTTGAGTATTTACCCAATTTGGTGAAGCCTGCTGACCTGCAAAAAGCCGTGCAAAGCATCGGTTATGATCTGTTCATAGCAGAAGAAAAGGCCGAAACTACTTCGCTGGAAGCCCTGCATGCCCAGCAATACAACGCCTTGAAAATCCGCACCATTTGGGCGAGTGCGTTGGCCTTGCCTGTGGTGGTGATCGGAATGTTTTTCATGCACATGCCGTATGCCAATGAGATCATGTGGGCTCTTTCCACACCGGTGATCGTGTGGTTTGGCAAATCGTTTTTTATCAATGCCTGGAAACAGGCCAAGCACCGTTCGGCCAATATGGATACGCTAGTGGCACTGAGCACAGGCGTGGCATATCTTTTCAGCGTATTCAATATGTTTTTTGCTGATTTCTGGCATGAGAGAGGACTACACAGCCATGTATATTTCGAGGCGGCAGCCGTAGTGATAGCATTCATCTTACTGGGTAAACTCTTAGAGGAGAAAGCCAAAGGAAACACCTCCTCTGCCCTAAAAAAACTCATGGGACTGCAACCAAAAACGGTGACGGTGGTACACGAAGGTGGCCATCAGATGACCCTGCCGGTTGAGCAAGTGATGCCGGGAAATGTGCTACTCGTAAGACCCGGTGAAAAGATAGCCGTGGATGGCCAAGTGGTATCTGGCAGTTCGTATGTGGATGAAAGTATGCTGAGCGGTGAGCCCGTACCCGTGCTGAAGCAGGAAGGCGAAAAGGTCTTTGCCGGCACGATCAACCAAAAAGGTAGCTTCCAATTCAGGGCGGAAAAGGTGGGGGCAGACACCCTCTTGTCTCAGATCATTCGCATGGTGCAGGATGCGCAGGGCAGCAAAGCCCCCGTGCAGCAGTTGGTGGACAAAATTGCGGGCATTTTCGTGCCCATCGTCATTCTCATAGCACTTTTGGCCTTTGGTGCGTGGGTGGCAGTTGGTGGCGATAACGGCTTCACGCACGGCCTTATGGCACTCGTGACGGTGCTGGTGATCGCCTGTCCGTGTGCGCTCGGCCTGGCTACTCCCACAGCCATCATGGTGGGTGTGGGCAAAGGAGCCGAAAATGGGATATTGATAAAGGATGCCGAAAGTCTGGAGCGCGCCAAAAATGTAACGACTGTGGTGCTCGACAAAACCGGCACCATCACCGAAGGCAAACCAACAGTGACCGACGTGCATTGGCTGAATGAAAACGCCGAAGCAGCCGCTATTCTGAGCAGCATCGAGCGGCAATCCGAACATCCGCTTGCTGAGGCCGTGGTGAAAAACTTTGCGGATCTTTCGTCAGTGACTATTACTAGCTTTGAGAGTATCACAGGCAAAGGCGTGAAAGCACAAGTCGATGCGCACACCTACTTTGTGGGCACCCGGTTGCTGCTTATTGAAAATTTCATTGTCATTGAGCGTCAACTAATAGAAACAGCCAAGAAATGGAGCGAAGAGGCCAAGACCGTCATTTGGTTTGCCAATGCTCAAAAAGCCTTGGCTGTACTGGCCATTTCTGACCGGATCAAGGAATCGTCGGTGCTAGCCGTACGACAGTTGCAAGCGGCCGGCATTGAGGTGTATATGCTCACCGGCGACAATGGAGCCACAGCTAAAGCAATAGCCGATCAGGCGGGTATCAGCCACTATCGAGCAGAGGTATTGCCACAGCACAAAGCTGCTTTTGTGAAAGAATTGCAAGAAAAAGGAAAGGTAGTGGCCATGGTAGGCGATGGCATCAACGACAGCACCGCATTGGCACAAGCCGACGTGAGCATAGCGATGGGTAAAGGAAGCGACATAGCAATGGATGTGGCCAAGATGACGATCATTTCGTCTGACTTGATGAAGATTCCTACCGCACTCAAGCTCTCGAAATACACCGTAGCGACCATTCGTCAGAACCTCTTTTGGGCATTTATTTATAACCTCATCGGTATTCCCATCGCAGCGGGCCTCCTGTACCCGGTCAACGGATTTTTACTGAACCCTATGATCGCCGGAGCAGCCATGGCACTAAGCAGCGTGAGCGTGGTGAGTAATAGCTTGCGGTTGAAGTGGAAGTCAATTTGATGATGGGTTGATTTGATGATTTGAAAATGGGTCGATTTGATAATTTGAATATGAGGTGATTGGATGATGTAATAACTATGGACAGTGGACTTAAAAATTCAAACAACAAAAAAATGAAAAACATAACTATACAAATTCCTGACATGCAAAGTGCTCATTGCCAAATGCGTGTCAATCAAGCCATTAGCGCGGTAGAAGGCGCTATTATTAGTTCCTTGAAAGCGGGCGTTGCTGAAGTGTCACTCCATGACGAGGGACGCCAAGATGCAGTATTATCGGCCATCAAAAAAGCCGGATATACGGTGGAGAAACCGAACCCAAAACTGAGAGATGGGAATGGGCATACGCTCACGTTCAAGACGAACATCAACTGCGGCAGCTGTGTAGCCAAAGTGACTCCTGCCCTAGATGCCGCCGAAGGTATTTGTCATTGGGGAGTAGATACCACCACAAAAGACAAGATATTGTCTGTACACTCAGAAGGCATCACCGCCGCAGAGGTAATTGAAGTCGTGAAGCGCAGCGGATTTTCGATAGCAGAAATCAAGCATTAATCCCAAAATTTTCATTGGGATCTGATTTCTAATGGCGGTCATTAGAAATTTTTTTGGTAAGCCATTGATAATGAATGTGTTGCCGGTTAAATTTTGATGAGTTTGGGGCTTTAATTGGGTCTTTTTTTGTTACACTGCAAATGTACTTGAAACTGGCTTTTACTGATAAGTTGGTTACATCACTAAGCATGGCAACCAACATGTCCTGCGCTTATCTCTAGCAATGAAACGCAGAAAATGGATCGAGGGAATCTGGACAGAATCTCAGCATTGTAACTGGCCATTCGCACCAACTCAATTCTCTAAAGACGATTTTGGGATAAATAGATGGATCAATATCCCCTTTGAATCTCTCTATTCCGCTATCTCATTGCTCATTATTTTCTCCGCTTTTCAAAATGAGTGAGAAACTTTTTATGTCCATTCTAACCTAATTGAGGTAATTATTTTTGCCCAAATTATCTGGAAGGCGTGGAATTGGCCTAAAGAAGAAATATCATAGGTTAATCGAGACATTCACCTTCTTCAACTCCGCCGAACTGTTCCCAACCCCAATTTCAAATTCACCCGGCTCGAAGATCAGCTCACCAGACGCGGAATAGAAAGAAAAGGATTCTTTCGACAGGTTGAAAGTCACCTGTTTTGATTCGCCGGGCTGCAGACTGATTTGTTGAAAGCCTTTGAGCTCCAAAACCGGACGGGCCACAGACGCCACCAAGTCGCGGATATACAACTGCACCGTTTCCTTTCCGACAACTTTCCCCGTGTTGGTTACCGTCACCTGAACCAGCACCTCGCTTTCTGACACAGTGGCCGCAGGTGCGCCAATGGCAAAGGATGTGTAACTCAGTCCGAATCCAAACGGATACAGCGGCGTGCGCTCTACATCCATGTGATGCTGCTTGAAGATATCGCCACTCTCGGGACGCCCGGTGTTGCGGTAGTTGTAGTAAATGGGCAGCTGCCCTACCGAACGAGGAAAACTCATCGTGAGCTTGCCGGACGGATTGTAGTCGCCGCGAATCACATCGGCGATCGCATGACCGGCTTGGGAGCCCAAATGCCACGTTTCCAAAATAGAAGGAATATTTTCAGCTTCCCAAGGAAGGGTCAGCGGACGACCATTCATCAGCACGAGCACGATGTTTTTGTTCACGGCATGAACTGCCTTCAACAGTTCCAATTGCAATCCGGGCAGCCCAATATCTGATCGGCTTCTCGCCTCACCTGATAAGTGCGCAGGTTCTCCGAGCACCATGAACACCACGTCTGATTTTCGAGCCACTTCCACAGCTGCCGCAAAACCCGAACGGTCATTTGTCTCTATTTTTACAGGAATATGAAATTGATTTTCGCCGATAGACAGTTTACACCCTTCCGCATAGTTAATGGTGGCATCAGGAAAGGCGGCCGCCATGCCTTCAAAAAAGGAAACCGCCGAGTTGGCCTCCCCTTGTGCACGCCAGTTGCCGATTGGCGCATTTTTGTCTTTGGCCAAAGGTCCAATAATTCCAATTTTTTTATTGTCTGAAAGTGGGAGGACATTACCCTCATTTTTCAACAAAACAATTGACTTGCGCGCCACATCGCGTGCAGCCGCCAAGTGGTCGGGGTGCAGTAACGTCTCCTTTTCGCGAGCCACGTTGGAGTATTTGTACGGGTCGTCAAACAGTCCCAAATCAAACTTCAATTTCAATATGCGACGCACAGCATCGTCGATCAAGGCTTCCTCAATAACTCCCTCCTTCACCAATTCCTCTAGTGAGGTAATGTATGCATCACCCTCCATGTCCATATCTGTGCCGGCTGTCAATGCCAATCTTGCAGCATCCTTTTTGTCGGCAGCCACTCCGTGATTGACCAACTCACCGACGGAGTTCCAATCCGAAACCATCAGCCCTTCATAGCCCCAAGGGCCCTTGAGTAAGTCGCGCACTAAGTACGTACTGGCCGTGGCAGGTGTGCCGTCAATGTCGTTGAAGGCATTCATAAAAGTGGCAGCACCCGACTTCACCGATTGCTTAAATGGAGGCAGGATGTAGTTATGCAAATCATATGGCCCGATGACCACTGTATTGTAATCCTTGCCGCTCTCTACCATACCATAACCGGCGAAATGTTTGGCACAGGCGGCTATCGTGTACATATCCGACAAATCATCTCCTTGAAATCCGCGAATGCGAGCATCTGCAATCAACGCGCCTAGATATGGATCTTCCCCGGCACCTTCCATCACACGACCCCAGCGGGCATCTCGGCCAATATCCACCATCGGCGCAAAGGTCCAGTGCAGCCCGGCAGCAGCGGCTTCTTTGGCGGCTATTTTGGCCGAAAGTTTCATAGCTTCCAAATCCCACGAGGCAGATTCTCCCAGCGGAATGGGGAACATCGTTTTGTAACCGTGGATCACGTCATACGAAAAGATCAACGGAATTTTCAGGCGAGAACTGTCCATCACTAGTTTCTGCATTTTGTAGGTCTCCTCTGCGCCCACCACGTTGAGCACGCTACCTACTTCGCCCCGTACAAACCGCTTGAATCGGCCATCCTGCGGGCCGGCGGGTCCGGTGATGTGTGGGCCTGCCGAATATTGGTTCATCTGACCAATCTTCTCCTGAAGAGTCATTTGCGCTAACAGGCTATCAATTTTTTGATTAACATCTGCAGACTGTGGCACAGGTGACGTGCACGAAAACCCAATCAGTAATAAGAAAGGCAGGAACGAAAATTTCATTGTTCGAGGCGATAGTATCTGATATAATCTATGATTAGTTGCTGAGGCCAAATGCGCTCATCCACACCGTGCTTTCCTCCCCAATTGCCCCCCACAGCCAAGTTGATAATCAAGTGAAATTCGCTTTTGTCAAACGGCCAACCCTTGTAGTCATCGTCATTTTTGTAGAGAGTCAAATAGACATTATCATCCACAAACCAACTGATTTGTTCGGGTGACCATTCAATGCCGTAGATATGAAAGGCTTTGTGCGCGTCTTTGACAAAAATACTGTCTGATCGTTGAGTACCTATCTGGTGGTTAAACTTCTCTGTGTGGATCGTACCGTAGATCATTCCTTGATTGTACCCCACATGCTCCATAATGTCTATTTCGCCATCCGTTGGCCACTGAAGCGATCGGTCAGAAATGGTGGGCAGCATCCAGAAGGCGGGCCATGTACCCTTTCCTTTTGGCAACTTGGCTTTGATCTCGATCCGACCGTATTTCCAATCGGCTTTTTCTTTGGTGACCAATTTGGCTGACGTGTACGGGCTGGCTCCCATTTGTTGCTTGTGTGCCTCTATGATAAGTTTTCCATCCTTTAGGCGGACGTTGGAGGGTTTATCGGAATAATACTGAAGTTCATTGTTGCCCCAGCCACACAGATCGGGACAACCATCCCCAATTACCAATGTCCACTTGGACGGATCCAAGGTGTTGCCTGAGAAATCGTCTTCCCATTCTTTGGTGAAAAGATTCGTTGGCCGACTGATCAGCATCACCGACATACCACCAACGGCTGTGAGCACCAGTACTGTAAAGATGCTCCGCCTCATGGATTCGATTGGAAAACACGAACATAATCTACCAACATGCGTTGGGGGAAGACCGTTGATCCGTTAGGATTTCCCGGCCAGTTGCCCCCAACAGCAACATTGAATATGAAGAAGAATTCATTGCGAAATTCAGACAAGTCGGCAGGCGTAATGTCCACGGTTTTGTAGGTGATGTCGTCCATCTTCCACTGAATAGACGAGGCAGTCCAGATGATGCTAAACACATGGAACTGATCATAAAAATCACCATTAGGCAAAGTATATGAATTGTTCTGCTCACAGGTGCATGCATGTGAGCCGTTGCTGTCCCAGTGCAGTGTGCCGTGCACAGTATCATCTTTCCCTTCGCCCCCGCCTACCATTTCCATGATATCTATCTCTCCGCAGGCGGGCCAGCCTACCGAGCCAAAATTTTCACCGAGCATCCATAGTGCCGGCCAAATGCCTTGCCCTTTGGGCAGTGCTGCCCTGATGTCTACCCGACCGTATTGAAACTCCACTTTGTTGTTTGTGGTGAGTCGGGAGGATGTATAAGATCGGCCGCCGAAACTTTCTTGGCGTGCTTCAATGACCAAGAGGCCGTCTACGATAGACGTATTTTCCTGGCGATAATATTGTAATTCATTGTTTCCCCAGCCGTTGGAACCGGTTCCAATTTCATAGTTCCAGTCGTCCGTATTAAGACTCGTACCGGAGAATTCATCTTGCCAGAGCAAGGTCATGCCCGCATAGGAAGTGGGCGTGGTGTAACCTGTAGAGGGTATGAAGATATTGTCATCCGGGTCGTCATTCAAAATGGTGATTTGAATGGTGGCAGGTGTGCCTAACGTGACACCCTCTGCATTTTCTAAAAGGAGCGCAAATGTTTCATCGGCTTCAAAATCCTCGTCCCCATAAATGGTGATAGACAATGTCTCTTGAATGTCCGAAGGATCGAATACAATGACTTCATTGATCAACTCAAAATCTTCTTCTGCTTCGGCCGTTCCGTTTTCTGATCGAACGGTCACACTGACCTCTCTGTCTACAGGTGCGCTCAGGCGAACGTCGAGCAGTAAGGTGACGTTGGAATTGGCTTCATTTATTGATCGGTCATCGACAAAACCCACGGATGCCTGATCGACAGGTTTATTGCTTGAATCATCACCTCCGCATGAAGCGTTGATTAGCAGAAGAATTAAAAAAAGTCCTTTGAAATAACTCACGATGAATAAATTTTAAGAAAGAAAAAAGAGACAGTGGGGAGGTTTCCACCACTGCCTCTATAATCAACCCAATTAATTACCTGTACCCTGTACGAGGTTATCGAAATAGTATACATCGCCATCACAGGCCGCTCCTTGCTCAAAGTAGATGAGCATAACTGTATAGTTATTATTCGAAACATCATCGGAAAAATCGAATGTCAAGGTCTGCCATTCGCCACTGGTTGTGAGTGTTGCCTCACGCTCCACACTCGGATCAACATCGGGGTAAGCATTTTTCTCAAATCTCATCTTCACCGTAGTACCCTGATTTACGCCGTAAGCCTGCATCGTAAATACATCATTTTGACTTGTAAAATTGAAGGTGCCAGGAGTTAGATATGACATACCTGACCATGTTTCACAACCGGTGGTCTTCGTGTATCTGAAGGCATAACAGCTCGGATTGTCTTCATTGGCAAATGGATTCGTTACGCGTGCTGAACCAATATTTCCGAACTGTCCAAAATGAGCGTTATCGTCATACCAAGTGATATCTAAGCCTGTTACAGGACTTGTTACATCCGCTGATGTCTCCTCAGTACAGTCTAGTGTAGTTACTATCTCAGAGTAAGTATCTTCATCTGAAGCCGAGTTAGCTACTGTCAAAGTCACCGTGTAGGTACCGTCCTCATCGTATGTATAAACCGGATTTTCATCAGTCGAGGAATTACCGTCACCAAAATCCCAATCGAATGTAACTGCATTGGCATTTGAGGTATTGGTAAATGTGAACATTCGTGGATTTTCTTCATTGCGCTCAAAAGTAAACCCTGCAACAGGGGTGGGATCTAGCGGCGGCTCGTCATTCCAATCATCGTAGCTCACATAATTGATCTGCCAGTAGTTACTAATCGATGCATAATTAAAAATCACAGCCATCAAATCGTATCCATCTTCTTCCGTAATAACCACATCAAAAGTTACCTCGCTTACCGGTACAGTAGTTTCTCCGGAAGTTCCCAATTTAGGAACACCTATCCATGCCCCATTACCAGAAAGTGTCACCTTGCCGGCAGCCACATTGTACGAGAATGAATGTGTACCTGAAAGCCATGCGCTTACGTCCGCACCATCCTTATTTATCATATTACCGGCAGTAGCATCGAAGCACTGCTCGTAATTCGGACGGCCATTGAATACGCCAAACTCTCCCCAAAATCCACCATTATCGTCGAAAACATAATCGCCATCTCTTTCGAATGTGAACGTTTGCTCGTATAGGCAATTCCGTGTGCCATTATTTGTCAAACCAAAATACTCATATGGATTCGCGGCACTAGCACCAACTCCCATTGACGTACCTACTCTGTACAATTTCCACATTTTAGAATCTAGTCCTGCCAAAAGCGTAAGGGCTACATCTGGGTCAGTAATTGCTACTTCTTCCTCTTTCACAGACTCTTCGCCTTTATCGTTGCTAGCGGTAAGTGTCACTGTATACGTTCCTGCTGCGGCATAAACGTGAATAGGATCAGCATCAGTGGAAGTATTTCCATCACCAAAATCCCACGAATAGCTATCTGCATTCTTAGAGAAATTGATAAATTCAATTTCCAAGAAATTGTCTTCGCTTGCTTCAAACTGGAAGCTGGCTACTACTTTACCCCCGCCGGTATCGTCAGGGTTACACGACAGCAAAAGTGCCGTTCCGATGAGCATGGTGACAAGCACGACACTCCGCATCATATTTAACTTTTTCATGTTACTAGGTTTATCAATTTAAAAAATTCGGTTTATTCAAAATGTTCAGGTAATGGATAAGGCTCAAGTGAACCGCCTGTCAGGTCGATTTCGCGTTGGGCAATCGGTATCCAGAGATCTTCATTGGAGAAATTTTGTCCTTTTGTGCCACCAAACAAATCCGACTCGGCACGGCCACTTCTCACTAAGTCATACCATCTGTCACCTTCCATGGCGAACTCCATGCGGCGCTCATACCAGATAACATCCAGTAAATTCCAACCCTCTTCGCTCATCACCTCAGCGGTGGTGCGGAACAGCCCTGCATTATCGCCCGGCCCGTATGCTCGCTCACGTACTTCGTCTATCAAGCTCATGGCAGTCGCATCGCTTCCAGTTCCTCTGTGCAGCGCTTCGGCAAGCATCAGGATCACATCTGCAAAGCGGATCACTACAGTATTCGCATCTTTTGTCAAATTCACGTCACCATCCGGTGCGCTGTATTCCTTGTAATTGGCATATTTCTGCTGCCAGTATCCTTCCCAATCAAGCGGGTTGTGGCTGTCATTACCACCATAATATGTTCCGGAACAAGTACCTGGTCCTCCGTTTCCATCAATCGCATCCTCCAACTCCTGCCTTGAGATAATGGAGCCATCTCTGCGGTAGAGGTCGTCGGCCAAATAGGCATCCCACAATTCCTGCGTGGGCATTAAGAAACCCCAACCCTCTTCGTATTCGGGGTGGCGGCTGCACAACAAACGAATGCCGCACAATTGCACCACCGGATTTCCCTCGATAAGGTTATTTGGCATACTATAGCTAGAAGGGAACTGATTGGTATGTTGAATCTCAAAAATGGATTCTGTACTGTTCTTATTATTGAAACCGAAGATGTCGGCATAATCGTCGGTGAGTTGGTAGATGCCCAAATCGTACACTTCTTGCAATTGTTCGGCAGCTTTGTCAAACAACGCCTCATCATCTCCGTCCAAATCGGCCCAGTAGAGGTACACTTTACCCAGCAACGCTTGCGCTACAATGCGTGTTACGCGTCCGTCAAATCCGGCACTGTAGCTGGAGGGTAGATTGTCAATGGCATCCAGCAAATCCGTTTCTATCTGCGTGAAAACTTCCGTAAGCGTATTTCTTGAAACATTAGCCTCAGCGGGTGCTAACTGGCGCGTAACCACAGGTATTGGGCCATAATGTCTGAACAGATCGAAGTGATACCAAGCCCGCAAGAAGCGTGCTTCGGCCTGCATACGTGTCACCTCAGCACTCTCAATTTGTGCACCCGTGATGACGATATTGGCTCGGTTGATTCCCTTGTAATTTTTATCCCAAATCCACTGCGTTTCATTCGTAAAGGTGTTGTTTGAGAAATCGTCTAATTCTTGCCAACCCGGCTGATCCAAATTGGTGTTGTCTCCACCGGCATTGGCATTGTCTGAGCGTATTTCACCAAACATGATAGGCGAAATCCAAAACCCGCCGTGCATCTCCCAGCCAAGCGGATCGTATGCGGCTATCAGTGCCTCGAAAACCTGCTGCTCGCTCACGAGAAATGTTTCTCCGGCGATCTGATTAACCTGTAAATCGGTTTCTAGATTTTGGCAACCGAACAGCAGTCCGATTGATAAGAGTAATGTATAGTTTATCTTCTTCATGTCATTAGAACGTTAGCGTTAAACCACCACCGATGCTCTTGGCACTCGGATAAAAGCCTTTGTCAAGTCCGGTATCGAACACATTGCCATAGGTACCAATGTCCGGGTCAAACCCCGTGTACTTCGTGAAAGTCAAGAGATTGTCCATAGAGATATAAATTCTAAGTTTTTTGGCTTGGATCGTCTCCAATCCTTTGGTGGATAGGGAATAACCTATTTGGAAATTTCTCAGACGAACGAATGAGGCATCCTCCACATAGAAATCTGACGGCACTTGATTCTCTCCGCCCAAAGAAAGTCGGGGGTATTCAGCGTTTATGTTGTCGGGTGTCCATCTGTCCAGCCATTCTGTCTGCATGTTGGCTTGAGGCACATCTTGGCGCTCATAAATTCGGTACAAATCGTTTCCGATGCTGGCCGCAAAAAGGGCGCGCATATCAAATCCTTTGTACACCACATTGATATCCAATCCCAACCGCATATCGGCCCAAGGCTTACCGATCATGGTGATGTCTTCGGTCGTGATCTGACCATCGCCATTCACATCCACAAATTTCAAATCACCGGGCTGTGCATTCGGCTGTATGGGATCCCCTTCGTCGTTGATGTAGCCGAAGATGTCCGCATTGTCGTTGAATACGCCGGCTGTCTTATATCCGCGGAAGTAGCCGATCGGAAGGCCGGCTTCCATCCCTGTGATTACTACGTTGCGCACCGGCCAAGAAACGCCCGGAAGTACGCCGTTTTCAGAGTTTACCTTCAGGGTTTCGTTGGTGAGCGTAGACAAGTTAAATGCCGTGCTGATACGCAAATCACCCATTACTTTGGTGTAGCGCAAATCCAACTCAATCCCGCTATTTCGAACTGAACCTACGTTAGTGATCGGGTCACTGTTGGCGCCTACTACTGACGGTACCGGCTCAGCTATTAAGAGATCGATGGTTGTTTTGTTGTAGTAAGAAAACTCAAGATTGAGATCACCATTTAAGAATCCGGCCTCAAACCCGATATCCACCATGTCTACTTCTTCCCACTTCAAATCCGGATTCGCGGGACGGATCTCGGTGGCTCCCGTATAATAGCTATCGCCAAAAGCATAGTTACTTCCAGGTGCAACTACCGGTAAATAGGCAAAATCAGCAATGCGGTCGTTACCGTTGCGGCCCCAACTGGCACGTAGCTTTAGGAAGTCAATTTGACGAACGTTGAAAAAGGACTCTTCTGACACCACCCAACCAAATGAGACTGCCGGAAAAATACCATACTTGTTATTGCCTCCGAATCGAGAGGAACCGTCTCTTCGCACCGATGCGGTCACCAAATATTTCTCTTTGAAATTGTAAATCACACGACCGAAGAAACTATTGAAGCGATATTCAGGAATAGCTCCTCCGTAGTTCGTATGAGTAGAGTCTGCCGCTGTTGGCGAGCCATCCAAATACCACCAGTTCTTATTGAACTCATAATCGGCGGGGATGCCGTTGGCAAATCCGCCTAAGTATGTACCCGTGTGCTTTCTGGTAGAGATACCTGTTACCACTTGCACATTGTGATTGTCCAAAAAGGTGCGCTGATAAGTGGCGTAATTTTCGATTTGCAACTGCAATCCTTGGAAAGTTCCCTGACCTATTCCGTTATAGGGGTTGGCAAACGTGCTTCTGAATTCGTACGATGGGGTAAAAAAACGATCAAGTGTAGCGGTGTAATCAAAGCCCAAATCCGACCGCACCGACAGCCCCTCAATGATCTTCACATCTGTATAGACATTACCAATCATCTTGGTCAATTTGTTCTCATTATTTGAAATGAAGATGCGTCCAAGCGGATTGATGTATTCTTTCTGCACCCAATTGGAATGTCCGAATCCAAACTCACCTGCTTCATCATACACTGGGGTGATGGGATCATAGTTGAACGCATCTGAAAGTGGAGAACCGAAAGCATTGTTCTCCGGAATGCTGTTTCGCACACTATTGAAATACGCCAAGTTTTGGCCGACCGTGAGTCGTGGAGAAATCTTGGTCTCGCTGTTAATACGGCCGGTAATCCGCTTGTAGTTGGACTTGTCCCCACCGATCGAGCCCTGCTCATCCCAATACGAAAGGCTCACAAGGATATTACCGCTCTCCGTGCCTTTACCAAATGACAACTTATGGCTTTGAATTTTGGCCGGCTCGATGAGCACATCAAACCAATCCGTATTTTCCTCGATATCAGCTTCTGAGGTTGGGAACCCGAGCGGCAATGCCACATTGCTATTGTCGTATTTCTCAGAGATCAATTCAAAATACTGCGATGAATTGAGCATGTCCGGCATACGCCAAGGCTGTGACGATGACATGAAGCCATCATAGGTCACCTCATACGCTCCTGATTTTCCTTTTCTGGTCGTAACGATCACCACACCATTTGCTCCACGTGCACCATAAATGGCCGTAGAGGCCGCATCTTTCAGTACGTTGATGCTCATCACATCGGCCGGGTTGATCCAATTAATATCTTGTACAACCAGACCATCCACTACGTACAAAGGGGAAGCATCTCCGTTCGTACCCACACCTCGTATGAAGATCGGACGGTTGGAGCCGGGCTGACCTGAAGAACTCGACACTTGCACACCGCTCATCTGACCGGCCAGTGCATTTTCAAGGCTTGGCACATTAAAGCCGCGCAGCTTGTCTTCCCCAATAGCAGCGATAGCTCCGGTGGCTACTTTCTTTTGCTGCTCGCCGTATCCGATCACCACGATTTCGCTGAGTGCCGTCACATCCGGCATCAGTGTGATGGTGATGTCTCCGCCTGCGGCACTGATTACTTGGGTCACATAGCCAATGTATGACACGGTGAGCGTGGCATTGGCCGAGACGGTCAAGGAGAAATTACCATCCACATCGGTGATGACGCCATTGGATGTGCCCGTCTCGAGGACGGTGGCACCCGGCAATCCTTCATTGGTTTCTCCATCAACTATTCTCCCCTTTACGGTGGTCTGCGCATAGCCTAGTTGGGCTGAGAGGAGCAAGAGTACGAGTAGTAGCTTTTTGGACGACTGTAGAACTTTTTTCATTTGATTAGGTTGTGGTCTTTTTGCCGAACACGTTTGCAATATGAGAAGTTCGACAAGCAGTCATGTAAAAAATCACCACATCAAAAACTCATCATTGTTAAAATTGCACCACATCAAAAACTCATCAATAGGACACCAAATATTTAAAATTCGCTTTTTTTGGCATAAATTGCTTTCAGTCCACGTGAGACGTATATCACACCATATTAAAATACCATTTCTCATTCTTCTGTGCCTTGCGAGCCCAGACTTGCTGGGTCAGATCCGGGCGATGGATCTGTACAAAACACCCCTTTCTCAGTTCTTTGAGTCATCGACGTACAAGGGCGGGATACAAAACTGGCGGTTTGCACAAGACACAACAGATGTGCTGTATGTGGCCAATAGCTACGGCCTGCTAGAGTTTGACGGAGAAAATTGGGCACGCTATGATGTACCCAACAGTACCAAGACGCGCGCACTTTATATTGATAACAACAACACCATCTTCATTGGCAGCCAAGGTCAAATCGGGTTCTTTCGGCTAGAGGCCTCAGGGATGCAGTTTACTACGCTGCTAGACAAGCTGCCGGCCAATATGGCGGCCATAGATGAAGTCTGGAACATTTTCGAATTCGAGCAATCCATTTACTTTCAAACATCCGGTGGCTTACTGGCACTCAAAGATTCTGTGCTCACAACCATTCAGCCAGAGGCCGACATCCTTTCGTCCTTTTTGATCAAAAACCAGCTAGTGGTGCAGGTGCAAAATGGACGGGTGCAGCGGGTGCAAGGCCAAAAACTATCCGATTGGCTCACCGGCGAGCAAGCGTTCAGTACTATATCCAGCATCCTGGCCACACCGAGCGGTCATCTCATCTTTTGCCTTAACGGCAATGTGTTCAACATCGATGCGTCCGGACAAGTCACGAAGGTATCCGACTTGTCTGAGACTTTTGCGCGTACCCTCATCAATGTGGCCATACGGCTCTCTTCCGGTCGGATGGCGGTGGGTACACAAAACGACGGACTCTTCATTTTGAGTCCGGAACTGAAAGTCACGCAACATTTGACCAAAAAACAAGGGCTAGACCATCGCACCGTTTACTCACTGTACGAAGATCATTTTCAGAATCTATGGGTTGGGCTTAACAATGGCATTTCGTATATCGAATTGGGCTCTCCCCTATCGCTCATCAACGAAGAAGTGGGACTGGAGGGAACCGGCTACACAGCCATAGCCCAAGAGGGAAAAGTATATCTGGGCACCAACAACGGCCTCTTCACTCAGCCACAGACACCCAATCTTCGACAATACGAAATCGTGCCCAACAGCGAAGGCCAGGTGTACAACCTCTCGTCCATTCGGTCGCAGCTCATCATGAGCCATCAGAAGGGAGCCTATTTGGTGGTGCAGAATCGGCTAAATCACTTTTTTCAAAAGACGGGTGCTTGGAAATTCATTCAAACAGCCAACCCCTCAAAACTCGTGGGCGGCACCTACGAAGGCATTTTCGTCTTCGAAAAAAGCGGTAGCGGATGGGTGGAGCAAGCTAAACTGAAAGATTTCGCCGAATCGTCACGCATTATGGAGTGGGAAAGCGATTCGCTCTTGTGGATGACCCACGGGTACAAAGGTGCCTATCGCATTCGGTTTTCGCGCGATTTGTCTACCATCAGAGAAATTCGGCACTTCGGCGAAACAGACGGCTTTCCGTCCAACCTGCTCATCAGCGTGTACAACATCAATGATCGGCTCATTTTCACATCAGAGCGGGGTATTTACGAGTTCGACCCTGCCACCGAGAAATTCAAGCTAAACAGCTTCCTCTCTGACCTCATAGGCATGAATCACGTGAGTAAAATTGCCCCGTTTGGCGAGGGGCATATTCTTTTCATCGCCAATGATGCCCTGGGCATGCTGCGCCAGCAATCGTTTGGTCATTATGAAAAGGAAATGAACGTTTTTAAGCGGGTGAACAAATACCTGAGCAATGACTTGGAGAATATCTCCATATTGGATGATCGGAATATCCTTATTGGTGCCAAGGAGGGTTTCATTCATTACGACCCATCCATTTCACATTTTGAGCAGCGTGCGTTCCGTGCCTATGTGCGCTCGGTGGCTGTCACCTCCTCGTCGGACTCGGTAATAACCAAGCCTGCCGTGTTTTTTGAAAATGAACGCCTCCGAAATATCAACGCCATCAAATTCAGTTTCTCGGCCCCCTATTTTGATGGGTTCGAGGATTTGACCTACAGCTATCGACTGGTGCCATTTGAGGAAAATTGGTCTGCGTGGACCGAATTCAGCGCCAAAGAATACACCAATCTACCTCCTGGCACTTATACGTTCGAGGTGCGTGCGCAAAACGTGTATGGCGAGATCAGTCAGGTAGGCAAATCATCCTTAAAGCTACTGGCACCTTGGTACAAATCGAGCTTGGCCTACGTAATCTATGGGATGATCGGTATCCTCATTTTCGGGCTCATTTCACTGATACAGGATCGAAAGTACCGCGCGGAAAAATTGAAATTGAACCAAAGCAAAGAAGAAGCACTGAAGGAGAAAGACATTGAATTGAGCCAACTATCGGAAACCTCTCAGAAGCAAATTGAGGACTTAAAAAATCAAAAATTGAAAGCTGAAATCCATCACAAAAACAACCAATTGGCCAGTGTCACGATGCACTTGATCAACAAGAACGAGTTTGTACAAGAGGTGCGAAAGCGCATCGATCACATGATCCATGAGAAATCCACTTCATCGGAGGAATTGCGCAAGATTATTCGCACCATTGACCGCAACATGACCGAAGACGATTCATGGGATCAATTCTCCTATCATTTCGATCAGGTGCATGGCGACTTTCTAAAGAAACTGTCGAGCGATGTACACAAGCTCACGCCCCAAGAAACGAAGTTGGCCGCCTACCTGCGCATGAACATGTCATCAAAAGAAATAGCCAATCTGATGAATATTTCGGTGCGTGGCGTGGAGCTAGCGCGGTATCGTCTACGCAAAAAACTCGGTTTGGACAGGGATCAGAATCTAAATGATTACCTCATGCAAGTGTAGGTGAATTTTGAAGTAACCTCTTTCTCTGAGTACCTTGGTCAAATATGAAATGTATGCGTACAATCCTGATTCTTCTTTTTGCATCAATTACAGCTTGCAGCGACACAGACAAACCGACCAAAGTAGATTCCTTAGTGGTCGGAATGGACTTGTCGTTCCAACCTCAGATCGCCGATGAAGGATTTGTGTATAGGAATGCTAGCGGAGAATCGGTCGAGATGTTACCATTCCTAAGTGCAAAAGGAGTGGATATCATACGCCTTAGACTTTGGCATTCACCCACAAATGGCTACTCTGGTTTGGATGAAGTTTTGGAATATGCGCTGAAAGTAAAGGCAGTCGGCATGGATATACTGCTAGACATACACTACTCAGATACATGGGCGGATCCAGAAACTCAAACCCCTCCATCAGCGTGGAATGACCTCAATTTTGAAGAAATAAAAACGGAAATCAATAGCTACACCACTTACGTATTAACTGCTTTGGCCGATCAAAATACACCACCTACTATTGTGCAAATTGGTAATGAAATCAATCAAGGATTTTTGTGGAATACAGGACGGGTGGGTGGCGAATTCGAGAATAATTGGGGAAATTTTCGCGCTTTACTTAACGAAGGAATTAAGGCAGTTCGGTCTGTCGATGCGTCTGTAAAGATCATGCTTCATTATGCCGGAGTGGATGGTGTCAATTGGTTTTTTGCCGGAGTGGATGAGTTGGACTTTGACATAATAGGGCTGTCCTACTATCCCATTTGGCATAAGGTTTCTTTGCCAGCCTTAGGGCAAACCCTTGATTTTATGGCTGAAAGTTATGACCGACCAATCATGATCGTGGAGACTGCCTATCCATTTACCCTTGAGTGGAACGACTGGACGAACAACAATTGGGGAGAGGCAGGACAACTACTCAGTGGCTATCCAGCCACAAGTGAAGGCCAAAAACAATTTTTTACTGACCTTAAAAATATCGTTGCTGATATTCCTGACGATAAGGGGTTAGGCGTGTGCTGGTGGGCACCAGATTGGGTAGCCTATCGTGGCAAGGAAGCCACCAATGGATCCACATGGGAAAATGCCGCCATCTTTGATTTTGAAGGAAAAGCCCTGCCAATAGTGGACGAGTTGAACTAATTTGATGACATGAAGAAATTAATTCCCGCACTCTTTTTGTTATTGGCTTGCTCCACAAATGAGCGTGTGCCTTCAAGTCAAGATGTCCCCGAATGGTCCAAATCGGCCATCTATTACCAAATTTTTGTAGAGCGTTTTCGCAATGGCGATCCGACGAATGATCCCACTCCGGACGATATGCGCATGACGTATCCGGACACCATACCTGCTAGTTGGACAATATCAGATTGGACAGCCGATTGGTACGCGCCCGATGCGTATCACGCCCAATTGCCCTCAGACATGGATTTCAATACCCGCGTGCAACTGCGCCGCTACGGAGGTGACTTGCAGGGCGTGCTGGACAAGATCGATTACATTGCTGACTTGGGGGTAAATGCCATCTACTTCAATCCGCTCAACGACGCACCCTCGCTGCACAAATACGATCCTCGCGCCTATCACCACATCGATCGCAATTTTGGCCCTGATCCACGTGGGGATGTGCAAATGATGGCGCAAGAAAACCCCATTGATCCGGCCACTTGGCAATGGACAGCCGCTGACAAGCAGTTTTTAGAGGTGATCAAAGCCTTTCATACGCGCGGCATCCGAGTGATTCTCGATTATTCATTTAACCACACAGGTTATGACTTTTGGGCAATAAACGACATCCGTCAAAACGGTGAAAATTCAAAATACACCGACTGGTACGAAGTGAAACAATACGACAATCCGACTACACCGGTCAATGAAACAGAGATAAAAGGCTGGTGGGGATTCAAGTATTTGCCGCTTTTTCAAGAAAAACTGGACAGCCCCGATACCAAGCCACCACATGAGGGAAATATCATTTCACCTTCGCTGAAGCAGCACATTTTTGATGTATCGCGCAGATGGCTGGACCCAAACGGGGACGGAAAATTTGACGATGGCGTAGACGGTTACCGATTGGATGTGGCTGCTGAAGTGTCGATGGGTTTTTGGCGTGAATACCGCCAGTTTGTTAAAGGCATCAATCCTGAAGCCGTGCTGATCGGCGAAGTGTGGTGGTTTGATTGGCCGGATCTTTCAGGTCCTGAAAAAATGGTGCAAGGTGATGCTTTTGACGGCTTGATGAATTACCGATGGTACCTCGGAGCAAGAGGCTTTTTCTCCCAAGGCGATCCTGTGATGAAACCAAGCGAATTTGTGAGTCACTGGGAAACGATCAATGCCACGATCACTAAGGAAAACAGGCAAGCGATGATGAACATAGCAGGCACACACGACACGCCACGGCTGAGCACCTGCTTCTTCAATGACGAACGGTACAAGGAGAAAGCCAAGCCGGTGGAGAATCCCACTTACAAAATTCACCGACCGGATGATCAGACATGGCAGGAAGTACGCATGTTCCTGCTTCATCAATATTCGTTTGTCGGTTCGCCTCAAATCTGGAATGGCGATGAACTGGGGATGTGGGGTGCAGACGACCCTGACGACCGCAAACCGATCTGGTGGCCCGAAATGACCTTTCAGCCGGAGGCAGCACACCCAGTTTCCAAGCGTACCATAAGCCCCGATGCAGTGAAAGCAGATCTAGACCTGCTGGATTATTATAAGCGGCTCATAAACATAAGAAAAGAAAATCCGGTACTCGCCACCGGTCAACTCGAGTTTCTCTTGGCCGATGACACACGAATGTGTTTGGCGTATTCGAGAAAAGATGCTCAAGATGAAATCATAGCTGTCTTCAATAGATCTGATGCGGCACAACTTCTGGATATACAGGTAGCAGGTTCAAAGTATATCGATTTGATTAGTGGAGAAGAGTTACGCGCGGTTGATGAAAAAATGACGGTGTTGCTTACATCTACTCAAGGAAAATTACTCAAACGCATCAAGTGATGAATAAAGCGCAGGCAATTGAAAACTTAAAAGCAAATCATCAAGCGTTTATTACATTGATTGATCAATTGTCAGAAGAAGAATTCATGTTTCAAGCACCTGAAAAATGGTCAGCCGGGCAGCAGTTGGAGCACATTCGTTTGAGCGTGAGGCCGGTGGTATTGGCGTTTTCACTACCACGTTTCATGCTAAAAATCCTTTTTGGCAAGACTAATCGTCCCAGTAGATCATATGATGAACTAGTGGCCAAATACCACGAGAAACTCCAAAAAGGCGGTCGAACCACGGGACCATTTGTTCCAAAACCATTTCGTTTTGACCAAAAAATCGAGGGCATTAAAGCCGTGAGTATGCTTATTTATAAACTAGAAAAACAAATTGAGAGCTTTACGGAAGCATCACTAGATACGTTGATCCTACCACATCCGCTGTTAGGCAAAATAACCCTGAGAGAGATGCTTTATTTCACGACGTACCATGTCCGGCATCATCAAGAGTTGGTAATGAAGTATTTGACCAAATAATACCGCACTAGAAGATCATCATCACCTCATGCCACAAATAACAATATCTTACCAATCGACCCTTTCGCATTCCCTCTTTTCCAGCACAAATTCTAAATTCCCAATTGATTAACCAACAGTATCCAACCGATGAAAAAATTCACTTTCCTTTTGCTTTCTGTCTGCGCTTTGATGCTGGCTTCATCCATTCACGCACAAAAAACCAAATCGAATCCTACCCCTGCGCATACCATTTCACCCGCAAAATATGAGGGACTACAATGGCGCAATATTGGCCCCTTTCGTGGTGGCCGATCAGCAGCAGTGGCGGGTGTGCCGGGCAAACCAAACCTCTACTACATGGGCTCCACAGGCGGTGGCGTGTGGCGCACGACAGATGGAGGAAACTCTTGGGAAAACATCTCTGACGGCTATTTTGGTGGCTCTATAGGCGCAGTGGCCGTGAGCGAATGGGACAACAACGTGATTTATGTAGGCGGTGGCGAAAAGACCGTTCGCGGAAACGTGAGCTACGGCTATGGCATGTGGAAATCGGTAGATGCGGGCACTACCTGGACACACATTGGATTGAAAAACGCTCGCCACATTCCGCGCGTGCGCATTCACCCAAAAAATCCTGATCTCGTTTATGCGGCGGTATTGGGTGACCTCTTCAAATCGTCGGAAGAACGAGGTGTGTATCGCAGCACAGATGGGGGCAAAAACTGGCAAAGGGTACTTTTCGCCAATGCCGATGCAGGCTCAGTAGATCTCACATTTGACCCCAGCAACCCACGCATCTTATACGCTACCACTTGGCGCGTGCGCCGAACTCCGTATAGCCTGGAAAGTGGCGGTGAAGGTTCTGCCCTTTGGAAGAGTACAGATGGTGGCGACACTTGGACGAACATTTCAAAGAATGAAGGCCTGCCGAAAGGTACATGGGGCATTGCCGGGGTGACGGTCTCCCCTGTTAACTCGAATCGTGTGTGGGCGATTATTGAAAATGAAAATGGAGGCGTATATCGCTCGGATGATGCCGGAAAAACGTGGCAATTGATGAACAAAGAGCGAAATCTGCGTCAGCGGGCATGGTATTACACACGCATCTATGCCGACACGCAGGATGCCGACAAAGTACACGTGCTCAACGTGGACTATTTCCAATCAAAAGACGGTGGCAAAACCTATCAATCCTTTGAAACACCACATGGAGATCACCACGATCTGTGGATAGCTCCGGAAGACAATCAACGCATGGTCATTGGTGATGATGGAGGCGCACAGATTTCATTTGACGGAGGCATCAACTGGAGCACGTATGAAAATCAACCCACGGCTCAGTTTTATCGCATCACCACAGACAATGCCTTCCCCTACCGCATCTATGGCGCACAGCAGGATAATTCTACCATGCGCATTCGTCACCGCACCAATGGCCGCTTTATCGATACGGATGCTTGGGAAGAAACCGCAGGTGGCGAGAGTGCGCACATAGCCGTGGACCCTACTGATGACAACATTGTGTATGGTGGCAGTTACGATGGTTTCCTCACTCGTGTAGACCACTCTACCGACCAAGTTCGCGGCATCAACGTGTGGCCGGATAACCCGATGGGTCATGGTGCAGAGGGCTTCAAATATCGATTCCAATGGAATTTCCCCATTCTCATTTCCCCACACAATCCAAAGCGCGTGTATGCGGCCTCTAACCAACTACACGTAACTGAAAATGGCGGCCAATCGTGGGAATTGATTAGTCCTGATCTCACAAGAAACGATCCAACGAAACTAGGTCCTTCCGGCGGCCCCATTACAAAGGACAACACATCTGTAGAATATTATTGCACCATTTTCGCCATAGCCGAATCGCACCACGAACAAGGCGTGATATGGACAGGTAGCGATGATGGGCTAGTGCACGTGACGCGTGATAATGGCAAGTCGTGGAGCAAAGTGAGTCCTCCAAATATGCCTGAGTGGACAATGATCAATAGCATTGATATTGACCCTTTCAACAAAGGCGGTGTGTATGTGGCTGGCACGCGCTACAAGCTGGGCGATTATGCGCCTTATTTGTACAAAACCGAAGATTATGGAAAGACTTGGAAGAAAATCACCAACGGTATTCCGGCTGAGCATTTTACACGGGTACTTCGTGCTGATCCGGCACGAAAAGGTCTGCTCTATGCAGGTACCGAAACAGGCATGTATGTGTCGTTTGATGACGGTAGCAACTGGCAGCCACTTCAGATGAACTTGCCCATAGTGCCCATTACAGATTTGGCAGTGAAAAACAACAACTTGATAGCCGCTACACAAGGTCGCAGCTTTTGGATCATTGATGATCTCACCGTATTGCATCAATTACAACCGGAAGTGTTTAGCAAGAAATATCACCTGTTCAAACCCATGGACAGCTACCGTATGGGCGGAGGTGGCGGACGCACATCGCGCAGCGCAGGCACCAATCATCCCGGGGGTGTACTCACCTACTACTATGTGCAAGACACAAGCAAGACAGACACCCTTCGCTTGGAGTTTTTGGATACCAATATGACGGTTATAAAAACGTACTCAACACATCCTGACAAAGAAAAAAATGAAAGCAAACTAGATGTAAAACCAGGCCTGAATATGCTCAGTTGGGATATGCGCTATGAAGGTGCTAAAACCTTCGACGGAATGATTTTGTGGTGGGCATCTACCCAAGGTCCGATGGCCATTCCCGGCGCTTACAACGTACGATTCAGCGGGAAAGGATTTACCGAAGCAAATACGTTTAAATTATTGAAAGATCCACGCAGCGAGTCGAGTGATGCGGACATTCAAAAGCAATTTGACTTTTTGTTGGCTGTACGCGATAAATTGACCGAAACAAACCAAGCGATCATTGACATCAGAAAAGTACGTGGACAAGTGAATGAAGTACTGAAACGCACTGAAGATGAGCCGATTACAACTTATGCTAAGGAATTGCTCAAGGAGATGAAAATAATTGAAGAAGCATTGTACCAAACCAAAAATGAAAGTGGCCAAGATCCGCTGAACTACCCGATTCGATTGAATAATAAACTTGGACATTTGACATCCCTATCAGCCATTGGTGACTACCCTCCGACGGATCAGTCGTTAGCGTATTTTGAAGAAGTGAAAGAGCTTATAGATGCAGAATTGACGAAGCTAAAAGCCGTGATGAACGAACGCATTCCAACACTTAACAAAATGGTAATGGATGCGAAAATTGAAGCCGTGAAACTGGAGTAATGAGGAGCTAATTTGAAACTAAAAGTCAATCATATGAATACCATCACTGCCGAACTGCTTGAGACTGAATTTGTAGACCGGGAGCATCTGTCTATCGTGATTGACGATGAGCCGCTGGATATGCTGATAGCCGGTGAAGATGAGTTCGGTGAGGTGCATTCGGTGGGGCTAGTGCCTACGCTGCTCGACTGGCTAAAAGATGAAAAAGAGCGTGCCTTTGTGTGGGAGCGCATATTGCCTGCTATGGGTAAAAAAGCGATAGCGCCGGTGCTTATGTGCCCGGATGACTGTGATCTGGTGTGCACGGTGGTGGTGGCTGAAATTGAAAATAAAGGCCATGAGGTAATCTGGAAGCGCATCGGTATAGATGTGGGCCGCACAGGCGATAACCTGAAGACGATCGGCAAGAAAGTGGATTGGTTTGACTTGCCGCCTTTCCATTTTCGTATAGCGGAATATACCCAGTGCGTGGAGCAGTTTAAAAAATGAAGTAAATGCCCGTAGCAAGCTGGGTCATCATCTATCTCCTTGTCACCATCGCCATAGGGCTGGTAGCTACGCGGCTGGTGCACAATGCCAATGACTTCTTGTCTGCCGGGCGCAAGGTGCCGTTTATGCTCAGTTCGTTTGCGCTGTTTGCCTTTTGGTTTGGTTCAGAGACCGTGTTTGGCGCCTCCTCCGAATTTGTGCAGCATGGCTTCCTCGGCGTGATCGAAGACCCCTTTGGTGCATTCCTGTGTCTGATATTGTTTGCCCTCATCTTCGTGAGGCCACTGTACCGACAGAACATCCTCACCTTGGCTGATTTGTTCCGCAGAACCTACGGCCCTCGAATTGAGACCATTGCATCGGTGTGCATGTTGCTCACGTTTCTGGGCTACATCGCTGCGCAGATCATTGCGCTCAGCATTTTGTTCGACATCCTCTTTGGGTGGGATCCTCTCACGGGCAAACTCATTGGGGCGGCCATTGTCACGCTCTACACCACAGCAGGTGGCATGTGGGCTGTGTCCATTACCGATTTCATCCAAAGTATTGTCATCATGGTAGGCTTGGTGCTGCTGGCCATTTTCTTCACTGGTTTGGTGGACTCGCCCTTGCAAGCTCCAAAACCACACTTTTTTGATTTCACCCCCACTCAATCCAATGGTCACTCGTGGGTGGAGTACATAGCCGCCTGGCTCACGGTGGGTTTGGGTTCACTTGCTTCACAGGATATTTTTCAACGCGCAAATGCCGCCAAAACAGAGAAAATAGCCGTCCGATCCACCTACGCAGGTGCCGGATTGTATCTCATCTTCGCCATGCTACCGCTCTACTTGGGGTTGCTCAGTCTGAAAATTGATCCTTCTCTAAGTGCAGGCGATTCACAATATGCGCTCATCGGATTGGTTTCGGGCTATGCGCCCATGTGGCTGCAAGTGCTTTTTATGGGTGCGCTGGTTTCGGCTATTTTCAGCACCAGCAGTGGGGCATTGCTGGCGCCCTCTTCCATTCTCTCTGAAAACTTGGTGAAGCCCTTGTTTTTTCCCAACGCATCCGACAAACAATTCCTGCGCATTTCGCGGATATGTGTAGTGGTTGTGGGCATGCTCGCGGCTTGGCTTTCCATCATGAGCGAGAGCATCTACGAGTTGGTGGCACAGTCGTCGGTGCTGGGCACGGTGAGCATTTTGGTGCCCATGTTTTGTGCGCTGTTCATGCGTCCATCGCAGCTCGGTGCTTTGCTCTCGATGATACTCGGACTGATAGCGCATGTGCTTGTGGAGTATCAATTTGTGGCGATTGATTTCCCGTCAATGTTTGTAGGGTTTGGTTTTTCGATCTTGGGGATGGTGATGGGGAATATGTTTAGCAAGAGGGGTGCTTGAAAAAAGTAATTGTTGTTGAGACCCAATAAAAGCCACAGTTTACCATTCCCCCAAATCGCAAAGCGAAAGCGGGTGGGTTGTCAGCATTCCGGGCGTGCGGCTGGCTGAGGGTGGAAGGTTAATGCTGACTTGACCTTTTGGTTCTTTTGTGTCCAAGACAAAAGAACAAGAAAAATAATACAAGCACTGAAAGGGCGTAATACCCCTGCGAAGGGTGCAGCCCTTTGCAACAATGACAACCCCCACCCCCTCAATCGTTTGCACCCAAAATATTCGCTCGAATGTGCCCGCAGACACAAAATTTATTTGCCCAAGAAAAAATCTTTCTGCAATATTTGCGCACTCTTTTGAAAAATTGAAAGCACACAACACGATATCACTTTTCGTTAGGCCGTTCCCGGCCAGGCCTTGGCCTGTGCAATAATGTAGTGTCACCTACGGGGTGACCGCAGTTCGATTTTTTCCTATTTCCCTTTTTTTAAAATTCTCAAAACGATGAATACAATCATTGTTCAGATTGCTACATCTGAGCACCAATTGTTTGCAGAAGAAATCTGCCAACTCATTGAAACCAGTGCGGCACAGCGCGGCACAGGCATAGCCAAGCGCGAACCCGAATATATCCGTCAGAAGATGGCTGAAAACAAGGCCATCATCGCACTCACAGCCAAAAAGGAACTAGTGGGCTTTTGCTACATCGAAACGTGGAGCGACAAAAAGTATGTGGCCAACTCCGGCCTCATCGTAAAGCCCGAATTCCGATCGTCAGGTGCAGCAACAAAAATCAAAAAGAAGGCATTTGAGCATTCGCGCAAGATGTATCCGCAGGCCAAACTTTTCGGACTCACCACGTCTTTGCCCGTGATGAAAATCAACTCGGAGCTGGGCTACATGCCCGTGACGTATGACCATCTCACCACCGACGAAACCTTCTGGAAAGGCTGCCAAAGTTGTGTAAACTACCAAGTGCTGATGAGCAAAAACAAGAGTAATTGCCTTTGCACAGCCATGCTCTACGACCCGGTGACGGTGAACGGCAAGCGATGGAATTTCCTTAAGAAATCCAAGCTCTACGAGCGTTTCATGCGCATCAAGGAAAATCGATTACTCAAAAAAGCAGCAAAGAAATGAAAGTAGTACTTGCATTCAGCGGAGGACTAGACACCTCCTATTGTGCCAAATATTTGTCTGCCGACTTGGGCTATGAGGTGTTTGCCGTCACCGTAAACACGGGCGGCTTCACCAAAGAAGACCAAGGGAAATTGGAACAAAAAGCGCTCGGTTTGGGTGTGAAAGAATACCATTTTCTTGACCGTACGAGCGAGTTTTATCAAAAAGGAATCAAATATCTGCTCTTCGGAAATGTGCTCAAAAACAACACCTATCCGCTCTCAGTAAGTGCCGAACGAGTGTTTCAGGGCTTGGCCATTGCCGAATTTGCCAACACCTTGGGCGCTCAAGCCATCGCGCATGGGAGCACGGGTGCAGGCAATGATCAGATTCGGTTTGACCTAGTGTTTCAGACGCTGTGCTCGGGCATGGAAATCATCACGCCCATTCGCGATCAGTCGCTAAGCCGCGAGGCGGAAATTCAATACCTGAAAAGCCACGGTGTGGAAGCGAATTGGGAAAAAGCGCAGTACTCGATCAATCAAGGGCTGTGGGGCACTTCGGTGGGCGGCAAGGAAACGCTCACCGCTCACCTACCCTTGCCCGAAGCGGCATATCCAAGTCAATTGGAAATTACGGAGAGTCAAACGGTTTCCATTCATTTCGAAAAAGGCGAACCTGTTGCGATGAATGGTGAAACCGGAAATCCGGTGCAGATCATTCAGCAGTTGAATAAACTGGCATCCGGCTATGCCATCGGGCGCGACATCCATGTGGGCGACACGATCATCGGCATCAAAGGACGGGTAGGTTTTGAAGCTGCCGCCTCACTGGTGCTGATCAAAGCGCACCATCAGTTGGAAAAACACGTGCTGTCCAAACATCAACTCTTCATCAAAGATCAGTTGGCACAATGGTACGGCAACCTGATGCACGAGGGGCAATACCTCGATCCGGTGATGCGCGATATGGAGGCATTTTTGGTGTCATCACAAGCGGCAGTCACAGGCACGGTGCATGTGCGGTTGGCGCCTTATCGGTTCATTGTTGAGGGGATCGAATCTGAAAATGATTTGATGCAATCGTCTTTTGGGCAATATGGCGAAATGAACACGGGTTGGTCGGCGCAGGATGCGCGAGGTTTTGCCAAAGTATTTGCCAACCAAACCAAACTTTATCACTCGGTGCATCATGGAAAAAATTAACGTAGGCATTATCGGTGCGGCAGGATACACCGCCGGCGAATTGCTGCGCATCTTGGTGCATCATCCGCACGTGCGCATCACATTGGCACAAAGCGAAAGTCAAAGCGGTAAGCCCGTGACTGCTGTGCACAAAGACTTAATTGGTGACACAGCGTTGACTTTTTCAAAAGAAATCAGTTCCAATGCTGATGTGTATTTCCTATGCAAAGGCCATGGTGAATCAGCAAAAATACTGGCCGATCATCCGTTTCTTTTATCCAAAAAACTCATCGACCTGAGTCAGGATTATCGATTGACAGGCACGCATGATTTCGTGTATGGGTCACCCGAATTCAACAAAAAATCGATACAAAAAGCAACGCATATTGCCAATCCGGGCTGTTTTGCCACGTGTATTCAACTGTCCATTCTTCCGGCGGTGCAGGCAGGCATTGTGCAAAGCGAGCTGCACATTTCAGGTATCACCGGTTCTACGGGTGCTGGGCAGGCATTTTCCGAAACGTCGCATTTCAGTTGGCGGCAGAACAATGCGAGTGTGTACAAACCGCTCACGCATCAGCATCTATTAGAAACAGGTCAATCAATCACGCACCTGAAGGCTGATTTTGCATACGATGTGAATTTCATTCCCTACCGTGGGGCGTTCTCGCGCGGCATCATCTGTACGACGTATTTCCACACGGATGCTACGGAAAAGCAACTGCAAGACGTGTACGGACATGCCTATGCACATCAGCCGTTTACGCATGTGGTCTCGGAAAATCCCGACATCAAACAGGTGGCGAATACCAACAAAGCCTTGATCCACGTGATGAAAGTGGGCAGCAAAGCCGTGATTGTATGTGTGATCGATAATCTGCTGAAAGGTGCCTCCGGTCAGGCGGTGCAAAACATGAATCTACTTTTTGGTCTGGATGAAAAAACAGGCCTGCTACTTAAATCAAACGCCTTTTAATCATGGAAAAATCAAACATAGCCATCCTCGGATCGGGCAATCTAGGCATGGCCATCGCACAGGGAATAGTGAAAAGCAAACTGGCTGAAGCGGAACAAGTGTACGTGACCAAGCGCAACACGACCGCCTTGAAAAAACTGGCCGATGAAGGCTTTCGCGTAACCACCGACAACCAAAAAGCTGTGGCAAATGCCCGCATGGTCATTCTCTGTGTGCAGCCCAAGCAACTGGCGGCTGTGCTCGAAGAAATCAACGGCGGCTTGCAGCCCGAGCATGTCCTCGTCTCCACCATCACGGGCGTGTCGATCAAGCAGATAGCCGACCAACTGACCATCAAGGTGCCGATCATTCGTGCCATGCCCAACACCGCCATTGCCATTGGCGAATCAATGACGTGTATTGCGGCAGCACCCGATGCGCATGCCCACGTACCCGAAGTGGAAGCGCTCTTTCAGGCGCTGGGGCGCACATTACTCATAGAAGAAAATCTGGTGCAAGCTGCTACCGTGCTTGGAGCAAGTGGTGTGGCGTTTTTCATGCGCTACCTCCGTGCAGCCACCCAAGGCGGCATTCAGATGGGTTTTGATGCCGAAGATGCCCAACTTATCGCCGTGCAAACGGCCAAAGGTGCCGCGTCTTTAATTCTCGCGCACGGCACGCATCCCGAAGTGGAAATCGACAAGGTGACCACACCGATGGGCTGCACCATCGAAGGGCTCAACGAAATGGAGCATCAGGGATTTTCATCCGCCTTGATCAAAGGCATCATGACGTCTTACAACCGCATAACCGAAATGAAAAAATGAAGCTGTTCGACGTATATCCGATTTACCCTATCGAACCGGTGCGGGCACTCGGCAGCCACGTGTGGGACGCGGAAGGCACGCAATATCTCGACTTGTATGGCGGCCATGCGGTGATTTCCGTTGGGCACAGCCATCCGCACTACATCAAGCGATTGCAGGATCAGTTGAATCGCATTGCCTTCTATTCCAATTCGGTGAAAATCTCCATTCAGGAAGAATTGGCGCACAAACTTGGCGAACTGTCCGGCTATCCTGGCTATTCGCTTTTCTTGTGCAATAGCGGCGCAGAGGCGAATGAAAATGCCTTCAAACTGGCTTCATTCCAAACCAAACGTAAGAAAATCATTGCCTTCAAGCAGGGATTTCACGGACGCACATCGTTGGCCGTGGAAGCCACTGACAATACGGGCATTCAAGCACCTGTAAACAGCACAGGCAACATCGTGTACGTGCCGCTCAACGATTCGAGAGCATTTGCAGATGCCATGGACGAAACCGTGGCAGCTGTGATTGTGGAGGGCATTCAGGGCGTGGCGGGCATTTATGAACCAACATCGGCATTTCTTCAACTGCTGCGCAAATCATGTGATCAATTCGGCGCGTGTTTGATTTTGGACGAAATACAATCCGGCTCTGGGCGGTCTGGGAAATTCTTCGCGCACCAGTATGCCGGCATTCAACCGGACATCATCAGCATGGCCAAAGGCATGGGCAATGGCTTCCCCATCGGCGGCATTCTCATTTCCCAATCATTTCAAGCCAAACACGGCATGCTCGGCACCACGTTCGGAGGCAATCACTTGGCATGTGCGGCAGGCTTGGCGGTGCTGGAAATAATGGAAGACGAAGACTTGATAACGAATGCCGGAAAAGTCGGTGACTATCTAATGGCGCAATTGAAAACCATTCCTGCCGTAAAAGAAGTACGCGGAAAAGGGCTTATGATCGGAATCGAACTGCACTCGGAAATAAAAACCGTCCGCTCAAAACTCCTTTTTGAAGAGCATCTGTTCACCGGATCAGCTAGTCACCCGAACGTGCTGCGCATCCTCCCTGCCCTATCGCTCAGCATGGCGCACGCCGATCAATTTATCTCCTCCCTAAAAAAATGCCTCGCATGAAACACTTTACATCCGCCGCAGACGCGCCCGACCCGTGGGCATTGGTACAAGAGGCTTTGGACATCAAAAAAGCACCCTTTGCGCATGACACCTTGGGCAAAAACAAGGTGCTGGGCATGATCTTTTTCAACTCCAGCCTGCGCACCCGCATGAGCACCACACGTGCGGCGTATAACCTTGGTATGCAGGTGATGACGCTCAATGTGACGCAAGATTCGTGGCAAATGGAAACCCAAGATGGCGCCATCATGGACAAGGGAAACGCCGAGCACATCAAGGAGGCCATTCCCGTGATGGCTGGGTATTGCGACATGCTGGCGGTGCGCTCGTTCCCGAGTTTGGTGGATCGCGAGAAGGACTATCAGGAAATGATTTTGCAGTCTTTCGTGACATTGGCCAACAAACCGATTATCAATCTCGAATCGGCCACTTTGCATCCGTTGCAATCCCTTGCTGACCTGATGACGATTAAGGAATTTTCCGCAAAAGACCGTCCCAAAGTAGTGCTCAGTTGGGCACCTCACGTGAAAGCATTGCCCCAAGCCGTGCCCAACTCATTTGCACAGTGGATGTTGGCCGCCAATGTAGACCTGACAATCACGCACCCCAAAGGCATGGAACTGGCACCTCAGTTTACTGCAGGTGCGCACATCGAGCACAACCAACTAAAAGCCTTGGAGCGGGCGGATTTTGTGTATGTGAAAAACTGGAGCGGCTATGAAAACTACGGTCAACTCCACCACGACCCCAAGTGGATCATGAATCTGGAAAAACTCCAAGTAACGAATCAGGCCAAAATCATGCACTGTCTGCCTGTGCGCCGTAATGTGGTGATCGCCGATGATGTCCTCGACAGTCCGCACTCAATCGTGCAAGAGCAGGCATACAACCGCCTTTTTGCCGCCCAAGCCGTGTTGAAACACATCCTAAAAAGCAATCCCTCATGAAAAACGTGCAAGTGATCAAAGTGGGTGGTGGTGTGTTGAAAGATGCCGCCAAGCGAGCGGACTTTCTGAAATGCTTTGCGCAGATCAATGGCTCAAAAATCCTCGTTCACGGAGGCGGACGTGAGGCCACTGAATGGGGCAATAAACTAGGCGTGTCAGCCAATATGATCGATGGTCGGCGGATCACGGATGATAGCTACATCGATATCGTGACTATGGTGTATGGAGGGTTGGTGAACAAACAACTGATGGCCGATTTGCAATCACTTGGTTGTCAGTCGCTTGGCCTCACCGGAGCAGACGCCAATTTGATTTTATCTGAAAAACGTCCCATCAAAAACGGCATTGATTTCGGCTGGGTGGGCGACCCTGTATCTGTGCAAAAAGACGTACTCATTGATTTACTCCGCAAAGGAATCACACCCGTGATCGCGCCGCTCACCCACGATGGAAAAGGCCACTTGCTCAACACCAATGCCGACACCATAGCGATGGTGATTGCCGCAGCGTTGCAGTCCGATTACCACGTGCAGTTGGTCTATGCTTTCGAATTGGCAGGCGTGCTGGAAGATATAACTAATCCCGATTCGCTTATCCACCGCATGGACGCGCATTCTTTCCAACAACTCAAAGACCAAGGAAAAATTTTCGACGGCATGATTCCCAAATTGGAGAATGCCTTCCGCGCCATAAAGCAAGGCATTTCTGCTGTGAAAATTGTGAAATACGATAGCTTGGCACAGCTCAATGATGCGGCCTTCACCTCCTATACCCACATCACATCATGAGCTCTACCGAACGATACGAAACCGCATTGGCATTGCTCAAAAAGCTGATCGCTACACCAAGCTTTAGCAAAGAAGAAGCGCAAACTGCCGCCATCATCGGTACATTCTTCACTGCGCAACACATTCCATTTGAGCAAATCGGCTACAACATCCTTGTGAAAAATCAGCACTTTGATGCTAGTAAACCTACCATCCTGCTCAACTCGCACCACGACACGGTGAAGCCGAATGCAGGCTACACACTCGATCCGTTTCAGCCTGTTGAAAAAGACGGCAAACTCTACGGCTTGGGTGCCAACGATGCAGGCGGATGCCTCGTGGCGCTGGCGCTTACGTTCGTCCATTTTTATCAGCAAACCTTGCCTTACAACCTATTGTTTGTCGCTTCTGCCGAAGAGGAAAATTCCGGCTCTGGCGGCATTGAGTCGGTGTTGCCGCACCTGCCCACACCGGAGTTTGCCATTGTAGGCGAGCCTACCGAAATGCACATGGCCGTAGCAGAAAAAGGCCTTATGGTGCTCGATTGCTATGCCAAAGGCGTAGCAGGACATGCCGCGCGCGACATAGGCACCAACGCCATCTATGCCGCTCTGCCCGATATCGAGTGGTTCCGCACGTTTGCGTTTCCGCACATATCAAAGCACCTCGGTCCGGTGAAAATGACCGTCACGCAAATCAACGCCGGGCAGCAGCACAACCTGATCCCGGACACCTGCCACTTTGTGGTGGATGTGCGCTCCACTGACGCCTACACCAACGCCGAACTTCTCAGCGAAATCAAGCAGGCGATTTCATGCGACGTGCAGGCACGCTCTACCCGACTGAATCCTTCGTTTCTACCGGACAACCTGCCCATTTCGCAGGTGGCAGATGCATTGGGCATTCAGAAATTCGGTTCGCCCACCACCTCCGACCAAGCGGTGATGCCCTTCCCATCCTTCAAAATGGGACCCGGCAAATCCGAGCGCTCCCATACACCCGACGAATTCATTTTCCTCCGCGAAATCAGTGACGGAATAGAAGGATATATTCGGTTGCTGGACGCACTTTTTAAATCTTCTCCTTGGATGGACAGGGGTGGATAATCCCCTTCTGGGAGGGCGGTCATACCTCAGCCCCGAAGGGGCGAAATACAATTGCGAAGGGTGAAGCCCTTCGCACGAAAAGCAGCCCATGATTTTTGTCCCGAATTGTTCGGGAAGCCCGCCCGGCTTGAGGGCAAAAGTTTGTTAGTGGCCAAAAAGTGAATTTTTAAAACAATAAGACTGACCAAATAAGTCAAATAACATTTAGCAGATCACCATGAAACTCTGGCAAAAACAAAACGAACCCATCGACCAACTCTTCGAGCGCTTCACCATCGGGCAAGACCCTGTGCTCGACCTGCACCTGGCCAAATACGACGTGCAAGCCTCCAAAGCCCATGTGAACATGCTGGCGTCCATCCACCTGCTCACGGCTGACGAGCAGCAACAACTCATCCATGCCCTGGATGCTATAGCCGAGCAGATAGCCAAAGGGGAATTCCAAATAGAGCCCGACGTGGAAGACTGCCACTCGCAGATCGAACTCCAGCTCACCCGCGCCCTCGGCGACACAGGCAAAAAAGTACACAGCGGCCGCTCGCGCAACGACCAAGTGCTCGTGGCGCTCAAGCTCTTCACCAAAGCCCAACTCGAAGAAATAGCCGACAAAACCGCTACGTTTTTTGACCTGCTCCTCGCCAAAAGCGAAGCACACAAAGCCCACCTCATGCCCGGCTACACCCACATGCAAGTGGCCATGCCGTCCTCCTTTGGGCTGTGGTTTGGCGCCCATGCCGAAAGCCTCGTAGACGACCTGATCCTGCTGCGTGCGGCGCATCAGATTGCCGACAAAAACCCCCTCGGTTCAGGAGCCGGATACGGTTCGTCCTTCCCGTTGGATCGGCAGATGACCACCGCCGAACTGGGCTTTTCGTCGCTCAACTACAACGTGATCTATGCCCAAGCCACCCGCGGCAAAATGGAAAAATGCACCGCCTTTGCCCTCAGCAGTTTGGCCGCCACGCTCGCCAAGTTTGCCAACGACGTGTGCCTCTACTCCGGTCAAGATTTTGGCTTTTTTGCCCTTGACCACACCTACACCACAGGCTCCAGCATCATGCCGCACAAGCACAACCCCGACGGGTTCGAACTGGTGCGCGCCACATGCAACCAACTGCAGGCCCTGCCCTACGAACTCTCGCTGCTATTGGCCAACCTGCCCACCGGCTACCACCGCGACCTACAGCTGATCAAGACGCACTACATCCCGGCCTTTCAGCGCCTCCAAGACTGCCTCGACCTACTCACCGCCATGACCCTACCACTAGAGGTGAACACCGCCATCATCCAACAGGAAAAATACGACCTGCTCTTCACCGTAGAGGAAGTGAACAAACGCGTGCTCGCCGGCACCCCCTTCCGAGACGCCTACCGCCAAGTAAGCGAACTCCTCAGCACCGGCACCTACACGCCAGACCGCACCCTGCACCACACCCACATCGGCAGCATCGGGCAGCCCGCCACCGAGGAGATACGTGCAGCTTTTGGAGATGTGTATAAGGGGATGAAAGGGTAAGGCATTAGGACCTGTCCTGACCGAAGCGTCAGGAGCGATACACCCACGCATTTTAGCCACTGTGCTCCCGCCTTCTTTCCGGCACAGCCTACGTTCAGTCGGGGCTGACGCACAAGCTGCATGGATTTTTAGAAGCTCCTATACCGTTTTATTGAAAGGAGTTGGTATATTCGGGGAAGGGAGTAAGTGTTATAAACGGGTATTTATACTTGATTACCAATAACATACATTTTAAACCCGTTAAAAAAATATTAATTACATAACATGCATTAAGTGCACTTTAGAAAATACAATTATCTTCAAAACCTATGATCAAGGAACTAATCAAAGACCTGGTTTATGAAAACATCGATTTATCACAAGGACTGACAAGAGCTAAACTAATTGCTTACAAACTCAACAACACCCAATTCAAAGATTGGTTAACAACTGAACTAAACGGTTACTCAGACCAAAAGGATGATTTACCAAAATACAGAAAGATTCCCTGCCAACTCTTCGCTGAATTGTTTGTGCCTTTTGGAGGTAGCCGAATCAAGCTGTCCGACATGTTCTGAAAGGCATGTCGGACGACAGATAAAAAGGGATTTTCAAATCCCGTCTTTACAAGAGATTCCGGCATTTCGCTGCGCTTCAGCCGGAATGACGTGCGGAAAATTGATGTGGCCACACTGATGCCGGGGCAGAGTTAAAAATCATTAAATGCTTCCAATCGGGTGTGAATTGTGAGACTTTTGGATGATGCGCCACCTATCTATCATCGTCTTGTTGCTGCTCGCGGGGAGTGTAAATGCCCAAGAGATGATGGGCTTTGTGGTGGATCATGGTGCAAACCAGCCGCTCCATGGGGCGCACGTTCGTAACGTGTCGGCAAGGCAACTGGTCACCACAGGTGCGGATGGAGCGTTTCGCTTGCCTGTGTCTGTGGGTGATTCCATTTTGATTACGTTCGTGGGGTATGCCGATTATTCTTTCATCGTTCAGGAATCGTATGTGCGGAGCAGGCTTTTGATTCCACTCCTTGAGACAGAAGTGACGTTGGATGATGTAGTGGTTACCCCATTTTCGGAATATCCGCAAAAACCCGTGATTGAGCTGGACTCACTGGTGGCCATGCCGATGCTGTTGCCTGAGGTTTCTGCGGATTATATGTACGATCCCAGAGATGAGACTATGCCAAGCAAGATGGCGCCTACAGTGGGCATCCGGCTTAACTTTGAGAAGTTCACCAAGGGGAAAAAGGAAAAGGTACACTATGCAAAGAGCCTAGATCAGGATGAGAAGTGGAAAATAGCGGAGCAGAAATTCAACAGAGAGTGGCTCACCGAAATCACCAAGCTGGAAGGCGATGAACTGACGTATTTTATTGCTTATTGCAATTTCTCTGTGGACTATCTGGCACAAGTGACACTTTTAGACATTCAGGATTATGTGCTCGCTAAATTGGAGAGATATAGGGCAGAGAAAGAGCCAGAGTGATCATAGTTCATTTATTCTTTTCACTTTTTACATTAACCTTCCCGTTCATTTGGCTAACTGCCATTTTGCACACAGTTTTGCAGTACTCCTTCGGAGAAATTTATACAGAAGCGTGGAGAGACAGGCTCAGTGAAACGCTAGCAACCGGCCCGCAGGACAAGGTGCTAATTCCTGAACAAAAGTGAATATAAATTATGAATAATAACCGTCTAACATTTATCTAACCAACTGATAGGCAACCACTTGCGTGGTAGCCTGAAGTACGTATCCATACGCTTATGAATTTTGAAACTGCCGCCATCCGCACGCAAGTGCCAAACGACCAAAACCGCGAACATTCTGTGCCTATTTTCATGACCAGTTCGTTCATGTTTGAGAGTGCCGAGGAAGCTAGAGCCATGTTCAACGACGAAATCAGCGGCAATATCTACTCGCGCTACTCGAACCCCAACACGGAGGAGTTTATCCAAAAACTGTGCTTGCTGGAAGGAGCCGAAGACGGCATCTCCACCGCCACCGGCATGGCGGCCATGTTCACCAGTATGGCGGCTTTGCTTGCACAAGGCGATCACGTGCTGGCCTCACGGGCGTTGTTTGGCTCCACACATCAATTGTTCACGCGCATCTTCCCAAAGTGGGGCATCAGCTACACCTATTTTGACTTGCATGATCCGGGCAGTTGGGAGGCACTGATCCGGCCGAGCACGAAGATGATTTTTGCGGAGACGCCCTCTAACCCGGGATTGGATTTGGTGGATTTGGAAAAACTAGGCGCATTAGCCAACAAGCACAACCTTATCCTGAATGTAGATAATTGCTTTGCCACGCCATACATCCAAAACCCTATCAAATGGGGTGCGCATTTGATAACGCACTCTGCTACTAAATTTATGGACGGGCAAGGGCGTACATTAGGAGGAGCTATTGTGGGCAAGAAAGAACTGATTGCGGATATCCGATACTTCGCGCGACACACGGGTCCGAGCATGTCGCCGTTTAACGCCTGGGTGCTGAGCAAGAGTCTGGAGACGCTGGCCGTGCGCATGGAGCGCCACTGTGCCAATGCGTTGGCGTTGGCCACATTCCTGGCGGGTCATGCGGATTTGGAACTGGTGAAGTATCCGTTTTTGCCGAGCCATCCGCAGCATGCGTTGGCCAAAAAGCAGATGCGTCATGGGGGCGGAATCGTGACGTTTGTGGTGAAAGGCGGACTGAAGCGTGGAGCTGTATTTTTAGATCAATTGAAGATGGTGAGTCTCACGCCAAACCTTGGCGATACGCGCACCACAGCTACGCATCCGGCCAGTACTACACACAGCAAACTCACAGAAGCCGAACGCCAACTAGTTGGAATAGCACCGGGATTGGTACGCATATCCGTCGGGCTGGAAACCATCGCTGATATTATTGGAGATATTGATCAGGCGTTGAGGGGGAGTAGGTAATCAGATTAATTAAGTCTTTTGTCAAAAAATGGATTTTCATTCGCAAAAATCCATTGAACTACTTGAGTATCAGAATCGCTTCGATGAAGTGAAAGCGGGTGGGTTGTCAGCATTCCGCGCGTGTGGAGGGTTAAGGGCAGAAGGTTAATGCTGACTTGACCTTTTGGTTCTTTTGTGTCAAGACAAAAGAACAGAATGACAGTCACTATCTTTATTCTTGTCCATTAGGCTTAATCTGATGTCATCCAACTTCAGCAATCAAACGTAGATGCGTAGCTTTAAACCCATGAATCCCTTGAACCGCACATTAGCCCTTATACTCCTCTTCCTCTCCGGTATTTCTACCGCTCAGGAAGACCGCATCCGTGTCTCCTTCGAGCTCTTTTCAGATGTGCTGCCAGATGACGCCACCGTGTATGTGACGGGCTCGCATGAGCAGATTGGCAATTGGAATCCGATGGGGCTGCAACTGGATTTTGTGGGCAGTGGCATTTGGACACGCTCCGTGTATTTTGATAAGCCGGTTAATTTGGAATACAAATTCACGCTCGGCACATGGGAAGGAGAAGCAGCTAATATTTCGGGTTTACCCCTACCCAATTTTAACGCTAAAGTAACTGACAGTCAGACACTCACACATGTAGTTGTGCGCTGGACAGATGGGCAAAAGCCTGTTTTGAAAGGACAAATTACGGGAACAGTAAATTATCACCGCGGCATCAAAGGGGCGGGTCTGCAAGACCGTGACGTGATCGTGTGGCTGCCACCCGACTATGAAGAAAACCCGACCGTGCGCTACCCTGTGCTGTATATGCAAGACGGACAAAACATCGTGGATCCGGCCACCAGTTCGTTTGGCGTGGACTGGCAAATAGATGAAACGCTGGATAGTTTGATCACAGGCGGAAAAATCAACGCCATGATTGTGGTGGGCATTTACAATACGTCTGACCGTACCTATGAATACACACCGGGTGATAAGGGAACCGCCTACATGGAACTGGTAGCGAAAACGATCAAACCGATGATCGATAAAACGTACCGCACCCTGCCCGACAGAGCAAATACGTATGTGGGCGGATCATCGGCCGGAGGGATTATTTCATTTATGTTAGTCTGGACATATCCGGAGATTTTCTCCAAGGCACTCTGCATGTCACCAGCCTTCAAAACACCCGAAGGTTTTGAGTATCAATTTGATTTTGTACGGGTGGTGAGAGAATCTAAACCACGAAAAAATGTGACCTTTTATCTGGACAATGGAGGTGTGGGATTAGAGGCCGCTTTGCAGCCGGGCATAGACGATATGATCCAAGCGCTTCGGGAAAAAGAATATGTTTTTGGGAAACATTTCATGATGAAAAAAGATGCTGTGGCCAGTCACAATGAAGCGGCATGGGCGCAGCGTTTTCCGGCGGCTATTCAGTGGTTGATGACCCATTGACGGGGACAGCTATTTGGCTCATTTTCAAAGCAAATCGTCCGTCTGTAAATGTGTAATCGGGAAGTGATACTGTGCTGAAATCGATGGGCTCACCTTTTAGAATGTAGCGTTCAAAGGCAGCAGCATCTTCATTCAAATAATTTCGCAAGTGCTTCAGCCAAAGGGCGCCTTCCATCCGAAGGTTAGCATCCGCTTGGCAATCGCGCAGCACATCCCCCATTAAGTCATCCAGACTTTTCATGCCATTACTGGCTTGCTTTATTTGCTGATCCACCAGAAGTGCATAGAGTAATCCGCGTTGGTACGGGAGTTTTTGATAATGGCGATTGCCCCAGAAGGTATCCCAAGTGATGCTGTCGTTTGGTACGGCACGGACAGGATTTTTTTCGTATTCAGGAAGGATACGCGTGTTGATATGGCTAACAAAGCCTGTCTGCGACCAATCACCTGCATACACCAGCAACTTGTAGGCGTAATAATCTGTGAATCCCTCCGAAAACCAATACTGCTTTTCTTCATTGGCATTTTTGAATGATCCTTCCTACCCAGCGGCGCATCAATTCGTGACTGTACCGCCACTCCATGATGGATTGGGGCGTGCCTGAATGGTTCGAGGCAAAGGAAATGAAGGAATCAGAAATACTGTCTTGGCTTGATCTGGCCGAGCCGAATTGGTCAAATGCCTTCCAAAAATGGCCAATGTCTAGCGTGGAGACAGCTTGAGAAAATGAAGAAACGCTGACGGAGAGTACCACAAATAGTTGCACGAGTGAACGGCTACTTACCCCGCAAAGAAGCGATATCCGCGCGCAAGACATGCTTGTGTTCCCACAGTGTATACAGCCCACACATCAGCGTGACAATGGCATATGTGAAGAGCAGTCCACCGTCGTTCAGTACTTCGATCCCTAAAAACAACACGTGCATGGCCACAGCACCGACCATTAAGCCAACCGTAAGGAAAGCACCCCATCCGGCCGTGCGAGGCAGTAGTATCAAAACAGCGGCAAGCAACTCAGCAACACCCACCCCGTATCTTCCCCAAGGTTCCATGCCTACAGCCGTAAAAATGAGTACCGACTCAGGTGCGGCTGAAAATTTAAAATAAAGCGTTTGCAGCATGATAACAGCTGCAAGTATTCGAATAACCCAACCGAGTAATTTAAGCATCATCGTGGTTTAGAATAGTGCTTGAAATTAATGAAATTTGGTCGCAAATGAGCTGGAAACAACTTCTGATTTACGGAATTCTGATGGCCTCTGTGCTTTTTGTCTTAGAATTGACACACTACAGGGCTATTGTCAGGGATATTCCGCTCGAACTGTTCGGACTCATTATTGCGCTGCTCTTTCTGCTCTTCGGCATTTGGATTGGGACTATAAAAAACCAAAAAAAAACGCTGACAGGTATTCACAAAGAACAACGTTTAGGCCTCAGCGATCGAGAGATGGAAGTGCTCCAATGTATGGCCGACGGATTGTCAAATCAAGAAATAGCTGACAAACTATTTATTTCCTTGGCCACTGTGAAAACGCACGTATCAAATGTACTACTGAAACTAAATGCCAAGCGGCGCACACAGGCCATACAGCGAGCCACCGAACTGGCTCTTATTGATCCAACAAAAGGATGCAATTGGTCAAATCATCCTTAAGAGTGAGCGAAATAAAGAAGTGGAAGCATTGATTTGCCAAAAACACCAAAAACTATGAACTACAAACTTGCTCTCAAATACGGCTCCATCAGCGGTATTATCATCATTTCCTCATTCTTCCTTTGGGATTTCCTCGTGGGCCATGATGCCGAATCATCCATTGGAATGTTGGTTGGTTACGCCTCCATGCTTTTGGCATTCACGGCCATTTTTATTGGGTTAAAAAATTACCGAGATAAGACACTTGGCGGACAAATCACTTTCAAACAGGCCTTCTTCAATGGCTTGGCCATGGTCTTTGTTGCATCTGTCATCTATGTGGCCGGTTGGATGATCTACATGCCCAATTTCGCTCCAGATTTTGCAGATAAATATACAGCCGGTCAAGTGGCCAAAATACAAGCGGATGAATCTCTTTCAAACTTAGAGAAAGAAGAAAAAAGGCGTGAACTGGAGGTGATGATGGAAAACTACAAGAAACCTGAAATATTGGCCGCATATACTTTTATGGAAATATTTCCTTTAGGTTTATTAGTCACTATAATTATAAGCGTCTTGGTAAGAAAAAATAAATCCAAGACAAAACATGAATAATTTTATTCAAAATTGGATTGCTGAAATAAGTTCGGAAACGGATAGGGTAAATAAACTATTCCAAAAATTGACTCTTGAGGAACTGAATGCCCAACCAGCGCCAAACAAATGGTCAATAGGTGAATTGGTAGAACACCTAATCGTATCCAACAAATTATACTTTAGCACATTCAAGCTAATTGCTAATAATACGCATAAAAATCCTAGGTTCATTAGTTATCAATTCCTACCTCGGCTCATAGGAAAACTGGTGTTACAATCTATCACCCCAATAACTAAAAGAAAATTCAAAACAGTAGAAGTGTTCAAACCAAAAACATAAGATCACATATTTCGTGTGATCGAGGAATTCTTCGAAATACAGGAAGAATTAATTAAACTAGTTGAGCCACTACAGGGACTCAATCTCAAGGAAATTTTCATGTACTCCCCTGCTACCAAGCTCACCATTTACTCACTCCAAGATGCACTCACTATTATTCTCAACCATGAGAAGCGTCACATTAGTCAAATGCATGATTGCCTTCAGCGCGACGACAGCCGCGCATCCGGATAATCAGGTACGGCCTCATCAAATTGAATTTTATTTATATAAAACACCCTTCGCTTGCGCTCCTTTCTTGGAAAAGTCTTGTTCTTGACTTTCTGAATGCCAAATGAATACAGGTAATTCTCGTACCAGTTCCTTACGCCACTAATTTCATTATCACGATTCATTTCCTTGTCACCGGGGTGCAGTAGTTTGATAGGGTTGTACGTTTTGCCTTCCAGTACTTCATCACCTTCCACAACCTTAGACTTAAGATCACCATCATCCAAGTACATGATTACAGCTTTGTCTCCTTGTACATTTACAGCCACTGACTCCTCAAGATTATAGGAAGTTATGTCATTCGTTTTGAAGCTGTTGTCCCATAAAATAGCCCCTTTAGAATCGAAAGCCATTACGACTGCATGAGTGTATTTATACCCCATAAAAACACGTGTGTAGCGGTATGAATTATATCCGTAATAACTACTTCCATAATAAGGATTGGAAATACCTGAAGTGCCAAAAGATGTACCGGAAGCATATCTAGGATAATAGGCCTCAGCAACCAAAATATTTACATCTCCTTTAGAAAAAATTTCGTGAATAAATAACTGATACTTAAATTTTGGCATTCGCCCCCGCGCCTTCTTTCTACTAACTCTTTTCTGAATTCGCTCAGAGGCTCTTTCCCCTCGATAGGCAAAAAAATTTGAAAAATCACCAAAATTATGATTACGAAGATACTTCTGTTGACCATTAGTAAACTTGGCTAAATACATACCTGTACCATAAATGGTATTCCTTACTGAATAAGTACCGGCCATGTATTGTACGCCACTTCCTAGCTTTGTAGTCGTTCCATCAATCAAATTCCAATTTTCACCCGGATTTATCAAATTCTCTGAAATAAGTATTCCTTCGAAAGTGAAACTCTTAATTCTGTTTGTGTGCTTTCCATTTCTCATCTTCTCAGCTAACACAATAGAAAAAGCTTGACTCTCATCATCCATTACTAGATCAAAAACGCGTTCATTGTGATTATAAAATCCTGGAAGAATCTTAGGTGTACCAGTTACTAAATTATGAATCATGGCCACTGGTCGGCTAGCATAATAGCCTACTAACAATATTCCATCATCAATTGCCTCAAAGAATTCTAATTCAACGTCAAATGGTAGTTCAAAATTTAAAAACTGCATTCTTTCTCCCGAAACATCAACAATTAAAAGTTGATACTCCTTGTATCTATAGGCGTTATCAAAAAATAAAAAATACAATCCGTTACTATAATCACTACCGAGTAATATGGAACGATCTGAAATCATCTGCGAGAGTGTCCATTCTAGATGGAGATCATTATTTACAAAATAAAATTTCCACACAGACCCTTTAGGCATAGGTTCATTCGTATTCTGCACCACCAAAAGCCCATCCTCATATCCTTCAATCACATCAAACTCATCATTCGTATTCTCCACAGGAATCTCCACCCGTATCGGCTGCTTGATGATATCACTTGTATCCTTTCTGATTTTCTTTTCCCGTTTTGGTCTTTCATGCTTAGCATCAGCAATCGAGTCTGAAGGAATTAAGCTTACATCCTGCGAGAAAATAGATAGTGATAGTCCCAGTAAAACCAACGTGAGAATCTGTTTCATTCCTGTGCTAACAAGTGTATCAGCCAATGTCCTTATTCACGCATTGGCCTTCCTAAAGATAATCTCACCGCGTCAAATGAGTATGATTTACTTCTTCCTTCCTGCATCCTTCAGCACTTTGTTCAGCATCCATTCTATTTGACCATTGGTGCTACGAAATTCATCTGCTGCCCATTTTTCAATGGCCTTCATGGTATCCTCATCAATGCGCAAGGCAAATGACTTCTTAGACATCAGTTGGCTCGTTTAGATCATCTTTCCATACTTTGAGGGCTCGCTCCATTGCATCACGCTTTTGCGTCCCTAGTAGGATGCGCTTGCCATTCATTAGTACCAATTGCAACCCTACATCACCCGAAACATTGAGCGCCCGGCCATTGCGAAGCGTGTATCGATAGCCGTATCCGCCATACTCCCAAATGGGACTGTATGTCCGTATTTCGGCAGACTGAATGTCCGCTTTTCTCAACACTTTCTCTTTATTGATAAATGGAGGAAAACGATAGCGTATTGCAGATGAGTCTATCGTCACTGTCAATTTGGCGTAGGCAAACAAGGTGATTACGCCTCCGATAACAATCGTGAAAATAGCCAATCCTATAAGCCCTTCCTTGGGATTTTCCTCGTTCAGCAGTGTCAAGATGATGGGCACCAATCCTATGCCTGACATCACCAGCAACAAATACCACATCCAAGATCCGCGGAATCGTTGCTCTTCATGAAATAAGATCTTGACTACCATGGCCTCAATGATTTAGGGTTCCGGAGTTAACCACGGGTGTCACATCCTTGTCGGCACACAGCACCACCATCAGGTTGCTGACCATCGCAGCGCGCTTTTCATTATCCAAATTCACTACCTCCTTTTTATCCAATTCCTCCAGAGCCATTTCAACCATGCTCACGGCTCCTTCCACTATTTTGTGTCGAGCGGCTATGATGGCTGTAGCTTGCTGCCTGCGCAACATGGCACTGGCAATCTCCTGCGCATACGCCAGATACCCTATGCGCGCCTCCAAAATTTCTATCCCCGCGATGGCCAATCTATCTTCAATGCTCTTTTCGAGCACCTCATTCACTTCATCTATGCCGGAGCGCAACGTCACATCGGTCTGTGCGTCATCAAAATTATCATAAGGGTAGCTGCTGGCCAGTTTGCGCACGGCTGAGTCGGTCTGCACACGAACAAAATTTTCATAATCATTGACCTCAAAGGATGCCGCATACGTATCTCGAACGCGCCAAACCAAAATGACCGAAATCAAAATGGGGTTGCCCAGTTTATCATTCACTTTGATTCGCTCACTGTCAAAATTGCGCGCACGCAAACTGATCGTTTTCTTAAGATAAAAGGGATTCACCCAGAAAAAGCCGTTTGATTTTACCGTGCCTTTGTATTCACCAAAAAGCACAAGCACGCGTGATTCGTTTGGATTTACAAAGAAAAAACCGGGCATGAGCAGAAGAAATACCAGAAAAAGAAGTGCAAAAAACGGCATCTTCATCAGCACGATACTGGCAATAGAAACAACGAGCAGAAGGAGTTCCACGGCTAACATGGAGTATCCTGAAATCGGGGTGGTGTTTTTTTCGAGCGAGTTCATTTCGTTTGAATTGAGTGATTAAATATACGATATCATTTTGATATCAATATGAAATTACGTCTAAAAAACTAAAAAGTTGTGATCAATCAAATATTTCTGAAATTTGGCTCCATGAGTGCATTCAAGAATTGGCCTGATTATCAAAAGCGACTAAATCTGATTTTTCATACCATTGTGGCCATTACGATGTTGCCGTTCGTTTGGCTCCTATTGAAAACCGATGGAGCGCCACGTGAAGGACTTACTCAAGACCCGGTAGTGTTAGTCTTGTTTCTGGCCGTTTGTATCAGTTTGACTCTGACAGGCTTTCTCTACAAGAAAAAACAAATGGGAGAAGCGATTCATCAACCTGAACTCAGACAAAAACTGATTGTGTACCAACGAATACTGGTCGTCATGTATGTGTTCCTCGAAAGTGCAGCGGTCTTTTCCACACTGGCCTTTTATCTCACCGCCAATTACCTTTTTGTGCTCATGTATGTTATTGTCCTATTTGTATTTACACTGGGCAGACCGCACCTAGCGCGCACTTGCACCGAGCTGCATCTTTCGAGCGCCGACCGTGGATTACTTACGGACGGAGGAACAATCCCCGAATAAAAAAGCCACCCGAAGGTGGCCTTTCATTGCTTTCATTGGCAAGTGTCAATCCAAGCCAATCATGATGAACGGTCCCCAATAGATCGGGTCTTTGTATTCGTTTCGGATCTCCTTTTTTGCATCAATAAAAGCTTGCCTTTTATCTCCCGTCTCAATCCATTTGCGATAAAACTTCACCATCAATTGCTGTGTGGCTTCATCAGACACTTTGAACAAACTCATGATGATGGTACGTGCACCGGCCACCAAGAAGGCGCGTTGCAATCCGTACACGCCCTCGCCGGCCTCCATTTCACCAAGGCCGGTCTCACAGGCTGACAATACCACCAAGTCTGTTTGATCCAAATTTAGGTTCATGGCTTCATAGGCCGTGAGAATGCCATTGTCAATATTGTAGTTGTATTTTGTTTCATTCAAAATATCACCTGCTCCCGCCAATAACAAACCTGTTTTGAGTAACGGATTTTCAAATGCCGCTGCTTCATTCAAATCGTCTTTGGCACTCGCCAATTTCTTACTATCCTGAAAAAATCCGTGAGTAGCCACGTGGAAGATTCGCGGATTGCTGATCTGCTTGATAGCCGGTTCATCGGCTGCCAGTTCAGATTTGGCGTCAACCGTCCAGCCCTTTCTATTTAATAATTCCTCCAATTCGTCTAACTCCCGCTTGGTACCGGGCAAATCGGCAATTACTTCTACGCTCGATCGGGTCAATCCTGAATTTTGCGTAGGTACGCCGGGCCTGGTTTTTACATAAAACTGCGGATTGCCGAACATCATGGCCACTTGATTGGCATTCGATACTTTGGCCTTCTGTCGGTTCAGGTACAAGTCCTTCGTGTTGCTGAGCAGCACGATATTCGAATTATCCAAAATATATCGGCCGTCCGGAGATGCAATAGCCTCTAGATTTATTTGATTATAGACGCCATCAGGTGATAAATACACAGTCGTGACAGTTCCGATTTTGTCAACAATTGGCTTCCAGAACTGATCGTATGAAAGGTCGTCGTTCACTTTAAATTTGATTCTGTTTCTGAAATTCTTGAGGAATTTAGTCTCCAATTCCATTCCATTATTCAGTAAGATCAGTTCTGGTTCGGAACGCTTGCCACCCTTCACATAAAGCACGGCATAGACAATAGAGTCTGTAAAATCTTGATTAAAATACCTGAAGCGCACCATCTCCATGGCTACCTCATTTTCCTTCAGGGCATCCCGCACATTTTCCCACGTGACCGGTGCAGCGTCCATTCCTTTGCCAAAATCCTCTGATCGCTCGCTGAGCTTCTTTTCAAGTGTCTCCACTTCGGCTGCCAACACCATCGGGCTGATGCCGACTTCATTTAGTTGATCGGGGCTCATGGACAATGCTGCTGTGAGTATCTCCTTTTTCTCCACCCAGTCGGTATACATATCGATCAGCGCTTGGTCGTTTGAACTCATGATCCGCTGACGAATTTTAATGGATGAGTTGAGCAAGAGTGCTTTGGTTAGCAGGGCATTGTTGTACAATTCACCTATATACTTCGAGGTGCGATTGCGACTCACCACGATGGTATTATAAAATTCATAATTCGGCTTGATCGTATTCCAAAACTTAGCCTTCTCGCGCTCGCTCAACGCCGGGAAATATTCTTGAATGAAAATCTTGTAGGTATTGAGCACCGCCTCCAATTGCTCCTGCGCCAGTTTGTAGTTTCCCTGCATGTAGTACGTTCGGCTTAGTTTGGCCTGCACCTTCACATATTCAGGATGTTTGTCTGAAAATACCTTCACGTATTGTCGCAAACCGTCATTGTAGAAACTTTCAGCCATGGCGTAGTTGGCCTGTCGGTAGTTGATATCGCCCTTGAGCACGGCAATGGTTGCCAGATTGATATTGTTTCTTCTACCAATCTTTTGAGACCAAATCTTACCGGCATCATCCAGGTATTGATTCGCGATGGCGTAATTGCCTGCTGCGATGTTGGCCACTGCCATATTTTTCAATATTTCGGCATACGTGGGGTTCGTACTGCCCAATCCTGACCCGATAATTTTCTCCGCTTCGGCAAAACGGGCCTGCACATCTGCGATCGGTTTGCCTTGATAAAAATTAACCAAGGCTAATTGCGAAATAGACTTGCCTACATCCACGTGTTGCTTGCCGAAACGCTTCGTTTGGATATCAATGGCTTGTCTGAGAAACTGAGCAGACTGATCAAAATCTCCGATACTGTTATACACATCGGCTAATGCCAAAACAGCCGGTGCAATTTTGGTAGATTGATCACCAAAAATACCTTTGGCGATCGTGTTGGCCTGACGCGCAAATTTTTCAGCTTCGGTATAATCTCCTTTGACCAACTTTAATTTTGAGTAAAGCACCAAGGTCTCATTGAGTTGTCGGCTTTGCGGCCCAAACTGCGATTGTTTGTTTTTCAACGAGCCGGCAAGCAGTTCCTCCGCATCGCTGTAGCGCCCCACGTTGATGTACAAACTCGCCTTGTCGTCGGCTTGATCCATGCCTGATGTGGTGAGCGACACAGCCGTCTTGCTTTGTATTTTTTCCGATCGATATAGGTTGTCATCGGCTTTGTCGTACTCACCTTTGATGGAGAATAATTTGGCTTGCGTAATGAGCGCGCTAATCAGGTAACCTTTGGCTTCATCGCTCTTGTCAGCTTCTAGTATTTTTAATGCCAGTTCAATGTTTTCGGTGGCATTCGCATATTCTCCAATCTTGATCTGCAGTGCCGCAATTTTTTCAAGTTCATAGGCATATGCAATATCCGTGTTCGAGTATTTCTCGCGAGAAGCCAGCAGCGCGTCTTTCAGCACGGCAGACGCTTTTATGTAATTATCAGATTCTTCATAAAAAGCGGCCAAATGATTCAGAATATCGAGGTAATCTTCATGCTTGCGGGTGATTTCCTTTTCCACAATGCCATGAAAACTCTCTTTGTAAATGGTCTCCGCTTCCAGGATTTTGTCGGTGTAGTCCACCATGTAATTAGCTAGGCGAATCTTGGTCAAGTGATAGTCAGGCGCATCTGTGCCCAACAAGCCTTTTTGAATTTCAAGAATCTGCTGATCATACCCTTCTACGTTCTTGAATTTGTTGGTAAGGATGCCAGCTGTCTTGGCAAATTGCAGAAGGTCAATCCGCGATTTGTGGAATTTGGGTACAATTGGATTTGCCAAAAGACTGTTCACTTCTGTTTCTAGCTTCGCCAAATCACCTTTGATCAATGCCAGTTCAAGTTCCATGCGCTGACGAGACAAGAAGTGCATGCTTTTCTTGTCGAATTCTTTGATGGCGCTTCGAAACATACTTTCTACTTCGCCAAACTTGCCCTTGTTGTCATTGCGATAAAAGGCGCTCATCAGTCGCTCATTCATGAGCAATACCATCCAGTGGGTCTCTTCGTATTTCTTCTTTCCTTCGTAAAACGCTTCTTGATAGGCGGTTGCCTGTGCTTCAAGGCTCAGGCCATGCTTGCTCATCATTTCCACGTCCAGATAAGTATTCCAAGCATAGAGAATATGCTTCTTCCCTAGGTTGTCTCGAATCCAATTTTTGTTTCCATAAAACAATTCGGTAGCCTTGTCTACATCACCCATGTTGGCAAAGGCTTGGGCACGCACAGTCATCAATTCGGCATAGTCCGTCATCTTTTGCTCTTGGTCCAACTTGCCGGCTGTGAGGGCTCGGTTTTTATAAAAATCCAGTTGGCCGTCTATCAACTTTATCGCCTCTTGATTGAACCCCTTTCCAACTTTCACTTTGGCCTCCATAGCGTCAGTCTCGGCTTTGATTCCTTCAATAAAGCTGTCACTTGACTTGAACGCCGTTATTGCTTTGGTCAGATAGGTTTCTGCAAGTTGATAATTGCCATATTGAAGCATCACCTCGGCTGCCTCCTTCAGCATGAAGCCATGCTCGGCCGAAGCGGTATCGTTCACGGCATAGCTCATGGCAAGCGCCTCGTTCATGGGGCGTTCCACATCATTGAGCAAGCCGAGTTCCAGGTTGATCTGGGCTTCTTTCATGAGCGCAATAGCCAAATATGAATTCTTGGCGCCCAGTTTTTTGGCCACCGCTTTTTTCATCTTGGCGATGGTCTTCATTGCATCGGCATACTTACCCACTTGGTATTCAGCCTCAGCTTTATCTAAATATTTTTGATATTGTGCGTGCCCGGCAAACGAGCCAAGCAGGAAGACAATGCACAAAGTTGTGATTTTATAAAATTGCATTGAGTTCATTTTTAATTGACTTATTACAAGAATTAATAAAGGTAGACAATCTCTAGTCTTTTCGGAGCATTAGTTGCAGAATTTCGATGGCCGCCTTTGAAATGACCGTACCCGGACCGAAAATGGCCACCACACCGCTTTTATACAGCGCATCATAGTCAGGCTCAGGAATGATGCCGCCCGCTACTACACGAATATCACCGGCACCTTGCCGCTCCAACTCCCGTATGAGCTCAGGGATGAGGGTTTTATGGCCACCGGCCAAACTGGACGCCCCCACGATATGCACGTCATTTTCTATAGCCTGCTTGGCTACTTCCTGAGGCGTTTGAAAGAGTGGTCCAATATCTACATCGAATCCCAAATCGGCAAAGGCTGTGGCGATCACCTTAGCACCCCGATCATGACCATCCTGTCCCATCTTGGCCACAAGAATTCTCGGTCTTCTGCCGTCCATTTCGGCGAATTCATCCGAAAGCCGTCGAGCCTCCTCAAAATTGCTATCCTGTTTGATTTCAGATGAATACACGCCGCTGATGGTTCGGTTTACTGCTTGAAATCTACCAAAAACTTTCTCCATCGCATCAGAAATTTCACCCAATGTGGCACGAGCTCGAGCCGCTTCTATAGCCGCCTCCAGCAAGTTGCCGTTTCCTTCGCGAGCAATGGCTTCCAATCGTGCCAATGCAGCAGTAACCCGTCCATGATCGCGAGAGGCTTTGATAGTCTCCAGTCGGCGGGTCTGTGACTCTCGCACTTTGTCATTGTCTATCTCCAACAAATCCAGTTTCGTATCTTCCGTCACCTCATACCGATTCACCCCCACAATGATTTCCTTCCCACTATCAATCAACGCTTGCTTTCGAGCAGCCGCTTCCTCAATTTTCATTTTTGGATAACCCGCCTCTATGGCCTTGATCATGCCACCCATTGCTTCCACTTCCTGAATGATATCCCACGCCTTCTCTGCCGTTTCCCACGTCAATTTTTCAACAAAATCCGACCCGCCCCATGGATCCACCACCTGCGTAAGGTTGGGTTTCTTTTGCAGATAAAGTTGCGTGTTTCGGGCAATGGCCGCCGATGCATCGGTGGGCAAGGCAATGGCCTCATCGAGTGCATTGGTATGCAGCGACTGGGTATGTCCAAAAACGGCCGCCATCGCTTCTATGCACGTTCGGGCCACATTGTTGTACGGATCCTGAGCTGTCAGACTGTATCCGGACGTCTGGCAGTGCGTGCGCAGCGCCATGGATTTGTCATTCTTTGGATCAAACTGCTTCACAAGCTTGGCCCACAAGAGTCTACCGGCGCGCATTTTAGCTATCTCTTGAAAAAAATTCATCCCAATACCCCAAAAGAATGAAAGCCGTGGAGCAAACGAATCAATGTCAATGCCTGCTTTGATGCCCGTACGCAGATATTCCAAGCCATCGGCCAAGGTAAAGGCCAGTTCGATTTCGGCAGTGGCTCCCGCCTCATGCATGTGATACCCACTGATGCTGATGGAATTAAATTTCGGCATCTTCTGGGAGGTGTATTCGAAAATGTCTGCGATAATGCGCATGGAAGGTGCTGGCGGATAGATGTAGGTATTACGCACCATGAACTCCTTCAAAATGTCATTTTGAATGGTACCTGTCAGTTGTTGCGGCTGCACACCTTGCTCCTCAGCCGCCACGATGTAAAAAGCCATGATCGGAATCACCGCACCGTTCATGGTCATAGACACGGACATCTCCTGAAGCGGAATCTGCTCGAAGAGGATTTTCATATCCTCCACCGTATCGATGGCCACTCCCGCCTTGCCCACATCCCCGCGCACCCGCGGATGGTCACTATCGTACCCTCGGTGTGTGGCTAAGTCAAATGCTACGGAAAGTCCCTTCTGGCCGGCAGCCAGATTTCTCCGATAAAATGCATTCGAATCTTCAGCCGTAGAGAAGCCCGCATATTGGCGGATGGTCCAAGGACGCACGGCATACATGGTGGCATAAGGCCCACGTAGAAAAGGCGCAACTCCCGCTGTGAACGAGGTGAATTTGTCAAAAACCGTAACAGGCACTTTTTCTGCGTGGGGTACTTTGGCCAATGCCGGAATTTCCTCCCCCAATTTTCGCCACGCGTGTTGAATCAACTGATCAGTCAAATGATCTATAAAATAACTTCCGGATGCCGCATCTTGAAAATGCGCCAATTTCGACTCGTCGCGTATCAAATTGCCGACATTTCGGCTGATGCGCTCATTTTCATTAGAAGGGAATGAAAGTGCATTTGCCCCACCGATGATAGCCGCCATACCACCTGAAACTTGGGCAAAGAGCGATTCATCGAAAGTAGCCTCACCCTGAATGCGACAGTATAAATGAATGTCATTAGGATCCAACGCACGACCCTGCGCGGTAGCCAAGCGATGAACTACATAACGCAAGGCACGAACGGCTGCTATGCCATGAAAATAATCGGGTGATCCATCCACCATAAACACAGGTTGGGCTTCAGGCGCGTGCGCAAAGGTCAAAGCCTTTGACACCAAATACGCCACATAGCCTGACTGATCAATGGACACTCCATGCAGCGCGTGTTGGGCAAGCACAAAACCTCTCACGGCATGTGATTGACAATAGGAATGAGCCGCGTGCACCAACTCAGGAGATGCACATAGAAAGGAGACCGTGCAATGTTCAAACAGAATATTCTGCGTGAGACGGTCGAAATCCGGCGCAGTGCGTATTGCAAAAAGCACCCCTTCACAGCCTCCATTAAGTGCTTCAAGTGCACGGGCATTCGCGGAAATTTCATCCTCCACCTCTATATGTTCGATCAATTGCCACGAGGTTTTGTTTAACTGCCGAAAAAATGTTGGCAAATACCCTAAATCCTTACTGTCGGAAGCGTCGTAGTAGGCGCCTAGTTCAATCCCGGGTTCAATGCCCCACTTCAGCCGATCCGCCGGATCTGCTCCTTTAAGTTCCTCACGAGCGGCAGATTCCCAATCTTTTGTCAATGCGGCTCGGAATTCGCGAAATTGTAGCTCCTTTTGCATGGTGTGCCAAAGATAGGCAGAACGCACGGTGTGGATTCGGATGAAAAATTGAATTTGTATTTTTTGAAGAATTTTTCACCAAAAACAGCATCCAGTCAGCAAAAAAAAGGATTTAAAATAGGCAAGAAAAAATGGCCTTTTTTTTAACAATTATTTAACCCAGTTTTGTTGTCCGCCTCCGTAAAAAAGAGGTCTAATCACCGACTTTAAAACTTCATAAACCACCACTCGAATGCATGCCAAGACTTGGGAAAACTGCCTTATTTACCTAAAAGAGCATATTTCTACACAAAGTTTTAAGACATGGATCGAACCCATTAAGCCATTGGCCTTGAACGGTGAGGTGTTGACCATCCAAGTTCCTTCTCAGTTTTTCTACGAATGGTTGGAAGAGAACTACGCTACTGTCATAATGGCCGCCCTGAAGCAGGAAATCGGCGAAAATGGTCGATTGGAATATTCCGTTGTAATGGACCGCAGTACAAACGACAACATTCTTTCCACTTCCGCCGCGGGTCCATCTAGTAACGGTAACTCTGACAAAAACAAACCAAGTGAGTTTTTTAATGAACTCCAAAGCCATAGCAACCTAAACGTCAATTACTTATTCGACAATTTTATAGAAGGTGATTGCAACAGATTGGCACGCTCAGCCGGCTATGCAGTAGCCAAAAAACCGGGGATAACTTCCTTCAATCCATTGATGATTTACGGAGGAGTTGGCCTAGGCAAAACGCACCTTGTTCATGCCATCGGCAACCAGATAAAAGCACAACATGCCGAGAAGCGCATCATCTATGTAGCTTCTGAAAAATTCACCAATCAGTTCATCGAAGCGCTGAAGAATAATAACATTCAGGAATTCATCAGCTTTTACCGCGATGTGGACGTGCTCATTCTGGATGATGTTCAATTCCTGAAAGAGAAAGAAAAGACCCAGGAGATATTCTTCCATATCTTCAACCACCTGCACCAGTCAGGCAAACAGATCATCATGACTTCTGACTGTGCACCCAAAGACTTAAAGGGACTACAGGAGCGATTGGTATCTCGATTCAAGTGGGGACTCACTACTGACCTCACCTCTCCGGATTTCGAGACGCGCATGGCCATCATCAAAAAGAAGCTTCAACAAGATAGTGTTGTGATCCCTGATCCGGTATTGGAATACATCGCTTATACGGTCGATACGAACGTTCGTGAACTCGAAGGGGTAATTGTATCCATGATCGCCCATGCGTCACTGGCCAACATGGCTATTGATTTGGAACTGGCGAAGAAGATCCTCAAAAACATTGTGAAGGAAATCGACTCGGAAGTGGGTATCGACTACATCCAAAAGACTGTGTCGGATTATTTCAACATCCCGCAGGATGATTTGAAGGCCAAGACTCGCAAAAAGGAAATCGTGATTGCCCGACAGGTGGCCATGTATTTCTCCAAAGACTACACCAATCATTCGCTGAAGTCCATCGGCTACCATTTTGGCGGGCGCGATCACAGCACCGTGATTCATGCCGTACAGTCTGTAAATGACATGCTGGATACCGATGCAAAATTCCGCTATGCGGTGGATGAGCTCAAGAAAAAGCTAAAACTGCGCAATCCGGCGTTTGCCTGACAATTAATCCTACGTCAACGTCCCTCGGTTGCGGCTAACTTCGCGCTTCATAACTGCTACGTCTTTGCGCACCCACCTCCTGGCCTTGCTCCTGCTTCCGCTTTTTGCACAAGCGCAACTCACCATTGTCACGGGCAAGGTCACCGAAGCAGCCACCGGCAGTCCCATTCCATTTGCCAACGTCATCTTTACGGGCACATCAGAAGGCGCCATCACCGATTTCGACGGCAACTTCCGAGCGGCTACCTCCCTACCCGTAGATTCCATCGAAGTGCGCTACGTTGGTTATGTGAAGCGGGTGAAGACGGTACAGCGAAATATTACTCAAACCATTGATTTTCAACTGGATGAAGAAGTAACCGCATTAAATGAGCTGGTCTTTTATGCAGGCGAAAACCCTGCCTTCGACATCCTGCGTAAAGTGGTGAAAAACAAAGAAAAGAACGACAAGCGCTCCTTGGAAGCGTATGAATACGAGAGCTACACCAAGATCGAATTTGACGTAGATAATCTCTCGGAAGAATTTAAAAATCGAAGAATCATTCGGCAAATCACCAACGTACTGGATAGCATCGAGCAGATAGCCGGAGAAGATGGCAAACCCGTGCTGCCCATCTTCATTTCTGAAGCCATCTCGCGGGTGTATTTCCGCAGCAATCCGACACATCGAACGGAAAACATGCTCAAAACCAAGATCAGCGGAGTGGGTATCACCGATGGCACACTCACCAGTCAAGTGATCGGATCCACGTTTCAGGAGTACAATTTCTATCAGAACTGGCTCAATATTCTGGAGAAGGAATTCATCTCGCCCATCGCCGACGGCTGGCGCATTTCGTACGACTATGATTTGATAGACAGTGTGTACATCGATGGAGCGTTTTGCTATGAGTTGGATTTTTATCCAAAACGCGAGCAGGATTTGGCCTTTCGCGGCAAAATGTGGATCACCAAAGATGACTATGCCCTGCGACGCATCGACGCACACGTGCCAAAAACCGCCAATTTGAATTTCATTGAAAAGGTGAAAATCCAACAGGACCTCTTCAAAACGAGCAGTGGCCCGTGGCTGCCGGAAAAAACCCGTGTGGTGGTGGACGTGGGTCAGCTATCTGAAAAGTCAGCCGGATTTTTGGGCAAATTCTACATATCCACTAAAGATCACCTACTCAATCAACCCAAGCCGATTTCCTTTTACCTATCGCCCGTGACTATGGAGGAAGACGTACGCGAAGAGACGGAATCCTACTGGAGTGGCGCCAGGCATGACACCCTCTCGGCCACCGAAGTGCATGTTTTTCAGATGATTGACACGCTCAAGAAAATACCTGTGGTGAAGGCCTTCACCGAAATCAACAAATTCCTGGTGACCGGCTACACCAAAGTAGGCAAACTAGACATTGGCCCGTACACCACCTTTTTTGGCAACAACGACATTGAGGGTGTACGCGTCGGTTTCGGTGCACGCACCAATATTTTCTTCAGCAACAAATGGGTGTTTGGCGGCTACCTGGCGCACGGATTTGAAGACGAAGAATGGAAGTACCGCACCTACGCCACCCACATCCTGGATCGCAAGCGCTGGACTACCGTGCAAGCCGAAGTACAAAAAGAAGTGGAACAAGTGTGGCTGCTCAATGAAAACATCGAACCCAATTCGCTCTTCTATTCCCTGAGTCGGTTTGGCACGCTGACCCAACCCTTTCAAATTCAGAAATACCGGATGAGTTTTTCCCGACAAGTCACCACCGGATGGAACCTCGGCTTTTCATCCAAGTACCACACCTTCGATCCGCTGTTTGATTTTCAATACTACCGCAATGCCGCCCTCACCGAGACCGGAACAGGCTATGAAGTGGCGGAAATGAGCACGTCCGTCAAATACGCCAAAGACGAGCTATTCCTCATCAATGACAATGAACGCCTGAGCCTTGGCACGCTGCGTTGGCCGGCCATCACACTCAATTATACGTACGGCATGCGCAACATCCTGGCGAGTGATTTTGCCTACCACAAGCTCAATCTCAACATCCGAAAAAACCAGAAAATGGGGCAATTGGGCGTGTCCAGCATCAACGTGAACACCGGAAAAATCTTCGGAAACGTGCCCTACACCCTGCTCTACAATCCCATCGGCAATGAGACACCCGTGTATGTGGGCTTTGCCTACAACCTGCTCAACTATTTCGAATTCTCCGCCGACCAATACGTGGACATCCGCTACCGGCACAACTTTGAAGGGCTCTTCCTCAACCGACTACCGCTCATCCGCAAACTGAAATGGCGCATGGTAGGCACCACCAACGTACTCATGGGCAGCATGAACAAAGACAATTTTAACACCAACATTTTCCCCCAAGACGCCCTTGGAAATGACGTACTACCCTTCACCCCCATGACCAAAGGGCCGTACGTGGAGATGGGCTATGGCATAGAGAACATCCTACGCGTATTCTCTATCCAAGCGTTTCACCGTGTGACCTACCGCAACACACCCGGCACCAACAACTTCGGCGTGAAATTCTACTTCCAGTTTGTGCTATAGTGAATATGTAACAGGTTCCTTTTTAGGAGCGGTAGCGCAAGGCCATTCAGTAGCTGCATACCCGTCCTCACCCGCTTTGCGGGACTCGACCGGGGCTAATTTGCCAGTGAAAGGCAATTAAATAACCACCACAGTGCACTATTTCCCCTTCGAGGATTTGTGAAATTCATAGGCAACTGCTATATTAGTGAATAACAGGAACGCGAGTTACATAAACACAACAGAATCCTGCGGCTTTGCTTAGAAAAACTGCATATATAAGTAAATTAGCAGCAATGCAACCCATGAAGAGACTCCTAACTGTCGTACCGTGGACATTAATTTGCTTTCACGCACTGGGACAATTGACTGACCAAAAGTACCGGGACAATTACGTTAACGGACTTAAACCAAGAGACCCTGACACTGTTGAGAAAGTATTTGGAAAGGCAAAAACTACGTGGACCCAGATGATGATGAGACAGAGGTTTTTAATGGTGACGGAAAGCAATTATGGATAATGATTTTTTATCCAGGTGGGACAATCAAAGACTTCTATGCATTTAGAGTCAATTACAATCCAAAGAACATTAGACCCAATTTAAAAATTGAGACGAAGGACTTTGTAACTGGAAAGGGAATAAAATTAGGACTGACGGAAAATCAAGTTAAAACAAAACTTGGAACTCCTTCAAAAAAATCAGTAGAGAACGGACTAACAATTTGGAGATACGAAATGAAAGACGACCTTTATTTCGGACGCTACGACTTCAAGGACGGAAGATTAATTCAGTTTTGGTTTGGTGAAGAATATCCGTGAAGGTTGCACAGCTGCTAACAAAAGCTATAACCAATGGCGGCTGACCAGTAAGTAAAATATTCTATCTTCGTTATCACGTTGGGTCACGGTGGACAATGACGTTTTCAAAAGCCAGCCACTGCAAATAGCCAAACGTTACCCCTCCAAAAAATCCTAAATCTAAAATCCCTCCCCTCCTTTTCGGCTTGTCGCTCCGCGACACTTTGCACTTGGATCTATACCCGCTAGCGCAAGCGTCCTCGCTTGTGACTCAAGCCATCCGACACCTCTCGCTCGTTTGAAACACGGTCTCTTCCGACATGTCTTACAACTCCTTTCCCACCGGATACAGCAGGTAGCGTGCATCGTAGTAAGGAGATTTGCTGTAAAACCAAGCCGTGATGGCGCGCGGGTTGTTGGCAAAAGCCGCATCACTCGCCTTTCGCTGCTCGAACTCCGCTCGTAGTTCCGCCGATTCCTCCAGCATTTTCTTCATAAGCGGCTCCATCACGTACGCCTCGGCATACTCGGTGCGCTGAAATATTTCATTGAAAAACCCCCATTGCAGAAAGGAATCCTCAGAATTTGGTTCTAACAACAGCATGGCCAAATCGCCCAACGGCTGATCGGTAGACACAAAGGCCGATCCTGTAGCAAAAACCTGCGTACGCTTTTCGGCTTGGTGTGAGCCTGATACTTGCAACCGCCCTTCGAATAGCTTGGGTGCGCCTGAACCGTTCACAAATGCCGCCTCTCGGATGCGGTACATTTCCACTGCCACAGTGCGTGGTTGCGTCAGGATTTCCATTTTGATACCATGCCATTTCAATCGCTCAATGACGTCCTCATTGACCGCAGGTATCCAGTACCCTTTTGGCCGTGTCACAAAGGAGGTCGGTTGAGTGGCTTTATAATTGGCCACCCGCATGCGCTCGGGTTTTCCCAACCATTCCACATACTCCGCATTCGTGATGGATGACCGCACCATCTGTGAAGCAATGCCGAGGAACATCAGCGTATCCGTCGGAATTTCCTTGGCACTTCCATCTTGCATTTGGGGCACGTTCCACGCCAATGGCACCTGCTCGGCTCGCTTCATCCGATCGGCCTCCACTCCTTCCCGAAGCGCCTGACCATGAATAACCAAGATTTTCAATGTGCTTTCCAGCAGCACGTATGTGCCCAATACGCGTTGTTTAAAAGGTTTAAGCGAATGGTTTTCCACCAAAAGAGAGGGCATGTGCCGGGCGTCTCCGTAGGCATCAGAAAAGCGTGGACCACCTTGACTGAGGAGATTACCCTCTGAAAAATCGCGATCATTCTTTGCAAACAACAGCTGACCGGGAATATGTCCTTGTGCGGTGAGGTCTTTGTAAGCAGCGGGCAAATAGGTGCGCTCCATCCAAGCGTTTATAGCCGGAGAATACCCCTGCTGACCGTATCCCCCAAACGTGATGTCATACTGATAATCCGCTCCGTCGGTCACATGCAGATCCATGTATAGCAGCGGATCGTAGGCATTCATCACCGAGACAACTGCCCGAATTTCTTTGGTATCCAGTTTGGCATAATCGCGGTTCAGGTTCAAGTTTTTGGCATTCGTTCGCCAGCCCATGTTTTCAGGTCCGCGTTGGTTGGGTCTGTTGTAAGCCGATATGCGCTCGTGTCCGTCGACATTCAGGATAGGAATGAAAAGGAAATTGACCTCATCCAATAGGTATTTTTTGCCTCCAAAAGCAATGTCTCGCAAGAGCATCATGCCGGCATCCTTGCCGTCAATTTCCCCTGCATGTATGCCCGCTTGAGCCAACACGAGCGGTTTGCCTGATTTCTTTAAAGCCTCGGCCGTTGTGGTCTTTTCAGTAGAGGCGATAATCATGAAGATGTCACGGCCTTCCGCACTTTGACCAATAGAAACGAGGGTGAGCAGCGGAGAAGCATCCGTCAATTTTTTGAACCATTGCAGGGTTTCGGCATAGGTCGGTGTGGAGGCAAAATTTGATTTTTCCGTTGGTGTAATCCACTGGTTGTCCGGCTTGGCGATCAGGGATTCACTGGCACCCTTCCACTCGATCTCCGGAGGTAAAATAGATTGGCCGTGAGCCAGACCCACACTCAGAAAAAACAGGACAAAGAAACGAACCGACAAAAGCATTCGACTAGACATACGGATGGAATTGGTTATACGAATGGGAAATATGAATGGCACAATTTAGGTCAAAAACGTGAGTGTAATTGAACCAACCCCGTCACTCCTTTCCATCAAAAATAAAACGCATAGTACACCTTTCTGCCGCGCTCATCCACGCCATAGATGCGCACTCGGCCTTTTACATGGGTGAGGATATCCGCCAATTGTTCGGGCTTTTCGATGGGCACATTATTGATCTGCGTAATGATGAATCCGGAAGGAATTTCCAGTCGGGAGAAGAGGCCACCACGCTGCACATCAACCACTTTCACACCTGATTGAATATCGTACAGTGAGCGCTCCACTTTACTCACCGCTTCGAAGCTGGCCTTCAGATCGTCTGAGGTGTAGATGCTTCGCTTGAGGATGCCTATACCACCTTCTCTATTTGTCAGGGTCAACGACTTGGCAAGCGATTTACCATCGCGTTTGATCACCAGTTCGAGCTTATCGCCCGGATATTTATTGGCTATGAGTTCCTCAATGGTGGCTTTGCTCTCCACTTCCACGCCATTCACCTCCCAGATGATGTCCCCACGCTTGATGCCGGCCTTCTCTGCCGCACCATCTACGGCCACTTCTGCTACCAGCACCCCATGCAATTCGTCTATTTCCATTTTACGACTCAGGTCACTATCAATATCCACATAGTCGGCTCCCAAAAAAGCTTTCTGTACCTCGCCATATTGCGTGATGTCGGTGAAAACCTTTTTTACAATATTCACCGGCACGGCAAAGCCATACCCGGCGTAAGATCCCGTGCGCGACAAAATGGCCGTGTTGATGCCGATCAGTTGTCCTGTTGCGTTGATCAACGCCCCGCCACTATTTCCGGGATTGATGGCCGCATCTGTTTGGATAAATGACTCGATTGGAAATTTGTCACGGAGCAAATTCAGGTTGCGTCCTTTGGCACTCACGATTCCGGCAGTCACAGTAGAAGTCAGGTTAAACGGATTGCCCACGGCCAGTACCCACTCGCCTACACGCACTTCGTCGCTGTTGCCTAGCTCTACAGGCTGCAAGTCCTCCCCTTCTATTTTGATCACCGCCAAGTCCGTAGACGGGTCGCGCCCGATCAATTTGGCATCATAGCTTCGCTTGCCTGAGATCACCTTCATTTCTTTGGCATTTTCGATCACATGGTTGTTGGTCACGATGTAGCCGTCTTTGGAGAAAATCACCCCCGAACCGGAGGTAGACTGCTGGGAGGGTGTGGCTTCAAAAAACCAATCGAGCCAACTGCCAGAATGATACTCCTGCGCGCTGATCGTTTGGATGAACACGACGCTTGAGGTGGATTTGGCCGAAGCAAGGACAAAGTCAGGTGCATTTACGGCATGCCTATCAGGCACGTTGGCCGAAAATGAAGCAGCAGAACCGTCCGTTCGCATGGCCACCATGGAAGCCGGCGAGTCGTCGTTCGTTGAGGTGTACATTTTAATGGTGAAGAAAGCCCCTAAGAAGGCTGAAGAACCGCTGATGAGCAGAATGGCAATTACTTTTTTCATCCTTGTCAAGATCAAGATTTCAAAGGTACCCTTAGCAACGATCTCTGTGCCAAAGTGATGGCGTGTCAGTGTTAAAAATTGCAAAAACGAGAGGTAAAACTTACTTCCAATTATCCAGCTCTAGCCCTTCGATCCGGCTAAAATGTTCCAGATTATTACTGATTAACTGCATACCAAATCCAAGTGCAGTACCTGCAATTAACGTGTCTGTATGGCCAATTTCACGTCCTTTTTTTCGCAAATCCGCATGAATTTTTGCGGAAATTTCAACTGTACGCAAGGTGAGCGGAAGAATATTACTCATTTGTGCGAAAGACTTGAATCGCTCCAATTGATTTTGAGCGTCCTTGCAGAGCAACCCATTTAAAATCTCGTAATAGGTGATTATGCTGAAATTAATTGCTTCGAATTTTTCCAGATAATCTTCCACTCTTTTGATGACACGCGCATTTCCTCTAAAATACTCCGACAAAATGTCTGTATCTAGTAACGCAACGATCATAAATCAATCGCCCGATTGAAAAGTCCTGAACGAACGCGCTTAGTTTCGGTAACAAAGTCATCAAAGTCTTTATCTGTCATGTCCTTGAACGCACCAGCAAACGAAAGAATTTTTTGCTTTCTTTCTTTGCCCAATGGAGATGGTGACAAAAGGGAGTGGATAAACTGCTGAAGCTCCTCCAACCGATCCTCAGGCACGTCTTTTATCTCTTTTAATATGGTATCTCGTTGTGACATTTCTCTTCAAGCATAGTTCAAATGTACAGATTTAAGGCCTTACATCAAAACAGTCAAAGCCACACGCTTTCATCTCCTCAACTGGCTTCATTTCCCTTATTTTTACCGCAAATTCAATTCCAATGGGAATCCGCTCCGTACTCAGCAAACCATTCGCTCGGATGGTCATCGGCGAACAACAAAAATGGGCCGCAAATCCGGCTCCCTATCAGCAAGCCATTTTCCACAAAAACATCGCCTCTGCCAAATCGACCGCCTTTGGCAGAGATCATCACTTCGCTGACATCCACTCGCACGACGAATTCAAACAAGCCGTGCCCATTCGTGACTATGAGCAACTGTCGCCCTACATCAAGCAAATCTTAGACGGCCAGGCCGATGTGCTGTGGCCCGGAAAACCCGCCTATTTTGCCAAGACGAGCGGCACCACCAGCGGCACCAAGTACATCCCCATCACCAAAGAGTCCATCCCCAACCACATCAACAGCGCCCGCAACGCCCTCCTCTCCTACGTGCACGAAAGCGGCAATGGTCGCTTCCTCGACGGCAAATTGATCTTTCTATCCGGCAGCCCCATCTTGGAACAAAAAGCCGGCATCAACACCGGACGACTTTCGGGCATTGTGAACCACCACGTGCCGAAGTACCTGCGCACCAATCAGTTACCTTCATACGAGACCAACTGCATGGAAGACTGGGAAGCCAAAGTGGACAAAATTGTAGAAGAAACCATCCGGCAAGACATGACACTCATCTCGGGCATACCGCCGTGGGTGCAGATGTATTTTGACAAACTTCAGGAAAAAAGCGGCAAGAAAATCAAAGACCTCTTCCCCAACTTTTCCATGTTTGTGTACGGGGGCGTGAACTTCGAGCCGTACCGCGCCAAACTCTTCGAAACCATCGGAAAGGTGGTGCCGTCCATCGAGCTGTATCCCGCCTCCGAGGGGTTTTTGGCTTATCAAGATTCGCAAAAAGAAGAAGGCATGCTGCTTCTCAGCCATTCGGGCATTTTCTTCGAGTTTATCCCCGCCGACGAGTACTTCAACGAAAACCCCACCCGCCTCACCCTGGACGAAGTGGAACTGGGCGTGAACTACGCCGTGATCATCAACAGCAACGCCGGCTTGTGGGGCTACTCCATCGGCGACACGGTGAAGTTTGTGAGCAAAAACCCGCACCGCTTGCTGGTGACCGGGCGCATCAAGCACTTCATTTCGGCCTTTGGCGAGCACGTGATTGGCGAAGAAGTGGAAAAGGCCATGCGCCATGCTTGCACCAAATTTCCTGAGGTGGAACTGGTGGAGTTTACCGTGGCGCCCCAGGTGACACCCGCCTCCGAACTTCCGCGCCATGAGTGGTACATTTCGTTTGCCAATCCACCCAAAGACCTAGCCGCCTTCACCACCGAGCTAGACAACCAATTACGCGCGCTAAACACCTACTACGACGACCTCATCACCGGCAACATTCTGAAAGAACTGGACATCATCTCGCTCCCGCCAAACGCCTTTATCGAATACATGAAATCCATCGGCAAGCTCGGCGGCCAAAACAAAGTACCCCGCCTCAGCAACGACCGAAAGATTGCGGATGAGTTGGTGAAGATGAAAATGTAAAGATTTTGGAGCGGGGCTGTGGGGTTGTTTAGTAGCCTCCACCCTGCCCTAGGGGTCAGGGCTATTGCACAGGCTTTGTGGATATTTAGAAGCTGCTGTACCGTTTTATTGAAATGAGTTGGTATATTCGGAAAGGAAGTAGCTATTAATGACCACCATGAGAAAACTTACCTTCGGATTAATCCTTCTTACCATTTCCGTCAAGAGCATTGCTCAATCGCAGATTCCAATTGATACGAACTATTTACCTGTATGGAAATTTCAAGTTGGATTTAGTGATAAGTCATGGATCGACACAGTAAGTGTCTATTTTTATATTGAACATCTGAAAGCATTCGAAGAACCACCAATTTATTGCTGTCAATCTGACAGTACGATTAGAATCTTGACCATGCCATCTTTTGAGCCTGCAACCTTAATTACACTCCTTAAAAAAAATTCACAATATTTTATTCAAACCAAAATATCAAATAAAGTAGGTGTCAATAATTCATACGTAGATGTCAATCGCCTTAACCGTAAGGATAGAAAACGATTTTGGGAACTAGAGAACAGCAAAATTCCTCGATCTGAATGGACGCAAGATGATCAGAGAATTTATTACTCGACAATAGTTCAAGACACTGTTAAATTTAGTTATTCAATACAAGAGTATGAAATTTCACAGAACGACTGGAAAAGTGTATTTAGTCATTTAAATAGTAAGTTTTATAAACTATATGTAAAACCGGTACAATATAGTTTTGTAGCAGACGGATATTTCCTATTAATTGAAGCCGTAACTTCTAACGGATATATTGCTCTCCAAGGCGGTTCGACTGTTCAGACAGAGTGGATTGTTCAAGAACTCATCCATAAAATATTAAACCTGTCACAATCTATACAAACTAAGAATCGATAGCTCCAGCCTATCCATTGTGTTAGTGCAGCGCACTACGGAAAATAGAAAGTAGAATCCTCGCCCTTTGCCGCGGATTGCTCCGTGCCTCGCAATGTCGGGCAAATGGGGCGGTTGGGCATTTATCAAGTTCGTTTACGAATCCCTCTGTGGTCTCTGTGGATAATAAAATGAATCGTCAAAAGGCACAGCCCTATCAATCTAGCCTTGATGGAATCCCGCGCATGCGGGTGACAGCAAGCAGACAATAGCTAAACATCCAAAAACGGCCGCTCCAAATCCTTCATCTCCCGCTACCCACACCAAAATCCTTGTTTTCACAAGCCACTACCCATTTCCGAATTAAATTGCCCACCGAATTGTTTGAAGCACACACATGAACGAATCTCAACAGGCGCGGCGGGTGGCCATCCTCGGCTCCACAGGCTCTATAGGCACGCAGGCGCTAGACGTCATCAAAGCCAATCCGGATAGGTTTGAAGTGGAAGTACTCACCGCACAAAACAATGCGGAGTTACTCATTCGGCAGGCCATCGCGTTCCGGCCCAACTGCGTGGTGATCGGCAATGAGGCGCTGCTCGGCGAGGTGCGCACGGCGCTGGATAGTCACGATATTAAGGTATATGCCGGTGACAAGGCATTGAGCCAAGTGGTCCAAATGGACACGGTGGACATGGTGCTCACTGCCCTTGTGGGCTATGCCGGACTGTTGCCCACCATCAAGGCCATAGAAGCGAAGAAGCCCATTGCGCTGGCCAACAAAGAAACGCTAGTGGTGGCCGGCGAACTGGTGACGCGACTGGCTATGGAAAACGGCGTGAACATCTACCCCGTGGACTCGGAGCATTCAGCCATCTTTCAGTGTCTGGTGGGTGAGTTTCACAATCCGATTGAGAAACTGATTTTGACGGCATCCGGCGGGCCATTCAGAGGCAAGACGCGCGAAGAATTGGCACACGTCACCAAGGCGCAAGCCCTCAAGCACCCCAACTGGGATATGGGCGCCAAAATTACCATCGATTCGGCCACTTTGATGAACAAAGGTCTGGAAGTGATCGAAGCGAAATGGTTGTTTGGCGTATCGCTCAGTCAGATAGAGGTGGTGGTGCATCCGCAATCGATCATTCACAGCATGGTGCAGTTCCGCGACGGCTCAATGAAGGCCCAAATGGGTTTGCCCGATATGCGGCTGCCCATCCAATATGCGTTGGGTTATCCAAACAGGATCGTGTCTGACTTTCCACGGTTTGACTTCACCAAATACCCGTCGCTCACATTTGAACAACCCGACATGAAGACGTTTCGTAACCTCAACCTGGCCTATGCGGCCATGCAAGCGGGGGGAAACAAGCCGTGTATGCTCAATGCCGCGAACGAAATTGCCGTGGATGCGTTCTTGAAGGATCGCATCGGGTTTTTGGAGATATCAGACGTCATTGAAAGCAGCCTCGAAAAGGTGAGCTATATTCGCACGCCTGATTTGCAGGATTTCATCGAGACAGATAAGGAAACGAGAGTTAGAGCTTTAGAATCAATCAAGTAATGGAAACAATCATCATGGTGGCTCAGCTGTTGCTGGGACTTTCAATATTGGTAGGCATTCACGAATGGGGACACATGATCACCGCCAAAATGTTTGGCATGCGTGTGGAGAAATTCTACATTGGTTTTCCGCCCAAAATCATCGGCAAGCAATGGGGCGAAACCGAGTATGCCCTAGGTGCCATTCCATTAGGAGGTTTTGTGAAAATCTCCGGAATGATCGACGAGTCATTGGACACGAAAAACATGAGTGCCGAGCCCGAACCGTGGGAATTCCGCGCGAAACCGGCCTGGCAAAGACTGATCGTAATGTTAGGCGGGATCATCATGAATGTAATCACCGGAGTAATTGTGTTCATCGGCATCACCATGATCAATGGCGAGTCCTATTTGCCAAAAGAGGCGCTCAACAAACACGGTATTGTAGCTGAAGATTTGGGGAAAGAAATTGGCTTCCAAACAGGAGACAAGATCCTCAAAATCAATGGCAAAGACTTCACCAAATACGAAGATGTATTGTCCCCCAATGTACTCGTAGGATCAGACGTGTACTACACCGTGCAGCGAGGCGACCAAATCGTGCGGGTGGAAATGCCGAACGACTTCATCGAAAAACTATCGGGTAACAAGGAGCGCGTGAATGTGATCACGCCACGCATGGTCTTCAGCGTGGGCGAAGTGGACGGCAAGGACGCACAGGCCGCCGGACTACTGACCGGTGATAAAATTGTGAAAATCAATGATACACCGATTACCTACTATGACGAACTAAAATCGGCCATTGAGCCGCTCAAAGGACAGACTGCTCAAGTGACTGTAAACAGAAACGGTCAGGAAAAAACACTTTCGATCCCCATCACCTCCGAAGGGCGTGTGGGCTTCATCGCCGATCTTTCCGAAATCCAAAATGCTTTTGTTACAGAAAAATTGGGCTTTGGCAAATCGGTGGTAAAAGGCACAGGCACGGCATTCTCCATCGTATGGCTCAACGCCAAAGGACTGGGCAAAATGTTCTCCGGCGATGTGTCCGTAACCAAGTCACTTTCCGGTCCTATCCGCATTGCCACCATGTTTGGCGGCACGTGGAACTGGGGACGCTTCTGGTATCTCGTAGGCCTCCTCTCCATGGTCTTAGCCTTTATGAACTTACTACCTATTCCGGCGCTAGACGGTGGGCACGTGATGTTCTTGTCTTGGGAAATAGTCACCGGCCGCCGACCCAATGACAAGTTCATGGAAAATGCACAAAAGGTAGGCATGGTACTGCTCCTTGCGCTGATGGCATTTGTGATCTTCAACGACACCTTCCAGTTGGTGATGGATAAGTGGTTTAGGTAGCCAATTTGAAAATGTGGTAATTTGAAAATTTGATGATTTGGTTGCGCACTGAAACATCAAATCATTTCAACAACACATCACCTCAATCCTCCACCACAGGCGTTTCCACACCCTCTCTGTAGATTTCAAATTCTACCCTGCGGTTGATGCGCTTATCGGCTTCTGATCTCTCCACGGCTATGATCGGGCGTGAACTGCCGTACCCTTCCCATATCACACGCTCGGGGCTGATACCCGCAAAGTCAACCATATAGTCATAAATGCTCTTGGCGCGCTCTTTCGATAGCCGCATGTTCACCTCGTCACTACCAAACGAATCCGTGTGGCCGGACACGCGCAGTTTGAAAGACGGATTGTCATACAGGAAATTCACGATCTTGTTCAAGTCCGCATACATTTCCTCTTTTAGTGACGATCGGCCAATGTCAAACTCTATGGACTCAAACTTTACTTTAGTGGCCAGCGGTTCGGTCACTTTGTTTATTTCCTTAGGGCCATCCAGATAAAACACCTCTTCTATTCGGAAGAAATCATCGCCCTGAATTACCAGAAGGTAATTGCGGTGGTTAATCAAGTCAAAGTGAAAACTACCATCGGGCTTCAAATACTTGGGAGCCACCTCCACCCCTTCATCCAAATCAATGATGGACACAATACCGCTGAAGGGTTTGCCCGTGAGGGAATCTACCAGCGTACCCGTGACGGGGATTGTGGCTAAAGGCTGAGCTTCCATGGGGAGCGGAAAGGAATACAAGTCGAGTTTGTTCAGATCGCGACTGATGGAGCGTGAATAAAAAAGCAACTCCGAGTTGGAATCGATGGTGAAGTAAAACTCACTCCCTGCGCCATTCACCAGTGGGCCGATATTGTACGGCTCTGTCAGTTGGCCATCTATGCGGTATGATTTATAAATGTCAAATTCACCGAAGTTGTACAATTGACCATTCGAACTGAAGTAGAGCACGTCGTAGATGGGGTGATAGAACGGGCTCACGTCGTTGTTGCGTGTGTTGATCACCGGTCCGAGGTTACGGGCGGGTGCCCACGTGCTGTCTGCTTGCTGCACCGTGTAGTAGATATCTGATAAGCCGAAACCGCCCAACCGATCGGATGCGAAAAAAAGCGTATCGCCGGAGTGTGTCAACGACGGATGACTGTCCCACGCTACGCTGTTCACATTCACGCCTAGATTTTCTGGCCTGCTCCACGTGCTGTCCTTCTGCAGCCGAATGACGTACAAGTCACAATCACCAAATCCATCTTCACCCTCACAGCGCGAAAAATAGACCGATTTTCCGTCGCGGGTGAGCGTGGCTGAGCCTTCGTTATATTGGGTGTTGATGGCTGAAAATTCCTTGGCCAGTGACCATCCGAATGCATCGCCGTAAGAGATGAATACGTCCTCATTTTCCTTGGGCGCAAAGGTTAAGCCGCTACTGTTTCGCTTGGAGGTGAAGATGAGCACATTGTTTTGAATGTTCAGCGATGGGCCATAATCGGCCTTGGGGCTGTTCACCGTTTCGCCCATGTTGAGCAGTACACCTCGCGGCGGCCTGAGAGTGTCGATCAGTTTGCGGTGCTCAGCCATCTCATAATAATACTCGATGGGCACATACTGCTGTGCCTCCTGCCTGTTCAGCGAATCGTAGTACAATTCCACCTCCTTGATGTTGATGCCTTGGTGATGATGCCGCAGCACAAGCCGATAGAGCGAGCGGGCAGTTTCTCTATCGCCAAACATTTCCGTAAGCTTGGCCAATCGCCAGATCATCTTGGTGTCTTTATAGAAGTTTTGTATGGCAAAACGACTGACATATTCATTCATTTTGCCAAAAAGTTCCTCCCATTGTTCTTCGCGCTGCAGGCGCATGATTTCATCGATCTTGGCTTGGTCGTAATAATCCGGGTATTTGCCAATATTCGGAAACTGAAAGATGTTGTAGGGCGCACGGGTGATGGCCGAATCGGCGCGGAGGTACTTGGTAATCAGCTTCTTTTCCTGCGCAAAAGCCATGAGCGTGCTCAAGAAAAGCACACCAAAAAACATAGCTCTACCGAATGAATTATACATAAACACCCCTGTGCGACGTTGTGACCCGACAATGCAATTTAAGGAGAAAGTATAACCCAACCCGAAGGCCAACCACAATTCTGGAGACTCCCGAACGAAAAGATTTCTTTGGCATAGCGATTGACCTTGCAGGGATACAATTAATATTACAACGTAAATCACTTCAGAATACTGTCAAAACTGACATTATGTCCAACTCACAACGAAAACCATTTCTAGTTCCGGATTTTATAGATGAAGAGTCAGGCGAACTCATCCAGTTCGTCAGCACCGATGACAAGACAGAGTTACCGGCCAAGTCCATCCCGACGGAATTGCCCATCCTGCCGATCAAAAACACCGTCCTTTTTCCGGGGGTGGTGCTGCCCATCACCGTGGGGAGGCAGAAGTCTATCGAACTGGTGAAGCACAGCTACAAAGGCAACAAAATCATTGGAGTCATTGCCCAGAAAAACAATAAGGTAGAAGAGCCCGGCTTCAACGACCTGTATACGGTGGGCACGGTGGCCAAAATTCTCAAGATGTTCGTGCTGCCGGATGGAAATACTACTATCATCATTCAAGGAAAAAACCGTTTCAAAATCACCGATACGGTCACCGAAGATCCGTTTTTGAGGGCTAATTACAATTTGCTTCAAGAAAAACAAACCGGAAAAGAGACCAAGCAGGTCAAGGCCATTTTCGAATCAGTGAAAGAAGCCGCGACGAAAATCCTACGATTGAATCCAGAGATTCCGAATGAAGCACAGGTGGCATTGGACAATATTGAAAACAATGTGTTTCTCACGCACTTTCTGTCGTCCAACGTGAATGCCGAAGTGGCTGACAAGCAGAAATTGTTGGAGTTCAATGACCTCATCGCCCGCGCCGAGATGCTGCTCCAACTCATGCTGCGCGACATCCAAGTGCTGGAGCTCAAGCACGAGATCCACAAGAAAGTCCACACAGACATTGACCAGCAGCAGCGCGACTATTATTTGCGCCAGCAGATGCGTGTGCTGCAAGACGAACTGGGTCAAGAGGGACCCGACAGAGAAGTGGAAGAATTGCGCAAGCGGGGCGAGAATAAGAAATGGACTGATGGAGTGAAATTTCATTTCAACAAAGAACTGGACAAAATCCTGCGGATGAATCCGGCAGCTGCAGAATATCCCGTGGCGATGAACTACGCCGAATTACTGGTGGACTTGCCTTGGGGTGAAACGACCGTTGACAATTTTGACCTGAGGCGTGCCCGCCGTGTGTTAGACAAGGATCATTTCGGTTTGGAAAAAGTAAAGGATCGCATCCTAGAATACCTGGCCGTCCGAAAACTAAAAAATGACCTGAAAGGTCCCATTCTGTGTCTCTATGGCCCTCCTGGCGTGGGAAAAACCTCGCTCGGCAAATCCATCGCCGATGCACTGGACAGAAAGTACATCCGTATGTCGCTCGGTGGTGTGCATGACGAAGCGGAGATCAGAGGTCACCGCAAAACGTACATTGGTGCCATGCCTGGTAAGATTATCCAAAACATCAAACGAGCCGGCACATCCAATCCCGTTTTCATTTTGGACGAAATAGATAAGGTAAATTCCGACTTTCGGGGCGATCCGTCATCCGCCCTGCTGGAGGTGCTGGATCCCGAGCAAAATTTTGCTTTCAAAGACAACTACCTCGAAGTGGACTATGACTTATCGAAGGTGCTTTTCATCGCCACGGCCAATTCGCTTGACACCATTCAGCCTGCCCTGCGAGACCGCATGGAGATCATAGACATCACCGGCTACACGCTGGAAGAAAAGGTGGAGATAGCCAAAAAGCATTTGGTGCCGAAGCAGCGCGAAGAGCATGGACTGAAAAAAGACGATCTGTCTTTTGAGCCCTCAGCCATTCAAAAAATCATCAACGACTACACCCGCGAGTCGGGCGTGCGAAGTTTGGAGCGAAAAATTGCCTCCATCATTCGGCATATAGCAAAGTCTATCGCTATGGAAGAGCCCTTCGAAAAGAAGGTATCGGAAACAGAAGTACGGAAAATCCTCGGGCCTGAAATCTTCGACAAGGAACTCTACGAAGGAAACGATGTGCCGGGCGTGGTGACGGGCTTGGCTTGGACATCCGCAGGCGGAGACATCCTCTTCATCGAATCGAGCCTAAGCCGTGGCAAGGGCAAATTGACCATATCGGGTCAGTTGGGCGATGTGATGAAGGAATCGGCCATGGCTGCTCTCTCCTATCTCCGCTCCAATGCTGACGACCTTGGCATTGACTACCGCATTTTTGATCATTACGACCTGCACATACATGTGCCGGCAGGTGCCGTGCCCAAAGACGGTCCTTCGGCAGGCATCACCTTGTTCACCTCCTTGGCCTCCGTGTATACCCAGCGAAAAGTCAAGGACAAGATTGCCATGACAGGGGAAATTACCCTGCGCGGCAAAGTACTACCCGTGGGTGGCATCAAAGAAAAAATACTGGCCGCCCGACGTGCTGGCATCAAAGAAATCATCATGTGCAAACGCAACGAGAAGGATTTGGAAGAAATAAACCCTAATTACCTGAAAGGTGTGAAGATTCACTTCGTTGAATATGTACCTGATGTGCTGGCCATTGCCTTGCTCCAGCAGAAAGTGAACCACCCGATGGAGTTTATCATTCCGGAAGAAGCCAACGCTTGAAAATCGTCCTGAGTTTGATATGAGAACTACCCATTCATTCAAAAATGACACCACTAGTCTCCTCTTGGGAGGAGATACAGAGGTGGGTTATTGCTAACAGTCATTTTTGAATGCATTGCCAAATGAATAAAATGGAAAACAGTGTTTTAAAACCCACCTCTACCCCTCCAAGGAGCGGAATAGTATGTTTTCCATTTTATTCCTCAAACAAACTAAGGTTCCTTGTTATATTACTACTCACACCGAGTGTCCTATTAGGCCAATCCGGTGGGTCGTACGGGTTTCAGGCCTTGAATCTGGTCAATAATGCCCGCACAGCCGCTCTCGGTGGCTATAATGTGTCATTGACCGGCGATTTGGCACTCTTCGGACAAAACCCTGCCTTGCTGGATTCCACCCGAGCCGGAGACGCTGTGTTCATGTACAATCCTTTTTTCGCAGACATCAACGCCCTCACCTTTCAGTATGCCGCCGATCTGCGTGGCATTGGGCCATTGGCCTTTGGCCTCACCTATATTGACTATGGCACCTTCAACCAGACCGACGCGTCGGGTGCCGAGATGGGTGAATTTCATGCGCGCGATTACGTCCTTTCATTGGGCAAATCGCATCGCCTAGGCCCGTTTGTTCTGGGTAGCAATGTGAAATTTGTTCATTCAGGTATTGCCGGTTTTTCTGCCAATGCGCTAGCGTTGGACATTGGCGGCTTGTACCAAGTTCCCCGCTCCAATTTCAGTGCAGGCATGGCCATCAGCAATGTGGGTGTTATCTTGTCGGATTATAGCGGAACATCTGTCAAATTGCCCATGCGAGTGACTGCCGGTATGTCGTTTGTGCCAGAAGGTATGCCCATTCGATTCACCCTCACCGCTCATCAGTTGCTCGATGCGCAAAATGAATTTTATGACAAAGAAGGCAGCCCCAACTTTGCCGATGAAGTCTTTCGCAGAGTGAGTATTGGAGGCGAAGTGTTGCTTAGCAAGAATGTCAACTTTTTACTCGGCTATGACCATGGCCGCAAGCGCGAATTGCGCCTGGAAGAAACGGCAGGTGGTGCCGGATTTTCGTATGGTTTTATGATCAATTTTAAAAAATATTCCTTTCGATTTTCACGCGCCACCTACCATGCAGCAGGTGGCACGAGCTACATCTCACTGCAATCGAACCTGAAGGAAATGAAAAAACTCTTTTAAATGGAAAATTACCTGACCCCACGGCAGATTGTGGCCGAACTGGACAAATACATTATTGGACAAAAGGAAGCCAAACGCAATGTGGCCATAGCCCTGCGCAATCGCTGGCGCAGGATGAGTGTGCAAGAGGACATGCGCAAGGAAATAGTGCCCAACAATATCCTGCTCATTGGCTCCACGGGAGTGGGGAAAACCGAAATAGCCCGACGCTTGGCTCATTTGGCCAATGCCCCTTTCACCAAAGTTGAAGCATCCAAGTTTACGGAAGTAGGCTATGTGGGGCGCGATGTAGAAAGCATGGTACGCGACTTGGTGGAGCAAAGTGTGAACATGTTGAAAGTGCGCAAGAAAGAAGCCGTGAGAGAAAAAGCCGCCGAAATTGTAGAGCAGCACATTCTGGATGCGCTCATCCCACCGATGCGCGGCGTAAACAAACCGCAGGGCATCAGCATTGGGGCAGACGAACCTGAAAGTGAAGTAGAACTAAACCAAAAGACTCGTGAGCGATTTTTGGAAAAAATCCGCAATGGAGAAATGGAAGATCGCAAGATCGAAATAGATGTGACACAATCTTCCGGCAGTCCGATGGGCATGATCGGGGGGGCCATAGACGAGGCATCCATGATCAACTTGCAAGAAATGATCGGCAACATGATGCCCAAAAAGAAAAAGAAGCGCAAAGTGACGATCGCTGAAGCACGCAAAATCCTGATGGAAGAAGAAACAGCCAAGCTCATTGATATGGACGAGGTGAAAGATGAGGCACTCTACTTGGCAGAAAACAACGGCATCATCTTCATTGACGAGATAGACAAAATAGCCAACAGTGGCGGCCATGGCAAGGGACCCGACGTGAGCCGTGAGGGTGTGCAGCGCGACCTGCTACCTGTAGTAGAAGGCAGTGCCGTATCCACCAAATATGGCGTGGTAAAAACCGACCATATCCTGTTCATCGCGGCGGGAGCCTTTCATGTGAGCAAGCCCTCCGATTTGATACCTGAGTTGCAGGGACGCTTCCCGATTCGTGTGGAATTGGAAAACTTGACCAAGGAAGATTTCCTACGCATACTCACCGAACCAAAAAATGCGCTGACCAAGCAATATGCCGCCCTAGTGGAAGCCGAACATGTTCACCTCAGCTTTCAGCCAGAAGCGCTTGAGGAATTAGCCGAAATGGCTTTCCGTATCAACGAGGATGTAGAAAACATAGGCGCACGCCGACTGCACACGGTCATGAGTAAACTGCTCAACGAAATTCTATTCGATATCCCAGATACCATAGGAGCGAATGCGCGCATCGTGGTGGACAAGCAGCTGGTGAAAGACAAACTGCACGACCTGGTAAAAGACAAGGATTTGAGCAGGTATATTCTTTGATGCCTTCAGTTAGGACTTCTTACGGGAAGATCGTTCCGTTTCTCCTTTCGCACGGAAACACGCCGCATTACAACCCTGAAATGCCGTTTAGTTTAATGGAAATGGATACCTTAGCTAGTGAGACGGAAATTTCCAAAACTGAAAGAGTATTTAGGGACAGCATTAGTAAAAAGAATAAAAAAAACTAACGCACAACGACAGGTATAGTGCATGCCCTGCGGGACACGCGCCATGCCCAAAACGTTTCCTCCTCCAAAAAATCGTACATTTAAAATCCCCTCCCACGTTTATGGCCTGTCGCTCCGCGACACATTCGGAAGGTGCCAATGGCAATAACCAAACCGGCACTGACTCAATCCAATAAAGCCTGATAGTGGCATACCCACACTTGGTGTAGATTCGCAGCGTAGATTGCCCAATCACTCCATGGAAAACAAAGCCATCTCTTTTCGATACCGCCTGCGCGCCTACTTGGCGCATTATTTTTTACCTAAAAAGAAGGGCATTCGGGTAGTGATCTTTGCCCAAGGTCGCACGGGCAGCACCTTGCTTGAAAGCCTCATCTGTTCTACAAAGCATTTCAAAAAAGGCGGTGAACTGCTCGGGTCCCACGGCACTAGAGTCAAGTTTCCGTTCCAGTATATTTCGGGGTTGTCCCGATTGGCCAAAAAGAAAAACTTCATTTTTCACCTCAAAATCTACCACCTCCTACGCGACCGAAAAGACCCCATCGATCCGGGCCTATTTCTACGTCGCTTGCAGGCAGACGGCTGGGAAATTGTCTTTCTGCGGCGCACCAATAAACTCAACCACGTGCTCTCCAACATGATCCGCGTGGAGCGTGGCATGGCGCAGAAATATGACGACACACCGGAGGATTTTCGCCTGCGCGTACATCCGGAAGAATTAGCCGAACTGATTGAAGATCGTTATCGATTGAGGCCAAAGAATTTGAGGCACTTTCGGGCTTACGCTACACCGAAGTAGTCTATGAAGACGACCTGGAGGATGCAGCTCATCATCAGCGCACGACCGACCGCATTATGGATTACCTTAATCTGGCTAAGCGACCGGTTAGTACCCGTCTTAAGAAAGTGAACCGACTCACCACCCGCGAGCGTGTAGAAAACTATGAAGAGGTAGTGGCCATGCTGGAATCCAAAAATTGGACGAGCTTTTTGGATAAATAGCTCAATCCAACTTAAACTGCCCTACTTTCATGCGCAGCTCCTCTATGATGTCCAGCACTTGCTTGCTCTTGGATGTGTAGTTGGCCATGCCACTGGAAAGCTCGGCTGACGAACTGGCTATCTCTTCTGATCCGGCGGCTGTCTGCTCGGCTATCACCACCACGCTCTCCGTGTGCCCGACGATGCGGCTCGTTTTCTCCGTTTGCTCCTTGGTTGATTCCACGATCTTCTCCGACATCTGAAAGGTCTGGTCATACAAGCCGGCCAATTCTTTGAAAGCCTCGGAGGCGTTGCGTGAGGCATCTTCGCCATCCGCCACGTTTTTGTTCATCTCAGCTATCAGTTCGGCGGTAGCTCGGGTTTCAGATTGTATTTCACCGATCAACTGCTGAATCTCCTGCGTAGACGAACGCGAGCTCTCAGCCAACTTGCGGATTTCCTCAGCTACCACAGCAAAGCCACGCCCTGCATCTCCGGCTTGTGCCGCTTCTATGGCGGCATTGAGCGCCAGCAGGTTGGTCTGCGAGGCGATCTCCTTGATGATGCGCAGCACATTCGATATCTCCTTAGATCGGTCACTAAGCGAATCCATGGAGGCTTTGGAGCGCTTAGACGTCTCGATCAGTCCAACCATGCTCTCATCCACACGGGCAATCAACTGCAAGCCCTGCTTGCTTTTTTTCACACCGTGTGTAGCATTTTGATTGATCGATTCGGCTTGGTGGCCCATCTCGTTGGATGATTCCAGAATACCCTCCACCAGGCTCGACACCTGATCCACTTTGGTCACCTGCTCCCCTGCCCCGCGACTCATCTCCGCAATGGAAGTGGCTATTTCGCCCGAACTCACGTTCATTTCTTCACTCGTGAGCAACATCTCCTGAGAGGCTGACTCTATATACTCGGCTTGTTCAATGATGTCTTTGAGCAAATTGGAAAGAATGTCCAACGCCTTGTTCAGGTTGTCAGCCAGCACGGCAGAGTCACCTTTGGCCTCCGTGCTGTAGCGCTGGGTAAGGTCTCCATCCGACAGGTGATTCACAATCCGATTTATTTCATTGAACGGAATCAAAATCGAATCAAAAAGTTGGTTGATAGACTCACCGAGTGCCCGCCACTCACCAGCTTTGTTGTTGAGGTCAATGCGTGCGCTGAAGTTGCCGGAAACCACTGCCTCGCTAATCACGTGATTGGTCTCTGCCACAGCCAATCGAAGATTTTCTTGCTCGCGCTGCAACTCTTCATTTTGCTTGTTCACCTGATCGGTAGCCTCATGCACCCGCTGCTGCAGCAAGGCGCGCTGCTGCTTGATCATGCCCATGCGCCAACGGTAGAAGGTGATGGCGATGGACACGACCACAATGCCCAGAAGTAGTCTGAACCACCAAGTGGCCCACCACGGACTGAGCACGATGATTTCAAGCTGACGAGTTTCATCAGACCATAGACCATCGCTGTTCGTACCCTGCACCATGAATTCATAGGATCCCGGATCGAGATTGGTGTAATTGGCTGTGCGCTTGCTGGCGTCTGTGTTTATCCAGTTTTTGTCAAAATTCTTAAGTCGATAGCGGTATTTGTTGGATTGTGGGGAAACGAAATCCAATGAGGAAAACCCGATTTCCAACACATTTTGATCGTGGCGAAGGGTGAGTGTTTTAAGTGCTTGAGCCGATTCGGCAACCAATGGACGCCCCTTTTTATCCTGCACACCGGCCAGCATCTGATCCATTATTTTGATGTGGGTGATGTTCACTTTTGGCTTGAAGGTGCTCAAATGAATCTCTGACGGATGGAAGTCATTTACCCCATTTACCCCGCCAAAATACATGCGTCCGCTTTTGGTGAGCAAGGACGAGTTATAGTTGAACAAATTGCCTTGCAGACCATCTACACCCGTGAAATTGGTAATCTCCTTGGTCACCATATTGTATTTGCTCAACCCTTTGTTGGTGGAGATCCAAAGGTTCTGTTGATCGTCCTCCAGTATGCCATTCACCACCAAATTCGGTAGCAGTGCATTCACGTCAGCGGCCGAAATTTGCATGGTTTGGATGTCAAGCACATTTATTCCTTCGGCCGTTCCTATCCACAACTTGCCCTGACGGTCTTCGTGCAATGCCCGTATGTTGTTATTGCGCAGCGCATTGGAGTCGTTGGGGTCATGCTTGAATACCTTAAAGGTTTTGGTTTGGCGGTCAAACAAATTGAGTCCGCCATCTTCCGTGCCTACCCAAAAATTGCGGTACGAGTCTTCAAACAAAATGATGATCAGATTGCTGCTGAGTGCCCCTTGGCGGCCACCGGCCACATGATGGGTAAATACGCCCGTGGCACGATCGAATTTATCCAGCCCTCCATCGAGCAAGCCTAGCCACAGATCGCCACGCGAGTCTTCCAAGATCGACCACACGTTGCGGCTATTGATGCTTTTGGGATCGTTCACTGAGGGCGTGTAGCGCTTGAACGTGCCGTCGGGATTATACCGATTCAGGCCGCCTGCATAGGTGCCGACCCAAAGAGTGCCACTTTTATCTTCGAGCAACGAGATGGGCACATTGCTGCTGATAGAAGATGGATTGGCTGGATTATGCCTAAAGTGCTTGAACTCACCCGTGCGCGGATTGAGCCTGTCTAATCCGCCACCATCCGTACCGATCCAAATGTGACCGTCCTTCGATTCGTGCAAGGCTATAACCGAGTTGAAGCTCAAACTGTTGGAGTCGTTGGGCAATTGTTCGAACAGGTGGAATTTCAACCGAAACTTACTGTATACATTGATGCCTCCTCTGAACGTGCTGATCCAGATCACACCGGATTGGTCGTCGTAGATTTCGTACACGGCATCACTGCTCAGGCTTTCACTGTCAAACAAACTGGAGCGCATATAGGAAAACGAGCCGGTGGCGGGGTTATAAATGTTGATGCCCGTGCCGTCTGTGCCGATGAAGAGCTTGCCAAATTCATCTTCAAAAATGGTGGTGATAATGCCCGAAGTGAGCTTACCTGAGCCAACGGTGAAGTAGTCAAACTTGGTGCGTGCGGCATTGAATTTCACCAAGCCATTGCCATCCGTGCCAATCCACAAGTTGTTGCCCCTATCGATGAACAATGGCTTGCGGTTGGTCTGAGAGAGCACAAATCGGTCGTCATAGACAAACCTTTCAAAACTGCCTTCTCGCAGGTTAAACCGATCTACGGCACCAGAGTGCGTGCCCACCCAGAAAATGCCCGGGCTGTCTTCCACAATCGAAAACACATTGTCGTTTGAAATGCTCTGTGGATTAGCTGCATCGTGTCTGTATTGCTTGAAAGTTTCTGTCTGCACATCAAATTTACACAAGCCCCCACCCTGCGTAGCTACGAGAATATGCCTATCCTCCGTTATCAGGATTTTGCGCACCGAACCTTCTGGCAATTTTTCTGCACCACCAGGCAATATTTGCCGGATTTGATTTGTGGCCAAATTGAGCACACTTATGCCGTTGCTACGCGTACCTATCCACAAGTTGCCCTCCCAGTCTTCGGCCAATGTGGTGATGATGTTTCCTGAAATGCTGTTGGGATTGCTTTTGTTGGCTTTGAATTCTTGGATGGAATAGCCATCGAATAGGTTGAGCCCATCGATGGTACCAATCCACAAAAAGCCGTAGCTATCGCGAAATACACAGTTGACCGTACCGGCAGATAGGCCATCGTCGGAGGTGATGTGCCAGAATTTCCAATCGTATTGCGCCGATGCAAAAAAGGAGGTAAATAGGCAGCAGATAAGTAGAAACAGACGAGGGATTGGCGTGGACAACCGCGTGCGGAGGGCGTCCGGCCGGAGAACATGCGAGCGTGGTGAGCAGTACATGGTTGAGCTGGGTAGGTTAAAGCCAACCTAAGATAACCGAAAAACGGCACGACAAGTAGCCACCGGTTGAATATTAGGATGAAATAGGTACTTACCACATGTCCCCTGTACTGACATATGAAATGTTGCGATGAAGCCCTTCATTATATTCGCTTAGACAAATCGAGAATGACAGGAAAAATCACCTACCAATTTTCAGCTAAAATTTGGCAATATTCCGGCCCTGCGGCTTGGTATTTTATATCTCTACCACCGGACATTTCTGAAGAAATAAGGCACCATTTAGGCTGGAAAGAAGAAGGCTGGGGACGCTTAAAAGCCACCGCAAAAATTGGAAGCACGGAATGGAAAACCGCCATTTGGTTTGACACCAAACACAACGCCTACATATTGCCACTCAAAGCAGACATTAGAAAAAAGGAAAAACTGGAAGTCGATATGGAAATTGAAGCTACTGTGTGGGTATAAGGGCTGCTAAAATGAATGAACAATGGAAAAACCAATGACCATCGAACAGTATCACCTGTTACAAGAGCCACAAGATCAAGCCACTATCATCACCGGTGAACTTGCGGAAGCCGAAAGCAAAATCTGGCATAGCCACCCCGTGTGGTTTATCAATGCCAATCCGATTGTGGGATATAGCAAGCAAAAAGCCGGCATTTACCTCATGTTTTGGAGTGGGGCCGATTTTGATGAGCCTCTATTGAACGTGGTTGGGAAAAAATTCAAAGACGCATCCACTTTTTATCAATCGAAAGAAGAAATCAATACCGAAGACCTGTGCAGATGGCTGCATAAAGCACGAGACATCCAATGGGACTATAAAAACATCGTGAAGCGAAAAGGTCGGTTGGAACGGTTGAGATGGCCGATTTCAAAAAATGAAGTCCATTGATGAACTCTTTGGGTTAGTTGGCGGTTTTGATGCCTATGAAAAACCTCTACCGACTCGTGTACACCAGTGTGCGTGGCACCTCCTGCGACGAAAAAGAAATTCAGCAAATAGTGGCTGCCTGTAAGCGCAATAACCCCGGAAGGGACATCACGGGTGTGCTGCTGTACTCTAACAAACGTTTCATTCAATACTTGGAGGGCAGTAAAGAAGATGTGCGTGAGTTGTATGAGTTGATAAAGAAAGATACGCGCCACTCAGGTGTAATGGAGCGCGTCTTTACTCCCATCACCGAGCGTATTTTTCCAAGTTGGAACATGGGTTATAAAGACGTGGATGCCGGAAAGATGGCTTACGAAACCTCTATTTCGCCCAAAGACAAAGTTGCTTTTGATGCTATGATCGAGGGGAAATCGGAATACAACGACCAAGCCATGCGCATATTGAAGCTTTTCTTCGAAATGGCATAGAGCCCCCTTGGGTTTTCATATAGACGTTTATTTTGGTGCTGCATTTCTCTCACGAATAAGAAAAATCGGAGATTTGCTACACAACAGCATCCTCATGACCCCTTCTCCCGAACATCACGCACGCATTGCCAACATGACTTTTGCCTCGGTGTATCCGCACTATGTGACCAAGGTGGAAAAGAAGGGTCGAACCAAAGCCGAATTGCACCAAGCAATCGAATGGCTCACCGGATTTGATGAGAAAAAAGTGCAGCAATTGATCAATGAAAAAGTAACATGCAAGCAGTTTTTTGCTCAGGCCCGCCTCCACCCAAACGCGTACTTGATCACGGGAATGATTTGTGGGTATAGGATAGAGGATATTGATAACCCGATCACACGTCAAACCAGATATCTGGACAAGCTGGTAGACGAACTGGCCAAGGGCCGCAAGATGGAGAAGATACTACGTGAAATGTAATAGCTTGCATTACTGATGAGTGCTCTGATCCACTTATAGAAACATAAGACCATTCATGGCAAAGACCTGCTAATCTGCCTTTTTCACACGTTTCAAGGGGCATTCTAACCCTACGTTTATGAAAATCAAACTGGCACTTATCTTCTCGCTGCTTTCCATCACAGCTGCCGTCACGGCTTCCTTTCGTTCGCTCAACCCCTTCGTAGAAAATCCGGAAGTGGAAGTGATCAAATCACTCGTGCAATCGGCCTATATCAATGGTGCATTCAATGCGCTCGATACCGAGGCAATGCGCAAAGGCTTTCACCCCGATTTTGCTTTCTATGCGCCCAAAGGTGAAGAAATTGTGAAAACAACTATTGCCGATTGGATAGCCAAAAAAGAGCAACAAAAAGCCAACGGTTATGACCCTAAAGACCCAAAAAATGTGTGGGAATACAGCCTGTGCGTGGTGGACGTGACGGGTGTGGCTGCCCAAGTTAAAGTAGAATTATATAACCAAAACAAGCACGTATTTACCGATTACCTAAGTCTGCTCAAATTCGATAGCGGCTGGAAGATCGTAGGGAAGGTGTATCATAGACATGGTTGAATAGTTAACTGGTGGAATGGTTAACTGGTGGTCTTGGATACTCGCGAGGCGGATCCCTTTAGGGATGAAAGGGATGCGGCTGGATTGGTTGAATGGTTGACTAGTTAACTGGTGGATTAGTGAAAAGTGAAAAGTAATATCTATTTTCCACTGATTAACTATTCACTTATCACCAATCACAGATTGCGTGCCTCGCCACGTCACCATAAGGGTAACAAACCCCACAACTGTCACCGAACTTACTGGCATCAGAATGGCACAAACAATGGGAGATAAGTGACCGCTGATAGCAAAAGCCAACCCGATGATGTTGTACAAAAATGACAGTCCGAACGCCATGTACACAATGCTAATCACGCGCTTGGAGAAGTGTAAAATCTCGGGCAAATTGGCCACCTTATCGGAGCGAAGAATGGCATCACAAGCGGGTGAAAATTGGTGAATATCATCGGCCACCGCTATGCCCACATCGGCCTTTTTCAGTGCGCCGGCATCATTTAGCCCATCGCCGATCATCAGTTTCATTCGGCTGATGCCGTCGAGATAGTACAGCTTGTCTTGTGGTTTTTGCTTGAATTTCAGGTGATCAAAAAATACCTGCAAGCGGCTTCTCTCCCCTTCATTGTCGCCTGAGAGCAAATGCAGCCTATAGGTTGTGCGCAGGTTTTTGAGCATATCAAAAATGCCGCTGCGATAGGTTGCAGCAATGGCGTAATACCCCCGATACCCATCTAAAAACACATGCACATGCGACTCGTTGGCCAACTCAGCATCTAGCACACCTAGATACGAAGCAGCGCCCACCTTCAACGTATGCCCGTCTATCTGCGCAATGAAGCCCAATCCGGTAGCTTCCTGAAAATCAGAAATAAGGAATTTATCTCCGGCAGGCAAGGCATCATGAATCACACGGCTCAGCGGATGCGCCGAATTGCCAAGCGCTGATTTTAACAACAATTGCTCTTCGGGAGTTAAAGGAGTTCCTACAAAACGCACCTGAGCTTCATTTTGGGTGAGGGTGCCGGTTTTGTCAAACACCAACTCCTCCACGCGCGCCATAGCCTCCACCACCTCGGCATTTTTCAGATAAAGGCCTTGGCGGCCATACATGCGCATGGCATGGCCATAGGCAAAGGGCAGCACCAGCGCCAACGCGCATGGGCAAGCCACAATAAGCACGGCCGTGGCAGCATCCCACGCTATTGCCGGGTTTACGAATGCCCAATACACACCACTGCCTACGGCCAGTGTTAAAATGAACAGCGTGAAATATTTGCTACGACGATCAATGAGGCTGTGCAACACCGCTCGGTTTTTGGCAAATGCGTCCGAATTCCACAAGCTGGTCAGTTCGCTATTGTTCACCTTTTTATCCAACTCCACCACCACTTCTCCTCCTTTTTGGCGACCTCCGGCATAAACTACCTCCCCTACCGCCTTTTGCACAGGTGTAGATTCACCCGTTACAAAACTGTAGTCGATTGTGCCTGTGCCCCGCACAATGTGCCCATCGGCAGGTATCAATTCGTCATTATGAATGACCACCCAATCGCCCTTTTGAAGTTCTTTCAACGACCGAATGAACGGCTGCCCATCAATAAGACAGGTGACCGACACGGGAAAATACGAGGCATAATCGCGCTCAAACGAAAGCGCTTGATAGGTCTTGCTCTGATACCATTTGCCCACCAGCAGGAAGAAAATCAATCCGGCCAACGAGTCCATATAGCCCATGCCCGATTGCGAAATGATCTCGTACGCACTTCGCACAAAAATGGTAACGATACCCAGCGCAATGGGAACATCGATGTTGATGGTGCGCACGCGCAGGCCTTTCCATGCTTTTACAAAATAATCAGATGCCGAATACAGCACCACTGGAATGGCCAGCAGCAAATTGATCCACCCGAACAAACCACGAAACTCGTCTGTCAGTTGAAACTGTGCATCCAAGTATTCGGGCATGCTCATGAGCATGGCATTCCCAAAGCAAAAACCCGCGACAGCTATTTTAATACCCAGATTTGATTTCGTTTTTGGCTGTTTGGTTTGGTCCAGACTATCCAATGACACATCGGGCGGATAGCCCAACTGGGACAGCAACACGGCTACTTCTTTCAGCGAAAGGTGCGCATGTTCGAAGGTGATGACCACTTCGCGTTTGACAAAATTTACTTCCGAGCGCAAAATGGCTGCATTCAACTTGGGCAAATGCTCCAGCAAGTAGATGCACGAGCTACAATGAATGCCCGGCAAAAAAAACCGGACAACAGACAAACGCTCATCGTGAAAACGGAGCAGTTCACGCTGTATGTCCGGCAGGTTGAGGAAATCGTATTTCTTGGCCGCTTTAGTAGCCGCCACCGAAAAATTGGTTCGTGAGGTTTCTTTATAATGCGCACCCAACGTGCTGTTCGTCAGCAGTTCGTTTACCGCCTTGCACCCATAGCAGCAAAAGTGATGATCATTCGAGACGATCAGATCGTCTTCGCACGGGTCGCCACAGTGATGGCACACCGCCTTTTCTTCCAGCACTTTTTCAGTCATTGATGTGGTAATTGTTGGGCACCACCAGCACCGGCGACTTGCTTTGTTCGATCACGCTGAGCGTATGCGTGCCGGGCGTGTTGTCTGCGCCGTGGCTGTTCACCCCCATGATCACCAGATCATATTCATGTCTGTTCACAAAATCGAGCAGCGTGTCGCGCACATTGCCGGCTATCACTATGTTGGTTGTTTCCATTTGCTTGTCTTGTGTGAGGTCTGATAAAATGGTTCCCATGTTGGTTCGTACTTTTTCCAATTGGTTAAAAAGTTCTTGCTGCATGCCTCGCTGCGATGGGGCGATGGGGTATACATGCAGCACACTTACCTTAGCCTGATACATTTGTGCCAATGCAAGCCCCACCCGCATGGCTTTCCAGGCAGACGGGGAAAAATCGGTCGGGATGAGGATAGATGTGAACACTTCGGTTTTACTAATTCTAGCAAATGTATAAGTAGCCCAAAGCGAGAAACCTGACATCTGTCAGTATCCTTTTTGAACTTTATCAAAAAACGCTTGCAGAAATCTCCTAAGGTTCGTTAGGTTTAACATAGTAAACCCGACAGATTCGCATGCAATTCAACAGTGATTTCCTCACCTCCCAAAAGGGACTCGAACTCCTGAGCAAACTCTTCCATAGCTCGGGTGAGGGCATCATGGTGTTTGACGGACACGGCGGAGTGATGGCCATGAACCCCCGCGCCGAGGAAATGTTTGGCTACAAAGAAGCCGAACTGGCCGGTGAAAAAGTGGAAAAAATAGTGCCCATGGAGCATCGGCACCACCACGTGGCACACCGCGAAAAATACACTACCAAACCTTCAGTGCGGAGCATGGGTCTAGGGCTCGATCTGCAGGGGCTTAGAAAAGACGGAACCACCTTCCCTATCGAGATCAGTTTGAGCTATTTGAAGCAAGACAATAAGACACTAGTTGTGGCTTTTATTACGGACATTTCGCTACGCAAAAAACAAGAACAGACCCTCGCCGAACAACAAGAAAAACTCAAAGAATATACCACCCAACTAGAGCTGAAAGTAAAGGAACGCACCCGCGAACTAGAGCAACTGAACATGGGCTTGCAGAGCCAAATACAAGAGCGAAAATTGGCCGAAAATGAGCTTAAAAAGAGCCTTCAGGAACTCCGAAAGGCTGAAAAGGAAATACTCAAAGCCCTTGACCGTGAGCGCGAACTGAGCGAACTAAAATCACGATTTGTGTCTATGGCCAGTCACGAATTTCGAACGCCCCTTACCACTATCGCATCATCGGCCAATCTTATCAAAAAATACCCGGAAGCCGACCAGCAGCCCAACCGTGAAAAACATGCCGATCGCATCGTGAACAGCGTGCGCAATCTTACCACGATTCTCAACGATTTCCTATCACTCGAGAAACTGGAAAGTGGTGCCGTCAAGCTACATCTCACCGAAATTCAACTCAATGACTTGGTGCAAGAGATCGTGCAGGAGATCAATATGGTGCTGAAAAAAGGACAGCACATCGTATGCGCATGTGATGGTGCAGGCAGCATCCGCACAGATGCCAATCTGCTCAAAAACCTACTCATCAACCTGCTCTCCAATGCCAGCAAATATTCGGGCGAAGGTGCGCGCATAGATGTGCGCTGTGCCCCTACCACCACCGGATTACAGATAGACGTGCAAGATTACGGCATTGGCATTCCCAAACACGAACAAAAGCACCTTTTTGATCGATTTTTTCGAGCAGCAAACGTCACCAACATACAAGGCACGGGCTTGGGGCTGAACATTGTAAAAAAATACCTCGATCTGCTCAAAGGGCAGATTACCTTTGAAAGCGAAGAAGGAAAAGGCACTACCTTTAGCATCAACATTCCAACCATACTCTCATGAGCCAACAAACCATATTGGTAATAGAAGATCAAGACGATGTGCGCGAAAACATCGTGGAACTCTTGGAACTCTCGCACTACAAAGTGCTATCCGCGCCAAACGGCAAAGTAGGCGTGAAAACCGCCCTTGAAAACACACCGGACATCATCCTCTGCGACATCATGATGCCTGAAATGGACGGCTATGAAGTGCTCTATCTGCTCATGAAAAACCCCACCACTAGCAGCATCCCGTTCATCTTTCTCACAGCTAAAGCCGAAAAAGATGATTTCAGAAAAGGGATGAACATGGGAGCCGACGACTACATCACCAAGCCATTTGAAGAAATGGAACTGCTGCACGCCATCGAGCGAAGATTGGAGAAATATGTCGGCCTGAAGAAATCTAACAATGCCGAGGAGTTTGTTCGGGCAGCCGGCAAATACCAAAACATACAGTCGGTGCTGGAAAATCAGAAATCACGCAAATTCAAAAAGAAAGACATCATCTACCGCGAGGGCGACTATGCCTCCTATGCCTACATGATCCGCAAAGGCAAAGTGAAGACCTACAAGATCAACACCGACGGCAAGGAGTTTATCCACGGCCTGTTGTCAGACGGTAGTTTTTTGGGCGAAAAAGCACTGATACAAGATACAGATCGCACCGAGTTTGCCATGGCTATGGAAGAAACCGAGCTTGTGCTCATCCCTCGTCAAGATTTCCAAGACCTCATCTTCCAAAACCGCGAAGTATCCGGGCAGTTCATTCGGCTGCTTTCGCAAAATCTGGCCGATCGTGAGCGCGAACTCATGGACATGGCCTACAACACCGTACGCAAGCGCACCGCCGATGTGCTCATGAAGCTCTACGACAAATATAAAACCGACGCACCCACCACTTCATTCAAAATAGCACGGGCAGACCTAGCCGGCATGGTAGGCACGGCACCCGAGTCTGTGATACGCATTTTGTCTGAATTCAAGCAAGACGGATTCATAGAAGTAGACTCCAGTGAAATCGTGATTCTGCAACCCGAGAAAATCGGGAAGATTAAGTATTAAGAGATTTGAGATTCGGAACTCCGTACTCACTCATTGCCTGCCACCTGATTTTATCATAGGAGCCATATTGTTCAAGCCTGGGCACATTCCAGTCAATACAACCGAAAGATTATAAAGTCAGAGCCATTATTGCGTCTGCTACTTTTTCTATAAATTACTAGTTGACTTTCCTTAACCTAAACTACTAATTCTGTGAGCCGGACCAAACTTTCTCTTGCTGTGTTGGTTGTTCTATGCTTTGCTCAAACACCAACCTACGCCCAAATATCCTTTTTCAATATGCCCAACCCCGACATGCTGCCGGCTGTGGGCTATTCCTACGTTGAGTATGACCAATACCAATCCCTCAGAGGAGAGAATTCGGTCAATGCCTCGGTGTACAGGATGTCCGTGCAAACAACCAAATTTTTGGAAGTGGGTGCCAACCTTTGGCAGAATTCCGATCACCCCGATGACCCCAACCGAGCCGTGCTAGCCACCAAATGGCGCATTTGGATGCACCAAAGCGACAAACTCGACATCAGCATGTCGCCGGGTAGTTGGACAAGTTTCTATCTAGTAGATGATGCCGCTGTAAAAAATATTCTTTACGATTTCGTAGGGATGAATTTTAAACATACCCAAACCATTTATACACGTGTAATGGTGGGGGGTTATGGAAAGTATCAAAAGGGACAAAACTCAACCTATGGCATGATTGCCGGAGTAGAGCAACGCCTGAGTAAGCAACTCGTCTTTGTTACAGATTATTTTCAAGGCACGGGTGAAGGCTATGGCCTTGCACCCGGGTTCGTATTCTATGCCTTGGATGAAGGTAAAAACCTCCCGATTTATCTAGCCTACCAATTCGATAACGAAAGCCGAGATTATGATCTTCTTCTTTTCGAAATTGGCTATCTCTTGAAATTCTGGGAACCTAAATAACAACACCCTCACCCCAATTCCTTGATCCTCTCCCCTGCTGCCTTACTTCACAACTCCTCCAAGGACATCCTGAAAAACAAGATAGGCAGGAAACCAAGACAGAAAAAGAGAAATGCAAAACCAAGCAACATGCCTGCCCCTTGCAGATGCAGGATTTTGAAAATCGCTCCGGCGCTAAACGTGATGGCACTCAGGATTCCAAAAATCCATTTCACTTTTTCAATGATCCCCTGATTGGCCAAGTGCTTAAACTTATTGATAATGATAAGCGGCAGGAAGAGAAAAGTCAGCCCGATCAATCCCATCATGTTCAGTTCATCCGCACCGGGCAAGTGAAGAAATTTGAATAAAATGCTCACCGCAAAAGCCATTGAGGCCAAAAATCCAATTAAATACGTCAGTCGTTTCATAAGCAGTATTCTATTCTAGTTGAGTAAAAAAACAGTTTCCTTTTGTATCTCGTCCAGCCCGTTCGGACACGTCTGATCATAAGCCCTTTTGAAGGCATCATCAAAACCCATCCCACGGTTCATGTCCATCTCCACCAAGCAGCAGAAGTGATCCACCAGATCGTCCTTTAGTTCCTTCTTGACCAGACTGCTACCCTCTATCACATAAATGATCCGGTCTACATATTCGTCGTGTATCATATGGCAGGTACAAATTGAATGTCACTAAAAATAATCTTTTGCAGCGTAAGGATGAAGTCCTTCATCTCAGCCATCAACTTCTGCTTTTGCGTTTCTCCCTTGGGCGTCAGGCTGTAGTACTTGCGCACCCGCTTCCCAATGTTTACTTCCTCGTAAGTGAGCAAGCCATCCACCGTGAGCTTGTGCAGCGCCGGATACAGCGACCCATCCTTCAGGTGTATCTTCCCTTCGGTAGCCTCCTTCACCTTCAGCGACAGCTCATAGCCATACATACGCCCCTGCTCCGACAGCACTTTCAGCACGATCACTTCCAGGGTTCCTTTGAGTAGTTCTTTTGAATACATACGCCAATGATACATCGGATTATGATGCATTGAAATCTAATGTATCAAGAAAGGTTATATTTTTTTTGAAAAAGGCCTTGGAGCGATATTATGGAGCTTTTTAAATGCTGTACTCCCGTGCTCCCCTCTGCTTCGCGCCGGAATCGCCCGGGGCTAGGTTGGCACTGTTTGGTTACTTAGGAACACTTAAAAGCGGACAATTAATCATTGCCCGACTCGTGTGTGTAATCCAGATTACCCATACCTTTGAAAGATACATAACCCGCACAAAGTGGGCGATACATAAATGTTACCTTTCATTCAAGAACTGGCCAAATGATACAGCTCACAGAAAATATCGATTTTGAAGAAAGGCTAAAGAATCTGCAACTGTCTTATTAACCCGACGGGCAATAAAGGGAATTTTAGGCAGCATATTTAATATCTTTATGATTGAAGTATTTCTTGACTCTACTTGGGGAATCACATAACATATTCATATGGGCATTGATATTGTCCTGAAGGATTTGTCTATTTTTAGGTGATGGTTTATTAGATAGACCTTGTTTAAGATCACAATTCAGATATTCATCAGGATTCTTTTCAGGTGAATAAGCGGGAAGAAAGAATAGCTCTATTTTATTCTTATTCCACTCAGTCCACTCTTTCACATGTTTGCTGTGATGTACGCGAAGATTATCCAATACTAAGAAAATTTTATTGTTTGCTGCTTTCACAGGTTGCCTATTATAAAATTGCCCGGCACCTGAAACCAAAAATGATAACACAAAGGCAGTGCCCGGTTGCCGCTTCTTGAAATCCGGCAAGGCTGCAATTTCCTGAGATAAAACGACCTGATAAGCAAACACTGCAGGACTTGGCTGTATCACTTCATCACTTGGTCCATTTTCTGAAACACCATGCTGTGCCAGTACACGCGAAGAGAACAAACAAAACAGCATCGAGATAAAGACAATTTTTTTCATTTCCTTAATTTAATATATTAAATATTTAAAGAGTCGCACGAGCTATAACACTCTATTAGCAGTGGATCAGTCACATCCTTTAAACTTTCTTTTCTTCTGGATAAATCTTGTCTGTATTTTTGATCCATCAATAGGAATTTGAATAAAAATGGGCAATCCTATTACTTTATCAACAATGAGATCAAATTCTATATTTGATAAAATTTCCAAATTTTCTGACGTACGTTCACGAGAAATAATTTCATTCCTCAACCAATCTTCAGCCAAAATTTGTTTCAATTCATCAATACTAATTAGATTCTGTTCGGAATTTATCGGAATTATTAATGATAGCGAGCTCAATTGAATAACTTCATACTCAATCATATCCTCATTACTTATCATTACAATATTTTCATTTTTCCAATACCATTTTCCCATACAACCCAAAGGTTTCGTGGGTCCTCCTCCTTCGGAAAAAACCATTATCGAATCAGATCGAAGCAGAACATTACGGTTAACCAGTTGAGACTGCAACTTAACACAAAGTATCTCATTAGATTCTTGAGATAAAGCACACGAAAAAACAGTAAAGAAAAAGATCGTAAAAACTGAATTTAGCATATGACAACTATCTATTTTTCAAAAGGGGTTAATAATTTTTCCCAATATCTATCATCCTTATTTTCATTCCAGTACCCGAGAATTCTAGAACTCATAAATAAAGAAAATTTTCCAGATATACGATTATATATAGTATGCAATGATTAAATCTAATATAAGTGCATTTGCATTTATAAAATCCATTTCATATCTACATTTCTCAATAAGTTGATAATCACCACTAAATTTAAACTCTTCCAAATATGAATAAATTGAATCGGTGGTAAAAATAAAAGCAGTATTTATTTTAAAATTTATGACCTCAATAATAATTACAAAATCAGTTGACATTTTATTATAGTGTGAATCAAATAAATTCAAATATGAGCAATGCAAGCCTCTTAAATACTTATCTCTTAAATCATTACTCTCAAATTCTTGAATAAAACATGGAAAATCATTCATCTGGACTATTCCTACAGGATTGGATTTGGCCAAAAAAAGAGCTCTTCTTGCTTCACTATTTATTTCGACATCATCAGTATTTTTACAATCAATTTGAGCAAATAAATTAAGCCCCATTAGCAATATCCAAGTCGTCAATAAATCTCTATTTGTCATCATACACTCATTTTATTCTACTAGCATGTATCATTAATCCATATCCTCCTGACATATTGCCGAATTTGCTTCCATACAAATAACTTTGGGCATTATTAACAAGTTGGTAACCAGTAGGCATGGTCTCTAGTGTTCCGTTTACCCATTTCAGCATTTGGGTATCTACCTTATATATTCCCCCACCATTTGTTCCAATTACAAAGCTATTTGCGTCTACACCATGTCATCAATGGTCGTACCGGCCGGCTATCTTCCCAACTCTGGGTTTAGACCATTGAACGGCGAGGGTTATTTGTTGAAGGGTTAAAGTGTGACCTTGTGCAACCCCAGAGCGAGTCAGTTCCCAACGTGTTCGTCACGCGGGGACACGTGCCGAGGCAGGAGACAGTTTGGCGTTTCGTGTCAATGTCAGACACTTAACACCTCATCAGCATTTACTTCACCACAAACCCCCCCACGCCCATGCGGTAGCTGTCCGTGTATACTTCCACGGTGTGCTTGCCCAGGGCATATTCGCTTCCCTTGTTGTAGAGCAACGATACCTTCTGCTGCGTGCGATCGTACAGAATTTCCTTTTTGGCGGTGTAGAACATTTCCCGACCTTCGAAATTGAACGAGCCTGACCCACGTGTGACATCAAAAAGCACATTATTGTCCGGTCCGATCACACGCACCAGCAACTGCTTGCCTTCGATGGGTGCCACCTTGTTTTCTTCCACCGTGAAGTCAATGCGCAGATTGGCGATGTTTCTGTTTCTAAACTCTGCCTCCTTCTCTTTTCCACTTTCGTTGATCGCAAAAATCTTCATGTTGGTCACCTTCAGTTGAGAGGCGATGGCCACCTGTTCTGAGAGCTTTTCACGCGATTGGGCGATGGTGCTGATGGAATCTTGCAATTGATTCTTTTCCGTCTTTAGCGTGGTGTTTTCAGTGTAGAGCATTTCATTTTGCTTTTTCAACTGCACAATTTCCGCGTCTTTGAGCAGAAGCAATTCCTGATAGCCCTCCACTTTGTCTTTGAGCGAGGCTATGATTTTGCTGTTTGTTTTATTGGTCACCAGCAGGTTGCGCTTCTCTTGTTCCAATTCGGCCTTTACCACCAGCAGCGTGTCAATATTTCCACCCAGCCGCTGAATCTCCAAGATTTTTTTGTCCAACTCACTGCCAATGGAATCTAATTGCAGAACGGCATTGTTTAGCTCCATTTGTGTGTCCGTCACTTCCTCTTTGAGCTCCGTATTTTGCATCAAAAAATAGATCAGCACACCGGCCAAAACGACCGTGAGGCCAATAAAGACAGCCAGTAGTTTATTGGTTGACGACTTGGCAGGTGTCTGGGCGGCTTTCGTTACATCATTGGTTTCCATATTCCTCTTTTCAATTTCAGACTGCAAAAGTAAGGTTTTAGAATCTCAACGTGAAGTGTTGCTTCTGTATTGGGTACCGAGGGAAAAGTAATCCCGCCTGAAACACATCAATAGTCAGGGTGAAAGCAGGGTTAGCTACCACACTGTGCCAGCCGGCCGCCATGTCATGTGACCAATAGATGTCATGAATCACCACGCAGCGCACCTGTGGGCAATGCGTCATGATCTTATCCAGACAATACTGAATGGCCGACGATCGATGATCTGCATCGAGAAAAATCACCTCCGGCTGATACCGCACCAGCGTGGGCTCCAGCAGGTCATACAGATTGCCTGAGAGCAACTCGATTTTTGGACTACCCTCACACGTCTTGCGCGCCAATTGATGGATGATTTCGGATCCTTCGATGCTCACGACCTGCCGAACCGTCTCACTGCCAGCCAAGCTGCGCGCATTCAGGCCCAGTGAACTGCCTGTCTCCAATACCACCTCGGCTTGTAGGTAATTGCTCAGCAGCCGTAGCATGTGCATAAATTTCGCTTGACTCAATGCCGACTTGGCCACATCGCCCACAGTGGCGCGTCGCGTCTTGCCCGATTTGAAATCTATGATGTCTATGACTTGGCGATTGGCAAGGAGTTCATTACGCACCCTGTCTAGCTCGGCAGAGTGCTCGCGATCTGCCTGTTGAATGACTTGTCGGCAAAGCGAATAGACGAAGGGTGAGTGTAGGCCATGTGCCCCGCACGCACGCCACAGATAGCTGAGAAAACTACCCGCTGTGAATGTGGAAAATGGCAATGTTAGTTGAGTTTAAACGGCACGATCATATTGAAAGCCGGTATCTCCACATTGAAGATTTTGCCATCAATGATGCGCTCCATGGTATAGAAGCCGGACATCTGTCCGATACCTGACCGGAGGTTGCACCCCGATACATACTGATGGAGTTCGCCCGGCTCTAACACCGGCTGCTTGCCTACCACCCCTTCTCCATCCACCTCACGCTTGGCGTGTGTAGCATCTTTGATGTCCCAATGACGCGCCACAAGCTGAATGGTGTGGTCGCTCACATTTTCGATGGTGATTCGGTAAGTAAACACATAGTGATATTGCGCCGGAGAAGAGTATTCCGGCATGAATTCAGTCTCGACGGTTACTTTTACGCCTTTGGATATCGCAGTTATCATATGCTAATAGTGAGGGCAATATAGGAGCACGCACCAAAAAACCTAAAGGAATTTACAACATTTTATCATTTTTTTTGATCGACCCTGGAAAATGGATGTGACGCTTCACCCTAGCTGGAAAATCAAACTGGAGCAGGAGTTCGAAAAACCCTATTTCCACGAGTTGATTCACTTTGTAAAATCCGCGTATCGCTCAGGTGCCGTGTATCCTTCGGGCAAGCTGATTTTCAATGCCTTTGATATGTGTCCGTTTGACGATGTGCGCGTGGTGATCCTTGGTCAAGACCCCTATCACGGGCCCTGTCAGGCGCATGGACTGTGCTTCTCCGTGCCCGATGGAGTGCCTCATCCGCCATCTTTGATGAATATTTTTAAAGAAATCAAACAAGACCTGAACATCCCTGTGCCTCCATCGGGCAATTTAGAACGATGGGCAAAACAAGGCGTGTTATTGCTCAATGCCACCCTCACCGTGCAGGCGCATCAAGCGGGCTCGCACCAAGGCAAGGGCTGGGAAACTTTCACCGATGCGGCCATCCAAGAACTGGCCACTCATCAGGATCATCTTGTCTTCATGCTGTGGGGATCTTATGCGCAAAAAAAGGGTGGCTTCATTGATAGCCGAAAACACCTCGTACTGAAAGCACCGCATCCTTCACCGCTATCCGCACATCGGGGCTTTCTGGGGTGCAGGCACTTTAGTATGGCAAATGAATATTTACTTAAGAACGGTAGAATGCCCATAAATTGGTAAAAAATCGACATTTTTTAGACTTAAGCATTTTCTCATAACTCACTATCAATCAAAATTTAATCTTAAAGAAATGAAGTAATTGATTCGATTCTTTTGATTTTTAATTTGTTTGTCTAAATTAAACGCCCCAAGCGAAAACCAAGTGAGTACTCAACCAACCAATCCAGATGAATGTGACAACCATTTCTTTGAGAGATTTGCCTACTGACCTTCTCAAAAGACCCCTACCCGACCAAATAGCCAACCGTGCCCCCATCAGCCTACAGCATCAGCGCGAATTCAGCGTGGCATCTGCCATTGCACGCACATTGAAGGAAAATCTAACCGATGACATGTCCAGCATTTGCGAGAGTTACCTGACCAATAAACTCACGGCACAGTTTAGAGGATTGGCCAAATTTGAAGAAGGTAAGGCAGGCACTCGCCCCATTTATCTCACGAAATATGGCAAGCAGTTGTGCGGATTTGATTTCAATACCTCGGCTCCATACAAGGAGATTTTCAAAGCAAAATATTTCGTGAAACCGGGTTCGCGTCGCGGACAAGTCATTTTACATTTTCCGGGGTTCATTCCTCAAAAGGCTCTCCTGGCTCCTGATGAAGCCACCCATTTCAAAATGAGTGCCCGCTTGATCGCCTTATCAGACTTTGGCTATCATCCACAGGAAAATTCGTATCACGCCATCAGTCATGAATTTCATGGACGGTCTGCCTCCTTCGACACGGGCAAGCTGCCCTTGCTGAAAATGCCTATTGACTCCATCACGGCGCAACTGTGCGTGGATCAAAAAGCTGTGCCCGAAAACACCTCCCTTGTATTGGTGATGTCGGTGAGTTTCTACACGCTTGTGGGCGGAAAATACACACACTTAAACAAGGCGAGCACCATGCAGATTGAGCAAGTGTTTTGACGGCTCATTTACCTAACTGTCCACTTGTCCCCGCATACTTTGTCCTATCTTTGACAGAATGAAAGATTCCGGAAGATTAAAGATCGATATGCATACGCATATCATCCCTGAGAAGCTCCCCAACTTTGCGGAGAAATTCGGTTATGGAGATTTCATTCATTTGCTCCACCACCGCCCGGGCTTTGCCCGCATGATGAAGGGGGACAAATTCTTTCGAGAAATCAACGAAAACTGCTGGGATCCGAAGGTGCGAATTGAGGAATACAAGGCCTTCCATACAGACATTCAGGTAGTGTGCACCATTCCCGTTATGTTTAGCTACTGGGCCAAGGGGGAAGATTGTTTGGCACTGTCTCAATATCTCAATGACCATATTGCCGAGGTGGTGGCAGCCTATCCCAAGCAATATTTGGGCCTAGGTACCGTGCCAATGCAAGACGTGGACTTAGCCATCAAAGAATTGGAGCGACTAAAAGAATTGGGTTTCCCCGGTGTGCAAATAGGCTCCAATGTGAACAATCAGAACCTGAGCAAACCACGCTTTTTTGAATTTTGGAAGGCGTGTGAGGAATTAGGCATGGCGGTGATGATCCACCCTTGGGAAATGATGGGTCGAGAGCACATGGAGAAATACTGGCTGCCTTGGCTGGTGGGAATGCCCGCCGAGACCACTCGCGCAGTGGCTTCCATGATCTTCGGAGGTGTGTTTGAGCGCTACCCCAAACTGCGCGTCTGCTTTTCTCATGCGGGAGGTTCGTTTTTGGCCACTTTAGGTCGCATAGAGCATGGTTTCCACTGTCGGCCGGACTTGGTGGCTGTGCACAACAACGTGAACCCGCGTGAATACTTGGGCAAGTTCTGGATAGACAGCATCACGCACGATGCGAAATACCTACAGTATTGCATCGACATGGTAGGCTCTGAGAAGATTTGCCTTGGCTCGGATTACCCGTTCCCATTGGGCGATTTGGAGATAGGAAAGTTCATTGAGGATATGCATTTGCCTCAGGAAGATATGGACAACATCATGTATCGATCTACCTTGGATTGGCTCGGACTGACCTCCAGCGAAAACGAGGCGCAGTTGAAGAAAATCCTTGCGGAGAAGTAGCAAAAAAAGACATCTCCGTTTTTGAAGATGTCTTTGGTAATGTGCGTCCGGAAGGATTACTCATACACACGACCATGCCGCACTGCCCCTCATGATCCTTCCTCCATTGATCGATGGAGATAGCAAAAACAAAAAAGACATCTCCGTTTTTGAAGATGTCTTTGGTAATGTGCGTCCGGAAGGAT